>Ga0315282_10000758_pt1 | contig 63029 bp, 57 predicted proteins | sample YL17G07_20_MG_FD_203693 | JGI IMG/M metagenome (GOLD analysis project Ga0315282, IMG submission 203693) | Sediment microbial communities from Yellowstone Lake, YNP, Wyoming, USA - YL17G07_20 | ecosystem: Environmental > Aquatic > Freshwater > Lake > Sediment | place: USA: Wyoming | collected...
TGATATGCTTCAGAACAATCGTTCTACCAAAAGCTGTAATTATGGATACATCATAATAGACGATACAGGCAATCCCAAATCTGGAGATTCTACCTTTGCTACTCGAAGACAATGGATTGGTTCTCTTATGATGTATCCATGTATGCGAATCGAAGAGTTTTCTTCCATTTGCCTGGTGAACCAACCAGAAATGAGCATTATATGAGAGATATTGTGATAGTTCTGGAAGATATTGTGATAGTCTGGAAGATGATGCTTTTTGTGAAGTTGGTTACACTAAAGCAAATGGAGATGGCTGTATTGTTTATGTTGCGGATATGCTCATCAAAGTCAAAGGTCTTGGCAAACGTCGGATATTGATTGTCAAACCGAGTAAGTCTGAAAAGAATCTTGATGAGATAGAAGTCCTTATGAGCAATGACTCTGACAGTGATGTTTCTTTTTTGCTTGGTAGTTGGAGTTATCGAGACAAGATAGATAAATTCTACGAGCGTGGCAAAGATGATCTTGGTTTTGACCAGTATCAGGTGAGAGATGAAAAGCCCATAAATAGTCATTGGTATATGGTATTCCTGATGGATAGTTTTTTGATATGGCATCCCCGCATACGCGAGGACCAATGTGGTAGTTTTGGTAAGTGGTGTATTAAGATATGCCATACCTTTGGAGAGCTTTTGGACGTGGTGCGGACAAAGCTGATGATCCATTTTCAGAAATGGTGTATAGATAATTCGGAGCATTGGTCTGATTTTCTCCTCAAGGAGAAGGGAGTCAAAGTTGCACCATTGAGTGCATGATATATGCTTTGACCCTTACTGTTATTATATTTGTTATTGATTTTTAACCTTTATTTAACAAAACCGAGTTATAAATCATACCATAGGAGTTTCCCATTGTCACCCCTTTATAAATCCTTGATTCCGAGGGTTCCGTTGTTTAAAAGTGCAAAACTATAGTAAAAACCATTATTTTTGTAAAAAAGGAAAGGAATATAATATGAGTAAGTATAGGGTAGGAGTAATCGGTTGTGGCGATAACACTAAGAAGAAGGACAGCATGGGTTACGCCATGGCCTGGCAACATGGTATTGCCTACGAAGAACTCCCGGAACAATGCGAAATAGTTGCCTGCGCAGATATATCGGAAAAGAACGCTAAGGCCTTTGCGGATCGCTTTGGGGCCAAGACCATCTACAGCGATTATAAAGAGATGCTGGCTAAAGAGGAATTGGATATAGTCAGTATATGCACATGGATGCGCCTTCACGCTGAGATGACCATAGCAGCAGCTGAAGCCGGCGTAAAAGCTATACATTGCGAAAAGCCTATGGCCACCACTTGGGGAGATGCCAAACGCATGGCTCAGGTGTGCAAAGATCGAGGAGTCCAATTGACGTTTAACCACCAGCGTCGTTTCGGAGCGCCATTTGTTATGGCCAAGGAGATGCTAAAGTCCGGAGAGATTGGGGAACTACAGATCCTTCAATACGGATGCGGTAATTTGTTTGACACAGGCACACACTTTATTGATATGCTCAGTTTTTTCAACGATGAAACGCCAGCCAAATGGGTGATCGCTCAGATTGACTACCGGGAACCTCAACTAGTCTTTGGAGCAGACCATGAAGGACAGGTTTGGGCCGCTTGGGAATATGCCAACGGCGTTATGGGTATGGCGGCCAGCGGACCGGGTTCACCCATAATCGGCGCAATGGATCGAATTGTGGGAACTAAAGGCGTAATTGAAGTTGGTGTTGCCAGCCAGGGACAGTTGCCCCTTCGTATTAAACGCGATGGGCAGACCGATTGGGAAGTGGTGGATACAAAAGGCGAGAGCATTCACGGTCCAGGATTTATAGAACGTGCTATTGCGGATATTATAGATGCTCTAGCTACAGGTCGGGAAAGCCAGTTATGCGCCCGTCGTACATTAATCGCCACAGAGATCATATTTGCATGTTGGGAATCAAGTCGTCGTCGAGGTCGAGTGGATCTGCCTTTAGACGTTGATGATAATGCTTTGGATGCTATGATCAAATCCGGGCAACTTGGCAAAAAGTGATGATATGGTTACAATAGATGACGTTCGTAATTTTATATATTAGTTCAGACAGCCTATTCCTTTTTTCGCACTTTTCCTTGCCGTCTACCATATAAAGTAGGTAAAAAAACTTGGATAGCCTAGCCGCTATTCGAGGTAATGAAAGGCTATTGGTCGATCTGGTTGATTGTCCTGACAAGGTTAAACGAGCTTTGGATCAGGTTTGCAGCGCACACACGGAGATGCTCGAAGCGTATGCCCAACTGCTAGACTTTGACACTTATGGAAGTATAAACGTTGAAGGACTATATACTCCGGGAAGACAGAGTCGTCCGCAGTGTGATATGTCCTGCATGATCAGTCAGAAAATGTTTCGTGAGTTCGTGGTTCCTTGTCTAGAGCGAGAAGCAGAGGATGTGGATGCGATGCACTACCACCTAGATGGTCCTGGCGCCATCCAGCATTTAGAGGCTCTCTGTGAAATCGAAGGACTTGACACGATTTCATGGGTGCCCGGTTCCGGTGAAGGTCAGGCTCAGGATTGGGCAATGCTTCACAAGAAAATTGACGATCTTGGAAAAGGATAAACACTTGGTGGAAGTCACGAGAGTATTAAACGGCTATGGAAAGAATATAAATCTCGGAAGCTAATATTCTACACATCCGCAAAGTCAAAATCAGAGGCGGAAAATTTCCTTACAGAGCTTGAGACGTTAGATAAACAGGGAGATTATGGATATTAGGGAGTAACGAAGAAAAAAACAACGATCCGTTTGCCGATTGCAGCAAAAAGGTGTTTTTCGCCGTTTTTTCACCATAGAATAGACATTATTGGAAATAAATCGACAATCTAACCTAAACCTAGATATTAAGAGGCATAAGCTGTTTTTTCTAGGAAAACGTTTAATTCCCTTGCTTATTCAGCCTTTTGGTCACATTTTGTGCTTATTTCCAATAATGTCTAGTAGATTATAGACGGAGATATAGAATGGATTTAAAAAAGGCAGTTTCGCAATCATACAAAAATTTGTGGCCATTGCCAGCCACAACTGTATTGGTAAGTTGTGTGGGTAATACCAGCGTTCCAAATATTATTACGATTGGAGCATGTGGTATCGCCAGTGCTAGACCACCATTAATCAGCCTTGCATTTGGAACACGACAATATTCGCTGGAATTGGTTAAAGAGACAGGCGATTTTGCTGTGAATATACCATCCAATAAACAGGTGTTTATCACAGATTGGTGCGGAAGAATATCAGGACGGCATCACGACAAATTCAAGGAGCAAAACCTAACACCCGGTAAAAGCCTTAAAATAAAATCACCTTATATTTCTGAATGTCCGGTAAACTACGAATGCACGCTATGGAAGATCGTCAATTGTGGAAGCCATGATCTTGTACTTGGCGAGGTACAGCAAGTTCACATTGATGAATCTATACTTAAAGATAACGGGGATGAGCTTGATCCGTCGAAATTTAGCTCTCTGCTTTCTTTTCAGATGGAGTATTGGGACCTTGGTAAAAAACTTGGCGAATGGGGAAATATATGGAGCAAGAAAGAATGATATAGATTGAAATGGATGCATGTGCCTAGCGCTGGCGTAGATGGCATTAGATCTAATGGTTGACAATATGGGTATTTTATATGATAATAATTAATGCCCTTATGCAATGCTCATAGGTGGTACAAATTTGGTAAAATAACAGAACATAACAATTTGTGACACATTGGGGGATAAAGATAATGCTGATCATAGGTGAGAAAATTAATACGACAAAAAAATCAATAAATGCGGCAGTTGAAGCAAGAGATTGCGAACTGATTCAAAACGAAGCCAAGAATCAGTTAGAAGCTGGCGCAGGCATCATAGACGTTAATACAGGAACAAGAATAAAGTCTGAAGTAACGGATATGGAATGGCTTGTTAATACAATTCAAGGTGTCGTTGATTGCCGTCTGTGTATTGACAGTCCTGACCCAGCAGCGCTCAAAGCTGGTCTTGCTCTCTGCAAACAAAAACCAATGGTGAATTCAATAACGGGGGAGAAAGATAGAATTGACGCTATCATGCCAATGGTGAAGGAACATGGCGCAAGTGTCGTGGCATTAACAATGGATGAAGCAGGGATGCCAAAAACTGGTGAAGATAGACACCGCATTGCTGTCAAGATAATAGACATGATCCAGAAGTACAACATCCCGATGGATGACATATACTTTGACGCCCTAATACAGCCTGTTGGCTCAAATCCCGACCAAGGACTAGCTGTTCTTGATGGGATTAGACTAATAAGACAGTCTTTCCCCGAAGTTCACATTGTTTGCGGATTAAGCAACATCTCTTATGGTTTGCCTGAAAGAAAGCTTTTGAACAGAACATTCCTGCCGATGGCGATGAGTGCAGGATTGGATACCGCAATAATGGATCCCACTGACAAAATGCTGATGACGGCTGTGGTGGCATCATCTGCGCTTCTTGCTCAAGATGAATACTGCCTAAATTATATTTCATCATGGCGACAGGGAAAGCTCACGGCATAAGAGTGATAAAGATGAATTGGAAGATTGATACTAATAGTCAACATAGATTATTTTATAAGAATTGTAGGTTGGGTTGAAGCAATGAAACCCAACCTACTTTTGAGATTTATAAGATAAATAATTAATTTGGTGAAACATTAGGCAAGTAATTGTATTTTTAAGATTACGTTTTACAATAAAAATATTCTATATGCCAATCGGGTTATAGGAAGGATTGATAGATGGTACCTAATCAGATGTTTCTTACAAAGGGCATGGGTAAACACAAAGAAAAGCTGACGAGTTTTGAAATGGCACTAAGATCCGCAGGTATAGCGCAATATAACCTCGTCAAAGTGTCTAGCATATTTCCACCGGGATGCAAAATAATATCAAAAGAAAGAGGATTGAAACATCTGTCTCCGGGAGAGGTAGTCTTTTGTATTATGAGCGAAAATAGTACAAATGAACCACACAGATTGATCGCTGCATCTGTTGGGCTTGCAATACCGAAAGAGAAAGAATCCTATGGTTATTTGTCCGAACATCATAGTTTTGGACAGAAGGAAGAAGATGCGGGTGAGTATGCTGAATCATTGGCGGCGGAAATGTTGGCTACAACACTTGGCGTTGAATTTGACGAAAATGCAAGCTGGGATGAACAGAAAGAGTATTACAGGATCTCCGACAAGATAGTTAAAACTACAAATATATGCCAAACAGCGATAGGTGACAAAAACAGGTTATGGACGACTGTTATCTCAGTCGCAGTTCTAATACCTGATGCAGACGTTTAAATATAAGACAAATATCTATGCAATAATATCAGATTACGCTCAATAAGCAGACTTTCGAGTCATGAATTGAAAGAAGACCAGAATGGCAGAACTTAATTTGCAGGTAAAAGCGGAAGCCGTTGATTACGTAAAAAACGAGATACTAACCAGAATACCAACTGAACTTGAGCAGTTGATTGGCAAAAATGTAGAAGAACTGCGCGGCAAAATCCACGTTTTGCGTTGTTATTGCCTGCAAAAAGGTTTCGATCCAGAGATCACCGATAGGCTTGATAATATATTAGAAATCAATCAAGGGTTATGGAACTTTTTAAGAGAAAACACTGCTACACTTGAGAGCATAAGGGCGGCACGTAGAACGCTCTGGTCTGATCTTGGCTCCAACTTACTTGGTCTTCAAGCAATATTATCTGGTGAATCCGGTCAGGAGGCTTTTAATGATTTCATAATAACCTCAATAAGTGTCTTTCTTGGATGGCGGGGCGACGCTATTTGGGTAGATATAGCAAAAGATGAACTCGATACGGTTTCCAGAGCCTACTTGATGGGTTTACGAGATGAGTTGTGGCGATTTATCAACGAAACGATACAGAACGGTAATGAAATAACCTTAGAGAAAGTTGCTGATATAGGTGAGAAAATGGATATTCTACTGCAATTTATCGGTTCAGATGATATGCCAGTGGCTGGACGTGTTCTGTTTATTTCACAAATATATGTATTATTGCTAAGGTTAAATATCAGTAAGATAATTACATCCCTTAACACACAATCGAATGGAGAGTAAAATGAGGAAAACGGGGGAGATACTGGAAACGATAGCAATATATATATCACTTGTATCACTTATGCCAGTGCTTATATGGTGGCATAAAGGCGACCTTGCGCAGCAGCGCCCGTATTTGTTTTATCTATTTCTGATTCTATGTGTAATGGGATATGTCACTTACAGACGGATCAAAAGGATTAGAGCGGCATTTAAAGCACAGAAAAAGCGTGGTTCTGGACCTCCGTTCCCGCCGTTTGGATAACATCAATTCACCCCTTAATCCCATCGCAAAAGGTTTTTAGGGGTAAGTTTTCTATCATGGAAACTATGCTAAAATTGGAGGGTAGTATTGGTAGAATCCAAAAAATATGATAGGAATTTCGCACGGTTATATGATCTTCTTGTCTATGGCCGCGAAGAAGCGGAAGCCGACGACATCGAACTATGTTTTCTCAAGTGGGTTTTTCATGAGTTATGCCAGCGTAAAGTCAAGGAAATTCTCGATATCGGCTGTGGGACCGGCCGTTATCTAATACCGTTAGCGCGTGAAGGTTATAAATCTACAGGACTCGATAATAGTGCAGGGATGATAGATGAATGCAGTTATAGACTCCGAAGGCAAAGGCTAAATGCTGATCTCATCCAAAAAGATCTGACAGATATTGATTTTGGCGGTAAATTTGATGCTATCCTATGTATGAATTCGGTAATCTGCTACTTGCTTGACACTGAAAAAATCCTCGATGCATTACGACGGTTTCAGCGAGCCTTACGTCCGAAAGGTATATTAGTTCTCGATAACTGGAATTTTTTTGCTCAGTGGGACAGGTTTGGAAGAACATATTCGGATATGCGGGGCAATGATAGAATTCGGATTGAATATCAAGATCGCCACTGGTATGACGATTTTTCCTCCATCTACCACATTGAGATTATAGCTAATGTTCATGATGGCAAAAAAGCAACCTACAGGGTCTACCGCGAGGAAGTTCTGAGAGCTATGACGGTAGGAGAAATGGAGATATATTTGAAAGATGCGGGCTTTGCACAGGTTTCGGCTTACCCGGATTTCGATCGTTCCAATGTAAACCATATAAGCGGCAAGCGTATGATTTTTCTTGCTAGATAAGATGAATAAACCCAATATCTATGAAGGTTTGTGTGATCCGTAGGGCATATTCAATATGCTCCTACTATGATATTTTATCTTCTCTAATTATCACCCTTAAAACCTATCCCTATGAACAAAAGTCTAGGGATGTGTCCTAATCTAATGTAAACAAAGAAAGGGTTTTATATACTATGAGTATAGTAGTTGTCGGTTCTGTAGCTCTGGATTCTGTGGAAACGCCTTTTGGTAAAGTGGAAAATGCTCTTGGCGGGTCAGCAACGTATTTTTCTATTGCAGCGAGTTTCTTCACAAAAAACATCAAGCTAGTGGCAGTAGTCGGCGAGGATTTTCCAATAGAACATATAGAATTCCTCAATAGCAAGGGCGTAAACCTCGAAGGATTACAGCAAGTCAAAGGCAAAACTTTCTATTGGAGCGGGCGATATGGTGCAAATCTCAGCGGGGCAGAAACTCTAACGACAGAGCTAAATGTTTTTGAGACTTTCTCCCCAAAAGTGCCAGAAAGCTATAAGGATGCAAAATACGTTTTTCTTGCCAATATAAATCCCGAACTACAAATGGAAGTTATGAACCAGATAAAGAACGCAGAACTGGTAGTCTGTGACACGATGAATCTCTGGATAGCGCAAAGACATGACAGCCTTATGGAAACAATTAAACACGTTGATATACTCATTATAAATGATTCTGAGGCACGCCAATTGACAGATGAGTATAAAGTAGATAAGGCGGCATGGAAAATACTGGATTATGGTCCAAAGCGAGTGATAGTTAAAAAAGGAGAACACGGGGCAATATCTGTTACCAGATCGTCTTACTTTTCATCACCTGCATACCCCTTAAAGTCCATGATTGATCCGACCGGTGCTGGTGATACGTTTGCTGGAGGGTTCATGGGTTATCTAGCTTCTACATGCGATACATCCGAGCAGAACATACGAAAAGCCGTCATATATGGGACAGTCATGGCGTCATTTGACGTAGAAGACTTCAGCCTTAACCGTCAGCGAACTCTTACAAAAGAAGAGATCGAGTCAAGATTTGCTGAAATGCGAATGGTAACTGAATTTTAGGCTTGGTTCAACATTCATGCTAATGGCAAGCTAAAGCGGTGCTAATCCGTTTTCAGTATCTGGCATAAGTGAAAGTTATTTAATCACGGATCCTAAGTGATTCTATGGGACAAACAATTAATGTAATTGAAGAAATTAAAAAAGGCAAAATATTACCAGTCTATCTTCTTCACGGCGAAGAAACATACCTGATTGAAAATACCATAACTGAATTGATAGAAACGCTTGTTCCCAAAAGCGCCCGTGACTTTAATCTGGATATTTTCTCCACACCAGACACATCAGTTGACGGAGTTATAGCCATTGCTGAAACTTATCCTGTTATGGCAGAACGACGAGTAATCGTGGTCAAAAATCCAGCCTTCTTAGGATCCAAGAAAGAAACTGATCTGTTTAATGTGTTCTCTGAAAGCAGAGAAAATCATCGAATCGGGAATTTATCAAGATCAGCAGGACTTCTGGCAAAGGCTTTGGAACTTACACCAGATGAATTTGCAGAGGGTGGCAGTGAGCTTACAAAGGCATTAGTGGATTTCAAAGCAAAAAATGAAGATAAACTCTCACCTGACGACCTTGAATTCCTTGAAGATAATGCCCGAAGCCTGACATCACAAATTGACGTATTTTCAACGCCATCAGGTACGAGTGGCCGTGATCGCCTTATGGAATGGTTAAAGGAACAAACATCATCTAACAGTGTGCTAATAATCTCCGTAAATTCAACTCTGAATGTTAATGACTCGTTAATAAAAGTTGTCACACAAGTTGGGAGAGTTCTCAATTTCAGTCGCTTGCGTCAGGCGACTGACGTTAAATACGATCCTATGTATAAGCTCGTTTGTGACAAACTGAAAGGAAATGGTAAAACAATATCTCCTCTGGCTTTTGCTGAATTGCGCACCAAGACGGGAAACGACATGGGACAAATATTTGATGAGTTGAATAAGCTTGTTACCTTTGTCGGATCAAGACAGCAGATCGAAAAAAATGACGTTGAGGACTTGGTAACAAAAAGTGACTTCGAGGATATCTTTGATCTAACCAGAGCAGTCAGCCAGAGATCACTGCCTTTGGCATTATCAACGTTAAAAAGCATAATGAAAAAGGTAGGTAAAAACGACAAGGATAGTAATCCGCCAATAAAGATTCATTTTATGCTGGCAAGACAAATAAGACTTCTGTTACAAGCAAAGCTCTTAATAGAAAAGGGTTATCTAAAACCAGAATCTTCTTTATCTAATTACGATAGCTTTCAACAGCAAGTGTTAAAGAAATTATCACCGCAATTGATTGATATGCTTCCCGAATCAAAACAGTCAAACTTACTAAAGCAGTCACCATATCCGATGTACATTACCATCCAGCAGGCGAAGAATTTTACTGTCAATGAACTAATCAGGGCTATGGAGCGTCTTCTGGAAGCCGATATACAGCTAAAATCAGGGACACTCACCCCTGAGCTTGTGGTCGAGATGCTCGTTGTGGACTTGTGTTCTCCATCCAAATAAATTTATACTACAAGGTCAACTTGTTGTATCATGCCAACTGAATCTGATTCATTAACGTATATGCCTGATGATTTCAACACTCCTTTTGTATTGTTCTGTTTATCATTTATCTCGAATGGCGTAGCATTATTGTTAAGATATATCGCACCTATACCTCGTTGTTTAAGGGTAGCAAGCGTGTCATTTCCTTGATTATCTTTAGACCAGATACGAAGTTCGGTATATATGGGGTCTTTTTCGTCTATCCAACCGTTATGATCAGCATCGTGGCTTTCTAACTCCTTAAATCCGTCGCCTGTTTTCAGACCGAATAGTTCATTACCACTGTTGATCTTGTCATCATTATTTCGATCAACCGCAAGAAATCCGCTGTTAGGATCAACAAAAGACATTTGATCCATCTCTCCATCTGCGTCTAAATCAAAGTTGTATTTTGTTTCAGTCAATTGGATAGAGTTACCGTTGAAATTAATCACTAGAGGGTCTTTGGCTTTTTGATTACCGATGCTGATGTTTTGAGTGCTGATGAACTCTCTACTCAGATTAAGTTTCACTGCAAAATCAATACTTTTATCATCAGCAGTATGTATTACACCTTTAGCATAGAATCCTGTTTCCTCAGATTGACGATATGATTCACTACGGTCATATTCGATGGAAGGTTGAGAGTTTTGTCCAGGTTGTTCCTTTTTAACGTCTTTATATTCGTTTATCATTTCCGCATCAATTCTTACAAGCTTAATCTTTCTGCCAATCATTTTCTCAAGCAGCATCTTAATCATTTTTAGTTCAGGTGTAAGAGAAATTTCATCTTCATCGTTATTTGCCTTAACTTTGCTGGAGATGGAGACAATGTCTTTCTGAGCCGTCTCTTTTGGAGTCTGATCCTCAACCAGACGTATCCTGAGAGATTCTTTTAACGAATATTCTCCCAACAACCTATGTTGACTGGCAAAATTTATTGACGAACTCACGATAATCATTCATAACCCTTTCAGAAAAAATACTGATCAATCAGTTTAAATCCCTTCAACTATTATATCGAATAAATATAAACTGCACTTTAGATAATACTTCATAGATAGTCAATCAATAAAGAATAAATGGACAATGAAAAAGATTTATGTTAAAATTAGGATGGATTGAAAAAATACCTTATCGAAAAGACGACCTGATGGGTTGACAATGCTAATTAAATTTGAGTATATTCCCGAAAACTTTATAAAAAACATCAAATCAATCACCCAAATAGGGCAACTAGATACCATTTTTGAGCGTGTGGCTATAGCCAAAACTATAAAAGATTTAGAGTTTTAGTCGGTAGATTGGGTTGAGAAATGAAACCCAAAATAATATTTAACACGAGACATCTAATAGGAGATTTTTATGTCTTTTGCACTTAGGGGAAGCTTACCTAAGAGGACAAGAATAATTGTTGAGGTTACAGGCGCAGTAATAGTGCTACTCTTATGGTTTGCTATAACGGATTGGTTTAGGCTGTTTCCTCAGAGCATTTTACCATCTCCGTTAAGCGTATTATTATCTTTAAAAGAAATGCACTATGATAATGCACTAATTCGCAACGCTTTGTATTCATTAAAGCTGAATGTATTCGGATTAGTCGAAGCTGTAGTATTTGCTTTACCTTTGGGAATGATCATCGGTTTAGTACCAATTCTTAGATGTTTTTCTGAAAGGTATATTACTATAATAAGATTCCTACCGCTTACTGCATTGGTAGGTGTTTTCGTTGTCTGGTTTGGTATCGAGACTAATATGAAGGTGCAATTTTTGGCGTTTTCTATTTTTCTCTATTTACTGCCAGCGGTGATAGAGAAGGTTGATAACGTAGAAAATGTTTATGTTCAAACAGCTAAGACTCTTGGGGCATCAAACTGGCAGACTATAACAACCATATTTATACCTGCGGTAGTATCCAGATCGTTTGATAGTATACGAATACTTGCGGCGCTATCATGGACTTACATAGTAGTCGCTGAAATGGTAAATGCCACAGGCGGTGGTATAGGAGCCTTAGCCTATATTTGCGCGAGGCAGTCACGAATAGATAAAGTCTTTGGTATTTTAATTGTTATACTTATAATTGGTTATTTTCAGGATAAAATACTTATTTTACTAGATCGATTATTTTTCCCATTTAAATATATTAAGAAAGAAAAATAGTGGAGAAACAAATATGGAAGTTGCATTTAACAATACCCCGTTGCCGGACATAATAGAACTAAAAGATGTATCGCAAACTTATGATAACGGGAAAACTTACGTCATAAAGGATTATAATTTATTGATCGAAGATAAGCCCAGACAGGGGCAGTTCGTCGTAATATTAGGTCCATCCGGGTGTGGTAAAAGCACTATTCTAAGGTTTATTGCTGGATTGGATAAGCCAACATCTGGTGAAGTCTTAATTAAATCGAAACCCGTAAGCGGATATATACCTATGGTTTTTCAGCAATACTCCAACATCCCCTGGCTGACCGTACTTCAAAATATAATGCTACCGTTGAAATACAAAAAACTGGATGATGAAGAGCATAAAAAAAAGGTGCAAGACATAATCAAACAGGTTGGGCTTGAGGGTCATGAGGATAAATATGCGCAAGATACGCTTCTTTCGGGGGGGCAACTACAAAGAGTTGCGATTGCACGCAGTCTTGTAGTCGGTTCAGATATTCTGTTGATGGATGAGCCATTTGGGGCTTTGGACATTTACACAAGACTTCAGATGCAATTATTATTATCAAAAATATGGCAAAATTTAGAGGCAACTATTATATTCGTAACTCACGACATCGGTGAAGCCGTTTTTTTGGGAGACGATATATACCTTATGTCTGCAAACCCTGGACGGATTGTGAAAGCATTTCATGTAGACCTACCGCTGGAAAGGAATATTGATACCAAAAGAAGTAAGAAATTCATTGAACTTACTAATGAAATAGAAGATTCTTTGTTTGACCTGATAGGCAGGAATCTGTTTTAGTATTGATACATTAGCTATATACCCGTTTTCATAACTACCTTGCTTTTAGCTGCCCCCATGTTGATGGCAACTTGCCCTTCGAGGAAACTACGGACCAGCCTTCGGGTGTGTATTCCTCCACCGTTGACAGAAGCTTTCCCAAAAGATTAACACCCGCCCATCCCTCTGTCCCTCCAAAAGCATAAATTTTGCCATTAACGACACTGCTAGTAAGCGCAAATCTGCCAGTTGGCATATCGGGTTTCTTCGTCCACGTATCCGTCACAGGATTATATTCCTCCACTGTCGAAAGTCCGTTGCCTTGCCACATTTCGTGAACACCACCAATGGCATAGATTTTCCCATTTACTGCGCTAGAGGATAACCAAAATTTTGGGGTTGGCATATCCGCTTTCTTTGTCCATGTATCTGTGGCAGGATCATATTCTTCCATTGTGGGACAAGTCACCGCGGAATTGAGACGTCCTCCAAAGACATATATTTTGCCATTCAACACACTGGCAGAAAGATGCCCTCTTGCAGTTGGCATATCTGCCTTCCTTGTCCATTTATCTGTCGCAGGGTCATATTCCTCTACTATCGAAGTATAGGGGTTACCATTCCACCCGCCAATAGCATATATTTTTCCATTTACCGCACCGGCGGCTAGATATGATCTAGCAGTTGGCATATCAGCTTTTTCTGTCCATTTATCTGCTGCAGGATCATATTCCTCCACTATCGGAAGGGCACCGAAAATCTCCTGGGCACCACCAATGGCATATATCTTACCGTTCACCACAGCAGTGGACAAAACTGCTCTTCCCGTCGGCATATCTGCTTTCCTTGTCCATTTGTCTGTCGCCGGATCATATTCTTCTACTGTCGAAATAAAACTATTATTATCACCACCTCCGATAGCATATATTTTCCCATTTATCACGCTGGTAGAAGACCCCCACATTGCAGTTGGCATATCCCCCTTCTTTGCCCAAGTTCCGCCTTCGGCTTGCGGAGCCATGAAGAAAGCGTTCTGCATATCTGGCTTTTTCGGTTCTCCGCCTTTGCCTTTCCCTTGCTGGTTAGAGAGAAATGGCATATTGGAAGTTTTAATTACATCCACAGGGATCTCGCCAACCTTTAAAACCTTCGATTCAGCAGGAAGCGATGATAGCACAGGCATGCCAATATGGTTGAACGAAATTAGACTCGGATTGATGCTCAGAATCGTTATTAAAAGCCCTGTTGCTAATGAGATGCCATAAGGCAATCCCTTCATCTGTGAAATTGGGTTAATTTTGATATTCTTGATTGTTTCAACAATGCGAAATGTAAAATTAGCAGGTAGTCCCTTTTGATGATATGCTGTGCTTATCATGGCAGGTATCTCCTCCTTCAATTGGGATAACGCTTCCCTTAGTCGTCTGTCAATCGTGCTTGTTGATGCGCATAAGTAACTTGATATTTCCTTTATGCTCATTCCACCAAAGTACCGTAACGTTAGCACTTCTCGATATATTTCGGGCAGTGATTCCAGCGCATCTCGTACGGATTTATATACTATATACTCTTGGTAAGAATCCATAGAAACGTGGTCTATCAAATCTGACTCCTGATCCTCAACGAATTCGTAATCAGGTCGTCTGGATTTTGATTTAGACCAGTCCTTGCACATATTGGCGGTTATCCTGTAAAGCCATCCAGCGAAACTATCCCATATTTTTAGTGTTCGCAGATTCCGATAGGCTTTGATGAATACCTCCTGAGTGATGTCCTGAGCATCGTGAAAGTTATTCACTCTGGAAAATACTGAGGCATAAACGCTTTTCTTATATTTATCAACAATAAATCCAAACGCTGTGGAATCACCATCAAGGCATTGCTGAATGAGGTATCCGTCTTCTGTGCGCATCTTAATATTCCTCAAACAAGATTATTAATGACCTTCAATTATTATGACGACAGAAAGAGGAAAAACACATCAGAATTATCTGAAATTTTTATATCGCTTTTATTGTTGACATATTGTAACACCTACTTATCAGCTTATCAATATGAAGGTTACTGGAATTCAGATATTGAGGCAACAAATTATATAACTCTTGAAGTATAATACAACTCTATGTTAATATAACATCCATGAATATACTGAAAATTAAGATATGCAATATATAAAGCGAGGAAAGTAATAAATGAAACCTATACAAACGTTTACAGTTACACCACTACTGCCAGCAAAGATTCAATATATGCAAGAGATAGCCCGCAACCTTCTGTGGTCGTGGGATAGAGAAACCATAGAATTGCTCCGCCGACTGGATCGAGACCTTTGGAATGAGACTGAACATAACCCAATGCTAATGATGGGAAAAATATCGCAATCCCAGTTGGATGCGTTAGCAGTAGATGAAGCCTTTATCGCACACATGGAGAGGGTTTCTAAAAGTCTCAACGATTACATGACCGCACCCGGTTGGTACGAGAGGACTTATGGAAAACACACAGAACATCCCGTTGCCTATTTTTCGGCTGAGTTTGGCATAACAGAATCTATACCGATATATTCAGGCGGTCTTGGCATCCTTGCAGGCGATTATCTCAAATCATCCAGCGATCTAGGATTACCGATGATCGGTGTTGGTTTGCTTTACCAAAAAGGATATTTCCGTCAGTATCTTAACTCTGATGGGTGGCAACAGGAGGAATATCCCGATAACGATTTTTTTAATATGTGTATACAACTAGAGAAAAAAGATGGGATACCGATTACCATCACTGTTGATTATCCGAATGGTCCCGTCACGGCGCAGGTATGGCGTGTTCAGATAGGTCGTGTGTCTTTATTTCTTCTGGATACAAATATTCCTGTAAACACTCGTCTGGAGGATCGAGAGATCACTGGTAGACTTTATGTAGCCGAGCTAGAGTCTCGAATTCGACAGGAGATAATGCTTGGTTGCGGTGGTGTGTTAGCACTTGAAAAGCTTGGAATTCAACCTTCTGTTTATCACATGAACGAGGGACATTCTGCTTTTCTTGCTCTGGAAAGGATCTGCCTGTTCAGGAATAAATATGGTCTATCTTTTGCAGAAGCGAAAGAGGTTGTCTCTGCGACGAACGTTTTTACAACGCATACTCCGGAACCTGCCGGTATAGATATTTTTCCTCCCGACCTTATTGAGAAATATCTGGGTAATCATTGTTCTCGTCTGGGCATGTCATCTAGTGATATTCTTGCACTCGGGAGACAGGACCCAAAGAACAACAGCGAATGGTTCAGCATGGCGGTGCTTGCACTTAGGCTTGCTTTGTACAGAAACGGTGTTAGCAAATTACACGGCGAGGTTTCACGAAAGATGTGGAATAATATGTGGCCTGGTGTTCCTGAAAATGAAGTTCCAATAGGCTCTGTAACAAATGGTATTCACATACGTTCTTGGCTTTCAAACGATATGGATGAGCTTTTCGACAGGTACATCGGTCCATGGTGGGCAAAAGACCCAACAATGACCCAGGTATGGGAACGTATAAGGCGCATACCTGACGATGAGCTATGGCGGACGCACGAAAGGCGTCGTGAACGACTGGTCGCCTTTGCCAGACAATGGCTACAAAAACGGCTAGAACGTCGAGGAGCGACACAGAGTGAGATTACACAGGCAGGAGAGGTACTCGACCCTGAGGCTTTGACAATTGGGTTCGCCCGTAGATTTGCCCCATACAAAAGAGCCAATTTGCTCATGCAAGATACGGAGAGACTTGCCAACATACTTTGCAATAAGGACCGCCCTGTTCAGATTATATACGCCGGCAAATCCCATCCCAATGATAATCGTGGTAAAGAACTGATCAGGGAGATTATCCATAGCTCCAGATTGGAAGAATTCAGAAATCACATCATTTTCCTTGAGGATTACGACATAAACATTGCCAGATATCTCGTACAGGGATGTGACCTTTGGTTAAGCAATCCAAGAAGGCTTAGAGAAGCCAGTGGAACAAGCGGGATGAAAGCCGGGATCAACGGAGTTCTGAATATAAGTATATTGGATGGATGGTGGTACGAGGCTTATACTCCAGAGATCGGCTGGGCTATCGGCAGTGGAGAGGAATACGACAATGAACAGGAACAGGACGAAATTGAGTCCAATGCCCTATACGATATACTCGAAAAGGAAGTAGTTCCCCTATTCTATGGTACAGGCAATAATGAAATACCGAGAAAGTGGATCGCAAAAATGAAAGAGGCTATGGTCGCTATCTGCAAGCAGTATAACACAGATAGAATGGTTAATGAGTATATAATGCAATTCTATCATCCATGTATTAAACACTGGGAAGCATTAACCGCAAATAACTTTGCCATAACAAAGCAAGAAGCGGCATGGAAGTCGTATATTAAACAGAACTGGTCTTCAATACGCATTGAGCATGTAAAAATGGATGATGTAGCAGATATCATGGTTGGAAGCCAGATTGCAGTCACCGCAAAGGTTCAACTTGGAATACTAAAGCCAGAGGATGTAGCTGTTGAAATTTACGAAGGCAATCTTGATCCTCACAATAGAACGATAATTAACGCCGAGACACTTCACATGGATTTCATTGAATCCAATGGAAATGGGAGTTATACCTTCAAAGGTATTATGCGTTGTACATCAAGCGGACTATATGGATACTCAGTACGTGTCCTTCCAAAACACGACGACCCAAGGATGCACTTTGAACCGGGTTTAATTACATGGGCTTTACAGTAATGGTCAACCAGATTAATTTATAACCAAAAAACCCGTATAACTAAGATAAAAAATATTCCTGCCTGCGAAGAATCTAATGATTATATTTCGTAGAAGCACGTTGCAACGTGCCTCTACAATTTTTGTAATGCACAATGGTTTTCTGAAAATAGTATAAGGAAGCTATTATATACATGAAACACGTTAATATTGGCACAGCAGGCCACGTTGATCACGGAAAAACTTCGCTAGTGAAGGCTTTGACGGGCATAGACTGTGACCGTCTCAAAGAAGAAAAAGAACGGGGAATGACAATTGAATTGGGCTATGCGTTCCTCTATCTTGGTGATGGAACAATAGCCAACATTATTGACGTTCCCGGTCATGAACGCTTCGTCAAAACTATGATCGCTGGTGCGGATGTCATTGACTGTGTTATCTTTGTCATTGCCGCTGACGACGGCATAATGCCGCAGACAATAGAACACCTTGACATTATAAACCTGCTTGGTATTAAACACGGTTTGATAGCACTCAATAAGATTGATCTGGTTGAGCAGGACTGGCTTCTGCTTGTAGAAGAAGAAATCTCAAAACTGGCTAAAGGAACAGTTCTCGAAGATACACCGATTGTTCGGGTTTCGTCTACGACAAAAGCGGGCATTGACGATCTGAAACAGCAAATAAAAACTCTCGTCACAAAAGTTGGTGATAGGAACGAGAAAGGCATTTTCAGATTTCCAGTAGACTGGACTTTCAACGTTAGCGGGATAGGTCCGACAGCCTGCGGTGTAGTATTCTCCGGTAAAGCAAAGGTAGGAGATAAACTTGAGATCGTTCCTCAGCAAAAAGAGGTAAAAGTGCGCGGAATACAAGTGCATGGCGAGAATGTTAATGAGATGTGCGCCGGTCAGCAGGTTGCCGTTAGTTTAAGCGGGATAGCACCAGATGAACTGAAACGTGGCGATGTGTTGAGTGTGTCAGGATATTTACAGCCCACGTATATGCTGGACGCCCGACTTCACTTGCTTAACGATTCAGATATGATACTTGAAAATCGCACAAGAATCAGATTACACATTGCATGCTCGGAAGTGCTAGGGCGTGTCGTTTTGCTGGATAAAGAAAGGCTTTTCCCTGGTGAAGATGCGCTTGCTCAATTCAGGCTAGAGGAACAGGTAACCGCAGAACGTGGCGATAGATACGTCATTCGTCTTTATTCACCAATGCGGACTATTGGCGGTGGAATGATTCTGGACTCAAATCCTCAGAAACACAGACAATTCAAACCTGAAACAATATCATTCCTGAAAATTATGGAATATGGTTCATCAGGAGATCGAGTAGAGCAGATAATATTACGGTCGAGAACTCAGGCTATGACTGAATGGGGCGTGATTAAAGCGTCTAACATCATCACAGAGGAAACGAAATCGGTCATTGAAAATCTAGTTTCAGATGGTAAGTTATTCGTTTTTGGTCATAAAAACTATATTCATATTGACTGGTATAATAAATCAAAAGATGCTATAATTGAAGAACTCAAATCGTTTCATAAAGAACAGCCGCTTAAAATTGGCATGTCAAGAGAGGAGTTGAGAACACGCATCCCTTACGAACTTGAAATTTTTGCTTATAACCAGATTTTGCAGGTTTTAATAACACAAGATATTGTATCCACAGACGACGAAGGTAAAATAGTCAGACTGGCAAGTCACACTATAAAGCTATCAGAAGCACACGAATCAATAAGAAAACAGATTGAAGAAATATTCCTAAACACAGGAACGTCAACACCATTACCCGAAGAAGTACTGTCTAAATGGTCTAATAAAGATACTCCGATAGCTAAACAGGCTTTTGATGTTCTTGTAGAGACAGGTGTATTGATACAGGTTGACGAAAAAGTATTTTTTCATAAACAGACAATTGATAAAGCGAAAGAATTAATTATACAGCATATACGTTCTCATGGTAAACTAACACTGAATGATTGTCGTGAATTATTCAACGTAACCCGAAAGTATATGCTCCCATTGCTGTACCACTTTGACAAGACAGGTGTAACACTAAGGATTGGCGACGATCGAGTGTTAAAAGGTGGTATATCATAACGGGAGTGAATGGGTACTGGTGTACTCCGTGGGCTTCAAACCCATCGGCAGGCTCTAATCAAGTCTGCGGTAGGTCCAATTCCTACACACTCCCGCCATTTTGAAGGTGGGATCGCTTATGAGATACAGTATTGCCTCACCAAGAAGATTAATCGCTGGAGAGATTATAGCTGGAACTGTGGGAACACTTATTGTTTCTGTTATTGTAACTACTGCTTCTTCGATGATGAGAAACACGCAAAATTCCATACTTACTGTAATTTTAGCCATCATATCATGGTCTGTCTTAATTTTTGTATCAGCTTTTTCGGTTTACCTTGTTGGTAAATACAACTACAAAAATGGTTCTTTCTTATTTGCACTATTGGGAGGCTTTCTAGGCTTTGGAATCTGCTTACTTTCTTCTTATCTTATAAGCACATTCAGAGTATTTGGTTGAGGTAGTCCATATTTAACTCTCCTTGCGGGAGTATATATGATAGTGCCAAGCATTGGCGCTACGATTGGCTTTAACCTGAAGCGTAAGAAAACGCAAGTTTCTGGTGTTTCATGATCAGTTTATTAAATAAGTGATTTATGTTGAAATTTTAAAAGAAGATTATTATGAGATATAAATCCGTTTCTGGCAATAGATTAATTATTAACGAGCTTCTTGCCGGAATTCTGGGAACATTCATTGCTTATTACGTAATAAAATTTATTTATATGTTTATCTATGCGGGGTTAAATAGCAATTCGTACTTCATAATCAATATATTTCAACCAATATTAAATGCTTCAGCGATAATTCTTGTATCATCTCTTTTAGTTTACCTTGTAGGTAAGCTTAATTCTTGGCATGGGTCTTATCCGTTTGCTTTGTTAGGAAGTGTCTTTGGGTTTTGTGTTTGTTTTCTTACTGTTTACATTGTAACCACATTTAAGACATTCAACCAAGGCAGTCCATATTTAGCTCTCATTTCGGGAGTAGTATATATTATAATACCAAGCTTTAGTTCCGTAATTAGTTTTAATTTGAGAAAAGAAATCAAGCAATGAAAACAAAACTTATAATCACTGTTGCACTATTTCTCTTTTTCGGTTTCATGTTAGCGTATGGACTGACTAAAGGGGATTTCTTTATAACTACGCTCAATGGAGGAACCCTCTGACTAGCGTGTATAGGTGTGGGGTCATTTTGACCTTAGAAAGAAATGAAAAGACGCATCTTCCAAATAATAGGTTCCATTCTGCCCAATAGCTACTTTCAAGTAATAGTGACAAAGGTTATCTATCGTGGTCAGCTAAAAGGGATATGCGCCCCGCTTTTTAACTGTTACGCCTGTCCTTTGGCTACGGTTTCTTGTCCCATCGGAACTTTACAGCATTTCATGGCGATAGCTAAAATTCCTTATTATTTGATCGGTTATCTTGGGTTGATAGGTCTGGCAGTCGGCAGGATGGCTTGTGGATGGATATGTCCTTTTGGTTTTTTTCAAGACCTTATGGCAAAGATCAAGACAAAGAAATTCCGTCTTCCGTCGTATCTAGGCTATATGAGATATGTGACTCTGGTTTTACTTGCGATAATCATCCCATTCATAACGCACGTACACTGGTTCTCAAAATTATGTCCCTGGGGAGCACTGGAAGCGAGTATTCCATGGGGGTTATGGAATCCGACCGATCCGGGATTTCTTTCACTAACACCTGAAAATACACCTGTTCGTGACCTGATCAGTGGATCGTATTATTTGAAGCTTGGCATTCTTGCAGGATTTTTGGGATTGATGATTTTCTTCAAACGTCCATTCTGCTTCTTGGCATGTCCTCTAGGTGCAATATACTCACTATTTAACAAAATTAGCATTATAAGGCTTGGAGTTGATATGGAATCCTGTACCAAGTGCAATAAGTGTCTCAAAAACTGTCCTGCTGGTCTCAAAGTTTATGAAGAACCCAACAGTCCTAATTGCATAAGATGCCTTGAATGTACAAAATGCGACAAGGTTAAATTATATTCGATATTCAATAAACACCCCATGACTCGTAAAGATAATTATGAAGCAGGTTGGTAGAAATTTTGTTGTTTTAATTAGATAAATATTAACTATTGATAGCACGAAGACACGAAGAAGAAATAAATACAAAAGGTTAAGATGAGTAACAAAACGCAATATTATTGGTTTTATTCATGTTGCTTTTTTATTCCTCTTAGTGTCTTTGTGCCTTCGTGTCTAAAAATTTTAATGTGGTAGCAGAGAGTTAAAGAAATGAATCGTATTCCACTATCTGAAAAAGAGGAAAAGATTGCGGAAGCTATTGTAAATTCTGCACAGCTTTTAACCCAATTAAAGTTAACGGGTAAGCGACTTGGTTTTTTGATAAGCTTTAACGTTTCAGTTATAAAAGAGGGTATAAGTCGCCTGATATTATAATTCTCATGTCTTTGAGGGAGGTGACAAATTGATATTAAAAGGTTGTAAACTCGTATTTTTAGCTATTCTGATGATGGCTTTCTTGTCCTGCCAAAAATCAGGATCCGCCCCTGAAGTAAGTAAACAAGCCCCGGAAATAAGTGCGGCTGATTTCAATTTACATACGGTTACTCTTTCAAGCTTGAAAGGCAAAGTCGTCCTGATAAACCTGTGGAGTTATACTTGAGGTTCCTGTGTAGCGGATTTACCGCTACTGGAGAGAGATATATACTCAATGTATAGCTCGAAAGGGCTAGAAATACTGGCAATATGCTTAGATAACAATGAGGATGCGATAAAATCTACAACGGCTTCATTTAATTTAACCTATCGTGTATTATATGATAGAGGTGGAATGACAGCGAGAGCATACAATGTTACAGGTATACCATTGAATCTGGTCGTAGACAAAAATGGTGTAATCCGATATCGAAATATGGGATACGATCCATCAGCTATAAAGAGTGTAATTGATAAACTCTTGTGAGTTAAACGGGTCTATCGCTAAATAATTACTGTTTTAATATCTAATTCCTAATTCATCATAAAAGCTTATTGTTATTTACTTTTTCTCTTTTGGGAATAACATATCTCACTTACTGCAAATTAAATGACTTTGCGATTTATAAAGAAAGGACATATTATGTCTGACAAAATATATAAAGTTGGTGCTATTGGCAGGAAAGGCAAGGGCGATTATGGTCACGGTCTGCATATAGCTTATAAAGGCCTAAATAACGTTGAGTTTATCGCAGTTGCAGATGCGGATGAATCTGGCAGAGAAAAGGCTAAAACAGAAACTGGTGCAAAACGTGCCTATACAGATTATCACGAAATGCTAGAAAAGGAAAATCTCGATATAGTCAGCGTTTGCCCAAGATGGGTTGACTGCCATCTGGAAATGGTTCTTGCCTGCATCGAAGCTGACTGCCACGTTTACTGTGAAAAACCTATGACGTCAAGTCTCGAAGATGGCGACCGCATTGTAGAATCTGCGGACCGTGCTGGATTAAAGATTGCTGTGGCTCATCAGGGTGTGTACTTGCCCGGAATACAAACGATAAAACGAATGTTATATGAAGAGTGTATAGGTAAAATACAAGCGATATATGCTCACGGTAAACAGGATAGTCGTGGCGGCGGGGAAGATATGATCGTACTTGGTACACATCTATTCAATATGATGCGTTTTTTCGTTGGCGACGTTGACTGGATGTTCTCTCACATCACGTATCAAGAACATGATATAACAGCAGGTGACATTAGAGAAGGCACGGAACCTGTTGGGCTTGTCGCTGGGGATTGCATAAATAGCTATTTTGCCTTCGAGAACGGAGTATCAGGCTTTTTTGATTCACGCAAAGATCAGATAGGAAGTGATAAGCGATATGGTATGGATATCGTGGGCAGTAATGGTATGATTTCACTGAGAGGTGGTACTGCCAGCAATGTAGCGATCTATCCTTATCCTTTATTTTCTCCGGATGATAATTCTCAAAAATGGGAACCCCTTAAACTTGATGATGCCTCGTTAGCTACAGGAAACCAATTGGCGATCATAGACCTTATAGATGCAATTGAGAATGATCGCAAGCCGATCTCAAGTGCAAGTGATGCAGTATCTGCTCTGGAAATGATACTTGGCGCCTATGAATCTCAGATCATTGGCGGGAGAGTAAAGTTTCCGATGGAAAATAGAAAACATCCATTAGAAAAGTTTATTGGCAGATAGTAATAATTAACACACCCCCAAACCCCTCTCAAGAGGGGAGTTTTGATTTAAACTTAGGAGAATATTAGTTCATGGAGTTTCTTTACCAAACTGTTAAGGAGATAATTGAGACAGGACGTGTCGGAACTCCTGTCTTTGTGAGATTTATTGTTCAAATAATGCCCTCAGGCGAACATATACTTGATACCCTTGCCCGATTTCTGGTAATAGCAGGATCGTGGCTGGCTTCGATACCAATAAGGGTTTACGTTCAGCATAAAGAGAATTCCGCCCAAATTACTGCTAGTGTTGAATACACTGGAGGTCAAACAGCCCTAGTAAGTATAAACATTGCAAATATACTCACCTCGCGGATTGACCTTATGATGATTGGTAATAAAGGTGCATTATATCAAGACGGAGAGATGATGCCCCCAGGATTTGACATAGACTTTGAACCTTTGTCAATCCCTGAGTGGTTGATGGATGCAATTGAGCAATCGTTATTTGCCGGCAAACCGGTATCCATTGAGGAGGTGGTTGATTTTGAGTAAGACCAAGCCTTATGGTATTCTGTTGATAGCAGGATTAATGACCCATCAGGAGAATTATGCGGATTTTTTCTTAGCAGACCCACGATGCAAACTTATTGCAGTAGCAGACGAATCTGATGTACCAACACGTCGTGCAGATTTGAACCGAAAGTTTGCTTCCGAGAAGAATCTTCCATATATCTCCGATCTTGATGAAGCACTTGAACTAGAGGATGTTGATATTGTTAGCGTATGTGCCGAACATGAAAGACGTGGTAGAGTAGCTGTTAAATGCGCCAGGGCAGGGAAGCACATTTATCTGGATAAACCTATGGCGTATAGCGTGGCTGATGCTAGTGAGATAGTTTCTGCTGTCGAATCTTCAGGAGTAAAAAGCCAGGTTTACAGCATGGTTCATAGTTCATGGGCGCAAAAGGCTAAACGGGCGGTTGAATCAAGCGCAATCGGAGAACTCATTGCAATACACTGTGACATTTTATTCGCCAAAGGATATACAAGCGACTCCATTTCTAGAAAACCCCGCAACCAGGATCCTTATCCCAAGCGTTTTACATTCATTGATTCCAAGCGTGAACTAAGAGCGACAGGTGTTTACTCAGTTGGACTGATACGATGGATCACCGGCGCTGAAGTGAAGACAGTTTTTGGGGTAACTGGAAACTACTTTTTTGAGGAACATCTGCACAACCATGTTGAGGATTTCGGGATCCTTGCTATGAAACTTGGAAGCGATGTTGTAGCTACAATTTCCGCAGGCAGAATCGGTTATACCAGTCATCCATCACACGGTCCCATGAGAGTGCATCTAGTCGGAACTAAAGGCGTTATGACGTTTGATGCTTATAATCCAAGAATTGAGGTATACACTAATGAACCATCATGGGCGCCACCGCAAATGAACCCTGAAGACCCGATGGGATTCTGGAATAACACATATAAAAATTCAAAACCAAAGAAGACATGGATTCCAATCAGCACCAACCAACGTTATAACAACGATGTAAGTTATTTCATTGACTGCATAGAATCAAATCTCGACAGCGAGGTATCAGCAAAAGACGGAGCCGCTCAGGTGGAAATACTTATGGCGGGTTATTTATCAGCGGCAACCGGGAACGTTGTTTCACTCCCGATCCCAAAAGAATAAAATCTCTCAAAAATAATCCTCGAGTTGATATAATAATGTATTTCATATTATGTATTGAGTAATCTTTTTGATCAAATATTGCGTCATTATAATCAAAATCTTTTATAAATGGAACAGTTGGTTTCATGATTGACACATCGTTAATCTAATGATATAATTGATGTTGGAAGGTGCGGGTTTGTGGTCTTTAGAACGGAGGAAAAACTATGTTAAAGAAGTTGGCATTATTCATGTTTGTTATTGTTTTGACGTTAAGCTTTGGTTTCACAGCTTTTGCTAAATGGGACAAGTGCCGCGAAGGCGACCTTGAAGGATATATTAGAGGTGTAAGTTTTGTTGATGAAAACAAAGGCTGGGCTGTTGGCGATGGTGGTACTGTAATTTATACCAGCGATGGCGGAGCCAAATGGGACCAAATGGTTGTTGAGGAGCTTAAATCATCTGACCTCTATACGGATCTGTATGATGTAAATTTCGTTGATGAAAAGAACGGTTGGGCATCTGGTGATCTGTTAAGAGGCGCCGGTGTTATTATTTCCACTAAAGACGGTGGAAAAACATGGAGCCGTCAGAGCAGTGGAACATCAGTTGCTTTATATGGTATATACTTCATAGATGCCAAAAATGGCTGGGCTGTCGGAGGAAATGGAACAATATTGGTAACCAATAACGGTGGTTCTAAATGGACGATTATTAAAGGCGGATCAGCCGCCGCCGCTATCGGAGAAGGCGACCCGGGCCTCTGGGATGTTCAATTTGTTACTCCACTAAAGGGCTGGATCGTTGGTGAAAATGGAACTATAAAGATGTCAACTGACGGTGGAAAGACCTGGACTGCTCAAACCAGTGGTACTGACAGCAACTTGAGCGCAGTGAAGTTTGTGAACGAGAACGTTGGGTGGGCTGTTGGTGAAGGTGCTGTAGTCGTTGCCACAACTGATGGTGGAAAGACTTGGACTGCTCAAAATAGCGGATTAACTGAAGAATGGTTCTATGGTGTTGACTTTGTTTCCGATCAAGATGGCTATGTCGTAGGTGATTATGGAACCATTATACATACAATAGATGGTGGAAAAACGTGGAAAGTTTCCCGTACCGGAAAGCAAAAAGGCGTGGAGAAAACTACGTTTTACGACGTTGCATTTCCGAAACCTAATGCCGCTTACGCTGTTGCACAATGGGGGTTGGTTGTTAAGTATACTCCTTGAGATTTCTATAAAATTATAGCATAAAACTAAAGGCGAATGGTTATTCATTCGCCTTTTTCATTACCATCTTTCTTCTTTCCTTACACCTGCTTCAGTAACAGATGAGGAACGAGGGGATTCAATGTTTTCGATTCCTTGATACTGACTGCCAGAAAGCGAGTCTCTGGTATCAACGGCATCCATGCCCTGTTCCCTGTTACCTCTGATATAATTATTTGACAGTTTTCCTCCACCAGTTACAGCCCAACCACCATTATTCGTAAAGTTATTGAAACTTACCTCTGGCGACGCACCCGCATAGCAGTAAATACCATTCTTCTTATTGTTGCTGATCACGTTATATGATATTATCGCAAACGAAGAACCTTTGCACTCAATACCGTCAGTGAGATTGGATGTAATGGCATTGTGACTGATGGTTGGTGATGCAGACTTATCACAGATGATGCCAATAGCGTTTTGGGTTATCATATTATCTTCCATGGTTGGTGAGTTTAGTTCAAAGGCTATGCCCGCTACACTACCTTCAGCAATTATACTTTTATTTAGCTTTAGAGAATCCGAACGACAGATAATCTGTGTGTGGAATTGAAAGACGCAGTATTCTACCTTAGAGTTCTGTCCGGAATCATTAAAAATCACACCACCCCAGTCGCCAGGCTTAGGAGTAGCTTCATTTGAGGTTAAGGTTATAGACTGGTTCGGTTGTCCTTCTGCATACAACGTTCCATCTACGATAAGACTGCTGTTTTTTGAAAACCTTACCTTCGTACCTTTGTCAATGGTCAATGCGACCCCTTTTGGTACTATGACGTCACCCTCCACAAGTATAGTCTTTGACCAAATTTCATCATCAGATAACTCTCCGGATTTTTTCACAGCGTTTGATGAATCTGCGACACCGGTATCCAAAGGTTCTCCAATCTCGATGGGTTTACATCCATTGTAGAATATTACTATCAGACAAACCAGACAAATCCAACAAATCTTTTCATTCCATCTCAGCATTTTATTATCCTTCCTTAATCTACATAGTAATCAGTGATGAGTGAACAGTAATCAGTTTTTGATATATTTGTTACTGATCACTCTATACAATTTCTATTCCTTTTGGAACTTCGGTTTTTACGATTATCTCATCTTTGTTTTTTCTCACCCATGAGACGTAAATTGTACCGAATGGTGTTGGTACAGTTCCCTCACATTTGTTGATACCTTCTGGCGCCCATATAGCGATCTCAGTTTTTCTGTAACCGGGTTCCGCAGGATTCACCCCTAGAAGTATACGTGTGAACCATTCAACAGGTGTACTGCTCCATGCGTGGCAAAGGCTCATACGATACTCGTTATAAGCGGTAAAGGTCGTCAGGTGCTTATGAAAATCCTCTGGATATTCGTATCGTACAGCCTCCCAGAAAGAAGTCGCATCCTGATCCAGCATCCCTCCCCAGAGAGAGCGAATGACAGATAATCCTTTCTCTGGCATATTGTAGTCAGCGTAAAGACATGCAAGCAGATAAGCAGAGCATGGCGATATGGGATCAGAAAGCTGATAGCTGTTAAGAAATTCGAGGGCTTTCTCTTTGCTGACGTAGCCTGACAGTATGCCTAAAACCTTTGTTATGACCGCAGGAGAATTCAGGAACTTCCCTTCGGGTATCTCTGGTATCTTCCAATCGAAAGCAAGTATTGAATCAGGCATTACGCTGGAAATGTTTGTAAGGGCTTGTCTGGCGATCAGATAAACCGCCTGCAATGACAAAAGTGATTCTTCAGTTGTCATAGGAACCCAATCAATGAAACTTCCACCTACCTTGAGAAACCCATTTTCATCAACGTTTTTATCAACCCAACCAGCGTGCTTTTGTACCAATGGAATGATCTCTTCGACAAATTCAACATCGCTTCGGTGCATTATGTACTCCCATATAGTAACGAACCACCAGAGTGTATAACTAGGGAGGCTATTCATCCACTCCCCTTCTGGTGTACCACCGAGTTCTACCAATGAGCGTTTCACGATGGAAAAGTCGTTCCAGAGTGGATAAGCGCCACGAGCGGCAAGATAAAGATCATAAACCCATGGCAGTCTGTCACGCTTGATACCGTCCCATAAGGCTAACTGATTGCATAATTGGTTAGTGTGAACAGAAACGTCATATATCTTATTGAGTTGCTCATCATCGCACCAGAATGATCCTATTTGCTCTATTTTTGCCATTACAGATTCACAAGTTACCTCAACAGCAAACTGTTCTCTAGCTTCACCCATTACGAAGACTTTGACGTATCTCATGCCGTTGGGAACAGAAAACTTGGTCTCATTTGGTTCGACTTCAAGTAATTCTGTCATACAGCCGGTGTAGTTTTCTGATTCAAACTTTGACTCAGCACCGTTCCAAAGAATCTGCGCAGGTTCATTACCGAGATTTTTCACTTTCAGTCTGGCATTGCTTTCACGCTTTAAATCTAAAAGCACATTTGGTACACCAAACATATCAGTATTATTCTGGATCGTGTGAAGCGCCTTCCAATCTTCCTGTTTTCTCAAGTGATAGATTGATATGAGATCGGGGTGTTTCAGTTGCTCAAAACTAGCGTTACTTGTTATCACACCGGATATTCTAATGATTTCGTCCTTTTGGCTGAAAAATACGCCGTCAGTTTCAAGTAATTCAGGAACTATGGGTTCAGTGTAAAGATCACCGAAACCTGAGCGGACAAAATCCTCTGGCGCATCGTCAAGGTCTCCATAAGGCTCCTGACCTAGCTTGCATATCTCAATAGCGGATTTATCATCAGCAGACCATGAATCATCTGTCACAAGACGAAATTCGTCGCTCTCAAGCCATGCCATACATCCAACAGTTCTCTCATAAGCAAAGGACGTTGCGCCGTGCTTTGGTACAGTCTTTTGGCACTCGATCTCAATCTCGATCTTATGATTGCCTGCCTTTAAGGGCATACATTTTCCATAGTGGTATCGGGTTATGTTCTCAGGGTCTTCAGGAAGATCAAGGATTTCGATGCCATCAACAAGAACCTTTGCACTGCCAGTCAATGCAATTCCAAAAACAAGGTTGTTAGTGCTTTTACCCAATTTGAAATCACGATGTAACTTGATTTTGAGTCTTTTTTCTCGATCTGGATGCCATATCCAGACTGGAAGCGGTACATTTTCGTTGATCATACAATACTCCTGTTTATTTCATAAAAAACAATATCATTCATTGGATAATGACTTCGGTTGTATGTGATGAGCGTTAGGTTTAGTATATTTGCAGTTGCGGCAATTATAGCATCAGCCTTGCCAAGGGTTATGCCCTTTGCTCTAAATTCTCTCCAATATTCAGCCGCTTTAACAGCAATGTCATTGTCAATTGGGATTTTGTTAAGCTGACTTAGGAGTTGCTGAGTAATCTCTTGCTCTTTTTTGCGAACGCCACACCACACCTCGAAAACAGACATAATTGAGCATCCTATTGGTTGATCGAACTTTATTGTTTCTAGTATTTCTCTAGTTGGTTCATGACCACGCAGATGCCAGATGATGACGTCAGTATCAAGCAAATATTTGAATGCCATAGTTATTTCCCCTTTTCTTGATCTATACGCCATGAATCATCGCTGCGCATTTCACGAATATATTTTTCTATATCTTCCTGGGTAAGAAGATTTGGATAATCCTCATCTTTCCACTTACCAAAAGAAATTTCAAGTACCTGTTGGTAGGTTATACTCATAAGGTATTGTTCAATAGCTTTTGCGACAAATTCGCTTCGCTTGCGATCAGGGACAAATTCCTTTAGTTTCTTAGCAGTTTCAGCGGGCAAAACAAATGTTGTGCGGATGGTTTCTCTTGACATTTTCATTCCTCCTTTTACGATATAGGTAATAGTAATTATATGATTTATTATATGACAATTATATCATATAATAAATCATAAATCAAGTATAAAAATGTATGTTATCTTAGAACCACCATCTTCTTTATATCGCTGAAATCGCCTGCCTTTAGGATGTAGAAATACACCCCACTTGCGACTATTTGTCCTTTGTCATCTTCACCATCCCAATGAGCTTGATAGCTTCCTGATTTTCTGTTACCTAAATCCAATGTCCTGATTAAATATCCTTCTGAATTGTAGATGCTGATGATTGCTTCGCTGTCCTCTGCCAACTGGTACGGTATCCATGTTTCAGGGTTGAAAGGGTTTGGATAGTTTTGTCCCAGTGCATTTTTTATTCCGCCCCATGAAAACGGCAGTTTTCCATTGGGTTCGACTGATTGACCGCTGTATATTTCTGCATAAGGCTTCGTATCCCATAGAACTACCCCATCAATAGTGGCGATAGCAATAAATTTATCATCAGGACTGAAGCATACATCCATTACATAGACATCACGTGGGAATGTCGCTATTCCTGTTTGTTTTGCTACGTCCCACAATTCTACTTTGAGGTAACTGCCAATAGCAAGTAAACAACCATTTCTATTAAAAGCAACATACGGTCTTCCTACACCACAATCCAATGTTGACACTTCCTTGAATTGAAACGTATCCAGTATCTTCACCTTTGGTTTTTCACCAGCAACACCAAGCGCCAATAACCTTCCGTCCGGACTGAATGTAAGATCATATACTATAAAATCCTGTATAAGTGTATTTACTAGCTTTAGCTTTTTCATATCCCATATATGCACTAGCTTGCTCTCATTGCTACTTACCATGTATTTGCCATCAGGGCTAAAAGCAACACACCACACATATCCGGCTTCTCCATCAAGCAGGACTTCTTTTTTCGTTTGTACATCCCACAATTTCAAACCAACGAATCCTCCAGTCGCTAATAACTTGCCATCTGGGCTGAAAGCTACGGTATTAACCCACGATAATCCGCTTTTAAGTACAGCAAACTCTTTATTATCTTTTATATTCCAGATCATTACATTGCTTTCGTCACTTAAACTTCCAGCCGCCAGAAGGCGATTATCAGGACTAATAGATACTGACGTTACCATAGATCCCCAGGGCTCCCAGGGTTTCTTGATTGTCTTATATGCAGATATAAGTTTACCGTTCTCGAAATCCCAGAGCTTTACAAAATCACCACCATCTTCACCAGTTGCTAATAAACGGCTATCAGAGCTAATTGCTATTGGGCTTATAATACATACGTATTCATCAGTGGTTTTTACTTCCTTTTGAGCCTGCATATCCCATATAGCAATTTTACTAGCGCCGGCGCATACCAGAAAACGACCATCAGGACTGAATCGGACAGCAGTTAAACTTGGCAAAAGATCCACAGCAGGTTGCGTAACCTCTTTAAGATCATCTACATTCCAGAATTTCACACAACCACCCGCCAAAAGTTTTCCATCAGGGCTGAAATCAATTGGGCATGAAAAGTCCTCTGACTTTATTATTCGCTCTTTGTTCTGCTTTATGTCATAGAGCCTTATAACTTTATTCTCCCCAATTGCCAGAAGTTTGCCATCAGGACTAAACACGACGTTGTTATTGCTGGCGACAAACTGATAACGGAATGTTTTGATAACTTTGCGCGTTGCCAAATCCCACAGTTTTGCTGTATTATCCGCGCTAATACTTGCCAAAAGACTGCCATCAGGACTGAAGCAGATTGAATACACAAAACTATCATGAGCATCAATTTTATCAATTTCTTTTTGTTCCGCTATGTCCAGAAATCTGATCGTTCCGTCCTCTCCACCAAAGACAATTAGTTTTCCGTCAGGGCTGAACCTTATGGAACACATAGTGGCACGTGAATATTTTTTCGGCACGATTTCAGCAACCTTTTCATGAGTTGCTACATCCCATATAATTACTGTTTTTGCACGACTTATGCTGGTTGAGGCAAGCAATTTTCCATCAGAACTAAAACAAATGGAATGTGCTTGATAACCAGAGGAAAATCCAACAGGAATTTCACCGAAATCAATGAAATCAAGTTCAGCAAAATCATCGGGGTTATGGAAGTAAACCCCTCTTGATGTTGATACTGCTAGTGTTTTACCGTCGGGAGAAAATGTAACGTCGTAAACAATACCCCGTCCAATCCTCGTAAATGCTTCATCTTGCAGAGCATACACAGAAAAGCACAACCATGATAATGATACAATAACTGAAATGATTACAATTACTCGTTTCATATTAAATCACCTGCTTTTATAGAATATACGAGTACTCAACTAAATTAGCTATTGTGAATTATGGCAACATAGTAACAGGCTTGAAACCTGTCACTACAATTTATATTCTACCAAATCAGAGTAAAATGTCAATAAATATTCTATAACATCCATTAATCGTCTTCTAAAATGAGAATAGAGCAAAACTCCCCTCTTGAGAGGGTCCGGGGGTGTGTTTATTTCTTATCAGACGCAAATATCAATTTCTTAATAAGGCATGAACGGATTCCATGACATCCTCAGCTTGAATTGCTTCCATACAGGCAAAATCACGATTTTTACACTCACGCTTATAGCAAGGTGAGCATTTCATATCCTTCTTTATTACTATGTGTCCCTCACCATAAGGTCTGTGACGGATAGGGTCAGTCGGACCGAAAAGGGCAATTGTCGGCGTATTCAAAGCTGATGATATGTGCATTGGTCCGCTGTCGCAGGTGATGTATATTTTACAATGCTTTATGATTGCACCCAATTGCCACAGCGTTGTATGACCTGTAAGATTAAGTATATATTTTTCTGAATCTTTGGCAAGTTCCATTATCTTTTCGCCAAGTTCAGCGTTTGACTTTCCACCGGTGAGAACAGACATTGCATGTAGTTCTCTATACAAAAGTTCTGTAAGGTGTGCAAATTTTTCTACACGCCATTGTTTTGTCTTCCAGGTTGTAGATACATTCAGACCTACAATGAAATTGCAAGCTTTTAAATCCCCCCTTCCCCCCTTTTCAAGGGGGAATTTAACCTTCCCCTTTTGAAATGGCAGAATCATATTTCCCCCTTTACCAAAGGGGGATAAAGGGGGATTTAAAGGCTCATAATTTTCATTGCCACCATTGTTTCCAAAAAGTATACTCTGCGCAAACTTTTCGTCACTCTGTTCAATGCCCCAAAATTCAAGTCTATCATTTAGATTTTTGCCTGCGGCAGGAGCAATTATGTCAAGGTATCTTTCAACTTCATGTATGTTCTTTCGCCTTTTAATTTTCGTTGTCAGAAAGAAACCATTGCCTGCCAGTTTTAACCCGATCCGCTCAGGTATACCAGCCATGTAAGCCAATATTACACTTTTGACAGAATTCGGATGAAGTATGATCGCTGTATCGAAGCTTTTTGATCTGAGATACTTTGCCATCTCCCTCATCTGCCGAAATCCCTTTTGCGTGTTTCGCTTATCGTAAACTATAATCTCATCAAGGTAAGGATTACGTTCCATGAGCTCCTGAACCAGAGGTAATAAAAGCATAGACATTCGACAATCAGGGAATTTCTGCTTCAGACCTTTTAACGCGGGTGCCAGCAGTACCATATCGCCGATCCATCCGCCAGTGTGCATGATTAATACGTTTTTCATTATTTCACGGATTTGTGGAATATATCAAAGTAAATTAGGGTTTTATATTGTATAATATATTTTGTCTTTACCAAAGGTAAGGAACATACAAAGGTTTCGACCGCTGAACCAATATTAATCAGCGGTCATTTCATAAAACAGAATATTCCTATTCTTAGAATTTCATTAATTGTCTATGTTATATAGATTTTCTATTTTCAATCGTTTGTAAACAACATCCCAAACCTCATCTACTGTAATCAATTTCATACAGACGTTATCTTTACATTTGTCTGTAAATTGCTTGCAAGGATTGCATGGAACATCATGTCTGATAGTTATATGCTTATCTCCTATCGGTTGGAATTTGATGTGATTACCGGGGCCAAATAGCGCAACGGTTGTTGTTCCAACAGCGACAGATATGTGCATCGGACCTGTATCGTTACTGAGTAAAACATCGCATCTTTCGATCATTGCCGCTAGTTGACGAAGAGTGACTCTTTCCTTCATTAAGATAGGTGTGTTTTTCATGTTTTGTGCCACGTTATCAACGATTTCATCCTCACCGGGCCCCCCAAATATCACGACTTTACTACCGTGTTGTATTGCCAGATCAGCCACAGCGGCGAATCGCTCTGGAAGCCAGCATCTTGGTCTCCATCCTGCACCCGGAAATATCCCAAGTACAGGAACATCAGATGTCAATCCTTGCGATTCAAACATTTTGAGGGCATGATTTCGATCTTCATCAGAAAGATACATTTTCGGCTTTCTATTTACATCTTCTATCCCCAAAGGTTTTATCAGATCAAGATTACGATCAACAGCGTGTTTGTTCACTTTATCAGGTATTCTAATATTGCACAGGAAAGCACCGGGCTGATGATAGCCAATGCGAGTCTTAATTTTACCCTGATATGCCATAAAACTGGATCGAAACTTCCTCTGCATGTCTATACTAACATCAAAATTTCGATCTTTAAGCAAGTTAGTGACTCGCTGAGTTTCTGCCAGTCCCTCCTTTCCATTTAAGTTACGGTGAAAAACGATAACTTCATCAATGCGCGGATCGGCAGATACTACATCAGCAGACCTATCACCAACAAGCATGGATATGTAAGCTTTTGGAAAAGATTTTCTTATTGCCTCAATTGCGGGAAGCGTCAAAACTACGTCTCCCAGTGATCCGAATCTTATTAGCAAAATTTTTTCAATATTCTTTAATTGTATCATTTACATCGTCATTTGTTATCATAAAAAAAATCATCTCAATTTCAATCTTCAATCTTCAATCTTTAATCTTTAATCTTTAATCTTTAATCCATTTTATACTATACCTACGAAAAAAACAAGGATTTAGGTTACTTAATGAGTTGTTTTCTTGACATATATAACACACGGTTTTATAATGTCCGTAAGTTAAAGAATTATTAGTAAAGATGATATTCAGCAGTTTATTCAAAAATTGCATGAAAAGGAGAAAGAGTTATGAAAAGCAATCCGACTGTTGTTTTCCCTGAACCGAAACGTGTAGTTGTCGAAGAACGGCCAATGCCTGTACCTGGTGATAATGACATGCTCGTACAGACAAGCCGAACATTGATAAGCACCGGGACAGAATTGACAATCCTGAACGGTGAGTTCCCCCGTGAATCCCAATGGGCAGACTATGGAAGGTTCCCATTTGTGCCGGGTTATGATAATATAGGCACAGTGACTGAAGTTGGCAAGAATATTGATAAAAGCTGGATAGGTCGAAAAGTCGCAAGCTACGCATCGCATTCTGCTTATGTAATACTCAGACCTGATGGGGTTCGCATCATTCACAGGGACATACCTGATGAAGAAGCCGCCTTTTCTACTATCGTTGAAATTGTTATGAATGGGGTCCGACGTGGCGCTGTATCATGGGGTGAATCGGTGGCAGTTTATGGACTTGGGTTATTAGGGCAGTTTGTTACTAGACTATGCTACCTCGCAGGTGCAAGACCCGTGATAGGTATAGATGTATCAGACAAAAGGATAGGTCTGCTTCCAAAAGGCATAAAGGGAGTGAATCCTAAGAACGAAGATGCAGTGGAAACAGTCAGCAAATTAACCAATGGAAGAATGGCGGATGTTGTCTTTGAGGTAACTGGCAACCCTGACGCTATACCGCAGGAGTTTGCAGTATTGAAACGACAGGGGAAGATAGTTATTTTGAGTAGCCCACGTGGGATAACCAAGAGTTTTGATTTCCACGACCTTTGTAACTCCCCCAGTTTCACAATTATCGGCGCACACAACGGGTCCCATCCGCAATTTGAGACCCCATACAATCAATGGACACAGAAACGCCATGCAGAACTATTCTTTAACCTAGTTGCAGATAGTGAACTAGACGTAAAGCCATTGATAAGCCATCGGGGTAAGTATAGTGAAGCACCAGAATTTTATCAAATGCTCATTGAGGATCGAACACAGGCAATGGGTGTGATCATGGAGTGGGGGGTTAAGTAAGGATGAAGGACGAGGGATGAAGGATGAAAAATTCAGAAATCTGACAGCTAAGTTTCAGAAATCTGAAGCGAAAATTCAATTACAAATCACAGATCAAAGATAAAAGGTTTAGTATTGTTATTGATCTTTAAATCTTCGGTCTTCTAATCGTTATGGCACGACAATTGCACTATGAATTATTATCGGACTAAAAAAGGAAGGATCGGGCAAAAAACAAGAGGATTAACCTGTGAGAATCGTCTCAGGCAGACTGATGTATTTATCTGCATGGAACTTGATGGGCTTATACGAAGGAAAGATGCCATTTTTATTGACATTGGCTTTGGAAGATACCCAACAACGACAATTGAAACTTACAGAAGGTTAGCAGTTATCAATCCCAGCGTCAAAGTCATCGGGGTTGAAATTGATACAGAACGCCTGCTAGACGCAAAGAAATACGAGCGACCAAATGTTGAGTTTAGATTAGGCGGTTTCAATCTTCCATTCCAAAAAAATGAATCAGCAACACTTATCCGTTGTTATAACGTATTAAGACAGTATCCAGAAGGGGAGTTTGCACCTTCTATTGAGGCTATGGGGCATTATCTTATAGATGGTGGGGTTATAGTCGAAGGAACGTCAGATCAGTTTGGCAGGTTGGTTTCGTTTAATCTGTTTATTAAAGATAAAGGCAAGATAGTCAGGCGCAGTTTAGTGTTCGGAACGAATTTTAATTTCTACTTTTATCCGAGAGATTTTCAAAGCGTTCTACCGAAAAATTTTATTCATCACGTTTTCCACGGTGAATGGATATATCAGTTTTTTGAGGATTGGACATCTAGCTTTTACAAAATCATGAAACAAAAACTTCCTTCTCAACGTCATGTTTTTTATGAGACTGGTATTATTCTTTGTAAAGAATACGGTTATGAAGTTGTGCAAACGAAAAGGCTTCTGAGACGAGGATTTCTTGTAATCGAATGAAAAGGAGGGTTCTGAAATGTTACCAAGACTCTCATTAGCGTTAATTTTTCTATTAATTCTTTCTTCAACAGCAATGTCTATGCCGCAGATAAACTCTAGCGTATCTACAGAATTCGGTTTATACGTGCCTTATACCGTTAGTGTGGTCCCAAATGTCCCAAACTATGCTATTAAACCAGATTTGGGAAATGTTAATAATCGAAATCTATTCCAGTTTACAGATAAAGAGAAAGAATTGCTTGTAAAAAATGGGTTTGTCGTTGATCAGACTAAATACAAGCAAGTCTATGACGTATACAACTATTGCCAGAAGGAAAATATACCTATTTTTGTCACCACTGATTCCATGTTACACGTATATCATATCCTCTACGATTATACTTTACGCATACTGGAAACAAGAAAGCTATACGATGACCTTGATAAGTTAAACAACACAATGCTCAAGAGTGCAATGTCCCAATATGATCAAGCAACTGATGCAAGAGCCAAAACAGCCGCTAAGAAGAATCTGGCATATTTCACTGTGGCAAGTGTGCTTCTCGACCCTTCAATCATAATTCCTGCCCAAGTCAAAGACATGGTAGATGCGGAATTGAAACTGATAGATGCTCATGAAGGACTCGATCCATCGCCTATATTTGAATATGATGAGGATTACAGCCAGTATGTGCCACGAGGCCATTACACACGAAATGAGAAGTTGGGCAGATACTTCAAGTCTATGATGTGGTACGGTCGCATGATGTTTAGGATCAGCCCAAGGGAAGGTAAAGAAAAGGCTATTGATGAAACGTTACAGGCGATCCTTTTAGTTTCAGCCATCAAAAATGCAAAAATTGGCGCTGAATCTGCGTTGGAAGTATGGGACAGGATATATGAGCCAACCGTGTTTTTTGTTGGAAAATCTGATGATCTAAACGTTTATGAATACATGGAGATCATGGAAAAGATATACGGACCCAACTATGCTTCTCTATCTCCTGATGCGCTTGCAGATGTTACAACAATTGAGGCATTTATCGAGGAGGCAAAGAATTATCGAAGTCCAATGATCAATTCAACTCTGGTTTGGAGGGGTGAAGATTTTAGTGTGGTGACAAAAGGATTCAGATTCATGGGTCAGAGGTTTATCCCCGATTCGTATATGTTCCAACAGCTTGTAGACGAGTTTGTTATAAGTAGAGTGTTTCCTAAAGGGTTGGATGTGCTTGCTGTTATGGGGTCCCAACGGGCTTATGATATTCTCATAAATGTTTATAAAGAGAATAATTACCCGAAATATACCGAACAGATAGCTAAACTACAAGATGCTTTTGCCAAGATGGATGATGAAGTTTGGGCGCAGAACCTATACTGGAATTGGCTTTACGTGCTTATGCCTCTACTTGAGAAGAAAGGCACTGGGTATCCGATATTTATGCAGAATATAGCATGGACTGATAAAGAACTTTCAACTGCACTTGGCTCATGGACTGAGCTTCGCCACGACACGATCCTTTATGCAAAACAAAGTTACACGACAAAAACTTCGCTCCCGCCAATTCCACAGTTGGTGAAAGGCTACGTTGAACCGAATCCTGAAATTTACGCAAGATTATCTGCCCTTGTAAGATTTACGAGAGAAGGTCTTTCCGACAGAGGACTGCTACTTCAGGAATTCGCATCAAAATTCAAGCAACTAGAAGATTTGCTTTTATCTTTGAAAGAAATATCTGAGCTTGAACTTACAAATCAGACTTTGAGTAAGGATCAATATGGTCTGATCGTGAATATAGGCAAAACACTAGAATCCATCACAACGTTTCCGCCTGACATATCATCTGAGATAGAGAATCAGGAGGATGAGAGTATGGCTGTTGTAGCCGATGTACATACAGATCTAAATAGTAATATGGTACTTGAGGAAGGTGTTGGGTATCCGATGAATATATTTGTGATCGTGCCTGTGGATGGTGAACTCAGGATAACTCAAGGTGCGCTCTTCTCTTATTACGAATTTCAGTGGAAGATAAGTAACAGGCTTACTGATGGCGAGTGGCAAAAGAATCTTGAATCTAATCCACCTGCACTTCCGATATGGACGGGATCATTCATTGACCTTAGCCTTAATCCAGAACTGGGAAAGCCTTTTAGCGTTGAAAGTGAAATGACATGGCGCCCTATGCAGATAGACGTAAATATAAATCCAGAGATTATCGAAGCAGGCAGTGTAATCGAGGTAAAAGCTGTTATCCAGAGTAATCTTGAATCCCTTCCTGTTGTAACTCTGAAACAGGGTGACGTGATGATTAAATCTGAGATGAAAGGTGAGTTCGGAACGTATACAGCTTTAATTGATACGAAGGGAATGAAGCCGGGTTCTGCTCATGTTACAGTATCAGCTAAATTTGGAGAGGAGGATGTTACTTATGATGCGGATTTGATACTCGAAAAATCGAGTGCTGTTGAATCAGAAGAAAAATCAAGCTCATATTCTGATAAAGCTACAAAAATCAAAACTCGCACTTATGCGGTTTATCCGAATCCATTTAATCCGGACGTATGGATACCTTATGATATTGACGATAGCAACAACGTGAATATTGAGATATACGACTCACTTGGTCAGCTTATCAGAACTCTTGATCTCGGTTACAAAATGCGCGGCCATTACGTGGAGGCAAGCAAAGCGGCGTACTGGGATGGGCGAAACTCACACGGTGAACAGATATCAAGCGGAGTGTATTTCTACAAGCTTAAAGCTGGAAATTTTGTTGCCGTAGGGAAAATGATAGCGGTGAAGTAGAATTATACAAACAAAATATGATCTTTAAAACAAGTTAATTATGACATTATTAACCTGGTAGCTTCCTAGTCCAGAAGTATATCATTACGTTATTTCCGCAGATGAATCCGAATATGTAAGATTGTATGATGGGCAGGAATGGATTCCCGTTGCTCAGAAAAAAACTTACTATCATAGGTACGCCTAAAGCCAAAACTGTAAATACTGTGTTCTTTATACCCATTGATGTCTTCATAATATTCAATCGTCTCAGAAGTGTCAGAACATAATATTTATCAAACAGTCTTGAAGTCCATACCCCGCTTGTTCCACCCAGAATGATACCAACAATAAACAATCCCAGTGATTCCATCTGGTTTCCATCCTGAATGGCGCTGTACATCCACATCACTTCACCAAATATACAAGTTACAGTTAATACAATAAGCGTAATTGGCTTCATCAAAAACGGCAGCATACGCCTATGAAGTTTTATCTTTTCAGGGTCTAAATCATTCATTTCAACTTTCCAATACTGAAAGAAATTCGTCATTCTCCTCTGGTTTCCCAACAGTCACTCTCAGACAGTTTTTCAACAGACCGGGTTCATTAAGATTGCGAATCAGTATCCCTTTCTCAAGGAGTCTGTTAAATACAGCTTCTGCATCTGTTTCCACATGGAATAGTATAAAATTCGCATCGGAACGAAACCGGGTTATTCCGTCAATACGATCAAGCCGACTTGCTAATCTTTCACGCTCTTGGAGTATGGCTTGTATTTGCTTCGACATCTGATCTTTGTGATTCAATAGTATCAAAGCGATCTTTTGTGATAGGCTGTTGATGTTAAATACCATTTTGACCTTCATGATCTGCTTAACAATCTCTTTTCCAGCGATCATGTAACCTACACGAAGACCAGCAAGTCCGCAAGCTTTTGACAGAGTACGCATAATTATCAGATTATCATGTTCCGCAAGCAACGGAAGAAAAGTCTTACCACAAAAGTCATAATACGCTTCATCAATCACCACAATAGATGGAACACCACATTCAAGAATATCAATTATTGCCTGACTTGAAAAACAGTTCCCGGTTGGATTATTGGGATAACTGATAAAGACAATACTTCTATCAACGGATTTCATTCCAGATATTATTTCATCCGATGGAATTTCAAATGATTCTGGTAATGGAACGTCTATCACTTTTGTTCCCCATAAACTGGCAGTTATTCCATAGATCGAGAAGGTTGGGGTTGGAAATACAACACCCGCACCTTTACCGCCAAAAGCTGATATCGTATAGTTTATCAATTCATCAGAGCCATTGCCGACTACAATCTGATCTGGATCAGCACTCAATTCGGATGCTAGAGATTGACGGAGTTCCAGAGCAACAGGGTCAGGATAACGATTAAAACTATGCCTTCGTACCTCTTCAGCGATGAGTTCCCTGATATTATCGGGCATATCATAAGGATTTTCATTGACGTCCATCTTTATTGTATGTGGAACGTTATGGACTACATAAGGCTTTAAGTTAATTAATTCAGGTCGAATAAGGTCAGTAATTGTCATTTTCATTAAGGCATCCTTCTAATATCTGCACCAACGCTGGCAAGTTTTTTTTCCATGCCATCGTAACCACGATCAATGTGATATACTCGTGAGACAACGGTTTGATTATCTGCCGCCAATCCAGCAAGCACCAGTCCTGCACCACCTCGAAGCTCTGAAGCCATCACCGGTGCCCCGCCCAACTTTGAAACACCTTTGACTACTGCACTAGCTCCCTCAATTTTAATATCGGCTCCCATCCTGTTTAGTTCGCTGACGTGTATGAATCTATCGGGGTAAATGCCCTCTGTGATAACGCTTATTCCCGGAACAGTAGCTAATAGCGACATTATTAAAGGCTGTACGTCGGTTGGGAATCCGGGGAATGGCGCAGTTCTGACGTCTGCGGGTTTCAGCGGATCATTGGCAACAACTCTAATACAATTATCTTTACAAAAAATCTCAACTCCAATTTCATGAAGTTTCGTTATTACAGGATCAAGATGTTGAGCAACACAGTTTTTGATCAGCAAGTCACCTCTGGTTATAACGCCAGCAATTATATAAGTCGCCGCCTCTATTCGATCTGGTATAACTTCATGCTCTGCGCCGTGCAACTCTTCGACTCCGTGAATTGTGAGTACCGGCATCCCTGCGCCTTCAATTTTTGCGCCCATTGAGTTGAGGAACTTTGCGAGTTCAGTTATCTGAGGTTCACAGGATGCTTCCTTAACAGTCGTCACACCTTCTGCTTTTACAGCCGCCAGCATCACGTTTACAGTTGCGCCAACGCTTGGTCCGTGTATGCCGGCAAGATATATTTCAGTGCCAACCAATTTATCCGCTTCTGCAATTATATACCCATGTTCGATACTAATTTTTGCCCCCAGCTTTTCAAGTCCCATCAGATGCAGGTCAACAGGACGTGTGCCAATAACGCACCCACCGGGGAACGATACCTTTGCCCTTCCAAGCCTGCCTAGAAGAGCGCCAAGTACGTATATCGAGGCGCGCATCTTTCTCACAAGATCATAAGGGGCTTCATACCCATCACATTTAGAAGGATCAAGACGCAGAACCGTATCATTTAATTCTGCTTTTACCCCTAATACTTCGAGTAACGAGATCATGGATCTCAGATCAGCCAGATTCGAGACGTTGCGGATAGTACTGACGTCATCGCTCAATATTGAGGCAACAGTGAGAGGCAAGGCTTCATTTTTTGCCCCGCTAATTTTGATCTCGCCTTCCAGCCTTTTTCCGCCTTTTATGATAAATTTATCCATCAAAATTCCTTCTTCAATCAGCTTTAAGAAACCACTTTTAACTATAGGAAATAGCACACGGATAAACACGGATCAGACGGATTTAACGGATTAAAAAGAAATAAAAGAAAAAATCCGTTTAATCCGTTTAATCCGCGTCATCTGTGTGCTATTCCTGGTAAAAAAGCAAAATTTTGTGTTAAACCCACCTATTATAGTTCACGAATGCGAATATTGCGGAACAAGACAGGTCCATGATCGCCCTGTAACATCAATGGTCCTTTTGGTGGATTGACGCCGGGTTTTAATTCTCCACCCGTTGGACCCTTAATCGTAACGTCCTTATGAATCACTTTATCATTCAAGGTTACATTTAATACTAACGCCTTGAGCGTAATATCCATAGTCTGCCATTCGCCTGCGGGTTTGCTTGCCTCTACATCGCATGATTTCTGATTGTAGAGTGCGCCGTTCTCCCCGGGATAGTTGATCTTCTTGCCAAGACTATCCAGAACCTGCAATTCATATTGACCGCGCAGATAGATGCCGCTATTGCTGTCCTTCGGTACGAGGTACTCGATATGCAGTTCAAAATCACCGAATTCCTGCTCAGAGATAATGTCAACACCAACGTCAGTATTTTCAAGAGCGCCGTCTTTAGCGATCCATTTATGCTCTCGATTGGGGTCTCTCATTCTCCAGCCGTTTAAATCTTTACCATTAAAAAGCTCAATCCATCTTTTAGCCATTTATTAGCCTCCTTTGAAAGTTTAAGAACAGTTGATTTTGTAAATTGACTATGGCATCCAGCCAAGCCCAAAGGCAAAAAATCCGCATACTAAAAACGCTATTACTAACACGAATACACCCCAAAGACGTTTCTTTGACCGATTATACCAAGTATATATACCGCTTAACACCAGAAAAATAAGCCCTATACAAACCGCATCCATCAGAAAACTCCATATTTTGGTCATAAACCAGTCACGATTTTGTTTTGGATCGTTCATACTTACACCATTATAGGTGTGAAGCATGTCCGTAATTCCCAATGTATCCAACTTTATTTGCTCAACTTTAGCACGTCCTTCACGGAGGTTAGTTTTGACGTCAATGATCTTGCCCGGTTTAGTGACTCTGAAATTAAATTGATCTTCCATAGGAGTAACTACAGTCCACGTAATCTCTCCCGAAATATGAAGTTGAGCCATTATATCCCTTGCCTTTGCCAGATCGTCATTGTCCGTAGGAACTTGAATTGGTTTCTCTGACGAAGATAGATCTCGATTTTCCCAAAAATGAAAAAAACTCCATTCAGGGTGATTTTTGGCAAGTCCAGTGATGAAGAATAACCATAAAAATAGTAGCAAACATAAACCGATGTATATGTGAAGTTTCCGATTCCAGATTTCTATATATTTAGTTATTTTTCGATTTGACAACAGTTTTCCTTTCTAAATGATAGCAAACATCACCAAGATGAAAACAATGCAACCTAATCCCAATACAATAAAGCCAATTTTTCGCTCAGATTTAAGCATGTACCACATATATATTCCACTGATCGAAACAAAGATAAGCAGATAAACGGTTGAATCTGACAACCATTTCCAGAGACGAGTGTAGAACCAGTTTCCACGAAACCCCGCTAGATGAGGACCTGGTGATTTGTGCAGGTAAAGCAAAGCATTAAAGAATCCTGTGTGTAATCTTTCGATCTCTGCGGAGTTGTCCTCCAGATTTACATTGATAATAGTTCTCTGACCCGGTTTCATTACCGGTATCACGAACTGTTTTTGCTTTAGATTTTTGGCAAGGAACTCAATTTCACCAGATACATTCACCTCGCGCATTATGTACTTTGCCAATTCCAGCCCATCAATATCCTTTGGTATTTCGATAGATACCTTCTCCTTTGATGTTTTCGGTTCTAAGCCTGTTCCCCATTTATGATCAAACATAATAGTACTAACTGCATACACAAGAATGAATGGACTAATGAAAAACCCTAAGTAGAGGTGTAATTCACTTATCCATCGGCATAATCTGCTTATAGAGATAAGAAGATTTCTCATCATGTTTCTTTCTTTATCTGATATGGCACTGTAAGATTATTTCAAAAACCAAGCTGGAAGCTTGGGCTACTTTTAAATCTAACATCGTCAAGTTAGTTTGCAACAAAAAACTCTTTGTATTCCTGAATAGTCGTTGACTACCAAATAATCCGAATATTTCCCTGTTTCTTCAGCTATCCGTTGAACATCATCGCTTTGCCCGTACCCAATCTCAATCGCTAAATGCCCAAATGATTTTAAAAACAAAAATGCGTTTTCAATGATCCGTATGATCACGTCTAACCCATCTATTCCGCCGTCCAGAGCAAGTATAGGCTCATATTTTCTAATTTCATCAGATAAACTCGATAAATCACTTGTTGGTATGTATGGCGGATTTGACACTATCCAATCAAACTTATAATTCGGTGAGATGCCATCAAATAGGTCTGTCTGGATAAACCATACTCTATCTATAACCCCATGAAAAATAGCATTCTCACGGGCTATGAGTAGGGCATCCATAGAAACATCGGTTGCCAATACAGACCAGTCTGGATTATATTCCGCAAGGCTCACTGCTATTGCACCGCTACCCGTTCCCAGGTCAAGAACCCTACTGCCAGCATCATTCCCCTCTTGAGAGGGGCGCAGAGGTGTGTTCGATCCGAATTTGCATACAGTTTCGACCAGCATCTCTGTTTCAGGTCTTGGGATTAGAATGTTTCTGTTTACCTTGAAGTCCAGCGACATAAATTCCTTATGGCCTGTCAGATAGCTTACGGGTACACGTTCCAGCCTTTTCCCAATCAGTGTTTTATATTGTAAACACTCTCTATTACTCAAAACGTAATCAGGATAAATGTAAAGCTGAACTCGATCCTTATTCAGAACATAAGCCAGAAGCACCTCAGCATCCAATTGCGGATTTTGGATGCCTTCATCACTCAATAATTCGGTTGCCCATAAAAAAAATTCTTTCGTATGCTTTAACTGCATTTCCACATCTCCAAAAACACAAATATGATAATATCAGAGATTCGCTACTTTGACAATGGAAAAGAAATTTTGAGAAAGCATTTTTTTGTTGACTCGACGGAGGAAGTTTTGTAGAATATTAGTGTTTTGAGTTCACAAAGCAAACAACAAAAGTTATCAGATTGTTATTTTTACCGTTGGTATATTTACACTTCCTTAGTTTCTATCATCAATACGAGTCTTTCAGTTAGCTTTGTAGAACATGCTGACTAGCTTGTTTATTATTAATCAAAACTCACAAGACAAGCTGACAGCATGTCCTACTTCCATGATTTTTACTAATAACTGATAAACTCGTATCATCAATGTAAAGTCTTTATCATTTTAGGGAGGGAATCAACATGCTAAGTAAAATGATTCTGCTTCTATCTATAATCTATATCGTATTAATAGCATATCCTGGCTTTGCGGCAGTAGACCCTAAATCTGTCGTTGCTGTTTGGCTGTGTGACGAAGGTAAAGGGAACGAAGTCGGGGACGCCTCGGGACACGGACACGATGGTAATATCGTTGGCGATGTCAAGTGGGCAGATGGAAAATTCGGAAAGGCTTTGGATTTTCAGGGTAAGGGTGGCACACGAGTTGAGATACCTCATGATGATTCTCTTACGCTGACAACATGGACAATCACGGCATGGGCAAAGCTTAATGCACCTCCCGGCGGTGACTGGGCGGTTGTTGTAGTGAAAGACCCTGCCAATGGTGTGCAGAACTACGCCCTCGATTTGGACAAAGGCGGTCCAGTATGCGCAGAGATTACGAGCGGCGGAAATTGGAGCGGGTGCGAGTCTAAAACCACCGTCTATGATGACACATGGCACTTCCTCACTGCAATCTATGATGGTACAACACTCATGGTTTATGTGGATGGGAAAAAAGATGGCGAGCAGGCTTTCGGTAAGGGTGATGCTAATACGGCGCCTGTGGCTATCGGAGGGCGAATGGATAACTCCCAACCACTGTTTGGTCTCGTTGATGATATAGGATTGTTCAATGCTGCTATCGCTGTGGATGATCTGAAATCCATAATGGATAAAGGCATTGGTAAGGTAACCGGGCTTGCCGCTGTTGAATCTTCATCAAAATTGGCAACTACGTGGGGACAACTGAAGCAATAAAAAAAGAGCTAAGTATCGTGAATTTAATAACTTCCGTGTTTAATACTTGAAAGTTGGGCTTCGTTCCTCAACCCAACCTACTTTTTCTAGATTCTTGATAATACGGTAAATTATATTCTTTAGCAATGTGGAAAAATTCCTTGCCAAAAGTAGCAAAAAGTGGTATAGTGTTGATAGGAGCAATGATTGGAAAAGGTGTTATGAACGGCTACATATCTAAAAATCTCTTACGATTTTGTAGAACAAGAAAGGAACAATAAGATGAAAGTAAGACATTTGTTGATTGGTGTTACTGTTTTGTTTATTGTTGGTTTATTAGCTACCTCAAGTTATGCCAAGTTAGACCTCAAAACCTGCGTCGGAATGTGGCTATTTGATGATGGTAACGGCACCACAGCTAAAGATTCCTCTGCAAGCAAAAATGACGGGACGCTCTCGAATGGTGCTAAGTGGGTGGATGGCAAATTTGGTAAGGGTGTGAGTTTTGATGGCGTGGATGATTTTGTAGGACTTGCCAGTCAGCCTGCTATAACGAGTGGATTCACATTCAGTGCTTGGGTAAAGAGAAATGCCGATACTCCTTCATGTCAAGAGGTATTTAATAGCCATCAGTTTTTCTTAAGAACGCAACCAGAAGGTGAGGTTGCTACCAATCCCTTTGAAACGTTTGTTAATTTGGCCGACGGTACAGTTGAGCCAAGAGCATCGAGTGGTGTAGCGTCTACTGTAGGGCAATGGTTTTTTGTTACTGTGACTTGGGATAAGACTACACTTAAAATATATGTTGATGGTGAGTTCAAGGGTCAATCTACAAGAACAGGTGCTTTGGCCACACCAGTAACCGCTCAGATAGGTCGGGGTGAACAGAGAGACTTAAATGCAAATGCTTTTAACGGCATCATTGATGAAGTTGCATTTTTCAGTGTGGTGTTAGAGGCAGGAGACATCCAAACTCTCATGAATCAAGGGCTAAAAGAGTCGCTTATAGCTGCTGTTGATCTTTCTGGCAAACTCACAACAACCTGGGCTGGTGTCAAGACCCGCTAACGTTAGGACATTTGCTTCCAATCTTAGGGGGAGAATCGCATGTTCTCCCCTAAGATTAGCAGGAGGTTTGCAATGAATCGCAAAATTCTTGTCATCATTTTGTTAATGTGCTGGATATTTTTATTAATAGCCCCGGTTTATGCCAGTCGTGATGATTTTGATTCTACAAAATTAGGTGAAAAGTGGATATGGGACAATCCGGCAAAAGACAGTTCCTACGACTTAAAAGAGAAGCCGGGATGGCTGAAAATGACTTGTGCCGCAGGGGATCATGATATATGGGATGTCCGCAGTAGTGGACCTGCCATGCTACTGGAAGCTCCAAAAGATTATACTTTTGAGACTCATTACACTACTCAAATTGCAGCTAACACATCCGTAGGACTCGTTTTTCTCAATGAAGATGCGTTAGGGAAAGCACAATCGCCAGGTCCCTGGTGCGCTCTTTTTACACAACCCGGGAATCAATTGTTCTGGCAACATGCTGTTGGCGTTGATGCAAATAAAGCTAATGTTGCTAATGGGGATGATGTATATGTAAAAGTTGAAAAGGCAGATAAAGACTGGAAATTTTATTATAAAGCAAAAGCGAATGATCAATGGGCACTGGTCATTGAGGATACGTATGATATTGGCGATAAACACTATGCCGGTTTAATGGTAAAGAACTGGAACCCCGGTCCTGAAATCATAGGCTATTATGACTACGTTGAAACATCATGGGCTTTTGCTGCGCCAGTAGAATCAAAAGATAAACTAACGATAACATGGGGAAAGATCAAGCAAAGTTTGTGAATTATCAGACATGAATAAGCACATTGACAATCCAATGATTTAAGCAACTTTAAAAACATATTAAACTTTTCTCTGGATTCCTGCCTGCGCAGGAATGACAAGTTTAGTGCGATGTCATTCCAGCGGAAGCTAAAAATCCAAAAGAAAGTTGACATTCTTTTTTAAAGATGCTTAAGCAAATAGATACACGATACGTTTGAATTATGCTTATTGTCATCAGTTTGTAAGTAATCGCTTATCTGAGATTGCTTTCTGCAGAGAGGCATTATTGTTGTTATATTGATGCTTTATAGGAGATATTGCTATGAATAATAACAGCGAACCGCAAGAAGATGATCAAAAGAAAAATGAGAGTGTCTTACTATTTGTCAAATCAATTTACGAAATCACAGTTGATAAGATAAAAGATCCAATTCTGAGAACAATACTCGCAGTGGGTATACTTTTTGTTGCCCTCGCAGGTTTGTCTATGAGTCTTAAAGCTGAAATCCCTAAATCTGTTATATGGCCACTATTCCTTATCGGAATTGTTGCTGTATTATTTGGATTGGTGAAGTGGTTTGCTGGGATTATTTTTGAAAACGGTAAGGAGAAAGCATTAAGTGAATTACGTAGACTACTAAGACCAGCTAAGAGTATACGGGGTGAGGATTTGACTCAAGAGATAGGAAGCATGATCCGTGATTCAAGTAATGAAGATTTTATTATAAATATGGCACAACGCATGGTAAGAAACTCGTTACGCCGGAAGGGGAAAAGGGTAAAATTACCAGATTTACCAACATTATATGAAATGAAAAATATCCCCTCTGCAGATTGTATGGATATAAGACATGTTGTTCAAACCATAGCTGACGAGGTGTCATGGAAACATCATAGAGTTTATGTGGATGTGATCACTAAGGAACAGATTCTTCAATATCCTTCCACTATGCTTTTGTCAGACGAAATTTATGGAGGATGTGCCGACAAAGTCATATTGTTATGCACACTTTTGAGAGCATTGAAATTTCGTCTAAGATTTAAATTGGCTATAAATAAAGGTAAAACATACTCGCATATTTGGGCAGAGGTTTATCTCCCGACAGAGCAAGGACCTGGTGAATGGGTTGCAATTGACCCAAGCAAGCCAGGCTTTAAAATTGATGGAAAAGAGGAATGGGAAAGATACTGGGAAGAAAATTTTATCTCTCAAGGTTATGCCCCTTCAGAAAGCGCACAGACCTATGAACTGTAAATCAAAACAAACTAGAGGATTATATCCGATGTGATTACATTGCGATCATTTCTTATAGGAATACTATGCGTCATTGCAATCTGTGCAGTGACACCGTACAACAACCACTACGTTGATAATCCTTCCTATCCTTCAAGTAACCATCTGCCTTTGGGTCCGCTCTTTCTTATCACCATACTCATTCTGATATTCAACGTCGCACTTAGAAAAATCCATCCACGAATTAAACTAAGCCAGACTGAGGTGACAATTATCTGGTGCATGATGATTGTCGCTGTATCCATACCATCAAAGTCGTTCACAGAATATCTCCTGCCTGACCTTGTTGCGCCATATTACCTTGCGACGCCAGAAAACGAATGGCAAGAGCTTTTTCATCAATACATTCCATCGTGGCTTGCCCTGAAAGATCAAAAAGCTGTCCTTTATTTCTATCGTGGTTCTCCTGTTAGAGGTATTCCCTGGAGTTCATGGGTAAAGCCTATATGTGCATGGTCAGCTTATGCGATCGGGCTTTATGGCATGATGTACTGCATGAGCATTATCGTGAGAAAGCAGTGGGTTGAACACGAAAAGCTCACCTTCCCATTAGTTAAACTCCCTGCGGAGATAATGAAAGACCCGGAGGGAAGATCGCTATTTAACTCATTCCTAAAAAATCATGGTTTATGGATAGGTTTCGCAATATCAGCGTCTATCCATATATTCAACGGACTCAGCGCAAATTTTCCGCACATCCCTAGAATTCCGACACAATTCTCTCTTAACTTGCTATTAACAGAAAAACCCTGGAATGCAATCCTGCCAATACCAATAACTATTCAACCATCTGTTATAGGAGTTTCGTACCTTTTGACTTTAAGGGTATCATTCAGTGTATGGTTTTTCTTCCTGTTCTACAAATTTGAGTGCCTTTTAGGAGAGATATTCGGCTATCGTATGCCAAGTTCACCGGGCGAGTTCGGTTTCACAAAGAGCTTTGCCTCGCATCAGGAGATGGGCGCATTTATTGTCGTTACGGTTTTTCTGATGTGGAAAGCTAAAAGCCATTTGAAGAGTGTGATCAAAGGCATTTTTTTCAAGGTTGACGATTCAGATGAGCCGCTGTCGTATCGTTGGGCGTTGATCGGACTGATCCTGTCTATCGCAGTTCAGGTGATTCTATCCCAATTTATGGGTATGACTATGATGGTCGCTCTTTTTATCACACTCGGTTTTGGGGTCATGTCTCTAATATTTGCGTGGCAGGTTTCCAGTGCAGGCATACTCAGAGTTGATTCTACTTTTGACCCGATGATGGCACTGATAAGTGTATTAGGCGGAAGACGGATAGGGTCTGCCAACTTCACCATAGACTCAATTCAGGCGAGAGGTTTCCGAACTGATATTTCACAATTACCGATGCCAACTATAATGAACGCTTTCAGGATAAGCGATGAATCCAAAGTCAACAAAAGGTGGCTTAGTCTAGCTTTATTCTCTGCTATTTTGATCGCATTTCCGATCTCGTCATATTTTTTTGTATCTTTATCTTACAAATACGGCGGAGAGAATCTAAGTTCGTGGAACTATTACTATGGTCCGCAAAGTGCTTATGATGCGCTTGTGAGCCGAATAAACAATCCTTCTGAAGCAGTCTTATCAGACGTTGGATTTATCATTATAGGGGCGATCTTCACCACTTTTATCATGTTTATGTATCAAAGGTTTCTATGGTGGCCATTCCATCCCATAGGATGCACAACCGGGAGTAGCTGGGGAATTCAGGAAATGCTTTTTTCCATCTTCATGGGATGGCTATTGAAATACATAATACTTAGATACGGGGGATTAAAGGGTTATAGGTCTGCATATCCTGTGTTTTTAGGCTTGATATTTGGGGAATACATGATGGGAGGAGTATGGCTTGTAGTCGGGCTTTTCACTGGCAGAGGCTACAAGGTTCTTCCAACATGATAACTTATATCAATTCTGAATTGAAATGCTACATAAACGGTAGTCGCAGGTTTTATACCTGCGAAAACGCACCCTAAAGGGATGCGACTACCAATGTCGTATTTGAATTGAGAAATGGTATTAAAGGTTTGCAACTGCATTTTTTTCTAATTTAACATTGTCAAGCTAAAATATCTGAAAATATTAAACACAAAGACACGAAGACTCAAAGAACACCAAGAAACACCAAGATTTTACTGCCTACGACCTTTGTGTTCTTAGTGTCCTTTGTGTCTTAGTGGTTACTATAACTGAAAAAATCGTATTATCCCATTATGCCTTGAGAATTTGCTTGAGATGATCAACATCCCGCTTGAGAACCCCTGCACGCTCTTCTTGTGGAAACTTCCCCAGTGACTCATCCTCAATATTGAGATCATCGTCATATCCCGCTTTTCTTAGGATGCCCACGACCTTTGCTATATCAATATCACCGTCAGGGATCGGGCAAACGTACTTCCCATATTCCCAGCCTAGTTGCCGCTGTGTATTGCGAACATCCTCCGGATAGGCAATGTTCTTGACGTGAGTATGTTTTGTCACAGGTGCAAAATGCTCGTGAATTTTATATACTTTATCTAGCGGGTGTCCTGCCCAATAGAAATTACCGATGTCCATCGTTAGCCCTACACGCTTTGAGCCAACGCTTGCAAGCACACCGTCAAGGAAATCCGGGTCATTGCCCTGAAAACCATGATTTTCTATACCCAATGCAACTTTTGAGGAACTTGTTGCATCCAGTACCTTTTTCATACAGTCAGCAAAATGAGATTGGCGCTCCTTGAGAGGCATATCACGCTCTCCGCTCATGATGGCATCAATTCGTATTGCCTTGATATTCAGCATATCAGCAATCTGAATAGTTCTGATGACCCAATTCAATTCCGCTTCCAGATTCGGCGCGTTAAAGTTATTGCCCATGATGATAGCAGAAATCCTAACGCCATTCTGTCCCAGATGCTTTTTATACTCATTAACTGTCAAGTCAGACGCCAAAACAAAATTAGGTTGCTCTGCTGTTGGCTTAACAGAGACGACCTGATATTCTCTGCTGATTCCAAGCTCAATGGCATCAATGCCTAAAGCTTGCAATCCTTCGGAAACACTTGAAAAGCCAGCACTTAGTAGCGAGCCAGAGCCAATTGAAACGTACATAAATAATCTCCTTTCAATTTCAGAATCTTCTAATAACAATTTCCATATTTTATTGTGGGCATAGTTCACGATTAGGGATAATGTACCATATTTCTTTAGAAATTGGTATAAAGAAATTAGTAATTGCTAAAAAATGCCAAAATAGCATTCTTATTTTACTTGAATTTTTGTGCAAAAATCTGGTTATATAGATCATGTATATCCATGGGTTGTTTAAATGGTTATGAAGGTTTTTTATCTTGCAATATATCTGAATATGGAGGATTAGTATGGTTGCTACAAAAACATTCGGACGATGGCCTACTTTGGGTGAAATGAAAGAATACTATTCACGAGATGACGTGCTTTCCTTCATTTATGACGAGTGTCGGATTCGGAATGTTGATATAGCCTTCAGAGCTAAACGGATAGGTATAAACCCTAAAAGCAAAGCGGAATTGAGAGCTATAATTGAGAAAGATATAACAGACAAAATCGAAAAAGCATATCAAGACGTAACCCCGGTTGACGATGCCCGACTTAAAAAACATGATTACCTATCGTTTCACTCTCAAACAAGCATAGCTTCTGATGGAAAATTAGTCGGCTTTGATGTGATCTTTGAGGCTGATGTGCAGGGATGGCGCAAAGCATTTGAAGACCTGTATGGAGTCGTCAAAATGCTTGATGGCTACGGTGTGTGTTACCGCATAAAATATAGCGGTGTAAGAAGCCTGCACCTCATGATACCCTTTGAATCATTCCCTTCTATGTTTAATGGAGAACTTATCTTTAACAAACGCAATAAAATACAAGAAAAGCTACAAAAGTACTTTCATCGGCATTGTGGAATGGAAAAAGCTCATGGTGGAAGTGTGATGCGCCTTGCGTACAGCTTGAACGAGGATATTGGTCTTGTGAGTCTGCCGATTACGTCTGATGAACTAGCGGAATTTCGTCCTTACGAGGCTAATATTCATAACGTGACTGTGGATAAACCCTGGCATGGCGATATTCCAGTAGATGCTCAAGACAATATGGAAAATTTCTTGCATGAAGTCTATAAAGAAGATAAGAAAAATGCTAAAAAGATAATCTATAATCTCGAAATCAAATCTAAAAATCACGCTCCAATAGAAGATAAGAGCAACATTGATGAACTGCTGGACACCTTGAAATCGGATGACCAATATAAGCGTGTTGAGGCGTCATGGAAACTTTTATATAGATCAGAATCTCTGCCATTCCCTGTATTAAGAGAAGCTATTAATGACGAAAATCCAGACGTGCGATGGTATATGGCAGAATTATTACAAAAAAATCTCAACGCTGATGCAATAAACCTTGCAGGAAAGATGCTGTGGGATAAGGATCAGTTTGTCAGGATAAGCGCAATAGACGCTTTGGCACTATCCGGTGATAAAGCATTGCAGGAAATATCAGAATCGCTGTCTCAGGGTTTTAAGGCATCAATTAATTCCCTTCATGACGTGATATATGCCATGCAGAAACTATGCTCAAAATCTGATCCAATTAAATTGAAGTCATTAGTCATTCCGCTTGGTAAAGGTGTTTCGTACATGGTGCGCGATAAAATTTCTGATACACGACCATGGGAAGTAAGATCATATATCCGTAGCATTAGAGATCTCTGTAAGCCGTATGATATTGTGGAGAGTGTTTTACTTCATCATGCAATAAAAGAGGTTACTCCAATAATGCTGAAATCATTCAGCGAGTTGGAAGCAGGATTTTTTAAAGTCAGTATATTCCGTGATTTGCATAAAAACGATGCTATGGTGCTATTGACAATGCGTGATATAGCGGATTTTCTAGGGATCAAGGATGTAAAAATACCATCAAATCGTATGTCAGAAGAGGAACGCATATTTTTAGCACAGGTCATCCATGAATCTTTAGCTGATATGACAGCAGAGCAAAAGATAAACATCATCACAGTATTTTGGTTTAATTGTGGGAAAAAGATTAGAGAATCGTCTGGAAATCTGCTTGCTGCTATGGATAAACAACCTGCAATTGAGTCAATCAAGAGATCCTTACATGGCGACTTTCAGGGATTTAGGCTCAAGATGGCTATTGATCTTCTCAACAGGATTGACCCATCTGCTGTTGAGACAGTTACCGAATGGCAAAAGACTCAACCAATAAAATTTAGCGATGAAAGCAAAATTATGGCACAGAAAAATAGCATTGATGAACTGATCGGAATGCTGGAATCGAAAAGCTGGCATATACGCCAATTAGCTCTGCACGCTCTGGCTCAAAAATGCGAAAGTGATGAGGATGTGGGCAGACTCATCAAAGTATTGAGAAGCAAGAATTACAAAGCGAGAGTTGCCGCTATTCATGTTTTGGGATCAATGTCGCAGAATGCAAAGGCACGTGTGGCAATATTGGGTGCGATCAACGAATCATGCTTGCAAGTAAGGAAAGAGGCCTTAAGGATATATGTTCGCTCGGAGCCGCTTGATGCTGTTGACGTTTTGTTGCGTGTGTTGAAAAGGCGTGACGCCATGCTGGTGAAGCAAACTGCTCTCAGGGAGATTAAGCGATATATGAATGAGGACAGAGTAATAAACATAATCAAAGAGATGCGGGATGATGTGAATCAGCCTGAAAAAATCCGTGCAACTGCTGAAAATATGTTGCAGAAAATAAAATAAGAGGTGAACCCAAAAAACTTTAAACACTTAACTTCCTCCAACAGTTGTACAGTCATACAGGTGATAAAGTGCCAAGGAACTACAAGTCTGGAAAGAAAGGCAACTGTGATGACATTCAATGATCTATGCAAAGAATACGAGCGGAAGTTGCGTCGCTATGCCATACACATGGTTCATGATGTACACAAAGCTGAGGATCTAGTGCAGGAGACGTTTCTTAGGTCAATGGGGCATATTAAGCTATTAGAGCAATTAAATGACTATCAACGTCAGGCTTGGTTATACAGAACTCTAAAGAATCTAGTTCTTGATGAGCAATATGCGCGTCAGCGAGAGCAAATTCTTGTGGATCAACTTGCTCAACAAGCAAAACTGATCCAGGACGTTCAGGTTGATAGCAATCCTATGTTGGATGTGCTGACCCAGGATATTCTTGATCAGGTCCCCAAGAATTACCGAGAGTTGCTCTACAAACGCTATGTGCTTGGTTTGACCAGCCAAGAGATCGCTCACGAACTAGGAATTCCTGCCGCAACAGTTCGATCTAGACTTCACCTGGCTCTGAAAAAACTTCGTGCTAAAAAATCACATTTTCTATAAGGAGGAAAATCATGGAAGAAAAAATGGAACAGAAAAACATCGGGAATGTAGGAGTTCTGGACATCCGAAAAGCCACAGAGGAGTCTATCGCCAGTATTGGATACATCGGCAATATTGGTATGTTGCTTTATTCACCGGAAACAGCAAAATTTATACTACGGCTCAATACAGGAAACATAGGGGAATCGGTAGAGGTCCCGACTGATGCCAAGATCATAGCTGGTCAGGAAGAAATCAGTCGAGATTATTTCAAAAGCCAAAAGACACCGTTGAGTATAGTAGTTATGGGCGAGTTGATAATGCATCCTGATATACCAGTGGAGGATATCGAGAAAGGGCTTGCTGAACTTAGAATTTTCGGTGAAATCCTCTACCCGGAGCATCTCGCAGGCGTAATGGGAAGCAAGCTTCGGAATATATTTGGTGAATCGCACGTCTATATCCAGTGTAACCGATTGATAATTGATCAATTCACTCTGGATGAGAACTACCTGCGTACTCTTGATGATGCGTCAGTATTGGTTGTATTTGGCGATCTCAAACTGCCCAAAGTGATCCCCACAGAGCTTTTAGAGCAGAAAATCCAGAGGATTCAGGTTTTTGGCGGGGTTACGTGCCGTGAAGAGAACGCTCAAACACTCTTTGCCCGTTTGGAGAGCAAAACAGGCGCGCCCAAAATGACGATTTTCCCTGCTGGCTTTGAATTAGTAGAAAAACCACTGCTTCTAAATGCCGATCTTTTGGAGTCCTTGTCAACACGGAAACTATACTGCACCGATCGGGTTCAGATTGATCGAAATGTGGATGCCGCTGTATTTGACAACAACATAGAATCTCTTATAGCCAAGGATTTGGTACTCTGTCCAATAGCATTGAAGAAGGTGCTGTCTCAAAAGTGCGATTTGCTCAAAACTCGAGTAGTATTCTATGAGGGCGAACTCCTGCTTGTGGAAGATGAGCATATCCTTTTAGCTTCCAGTTTTGATTATATGGATGAGAAGGTGACTATCGTAGTGTTTGACGTGTTGATGATTTCACCTGATATAAAGCCAAAGGTGTTGTTTGATCGCTTATCTAAGGTTCACAATCTTGGCGTCATAAGGTGTATACCCGATCAAATGAGCGCTATTCAAGCAAAACTGGGTTTAAAAGACGGGGTATTGGAGGATTCCACAAAGGCTGAAGAAATGGTTAAGGAAATGGCTGAAAAAGATCAGGACATCGGTAATATTGGGCATCTAAGCCTATAGAAAAGTGAAGAAGGTAACGCTTTTCGAATCAGGAACAGGAATTTAGTTACGGATTAACGCAGATACTTTATCTGTGTATGTCCTGACTAATTCCTGATTAAGAAAGCATCATATTATGGGAGGGGAACTATCAATATGAGATTGTTTATAGCAATTTTGGTCATTGCCGTCCTGGGTGTATCAGGCATACTCAGGGCAGAGGAACCACCCAAAGTCCATCCACAGAAAGTTATAACAGCTATCCGTATCAACCCATATGCACCTGTAATTGATGGCGTACTGAATGACGAGATATGGCATAAGGCGCCCGCTTCCGGTGGATTCCTTCAGAAAGAACCAAAAGAGGGTAATGAGCCAACTGAAGACACAAAGATTCAGGTCGCTTATGATGACGATGCGATATATTTTGGCGTTACTTGCTACGACAAAGAACCTAATAAAATCACTGCACGCCTGACCCGACGGGACGGATGGGTGGAATCCGACTGGATGTCTGTCAACATTGACTCTCACCACGATCATCAGACGGGTAATTGGTTCTGTGTCAATGCCGCAGGCGTTTTGAACGATGGGCAGATGTTCAATGACGGATGGGAGGATTCAAGCTGGAATGGCGTATGGGAAGCGAAAACGTCAAAAAATAGTGAAGGTTGGTGTGCTGAATATAGAATTCCCTATCACGTTTTACGGTTCAGCCAAAAAGAAGAGTACGTCTGGGGAATGAATGTCATAAGATACATAAGTCGAAGGAGTGAAAAGGACTTCTGGGTACTCATACGACAGAATGAGAACGGATGGATATCGCATTTCGGACACATTGAAGGCATCAAAGGGATCAATCCGCCAAACCATCTGGAGTTTGCCCCATTTCTGGTGGGAAGATCAACTTTGCTGGCAAAAACTGAGGAGAAATCCGATAATACTGACCTATTTTCGTCAGCAGGAATAGATATGCGCTATGGCGTAACTTCAAACGTATCACTTAATGCAACAGTCAATCCGGATTTTGGGCAGGTTGAGGCTGATCCTGCCCAATTAAATCTTACGGCATTTGAGACCTACTTTGCGGAAAAGCGCCCTTTCTTCATCGAAGGCAACACTATATTTTCAACACCACATCCTGATATAGTTGGAGTAACCGGTGTTCCAGACCTTTTTTATTCACGCCGTATCGGCAGGCAACCGGAACAGTTCCCGATACCTGATGGGAGTGAAGTCATTGAGCAACCAAAGTCAACGACAATAATCAGTGCCGTCAAGCTCTCTGGAAAGACTGAAAGAAAGACAGCATTTGGAATTGTTGAAGTAGTCACTGCTGATGAATATGCAGATATTGAGCGAAAGATTACTGATCCAGTGACAGGTTCTGAACAGACAAAACGAGAGAAGTTCAGAGTTGAGCCAATGACAAACTACTTTGTTGGACGTGTTCAACAGGATGTGCTGAAAAAATCAACCATAGGGACCATGCTGACAGCAGTGAACCGTGATGGTGTCGCACCCTCTTACGTAGGGGAAGTTGACAGTCACTTGATACTCGGTGAAAAGGAGTATTCACTGGATGCTAGACTTGCTGGAAGTCAGACGGGAACTATAAATGATCGTAAGAATGGCTACGACGCATTTGCATATTTCTATAAGTTTTCAGGAACATTTGGCGGTCAGTTATTTCTCGATGCAAGATCACCAGAGTTTAATGTGAATGATCTTGGGTTCGTGGATAGGGTGAACTTAATTCAATCTGGAATGCATCTCATGGCAAAAATACAAAAACCCTGGGCGCTTGCAAGGAAATCGGGATTCAACTTCAACACATGGTCAAGCTGGAATTATGATAGCGTTAATCTTGCAAAAGGTATTAACCTTAACAACTGGAATGAGTTGAAAAACTACTGGTTCTGCAGTTATGGGATCAGTAGAGAGTTTGAAGCGTTGGACGATATGAATACTCGTGGCGGTCCTTTGATGATCAGACCTGCATATATATGGGGCTGGATAGAACTCGGTACAGATGGGCGAAAATTGATAATCCTGCACCCACACACTTCCTTTAACCGTACCGATGATGGTCACAGTCGGGGACTTGGTCCCGGTATGAGTGTTGATATAAATCTTGCTTCAAACGTTCAATTTAGTATCGGTTCTGGATTAAGTATTAGTAATAATTTTGCCCAATGGGTCACTAATGTTGACGATAATGGCGATGGAATAAACGATCATTATGTCTTTGGGAAACTGAAAAGCTGTGTTTTTGATGTTAATACAAGATTGAACGTATCTTTCACAACGAATATAAGCCTTCAGCTTTACCTTCAACCGTTTGTCGCTGTCGGTAGTTATAGCAACTTCAAAGAGCTTGCACGACCGAGTTCGTATGAGTTTATTCCATATACTAAACTTGATTACAATCCCGATTTCATCAGTCGCTCTCTGAGAGGCAACGTAGTATTTAGATGGGAATATAGACCGGGAAGTGCCTTATTCCTCGTCTGGTCACAGTCCAGAAGCGCATCACCATCAGCAGATGATCCTGTACTACGTCCTTATGAAAATATAAGAGATACCTTTACAGACGAAGGTGAGGATGTTTTTCTTGCTAAATTGAGCTATTGGATCGGTATATGATACGATTGTGGCTCTTAAACTATACCAGTATTCGCTGAGAGTTCTATTCTATATTATATTCCTTGAGTTTGTAATGCAACCCTCTCAGGCTTATTCTCAGTAGCTTTGCCGCTTCGGTTTTGTTGCCATTTAACTGTTCGAGAGTTTTTAGAATAAGTGTCTTTTCAGCATCTTTTAGACTCATCCCTGATTTGATTTGAAGATCACCTTGAACGGATTTAGTAACTTCACCAGATATTATCCTTGAAGGTAAATGTTCCGGGTAAATAGTACCTGAATTTGCGAGCAATATCGCTCCTTCGATACAATTTTTAAGCTCTCGAGCATTCCAGGGCCAATCATAATTCAATAAAATCTCCATTGCTTTATCGGATATCTGTATCTTCTTTTTGTTCTGGGCTATTGAGTATTTGCTCAGAAAATGCTCTATAAGAAGAGGGATATCCTCTTTGATCTCTCTCAGTGAGGGAAGTTTTATGTTCACAACGTTTAGTCGAGAATATAAATCTCCTCTGAATTTATTGTTTTTAATTGCTTCCTGAAGATTGCGGTTCGTAGCCGAAATAAATCTAACATCTACTTTTACAGTCTGGGTGTTACCGACTCTTTCAATCTCTTTTGACTCAATAGACCTTAGAAACTTTGCCTGAAGTTCAGAAGCCATATCTCCGATCTCATCTAGGAATAGAGTTCCTCGATTAGCAGATTCCATTTTCCCAATTTTTCTGGTTATTGCTCCAGTAAATGATCCCTTCTCATGACCAAATATTTCGCTTTCAAACAGTGTCGGCTGAATTGCTGTACAGTTTACAACAACAAAAGGTGCTAAGGCACGGGGACTATTTCTATGCAATGCCCGTGCCACAAGTTCCTTACCTGTACCGCTCTCACCAGTGATTAGAACTGTTGAATCAGAAGATGCAACCTTTTCTATCATTCCAAGAACTTCTAGCATTTTTTGGCTTTTACCGATAATTTCTCCGTACTCACCTTTCAATTCCGATCGAAGATACTCATTTTGGTTTAGGAGTATGTACCGCTCAAGTGCATTATCAACCTTTATCCTTATTAAATCCGGGTCAAACGGCTTCTCAACAAAATCATAGGCACCTTCCTTTATAGCCTCAACAGCAAGCTGAATTTTTCCATGTGCTGTTATCATTATGACTCTGATCTGCGGATACTCACGTTTAATCCTGCTCAAAACCTCCATGCCATTAAGACGGGGAAGCTGTATATCCAGAAGCACAAGGTCTGGTGACATTTTTTCAACCTTTTCGAGTGCCTCTATTCCATCAATAGCTGTTAAAACCTCGTATCCATAAGCCTTTAATCTGTCGCTTAGAATATCTCGGATGTCTTCTTCATCATCAACTACTAATATTCGTAAAGTTTGCATCGGTTTATTCCAGTATAAAGATCATAACAATTAAAAATTCTTCAATAGTTAATAGCACCAAATATGAAAATTTTAAATACTGATATTTCTCAAATATCCTTTTAACCAAGTAACTATAAGCGTTGAGGAATTGGGAACAAATGAAAATGCTCTCTAAAGAAAGAACATATATCGATTTCTCGCTTGGCATGGTTCTTTATCTGCTGAAAGGTCAGACCTGTCACAGCATAAAGCTTTATAAAGCTTTTCCATTACCAGATATGCAAGAAACTTGATGCCTACCATGCTATATACACCTCTCAGGGCATAGCCCCGAGACCCCGTCAATCGCACTCTATGTATCTGAAGATCGTGCTTCAGTCTTCGCCAAAACTGCTCTATGGAATGATGTTGCTTCCAGATAGAGATTGCTTCACATGCTCTCAGTTTCCTTCCGAAAACCATAACACATTTGACATTAGAACAATCCAGAAAGAAAACCAATATCACTTTTATCACTTTTCCAAACGTTGGGCTTCTGCCTCCTTTCTGGCTATTGGTATACCTTTGCATCCCCATGCAGAATCATTCAAACCTATCTCAAGCTTCTGCAAAGAAAGCTTCTGTTTCCTGCCTTCTATGGTGAAAACATAGTTGCTCTTTGCATGAACTATTATCTGGTCAAAACCTGCTTGTGCAAGTATGCCTACA
>Ga0315282_10000759_pt1 | contig 62988 bp, 44 predicted proteins | sample YL17G07_20_MG_FD_203693 | JGI IMG/M metagenome (GOLD analysis project Ga0315282, IMG submission 203693) | Sediment microbial communities from Yellowstone Lake, YNP, Wyoming, USA - YL17G07_20 | ecosystem: Environmental > Aquatic > Freshwater > Lake > Sediment | place: USA: Wyoming | collected...
GGGAGCATGCATCCGCAAGCCAGACATGCGCGATTCAGTTTGATCGTATGCGCCGTCACCGTTGCCCTGACGGCGACGGCTTATTTAGCCCTGCTGGCCACCCTGGGCCCGCACCGGGCGCGCGGCGCATTCGGATTTTTCGGCATTCTCGGGCTCCTGGGCTTGGGGCCTTCCTTTTATCGCCAGAAGCAGGGCGCCCCCGGAGTCATCCTGGATGAACGGGACAAGCAGATCGGCGATCATTCTCAGCTTGTCGCCTGGCGAGTCGTCTGGTTTTACTGGGGTCTGGTTTGTATGGGCCCGTGGGCTTGGGTGGCCATCCGGTCGGGCCTTGACGCGGTCGAAAAGCCATTGCTCTCCGTGCAATGGCTTCCCTGGACCTTGATGGCGGGATTCCTTGTCTACTGGATGGCCTGGTCCATAGCCGTTTTACGAAGCTACCGGCACGAAAAGGGCCCCGGCATTGACTGAGCTGATCAACCGGATCCGGCGGCTGAGGTTCGACCGCGACGAAATGACACAGCAGGAGCTGGCCAACCGCGCCGGGGTCACTCGTCAGACGATCATCGCCCTTGAGGCCAACCGTTACGTCCCTTCTCTGCTTCTCGCCTACCGGATTTCCCGGGTCTTCGGAGTCAAGATCGAAGACGTCTTCCAATTCGAAGAACAGAAGCCTGGGAAAAAAGTTTGACCCTGATTCTCCAGGGGGGTCTATTTTAATCCCTGCCTGAGCCCTCGAGATCGTCACGTCCCTGCCGGGGCTCGCGATGACAAAGGAATCCCGGCGGTTTTGGGTCCATCTTCCCTTTTCGCGGAGATTGTAATACAAAAGGATGAAGGAAACGGACCGCCATGAAGGAATCCCGCCCGCAACAATCCGGTGCGCAGATCGCCGTTCCCGCCGCGCCCGCACGCCACTACGGCCTGGTCGCCCTCATCTTCCTGACCTTCTTCGTCATCTCGCTCCTGACCAATATCATCGGGCCGCTCGTCCCCGACATCATCCGCAGCTTCCATCTCAACCTGACCATGGTCGCCCTCCTGCCCTTCGCCTTCTTCATCGCCTACGGCGTCATGTCCATCCCGACCGGCATGCTCCTCGAGCGCTTCCGGGAAAAGCCGGTTATGATCGCGGCCTTCCTGCTGGCCTTCGCCGGGGCCCTGCTCTTCTCCCTCGCGCCCCGTTACGCGACGGCCATTCTCTCGCTCTTCCTGATCGGCGCCGGCATGGCCGCCCTCCAGGTCGCCATCAATCCCCTCCTGCGCGTCGCGGGCGGTGAGGAGCACTACGCCTCGAACTCGGTCCTGGCCCAGCTCGCCTTCGGCGGCGCCTCGTTCCTCAGCCCGCTCATCTACAGCTACTTCGTCCGCAACCTGGGCCGTCCCGGGAGCGAGGGCAAGCCCCTCATCGGCCTGATGTCGAGGCTCGTTCCGGGCCCCCTCCCCTGGGTCGCCGTCTACTGGGTTTTCGCCGCCATCGCCGTCGTCATGATCGCCGTCCTCGCCTTGACCCGCTTTCCCCTCGTCGTCAAAAAGGACGAGGAACGGGCCGGCGCCTGGGCCGTCCACAAGGCGCTTTTCAAGAAGAAGGTCGTCCTGCTGTATTTCCTCGGCATCTTCGCCTATGTCGGGACGGAGCAGGGCCTGGCCAACTGGATCTCGCAGTTCCTGATGACCTATCACGGCTACGATCCGCAGACCGTCGGCGCGACCCGCGTCTCCCTCTTCTGGGGCCTGATGACGGTCGGCGGCGTCCTCGGCGTCATCCTGCTCAAGCTCCTCGACAGCCGCGTCGTCCTCCTCGCCTTCTCCAGCGCGGCCGTCGTCTTCCTGACGATGGCCCTGTTCGGGCCCGGGCCCCTGGCCTTGGTCATGTTCCCGCTGATGGGCTTCGCCGCCGCGGTCATGTGGCCGATCATCTTCTCCCTGGCCCTCAATTCCGTCGCCGAGCATCACGGCTCCTTCTCCGGGATCCTCTGCACCGGGGTCATCGGCGGGGCGCTCGTGCCGCTCGTCATCGGGCGCCTCGGGGACATGTTCGGCCTGCGCCAGGGGATGTTCTTTCTCTATCTCACGCTCGGCTACGTCCTGAGCATCGGCCTGTGGGCGAAGCCGCTCGTCCTCAACGAGACGATCGCCCGGCGGAGGGGGAAGGAGGCGGCATGAACCGGGACACCGTCATCGGCATCGACCTCGGCGGGACCAACGTCCGGGCCGGGCGGGTCGAGGGCGGCCGGTTGGTCGACATCCGGTCCGCCGCGATCCGGAGCCGCGGGACGGAGCGCGACGTCCTCGAGGACGTCTTCGGCGCCGTGGACGCCGTCCTGGGGAAAGGCGCGGCGGGCATCGGCGCCGGCGTCCCCTCGGTGATCGACCCCAAGGCCGGAATCGTCTACGACGTCCAGAACATCCCGGCCTGGAAGGAAGTGCCGCTCAAGCGCATTCTCGAGGAGCGCTACCGGCTCCCGGCCTACGTCAACAACGACGCCAACTGCTTCGCCGCCGGCGAGAAGTATTTCGGCCAGGCGCGGCCCTACGACAACGCCGTCGGCCTGATCCTCGGGACCGGGCTCGGCGCCGGCGTCATCGCCGACGGGAAGCTGTTCTCCGGGACGAACTGCGGCGCCGGCGAGTTCGGCATGATCTCCTACCTCGACCGGAACTTCGAGGCCTACGCCAGCGGCCAGTTCTTCGAGCGCGTCCACGGCGTGTCCGGGCGGGAGCTGGCCGGGCGCGCCGAGGCCGGCGACCCCGCCGCCCTCGAGATCTTCGGCGAGTACGGCCGCCACGTCGGCGAGGCCGTCAAGGTCATCTGCTACGCGGTCGATCCCGAGATCATCGTCCTGGGCGGATCCGTCAGCAAGTCTTTCCGCTTTTTCCGCGACGGCCTGAGGGAGGCGTTCCGGACCTTCGCCTACTCCGTCACTCGGGAACGGCTGAAGATCGAGGTTTCGGAGACCGAGAACATCGCCGTCCTCGGCGCCGCCGCCCTCTATTACGATGCCGCGGCGAAATGATCTCCGCCGGGCGAGCGCCGGCCGGCCATGCAACGAAAGCCGCGCGGCCCGGGTATAGGATACAAAAGAGACGCATTGTCGCCGGGTGCTTCGCTTGCTGGTATAATGCATGTCAACTGTCTCAATGATCGACCATAGAGGAGTTGTACGATGACCGGAAGACGGATACGCCTGCCGCGGACTCCGGGACGGATTCGAGTGGCTCTCCTCACGGTTCTCCTGCTCGCGGGGGCCGCCGCCGGCCGGGCCCAGGACAAGCCCGCTGACAAGCCGGCGGACAAACCGCCCGACAAAGGCCTCCTCGGCGCCTGGAAGGCCACGGCCGAATTGGGTTACGTCGTGTCGGGGGGCAACTCGTCGACTTCGACATTCAGCCTGGGCAACACGTTCAAGCGGAAATGGGAGAAGGACGCCCTGACCATCAAGACCTTCATCCTGCGCAGCCACTCGACAACGACGAGCAGGACGGCCGTCGGAACGGAGACGGACTATACCGTCTACACCAAAAAGACGGATGCCCTCGTGGCCGAGAACTACGCCGTCAACACCCAGTACGACCGCCGCCTGGCGAACAAGGTCGCCGCCCAGTTCGCGCTTGGCTGGGACCACAACAAGTTCTCCGGCCTCGCCGGCCGCCTCATATTCACGGCCGGCACGGGCTACGCCTGGGTGGAGACGAAGCGGACGACGTTCAAGACCGACGGCGGCATCACCTACACCGTCCGAAAATATTACAATCAGGACTCGACATCGTTCTCCGGCTTCCGGGGCAACTTCACCTTCGAGCAGAAGATCCTCGACACGTCGTCGTTCGCCAGCCAGTTCATCCTCGACGAGAACCTCAAGAGGACGGTCGACTGGCGCTACGACTGGACGAACTCCATCACGGCCTCCATCTCCAAATCGCTGGCCCTGAAGACGAGCCTGCGGATCGTCTACGCCAACCTGCCGGCAGAGGTGGCCGTGCCGCTCTACGACTCGCTCGGGGCGTCGACGGGCCTGACCGTTCCCGTCTCCCTGAAAAAGGTCGACACGTATTTCACAACCTCGCTCGTCATCAATTTTTAGAATCGAAATCAAGATGGGGTCAAATCTACGCAATGCCAGTTTTGGCATTGCGTAGACACGGCCCCGGTTCGTTCCCAACGCGCTCCCGGCGTCCGCCGTTTGACCCTCGTCCCTTTTCCTAGTAATATAGTAGACAATGAAGGCGGACGCGCTCGCCCGTCGGGAAGGAGGTGGCCGTGAAGAAACGGTATTGGCGGTGTTTCGTCTGCAACGACATCCACTACGGGATCGCCCCTCCCGAGCTCTGTCCCACCTGCAAGGTCCTCAACGCCTACGTGGAAATCACGGCCGAGGAGGCGCGGAAGATCCTGGGCGGCGGGACCAACGGCGCCTTCACGCCGGCCGATTTCCGGGCGGCCATCGAGCGTTTCGCGTCCGGCCAGGAGTTCATGGTCAACCCGGACGAGGGCAAGGTCGAGACCCTCTTGGGCGGAATCTTCGAGAACGAAAAGAACCACGGCTTCAAGTTCTGCCCCTGCCGCCTGCGCACCAAGGATTGGGAAGAAGACTTGAAGCTCATCTGCCCCTGCCATTTCACCATCCACGAAACCTACAAGGGCGTCCCGGACGGGGAATGCTGGTGCGGACTCTTTGTCAGGAGGAAATGATGGCCAGGCTGATCATGTTCCACGGCAGGGAATGCCCCCATTGCAAGAAGATGATGCCGCTCGTCGAAAAGCTCGAGCAGGAGACGGGTGTCGTCTTCGAGAAGCGCGAGATCTGGCACGACGAGGCGAACGCCGACCTGATGCGGTCCTTCCGGCCGATCATCGCGGCCAAGTGCGGCGGCCAGCTCCGTGTCCCGACTTTTCTCAAGGTCGAGACGAACGACGTCATGTGCGGCGAGGTCGACTACGACAAGCTCAAGGCCTGGGCCGCCGGCCCGGCCAGCTGAGAGGACATCCGGCGCGGGCGGCCGACGGGCCTGGCCGTCGCGGACCACTCGGCGTCGCGGGAGAGGAGGGGGTTTGACAATGATGGAACGCTTCGATCCGTTCAAGGGCGAAAGGCTCCAGGTTCTCGACGAGGGGGGAAGGGTCCAAACCGGCCTCGATCCCGGCCTCCCCGACGAGGTCCTGCGCAAGATGTACGAGGCCATGCTCGCAACCCGCGTCGCCGACGCCAAGGCCTTCAAGCTTCAGCGCCAGGGGCGGATGGGGACCTATCCGCCGAGCCTCGGCCATGAAGCGTGCCAGGTGGGCGTCGCCTCGGCCCTGGCCGCCGACGATTGGATTTTCCCCTATTTTCGGGACCTGGGCGTCTACATCACGCTCGGCTATCCCCTGTCCGACTATTTCCATTACTGGATGGGAAACGAGGCGGGCCTGCGGACGCCGGAGGGGTTGAACATCTACCCGCTGGCCATCCCCGTCGCCTCCCAGATCCTCCACGCCGTCGGGGCCGGCCTGGCCGCAAATTACCGGAAGCTCCAGATCGCCGTCGCCGCGACCTTCGGCGACGGGGCGACCTCGGAGGGCGATTTCCACGAAGCCATGAACTTCGCCGGCGTGTTCAGGACGCCGAACGTTTTCATCTGCTACAACAACCAGTTCGCCATCTCCGTGCCTCGCAGCCGCCAGACGGCCTCGGCAACAATCGCCGGGAAGGCCTCGGCCTACGGGTTCCGCGGGATCCAGGTCGACGGCAACGACGTCCTGGCCGTTTGGACGGCGGTGAAAGAGGCGGCCGAGGCCGCCAGGAGGGGGGGCGGCCCGACCCTGATCGAGGCCTACACCTACCGAATGGGTGACCACACGACGTCCGACGACGCTTCTCGCTACCGGGCCGGGGAGGAGGTCCGCGAGTGGGAGAGCAAGGATCCGATCCGCCGGCTCCAGGCTTACTTGAAAACGAAGGGACTTTGGGACGAGGGCTTCGAGAGAGGCCTTCAGGAGAAGGCCGCCGCGCTCGTCGAGAAAGCCGTCGAAGCGGCCGAGGCCCGGCCGGCGGCGACCGTCGACGACGTCTTCGCTTTCACCTACGCCGCGATGCCGCCGAATCTCCGGGAGGAGATGGCGGACCTCAAGGCGTTCCTGAAAGGGGGCTCCCGATGATCATGACCATGGTCCAGGCCGTCAACCAGGCCCTCGCCCAGGAAATGGAGAGGGACGACCGTTACATCCTCCTCGGGGAGGATGTCGGCCGCGACGGCGGCGTCTTCCGCGTCACGGAAGGTCTCGTCGACAAGTTCGGTCCGGAAAGGATCATCGATACCCCGCTCGCCGAATCCGCCGCCGTCGGGGCGGCGATCGGCATGACCGCTCTCGGGCTCCGGCCGATCGTCGAGATCCAGTTCATGGGCTTCATCTATCCGGCCTTCAACCAGATCATCTCCCATGCCGCCCGCCTCAGGAACCGGACGCGCGGCCGTTTTCCCGTGCCTTTGACCATCCGGACGCCCTACGGCGCCGGCATCAGGGCCCTCGAGCACCACTCGGAAAGCACCGAAGCCCTCTTCTGCCAGATTCCCGGGCTGACCGTCGTCGTCCCGTCGGACCCGGCCGACGCCAAGGGCCTGCTGATCGCTTCCCTCCGGAGCGAGGACCCCGTCATTTTCCTCGAGCCGACGCGGCTTTACAGGGCTGAAAAGCAGGAAGTCCCCGAGGCCCTATTCGAAGTCCCGCTGGGAAAAGCCAGGATCATCCGAGAGGGAAAGGATGTGACCGTCATCGCCTGGGGGGCCATGATTCCCGTCGCCCGGAAGGCCGCGGAGGCCGCCCGGGCCGAGGGGATCGAGGCCGAGATCGTCGACCTGCGCACGCTTTCCCCCATGGACGGGGAAACCATCGTCGGTTCGGTGACGAAGACCGGCCGCGCCGTCGTCCTCCACGAGGCCCCCAAGACCTGCGGCCTGGGAGCGGAGATCGCCGCCCTGATCGGTGAACGGGCCCTTCTCCGTCTCAAGGCGCCGGTCCTCCGCGTCACCGGGCCGGACATCACGGTCCCGCTGCCCAAGAGCGAGGACTATTATTACCCGGGCCCGGAGCGTCTGGTCCGAGCCGTCCGAGAACTCATGGAGTATTGAACATGGCCAAACAATTCCGATTCCCCGACGTGGGGGAAGGCATCACCGAAGGCGAAATCGCCCGCTGGCTGGTCAAGGAGGGCGACGAGGTCAAGGTCGACCAGTCGCTGGCCGAAATCGAAACCGACAAGGCCATCGTCGAAATGCCCTCGCCTTATTCGGGGACGGTCCTCAAGCTTCATTTCAGGGAAAAGGACGTTATCAAGGTCGGCGACGTCCTGGTGACCGTCGGCGAAAAAGGCGAAGCCGTGCCGGAGGCAGGGCTGGCGGCAAGGGCTCCGGAAGCGGCGCCGGGGGAACCCGCGGCCACTCCGTCCGCGACGGGCGCCGCGGCGCCGCCGCCCGGCCAGATTCTGGCCACTCCGGCCGTCCGCAAGCTGGCCCGAGACCTGGGCGTCGACCTCGCGGCCGTCGCCGGAACCGGCCCGGGCGGACGGATCACCGGGGACGACGTGACATCGGCCAAGGAAAAGCCGGCGGGAAAGAAGCTCGAAATCAAGGTCAAGCCCAAATACGACCTTTACGGCCCTCTCGAGCGGATTCCCCTCCGCGGCATCCGCCGGGCCACGGCCAGGCACCTGCGCGAATCGCTGGACAAGGCTGTCCACGTGACGCACTGCGACGAGGCCGATGCGGGCCGGCTCGCCGCGCTGCGCGAATCCATGAAGGACGAGGCCGGGAGGAAGGGGATCAAGCTCAGCTATCTTCCCTTCATCGTCAAGGCCGTCGTCGAAGCTCTCAAGCTCCACCCGACCTTGAACGCCTCGCTCGACGACGAAGAAGAGGAGATTGTCGTCAAGCGATACTACAACATTGGGATCGCGGTCGACGTCCCGGACGGGCTGATCGTTCCGGTCCTTAAGATGGCCGACCAGAAGTCCATCCTCGATATCGCCGGGGAGATCCAGAGCTTGGCCGAGGCCGCCCGGGAACGGACCCTCGACTTGGCGGACCTCAAGGGAGGCACGTTCTCCATCACCAATGTGGGCGTCATCGGCGGCCACGCGGCGACACCGATCATCAACCATCCCGAGGTCGCCATTCTGGCCACGATGAAGATCGCGGACCGGGCCCGGGTCGAGAACGGCGCCGTCGTCGTCCGCAAGACGCTCCCCCTCTGCCTGTCATTCGATCACCGGGTGAATGATGGGGCGGAGGCGGCTCGCTTCACGAAGGACTTGGTCCGCTTCCTCGAGGAACCCGGGAAGCTGCCCCTGCTCCCCTCTTAGGGGCGGCCGCAGTCGATCGCCGCGATCGAGAGGGGCGGCAGCGTCACGGCGTTTTCGCTTCCGGCTTCGATCTTCACGCGGACGACCCTCTTCGGATCGGCGAAGCCGTTGATGACGTCGATCTGCCGCCTGTCCTGGACATCCTTGACGACCTCCCCTCCCCTGGCGGCGAATCCCGGCCCAAAGTCCGACAGGTCGATGACGACCCGCACGGCCTCCTTCCGGGTGTTGACGAGGAAGACGGTCACGGCCGTCTTGTCCTCCGAGGCGCAGGCCGTCGCGTCGATCAGGGCGGGAATTCCGGCCGCGACCTTGAGCGGCACGGGCTTCGCGTGCGCCCGGTACATGGCCATGACGTGGAAGCTCGGCGTCCTGTAGAGCCCGGCGGCGTTGGTCTGGATCGTCCCGCCGCAGAAACTGTTGGTCATGTTCGAGCGGCAGGCCAAGGCCACGGAATCCGCGTGGCGGTGCAGGACGTTGAGGAACCGGGCTTCGAAAAGGGCGCAGCCGAGCGTGTTGAGCTTGCCGCGCCCGAGCCCCCAGTTGCCGGCGTCGATGTTCCACTCGGTGACGCCCAGCCGGAGCCGGCCGGAGCCGGCCGATTCCTTGATCCAGCCCTCGATCTTCCGCAGGTCGGCGTCCACGCCGTCGAGGTCGGCCTGGTAATAATGCGGGCAGACGATCTGGATGTCGGCGCCGGCGGCGTCGATGAGCTCCTTCGTCGGGAACGATGAAAGGATGACCGCGCCGGGATCGGCGGCCCGCACCGCGCGGGCGAACTCCACCAGGCTCTTGGCGTAGCCGGGGGCGTCGATCTCGTTTCCGACCTGCCAGTACTTGACGCCGTAGGGCTCGGCCCGGCCGTTGGCCGCCCGCTTCCGGCCCCACTCGGAAGCCGCGGGACCGTTGAGATATTCGACCATCCGGCGGGCGCTCTCGACGCCGTCGCCCAGGCTGACGCAGACGAGCGGCTCCGTCCCGACGGCCCGGCACAGCCTGACGAATTCCTCGACGCCGACGTCGTTCGTGTCCCGGCGGCCCCAGACCCGGTTGACGAAGGACGGCCGGAGGTCGCGGTCGCCGACCGCGTCGCTCCAGCGGTAGGGGCCGGGGTCGACGGTCGAGCCGCCCCAGCGCACGATCGGCGGGGCGAGCTCTTTCATGGCCTCGACGACGTCGCGCCGCCAGCCCGCGACGTTGTCCTCGGGCATGAGCGAGAGCTCGTCGAGGAAAACGCGGCCGGCGCCCCGGGCTTCGACCTCGAAGACGGCCCGGTCCGTCGTCCCGGCCGATACGATACGGGCCTGGACCTTGCGCCACTCGGCGCCCGGCTTCGGCAGGTCCGCGGAGGCCAGGACGGTCCAGGACTCGTCCGGAAGGAACGCCTTGAGGGAGATCCGGACGCCGGCTCCGGGCGATGAGACGCGGACATAGCCCGTGAAAATATAGGCCATCCCCTTGCGGACGGCGAGGCCGCTCTGGGTGAGCCTGGCCGGGCGGCCCTTGAGGATATCCAGCCGGGCGCTCTGCCCGTCGTTGAACGGCGTCTCCGTATCGCAGCTCCAGTCGGGGCTTTTGTCCCAGGCCCTGTCACAGAGGTTGGGCTCGCCCCGGAAATAATCCCAAGTCGAGGTCGGCAGGACGCCCTCGAAGCCGCGATCGCCGAGCATCTCGGCCCACATTCCCGGCACGAGGTCGTCCAGCAGCTCGATGAAGCCGCCGTAAAGCATGGGGCTGATGCGGCCGTCGTGGAGCGGCGCCGCGTGGATCTTCAGGTCGACCGCGACGGAAGGGTTCTCCGCGCCGCTCGAGACCGCGGGCGACAGGGACAGCAGGGCCAGGGGGATGAGGGCCAGGCGGATGCCGCGTGCGTTCATGCCGGACTCCTTGACGGGAAACTTCCTGCCCATGACGGGCCTCGACGATTATAATGCCGCGGCCTGCCGCGCCTCAAGAGCCGAGTGGACGAGTCACGAATGTCACGAAGGGGCCGTGTCTACGCAATGCCTAATTGCCCGAATACGGGAAAACTGGCAATGCGTAGACACGGCCCCGTCCTGTACTTGAGCTTGGCCGGATTTTCGGCTATAATTATGGCTCAATCGCGCGAATCGGCCCTGTCGGTCAGTATCGAAGCGGATCACTCCCGAATTCCCGGACAGACGCGAATCATCGTAAAGGCAAAGGTCTATGAGCACAGAAATCGCTAAAATGCGAAACATCGGCATCAGCGCCCACATCGATTCCGGCAAGACAACCTTGACGGAGCGGATCCTCTATTACTGCAAGAAGATCCACAAGATCCACGAGGTCAAGGGCAAGGACGGCGTCGGCGCGACCATGGATTCCATGGATCTCGAGCGCGAGCGGGGCATCACCATCGCCTCGGCCACGACCAACGTCACCTGGGACGACCATTCCATCAACATCATCGATACGCCCGGCCACGTCGACTTCACCATCGAGGTCGAGCGCTCCCTCCGGGTCCTCGACTCGGCCATCCTCGTGCTCTGCTCGGTCGGCGGCGTCCAGTCGCAGACGATCACGGTCGACCGCCAGCTCCGGCGCTACAACGTTCCGTTCATCGCCTTCATCAACAAGCTCGACCGGGTCGGCGCCAATCCCTTCAAGGTCCGGGACCAGATCGCCGACAAGCTCGGCCATAACGCCGTCCTGATGCAGATCCCCATCGGCCTCGAGGACCGTCTCCAGGGCCTCATCGACCTCGTCGCCATGAAGGCCCTCTATTTCGACGGGCCCGAGGGCGATATCATCCGGACCGAGCCCATCCCGGCCGAGCTCGCGGCCGAGGCGAAGAAGGCGCGCGAGACCATGATCGACGCCGTCACCATGTTCTCGGACGAACTGATGGAGGCCGTGCTCGAGGGCCGCGCGACCGAGGAGATGATCCACGCCGCCGTCCGCAAGGGCACGATCGCCCGCAAGCTCATGCCCGTCTTCATGGGCTCGGCCTACCGGAACAAGGGCATCCAGCCCCTGCTCGACGCCATCGTCCGCTACCTCCCCAACCCGTCCGAGGTGGAGAACAGGGCCATCGACCTCGACACCGAGGACGTCGAACGCGTCCTCGTCGCCGATCCGTCGGCGCCGACCGTCGCCCTGGCCTTCAAGCTCGAGGAAGGCCCCTACGGCCAGCTGACCTACATCCGCATCTACCAGGGCAGCCTGCGCAAGGGCGACGAGCTCGTCAACACCCGGTCCGACCAGAAGATCAAGGTCGGCCGGCTCGTCCGGATGCACGCCGACAACATGGTTGACATCCAGGACGCCGAGTGCGGCGATATCGTGGCCCTCTTCGGCGTCGACTGCGCCTCGGGCGACACCTTCTGCAGCCCGGGCCTGAACTGGGCCATGACCCCGATCTACGTGCCCGAGCCGGTCATCGCCCTGGCCATCCAGCCCGTCGACAACGCCGCCGCCGACCGCGTGGCCAAGGCCCTCAACCGCTTCACGAAGGAGGACCCGACCTTCCGGACCCACGTCGACCCCGAGAGCAGCCAGACCATCATCCAGGGCATGGGCGAGCTGCACCTCGACATCTACATCGAGCGCATGAAGCGCGAGTACCGGGCCGAGGTCCAGACGGGCATGCCCCAGGTCGCCTACCGCGAGGCCATCAGCCAGCGCGTCGAGTTCGACTACACCCACAAGAAGCAGACGGGCGGCGCCGGCCAGTACGCCCGGGTCTGCGGCCACATCGAGCCCCTGGCCAAGGGGGCCTTCGAGTTTTCGAACGAGGTCAAGGGCGGGCGCATCCCGCGGGAGTTCATCCCCTCGTGCGAGAGGGGCTTCAAGGCCGTCCTCCGCAAGGGCCAGCTCATCGGCTTCCCGGTCATCGGCATCCGCATCGTCCTCAACGACGGCCAGTATCACCCGGTGGATTCCTCCGACATCGCCTTCCAGATGGCCGCCCAGGGCGCGTTCCGGCAGGTCTACATGAAGGCCAAGCCCCAGATCCTGGAGCCCATCATGAAGGTCTCGGTCGAGGGGCCGTCGGAGTTCGCCGGCAACGTCTTCGCCACCATCAGCCAACGGCGCGGCATCATCGTCTCCTCGGTCGAGGACGGCCTGTTCTCCCGGGTCGACGCCGAGGTGCCGCTCAGCGAGATGTTCGGCTACTCGTCGGTCCTGCGGTCGCTGACCCAGGGCAAGGCCGAGTTCACCATGGAATTCCTGAAGTACGGCAAGGTGCCCCCGCACGTCGCCGAGCTCCTGACGGAGCAATACCTGGAAAAACAGAAAAAAGGCTCGCAGAAATAGCAGGAGGACATGCCATGACGCTCACGGTCAAGGAAGAACTCATCAAGCGGAGCCCCCTGAGGATCCTCGAAAAGTCGATCTCGGGCGGGCTCGGGAAAGGGAATATCGGCGTCCTGGCCTCGCGGAAGGGCGTCGGCAAGACGGCCTGCCTGGTCCATATCGCCGCGGACAAGCTCCTCCAGGGCCAGCACGTCATCCACGTCTCCTACGCCACCCGCGTCGACCACATCATCACCTGGTACGAGGACATCTTCAAGGAGATCGCCAAGAAGCCGCGGATGAAATCCGCCCTGGAGATGTCCGAGGAGCTCATCCGGAACCGGGTCATCATGAACTTCAAGCAGGAAGGCACGAGGACCGAGCAGGTCCTGCGCAGCCTCGAGGCCATGATCGTCCACGGCCAGTTCGGCGCCGAGACGATCATCGTCGACGGCCTCGATTTCGGCCAGGCCGGGATCGAGGACCTGAGGAAATTCAAGGACTTCGCCGTCCGCCTCGGCCTCGAAGTCTGGTTCAGCGCCTCCCTCCGCGGCGACGAGCCGCTCTTCGACGAACGGGGCATTCCTTTCATGCTCAAGGACTACCTGGACGCGATCGACGTCCTGATCTCCCTTCAGCTTCACGGCGACCACGTCCACTTCAGTCTGGTCAAGGATCATGACCGGCTGGCGCCCAAGGACATGCGCCTGAAGCTCGACCCGAAGACGCTCCTGATCGTCAGGGACGTCGTTCGCCAGGCTTGAAACAGCGCGCGGCACGGCCGCCGAGGCCCGCCGGCCCCGCCGCGGCCGCAAGACGTTTTGACGCCCGGGATGTTCTGTGCTATATGTTGGCCCTTCGCCCGGCAACGGGGACCAGGAAGGAAGAAGAACCGAACGTGAATTCCCAGCGGCTGGCCATCATCGATCTTGACGGCACCCTGCTCCGGCGGACGAGCTCGGAGCACTCGTTCTTCCGCTTCCTCATCCTGCGCGGGAAGATCGGCCCGCTCCGCCTGGCCTCGTTCTTCGTGACGTTTTTCAAGGACGCCGCGAAGCTCGGCCTCCGCCAGGCCATCGGCTGGAACGCCACCTATCTCCGGGGGGAAAGGCCCGAAACGCTCAGGACGTGGGCCAGGAATTACGGCTCGGCCTATCTCCGGGAGGCCGTCCCCGAGGCCCTCCAGGAGAGGATCCGCGGCTTCAAGGCCGAGGGCTGCCTCATCATCCTGCTCTCGGGTTCCCTCCAGGTGCTGGTCGAAGAGCTCAAGGAGAAGCTCGGGGTCGACATCCTCATCGGCCGCGAGCTCGAGATCGTCGATGGGAAACTCACCGGGCACCGCAAGGGGATTTATCCCTACGCCCGCCAGAAAGTCGAAGCCCTCTATCAGAAGATCAGCCCTGATAAGATCGATTGGAAGGAATCCTGGGCCCTGGCCGACCGGTTGTCGGACCTTCCGGTCTTCGAGCTCGTCGGCCATCCCGTGGCCGTCCACCCCACCGCCGGGCTCCGGCGTCACGCCCAGCGCAACGGCTGGGAGATCATCGGCTGATCAGGCCCGATAAATATCAGCGCCCCGCCCCTCCGGTGAGATAGCAATAGACCTCGACGCCGAAATCGGAAAAAGCGCCCTCCCCCCGTTCCCGGTCGATCACGAGCTTGATGTCGAGCGAGGACTTGGCCCGGGTGAGCTCGGCCGGGATCTCGAAGTCCGAATCGGACCAGCGCAGGGATCCGTTGCCGGCCGCGTCGTACCAGCAGCCGGCGTAGTTCCCATCGACGTAGACCCTGGCCTTCTGGCGCGCGATTTTCTGATCGATCCGCCGCCTCAGCCGGACGCCGCGGTTCGCCGGATCGGCCGCCACGCGAAAACGGACCTCCCCGCCTTCATGGTACCGCCCGCGGGCCGACGACAGGACTTCAAAATGCTCTCCCTCGGGAAACGCGTCGAGCGTTACCGCGTCTCCCCCCTTCGACGCCGCGTACCCGTGGGCTTTCTCGCTGGCCGGGTTCCCGGCGGCGATCGCGTCCGTCCGGCGCAGGGTCTCGCGCTTGCGCAGATAGGCGAAGCCGAGGCTCCGGTAATCGGAGACGATATCGCTTTGTCCGCCGTGCTGGATCCGCGCGTCGATCGAGGCGAAGAACGGGATCGGAGCCTCGAGGTGGAACCGGCTGTAGCTCGACGGCACGTGGTACGCCCCCGCCTGGTCGCCGCCCCCCTCCTCCTGGATGTTGCCGGCGACGCCGCCGAAGGGCGTGTCGAAATCGAGGTTCGGCCAGAAGCAGGCCAGGTAGTAGTCCTCGGTGCCCGTGCCGTTGAATTGGGGCGAAACGGCCCCATCGAGTACGAAATGCTCGTTGCCTTCGCAATAGTGGGAGTGCTCCATGGACTGGACAACGCCGACGAACCAGCCCGAGCCGCGGCCCTCGAACAGCGTCCAGTCGTGCCCGACGGTCGTTTCCCCGGCGCGGTAGAGCGTCGTGAAATACGTCCCTTCCCCGCGCGGGATGTCGTTCGTCCCGACGGCGATCTTCGCCTGGAGCGGGGCCATGGGCCGGTCCGTGGTGTTCGCCCACTCGATCTCGGCCTTCTCCCAGAACGGCATGGGAAAAAACGAACTCAACCGGACCCTGCCGCCCGGAAGTTTCTCGACCCTGAGCGGCAGGGCGCGCACTTCGTTGGCCCGGACCGCCGAACCGAAGAAGATGCCGGGAGGCGCCTCGACATCCCAGCGGGAGTGCCCGTCCCAGCGCATCCGGAGCCGGGTCTTCTGAAAGAACGCTTCCGACCCGTCGGCTTCGATGACAATCTCACGGATGACGCCGGAAACGTTTTCGAGTCTCAGGAGGGAGACCGTCTTTCCCGGCTCGACGACGTCCGTCCGGGCCGAGCGGACGTCCAGGCCGCCGGGGCCCGCCGGCGGCTCTCCCGGCCGGGCGAAGGCGTCGAGGAGCGCCGCCCGGTCCTCCCGCCCGGTGAACGAGACGACCTTGACGGAGGCGGGGTATTTCTCGTAAATGACGTGAAAGAAGCGCGACTCTCCCTTGACGCTGATCTTGAGCGATTCCGCGAACGGAACGGGAACGAAGGAGTTCCCGGCGAAAGGCTCCCCGCCCCAAAGGCCGCGTTTCTCGTACGAGACGAGGGGCGGCGGAAAGAGCGGATGCTTCCCCTTGTAGAAATCGAGAATATTGATCCGCAGCCGGGGCTCCGTCTCGCCGTCGAAATAGAATTGGAGGACGGCGTTCGGATCGAAGGATGTCCCCCACATGCTGCGGATGCAGCCCGGCCCGGCGGCGTCGAAGATGACATCGTCGCCGCGCCCGTCCTTGTAAAGAGGCCAGTTCGCGTCGCCGTTGACGCCCTCCTTGTTGTGGCTCGAGACCTCAAGGACGGTCAGCGGGGGCGGCAGCCTGAGCAGTTTCTCGAGCAGGGTGTTCGCCGGGCGGGCCTCCACGCCTTCTTCGGCGGGAGACGGCCCGGCCGCGAATACCAGGACGGCCAGGACGATGACGAGGGAACGGACAGACCGCATGCGGACCTCCTTCAGGCCGCCGGCGTGGAAAGCCGCGACGCCTAGAAGGTGAAAGCCACGCCGGTGAACAGTCTCTTCTCCAAGGTGTGGGCGCGGACCTCGGCGACCTTCCCCCATCGCCGGACGCCCTCGTAGGTCACGAACAGCTCCAGCGGCACGCTCGGCAGCTTCCAGCCGGCGCCGACGGCGTAGCGGAAGCGATTGTCGCCGAGGTGGGCGTTGTTCGTCATGGTCGGGAGGCCGTACCTGTCCGCGAAATCGCACGAGCCCCAGGCGCTGAAACTGAGCAGGCCGTGGGCCCGGAAATTCCGCCACTCGAGCTCCGTCGTTCCGGAGAACGTTCCGCCGAAGCCGTAATAATATCCGAAATCCCGAACGGTGGATTTCATCCCCGAAACGTCGTACGTGAGGGCGTACGTGTTCATGGCCAGGCCGTTGACCAGGCTGAAATCGACGTAGGCCGCGGCCACCGTCCTGAGCTTCAGGCCGTCGCGGAAAATCGTCCAGTCGGCAACGGGGCCGGCGAGATGGAGCATGGCCAGCTTCTCGCGCCACTCTCCGACGGCGTCGAGAACGGCCCTCCTCTTGAAGTACTCGAGGGACGAGCCGATCCCCAGGATCAGGCTGTAGCCGTTGCCTGACGCGTCGATGCTCTGGCGGAAGCGCCCCCAGGGCACGACGCGGGTGAAGATATTGGTCTCGTCCGCGTGCCCGCCGCGGTAGGCGAAGTCCATGGACATCTCGCTGACGAGCGTGTCCTTGAGCGTCTTGTCGATCTCCCCCGGCCGGCCGTAGTCCGGCGGATTGATGATCTGCGTGCGGAAGCCGAAATAGGCGGTGGTGCGCGCCTCGGGGCCCTTCGGCGTCACGGTCCTCACGCCGACGAACAGCCGGAAATCGTGCCAGCCCGGCTGGACGTAATAAGAGGAACCCGGATCCTTGCGATCCAGCCAGCGGTTGATTTTGATCATGGGATTGGCGAAGCTCAGCGCCTTATAGATGAGGCCCGGCTGGCGGCTGAAGTAATCCGTCAGTTGGAAGAGGGGCTCTCCGACGACGAAGCCGCCGTAGCCGGTGAAGATCTGGTCGTTGATGGAGATGACCTCGCGCCACTCCGCACAATATTCCCACCAGAACGACGCGCCGACGGACATCAGCAGGGACTGGGCCCAGGTCAGGTTGTTGGCCCGGCCGAACTGGTAATAGACCGCCCCGGCCAGGCTGTGGGACCAGTTGAGGGTGAAGGAGTTCGAGTCGAGGCGCCAGGCGCCGAGGGTGAAGAATCGATAAGACTGGTCGTGCCAGTTCATCTCCCATTGCCAGTCGTTGATGAAGCTCGCGTATTCATGCCAGTAGTTCACCGTGGAGACGGCCTCGACCGCTCCCATCTCGAGCCAGGCCCGCAGGATGTGCCGCTTGGGCCTGCCGTCCGAAGCCTTCTTCACCTTATCGGCGGCCGATAATCCGAAGCCAGGGACGGAGAGCGCCGGCCGGGTCTCCCCCGCGGCGGCGAGCCTGTATTCCGAAAAATGAACGGGGAGGGAGAGGCTGAAGGTGAGATTGTCCTCGCCTCGCTTATCCTGGGAGGGGAAGCCGCCAGCGAGAGCCGGTGTCCTCGATATTGCCAGGCCGAAAACCGCCAGGACGACGGCGATCGTCACACTTCTTCTCTTCGACATTCCTGTGGGGCCTTTCTCATCAACTCTTTATTAGCAGCTAAGATAGACTTTTCCCCGGTTTGCGTCAAGTCGCGGCCGGGGGCCGGAGCGGCGTTTCGTTGCCCCGCCGCGGAGGGACCGGAGCTCCACCGCTGATTGCGGAGCGACAGTCCCGAGGCGGCGTTTTTGCCGTCCCGCCGCCGAGGGATTGACAACCCCCCGCTCATCTTTATAATGGGCGGGAGGTCCCCGAAAATCCTTGCGCCGTCAAAGTTCGTTTCGAACAAGGTTCGAGACCGCTATTTTTCCGGCCGCGGCCGTTTTCTGCCTGGCCGCCGCGCTGGCCGGCGCCGGCCCGAACGGGCGGCCGGACCGCGGCCCCGAAATCCGGCTCGCCCCCGGGACATCCGTCAGAAACATCCGGGAGGCGTTCGACTATTTCAGCAACAGCTGGACGGTCATCGGCCTCAAGGATTATCCCGAAGCGACGCGCGTCTCGCCCGGCGGCGAATTCCTGCTCGGCGACAAGACCGTCTGCAGGATACTCGTCGGGGAGAATCTGGCGCCTCTCGACAACCGCGTCCTGAAAACTCTCGACAAGGGATACCTGCCGGTCGTCGGCTTCGATTTCATCCTCAATGACAGCGTCGAATACGACATCGAGGCCTTCGCCTGTCCCCCGCCCTCGGCCGGGCCGGAGGGATACGATTGGCCTCGCGACCCGAATTTCCTCAACCTCGTCCGCGTCATCCTGCGCAACCGGTCGGGTTCGCCCCGGACCGGGGCCGTCGGGCTGGGCTGGAAGACGGCCGGGGCTTTCGCGGCCCGCCCCCTGCCGGCCGGAGACGCCTGGGCCTTGACCGCGGGAGACGTCCTGGCCGGCACGCTCGCCCCCGCCCCGGCGTTCCGGGTGACGGCGGCCGCCGGCGGGATCGAGCTCCGGGCCGAGCTCGCGGCCGGAGCGGCGGAGACGGCCGTCTTCTGCCTGCCGTTTCATGCCCTGGCCAAACCCTGGGATTCGGCCGCGCGCGATTTCGCCCGGCTCGACTTCGCGGAATGGCGGCGGAAGACGACGGATTTCTGGGAAAGCCTCCTCGGCCGGGGGGCCAGGCTCGACGTACCCGAAGAGAAGGTCCTCCAGTCCTACCTGGCCTCGCTCGTCTACCAGTTCATCGGCCGCGACAAGGGAGAGCTCCATGCCGGCGAGGGATTTTATGACGAGATGTACCTCCGGGACGGCGCCTATCAAGCCGTCTCCCTGGCCCAGGCCGGATACCTCGACGAGGCCCGGCAAAGCCTCGAATTCTTCCCCGGCCGCCAGAAAGAAAACGGCCAGTTCCTGAGCCAGGCGGGCCAGCTCGACGCCAACGGCTACGCCGTCTGGGCTCTCGTCGAATACGGCCTGATCAGCGGCGACGGGGCCTGGCTCGAAAAGCAGTATCCGCGGATCGGCAAGGCGGTCGATTTCCTGCGGGCCGCGCGCCGGGCCGAGACGGATCCGGGCTCGCCGTTTTTCGGCATCCTGCCCAAGAGCCCGGCCGACGGCGAGAACCTCTGGGCGGGGAAGAACCATATCGTCGGCTATGACTGGTGGAACCTCCGGGCCGTCCAATCCGCCGCCGAGGCGGCCGAGGTCCTGAAGAGGCCGGACGCCGCCGCCTACGGCAGGGAATTCGAAGACTACCGATCGGCCATCCTCCGCGCCGTCGACCGAACCGGCCTGCCTTTCTTTCCGCCGAGCTACGAAAAGGACGGGACCCACTGGGGCAACCTGGAAGCGATCTTCCCGACGCTCCTCATCGACCCCCTGGACCGGCGGCTGACCGCGACCCTTGACACGGTCCGAAACGCCTTCGGCGGAGGCGTCGGCGCGAATCCGGGGTTCATCGAGGGGATCATCCAGTGGACGCCCAAGACGCAGGCCATCCACCCCTACCTGTCCCTCTTCGTCACCAATTCGCACCTCGTCCGCGGCGAGCAGGACAAGGCCGTGGACGGCTTCTACTCGTTCCTCCTCCACTCGACGTCGACCCAGGGATTCCCCGAGGGCGTCTACTACCGGAAGCGCGAGGCCTGGTCCGACACCGTCCCCCACCTGTGGGCCGCGGCCCTGTACGTGACAACCCTCCGCAACATGCTCGTCCGAGAGGAAGGCCGCGATCTCCATCTCTTGTCGGCCGTCCCGCCCGTCTGGCTCGAGGCCGGCAAGTCCGTGAGCATGGAGGACGCGCCGACCCGCTTCGGCAGGATGTCCCTGGCCGTCGAAGCGGGCAAGGATGCCCTCGCCATCAGCTTCAGCCGTCCGGATCGGACCGATCCGGACAGGCTCTTCATCCACGTCCCGCCGGACTTCGAGATCACCGAGATCAGGCGGTGCGGCAACGGCGTCAAGATCAGACACGCCGTCGACGTCTACCTGACGGGACAGAGCCTCCACGAGGAGAACCTCGTCCGCGTCGGCATCCGCCGCAGGCCCGGCGCCCCGGCCCGGGATTTCTCCATCAGGGCCGCCGAGTTTCTCTCCGGCCCGCGTTGATCCCCCCGTCCGCCCCTCCCCCTCCTTGAGCCCGGCCGGACGGCCATGTATAATGATGCCCAAATCGTCCCGGAGGTGCAGGCATGAAGAAAAGAACCTGGCTCACGATCCTTTTCTTGGCGACGTTCGCCCTCTCGCTGTCGGCGGCGTTCAAGAAGGAGGACGTCAAAGTCCACCAGCTCGACAACGGGCTCAAGGTCCTGCTCGTCGAGGGCCACGACATCCCCAACATCGCCCTCTTCACTTTCTTCCGGGTCGGGTCGCGCAACGAGCGGCCGGGCCTGACGGGCGTCTCCCACTTCATCGAGCACATGATGTTCAACGGGACGCCGAAGATCGGGCCGGGCGAGTTCGACCGCCGCATGGAGTTCCGCGGCGGCTCCAACAACGCCTACACGGCCGACGACCTGACGGCCTACACCGACTGGTTCCCGGCCGCGGCCCTCGAGGCCATGATCGACATGGAAGCCGACCGCATGCAGGGCCTGGCCTTCGTCCCCGAGGTCCTCGAGTCCGAACGGGGCGTCGTCGCCTCCGAGCGCCGGATGTCGGTCGAGAACAACAACGAAGGGATCCTCAACGAGAACGTCCGGGCCACGGCCATTATGGCCCATCCCTACCACTGGGACGTCATCGGCTGGATGAGCGACATCCTGAGCTGGCGCCGCGACGAGATCATGGCCTACTACAAGACCTACTACGCGCCGAACAACGCCATCCTGGTCGTCGTCGGCGACTTCGAGCCGGCGCGGACGCTCGACCTCGTCAGGAAATATTACGGGCCGATCAAGGCCTCGCCTCCGCCGCCGCCCGTCAGCACGACCGAGCCGCCGCAGATGGGGCTCAAGAACGTCCTCATCCGCAAGGAGGCCCAGGCGCCGTCATTCATGGCCGTCTGGCACGCCCCGAGCGCCAAGGACGCCGACTACCTGCCGATTTCCATCCTGGCCAAACCGCTCCTCGAAGGCGAAAGCAGCCGTCTCTACCGGCGCCTGGTGCGCGAGGAGGAGCTGGCCATCGACATCGGCGGCGGGGCCCAGGAGACGATCGATCCCCTCCTCTTCATGATCTACGTCAAGCCCAGGCCCGGCGCCGACCTCGACAAGATCGACCGGGTCATCGAGGAGGAATTGGCCAAGATCAAGACCGGGGGCATCACCGCCGACGAGTTCGAAAAGGCCATGAACATCATCCGCAACGATTTCTACAGGGGCCTCCAGACGATATCCGGCAAAGCCAACCAGCTCGGCACGTACGAGCTCCTTTACGGAGATTTCGGCAAGATGTTCACGATCATGGACGACTACGCGGCCGTCAAGCTCGAGACGGTCCGCGAGGTCGCGAAAAAATATTTCACCGACAGCAACAAGACCGTCGGCAAGCTCATCCCCGAGGGAGGTGCCAAGTGAAGACGCCCATCCTGAAACCGCTCGTGATCGCCCTCATCGCCGTCCTGGCCGCGCCGGCCTTCGCGGCCGAGCAGCTGCCCTCTCCGGATAAGATCGTCCTCAAGAACGGGCTGACGGTCTATTACCTCCGGAACGCCGACGTGCCCCTCGTCAGCTTCCGGATGATCGTCCGCGGCGCGGGCTCGGCCTTCGAGCCGGCCGGGGCCGACGGCACGGCCGGCATGGCCGCGACGCTCCTGACGAAGGGCACGGCCAAGATGGGCGCCGAGGCGCTGGCCGAGGCCCTCGACTTCATGGGCGCCAGCCTGGACGTCACCGCGGCCGACGAATACGCCCAGGTCAGCGGCGATTCCCTTTCCCTGCACTTCCCCCGGCTCATGGAGATCGCCGCCGAGTGCCTGACGGCGCCGTCCTTCAAGGAGGAGGAGTTCGCCAAGGAACGGGCCAGGCGGATCGACGGCCTCAAGGCCGCCAAGGACAATCCCGGCTCCGCCGTCCGCTCGTATTTCCGAAAGGCCTACTTCGGCGGGCATCCGCTGGGCCACCTGGCCGGGGGCACGGAATCATCCCTGAAGAAGATGACCGTCGCCGACGTCAAGGGGTACTACGCCCTCCGCTTCCGGCCCGACCGGTCCGTCGCGGCGATCGTCGGGGACATCGAAAAGGACAAGCTTCTGGCCCTGCTCGACGCGACGATCGGCCACTGGGCCAACCCGGCCGGCGCCGCGCCCCCGGACGCCATCCCGCCCCTGCCGAAGCCGAAGGGAAAGAAACTCCTTCTCGTCGACAAGCCCGACGCCACCCAGGCTTATTTCGTCATGGGCGCGCCCGGCTACGCGATGGGAGACAAGATCACGCCGCAGGCCGCGGTGATGAACACGCTCTGGGGCGGCCGCTTCACCTCCTGGTTCAACACCGAGCTGCGGATCAAGCGCGGCCTGACCTACGGCGCCTCGAGCTTCTTCTGGACCTGGGCCGCCGGAGGCCTCTTCCAGGCCACGTCCTACACCAAGAACGACAAGATCGGCGAGATGCTGGACATCACCTTCGGCCTGCTCGGCAAGGGCGGCCGGGAGGGCTTCGCCGCCGAGGAGATCGAGAGCGGACGCAATTACATCCAGGGCCAGTTCCCGCCGACGCTCGAGACCAACTCCAGCAAGGCCGCGTCCTACGTCCGCCTGGCCTTCTACAAGCTCGGCTTCGACTATTACGACAAGTACCTGGCGGCGATCGCGAACGTCTCGGCCGAGGCGGCCAAGGCCGCGGCCGCGGCCTACCTGCCGCGGAACGATTACGTTCTCGTCGTCGTGGGCAAGGCGGCCGACATCCGGCCCCTGCTCAAGAAGTACGGGACCTGGCAGGAGAAGAAGATCAGCGACCCCGATTTTTGAGACGATCTTCCGCAACGCGGCGTCCCGGGCGAGGTTGATAGATAAGGGAATGCTTCGGACGGAGACAAGGCCGATGAACAAACGAACGATCTCAGCGGTTATCCTTTGCTTGGCGCTGGCGGGAGGCCGGGCGTCCGCCCAATCCGAGAAGGTCGCCCTGCGCTTCGGCCCGCCGCCGGGAGCCGGATTGACCTATGGGATCATGGGCCAGGTCAGCGTCGGCGGCAAGGACCTCCTCGGCAAGGACCTGACCCTCAACGCCGACGCCCAGGGGCAGCTCCGTCTCGACGTCGTCAATTCCGGCCGCGACACGGTCCGGGCCGGCCTGACCACTTCCGGCATCGACATCCGCGTCCAGCTCCCCGACAGGACCCAGTCCCAGACCCTGAAGACGCTCCAGGGCAAGGCCCTGGAGGTCGTGTTCAACGGCGCCGGCAAGGTCATGGACATCCGCAATCCCGAGGTCCTGGAGCAGGACCGCGTCCTGAATTTTTCCATTCCCCAGATCCTGCGCGATTATTTCCCGGCCTTCCCCGTCGTGCCGGTCGGCCCGGGCGACCAGTGGCGGGAGAGCCGCCGCCTGACCGTTCCGTACCAGGGCATGGACGTTCAGGTCACGGTGGTCATCGATTACACCATGAACGACATCGTCCCCTCGGCGGACGGCCGCAAGGCTCTGATCTCGGCCGTCTACACGGCCTCGGTCACGGGCGCCAAGAACTACGGCGAGACGACGGGCGCGTTCGAGGGAAAGGGAACGGGCCTGGGCTTCCTCAACGTCCTCATCGACCGCGGCACGTTCTCGGAGTACCGCATCGACTTCAAGACGGACGCCGCTTTCGTCATGAGAAAGGGGACCAAGCGGCTGTTCGAATGGCCGTTCACCTTCTCCGTTCTGGCCGACATCAATCTCGTCGCCAGCGAGGGCTTCTGAGCCCGGCGCCGCCCGCTCGCATTTTTTTCTCGCGGCTATTGAAATTCCCGACCTTTGGGCGTATCATTTTTTCCTAACATCAGGAGAGGCTCGATCCTAACCGACCGAGCCCGGCAACCTGGGGCGGACACCCGAGGTGCTCACTCGCCTGTGGCGAGGATGTGGTCGCGAAAGCGAAAGCGGCAACCAAGTGTCCAACGGCCGATGACCCGCTCTCCTGATATGGGAGGAGCGGGTTTTTCGTGTCCGGGCTCAAGCCGCGTCGACGCGTCCCCTCCCCTGGCGACCTCAGAGACACCCCGCGTTCCGGAAAGGAGAATTTGATGGCCAAAGACTTCGTCTTCACTTCGGAATCCGTTTCCGAAGGCCATCCCGACAAGATGGCGGACCAGATTTCCGATGCCGTTTTGGACGCGATCCTGACCCTGGATCCCGTCGGCAGAGTCGCCTGCGAAACGCTTCTCACGAAGAACGTGGCGATCGTCGCCGGGGAATTGGGCACGACCGCCCGGATCGACGTGGACGCGATCGTCCGCGACGTCGCCGAGCAGATCGGCTACACGGACGCCCATTGCGGCTTCGACTATAAAACCTGCGCGGTCTTCACCTATCTCGGCAAGCAGTCGGCGGACATCGCCCTCGGCGTCGACCAGAGCAACGGCGAGATCGGCGCCGGCGACCAGGGCCTGATGTTCGGCTACGCCACGGACGAGACCCGCGAGCTCATGCCCCTGCCCATCAGCCTGGCTCACCGCCTCGTCGAGAAGCAGGCCGCGGTCCGCAAGGCCGGCCTCCTCCCCTGGCTCCGTCCCGACGCCAAGTCCCAGGTCTCGGTCCGCTACAGGAACAAGCGCCCCGTGGCCGTTGAGAAGGTCGTCCTCTCCACCCAGCATTCGCACGACGTCGACAACGCGGCCATCCGCGACGGCGTCATCGCCGAGATCATCGAGAAGGTCATCCCGAAGGAACTGCGCTCGGACCGGATCGAGTACCTCATCAACCCGACCGGGCGCTTCGAGATCGGCGGGCCCGTCGGCGACACGGGATTGACGGGCCGCAAGATCATCGTCGACACGTACGGCGGCAGCTGCCCCCACGGCGGCGGCGCGTTTTCGGGCAAGGACCCGACCAAGGTCGACCGTTCGGCGGCCTACGCCGCCCGCTACGTCGCCAAGAATATCGTGGCCGCCGGCCTGGCCGACCACTGCACGGTCCAGCTGGCCTACGCCATCGGCGTCGTCGAGCCCTTCTCGCTCATGGTCAACATCCACAGCGGCGGCCGGGTGAGCGAGAGGCAGATCGAGGCGGCGGTGCGCAAGATCTTCCAGCTGACGCCCAAGGGCATGATCGAGATGCTCGACCTCAGGCGCCCCATCTACAGGAAGACCGCGGCTTACGGCCATTTCGGACGGGAGCTCGCGGAGTTCACCTGGGAGCGGCGGGACAAGGTCCGCGAGCTCCAGGCTTACTTCGGCTACGACAATCTCGAGCGGCCCCGGCCCGATCGACAGGCGAGCTGATCAACTTATCAAGACAGAAGCCTTTATAAAACAGGCGGGTGGCACGACGCTAGTCACTGCCCGCCCGCAACGGAGCTCGGGCGCTCTGGCGCTGGAAAGCGAAGGGATGCCCGGGGCTAGCTGAGCAACGCCCTACAATAATCATAGGAAGCCCGGATAAAACGAAGCGTGCTATGTAGCCTATGCCAAAAGGCGGGTATCTCAGAGCGACGCGAGGACGGACAGTGACGCGCCGTGACAGGACCCGCAGACCGATAAAAAACTGATCAACTGAGCTGAATCCACTTCGCGAGCGAAGTGAAATAGAGGCCGGATTCCTTGACGCGCTCGCCGGTGATCCTTTCCCAGAACCGGCGGTAGAGCTCGACCTGCGGGCGATAATATCCCACCAGCGCGTCGAGGGCCTTCCTTGAGCTTTCGGCTCCAAGGGCAAGGACATCCTCCGGCAGCCGGTCGGTCTTGTAGTCGGCGATGACCCAGCCGCCCTCCTCCTCGAACAGGAGGTCGACCGCGCCGGAAAAAATGACCGGCGCGCCGGGAACGGGGGCCGTCGGCCGGCCGCCGGCCGAAGGGGCCGGGCCGGCGAGAGCCGCCAGGCTCTCATATTCGGGATCCTCCGGGCCGACCTTGACCCCGAAGGGCGTCTCGAACAGGCACCGGCCGGCCGCCATCGCCCTCCGCCAGAGCTCCGAGCGCAGGATGTCCGCGACGTGCCCCGCCAGCGCGCCCGCCTTTGTCGAGTCGCGGCCCGAGGCGGCGAGGATGTTCCGGGCCATCGCCGTCAGTTCGGCCTCGCCGGCCGCCCGCCCGGCGCCGGGGAACTCGCCGCGGCCGGCGGCGCGCCGGGCCTCTCCCAGCGTCTTGAGCATGGCGTGGATTTCGGAGCCCCATAGGCCCAAGCCGCCCTTGGCCCACTCCGGCTGTTCCCGCTCGCGCTTGGCCACGGAGGTCACACTGACCTGGACCTCGCCGGCCCGGGACGTCTCGCCCATCCTCCGCCGGATCTCGGCGCGCCCTTTCCTCACCGCGTCGGGGGTGAGCGCGGCCGGACGCGGGCCGGACGGGATCTTGGCCCGAGCCGGAACGGCCGCCTGGGCCGGGACGCCGGGAAGCTCCCGGACGTCGGCCAGGGCTTTTCCCAGCGGGCCCCAAGAGCTGCGCGCTCCCAGGTCGCCCTCATAAGAGCTGACGACGAGCACGTCCCTGGCCCGCGTCGCCGCCACGTACATCAAGCGGTTCTCCTCCGCGACCTCGTACTTGCGCTCCTCTTCGGCGCTTTCCTCCCAGCCGGGCGGCTGGGAGATCGTCCGCACCGCGAAGCCGGCCGCTTTGGAAAAGCGGAAATGGCCGCGGGGCGTGCCGCCGGTCCGGCGGATGTGCTTATCGGGCTCGAAATCCCCGACGCCGGCGGGATTGGCCAGGATGACGACGGGCGCCTCGAGCCCCTTGGCCTTGTGCAGATTCATCAGGCGCGCGGCGTTGCGGCGGCCGGGGTGGAGGCTCATCTCCTCGACCGGCTGGACCCCGACCCAAGCCTCCATGAACTCGACCGCGGCGGCGAACGTCGTCATCTCCTCGCCCTCGCGGCCGCGGAGCGCCTCCAGCAATTTGAAAACGTTCCCGGCCCGGCTGCCGCCCATGTCGGACGTCACGAGGTGGCTGAAGAGGCCGGACTCGCGGAGGATCGCCTCCAGGGCCGCCGAGGGCGGCACCCGGGAGGCGAGGCCGTGCCAGCCGCGGAGGATGCCGAGGGCCCGGCCGATCTTGGCCGAGCCTTTTCCTTCCGGCCCGAGATAGGAGAAGCCGCCGCCCCCCGCCCGGTGCTCCAGGAGCTCCTGGTCGCTCAGGCCGAAGAACAGGCCCCTCAGGACCGCCACGGAATAGACGGGATTGTCGGGATCGTCGAGGGCGTGGAGGAGATTCATGATTTCGCCGACCTCGCCGTTGTCGGTGAAGGCGTCGCTGCCGGCGATCTCGAAGGGGACGCCGAGCTCCTCGAGCCGGCGGGCGTAGAGGTTCATCCTGTCCTTGTAGCGGAACAGGAGGAGGAAATCGCCCGGTTCGGCCGGCCTGGTCTTCCCGTCGGCGCCGGAAAGCTCGAGGTTTCCGGCGCAGGCCCAGGCCACGTACGAGGCGATGCGCCTCGAATCGAGATCGGCGATGGCCGCCTTGGTGTTGCGCTTGACGGCCGGGACGAAGGCCTTGAAGACGCCCGAGGCCGCCTGCCGGCATCCTTCCCGGACGGTCTCGAGAGGCATGTAGCCCGCTTGATATTCGTCCGCCTCGGCCGGGAATATGCCGCGGAACAGCGGATTGACCCACTCGGCCATGCACGCGAGGGAGCGGAAGTTGGCGCTGAGCTCGAGGACCTCGCCGCCGCTCGCCTTGATTCGATCCTTGACCAGATTGTAGATGTCGATGTCGGCCCGCCGGAAGCGGTAGATCGACTGCTTCGGATCGCCGACGAGGAAGAGCGATCCCGGCGCCGGCGCGAGGCGGGTCCAGTCGCGCTCGGCCTCGTCCGTCCCCGTGAGGAAAAACAGGATCTCGGCCTGGATGGGGTCGGTGTCCTGGAACTCGTCGACGAGCACGGGATGGAACCGGCCCCGGAAGTAGCGCCGGACCTCGGGATTGTCGCGGAGGAGCCGGGCGGCCAGCATGAGCTGGTCCTCGAAATCGAGCCGGCCTTCGGCCCGGCGTCTCTCCGCCGCGAAGGCGACCGCGGGAAGGAGGAAATCGAGCGCCTTGGCGTGACGGAACTCCCGCCACTCGCGCAAGGCCGCGGCGGCCAGCCCGTCGCGCAAGGACTCGGCCGCGGCCAGGGCCTTCTCGGCGTCTTCCTTCGAGTTCCAGCGGTTCTTGGTCACGCCGAGCTTCTTGTCGAAGAACTCGACCGTCTCCATCAGCGGCCGGGCCGAGGCGAAGCCGATGTTCCGCCGCCGGATGAGGCAGCGGATGATCAAGGCCTGGAGGCCGTCATAGCCTTTTTCCGGCCGCTTGTCGGGAACGAGTGGACCGATCCGGTCGAGAAAGCCGTCCAGTTCGCCGCGGACGGCCTCGAAATCAGGCATCTCCCGCCGGCCGGGGACGGCCTCGATGTCGGGGAAGGCGGCCATCGTCCTGAAGGCCTCTTCGAGGTCCTCGGGCTCGAGCCCGGCTTCCTCGAGGCCGCGCAGGGCCGCGGCGTTCTCCAGGCGCGTCTTGACCTGATATTCGTCCCAGGCCTGCTCGAGGAGGACGCGGTCCTCGTGCTCCTCGACTTCCCGGAATTCCGGATCGACGCCCGCCTCGATCGGCCGCTCGCGGAGCAGCCGCGAGCAGAAGGAATGGATCGTCCCGATGAAGGCGCGCTCGAGATTCTGAAGGGCCTCGTCGAGCCGGGCCCGGACGGCGGGGTCTCGCTCGCGGATGCGGGCCGCTTCGAGCCCGACCTGGAAGCGGCCCCTCAGCTCGGCCGCGGCCTTCCGGGTGAAGGTGACGGCGGCCAGCGTGTCGATCGTCGCCCGGCCCGAGCGGAGCACGGCGACGAGCCGCGCCACGAGGCTCTGCGTCTTGCCCGAGCCGGCCCCGGCCTCGACGAGGAACGTCGTGCCGAGATCGGCCGCGATCCGGTCGCGGGCGGGCTGGTCGGGAGGCGTCTTTTTATTCATATTCGTCGAGCTTTTCATAGGCCTCGAACCTGGCCAGGCTGGCCTCGATATTTCTCTTCGCGTCCTTGCCGGCCGTTTGCTCCATCATTTCCCGGAGGGCCTTCTCCTTGGCCCGGATTCCGTCCGGCGCGCCGGCGCAGACCGGGGCGTAATCACAGAATCCGCACTTGGCCTCGCCGCCGGCGAAGAAATTCCCCGTCTCGATGAGGCCGAGGAGCGCGTCGAGCAGGCGGCGCAGGCGCTCGCGGTCGAAGCCGCGGACCATGATCTCCTTGCCCTCGCCCTTGCGCGTCGGGAAGAAGTAGCCGCTCTCCGCGACCCGCGGCTTCGAGCCGGGGCTCTCCCGCGCCAGGATCTGCTCGGCGGCCACGGCGTAGAGGGCGTGCTGGATCATCCGGCCGCGGCCGAACTCGACCAGGCTCTCGTAGGGCGCGGAGCTCCCCGTTTTGTAGTCCAGGATCCGGAACAGGGCCGGCCCGATCCGGTCCAGCCGATCGATGAAGCCGTTGAGACGAAAAGAGCGTCCGCCGCCGAGGCCGATCGTTTCGGCTTCGAACGCCTTCTCGAAGGCCAGCGGCTCGACGTCCGCGCCGCGCTTCTCCTCGACCCTGAGGAAGATCTCCAGGGATTCCAGGATGTCCCGGCGCTCGCTCGCGAAGACCGTTTCGGACGGCGGCGGGACCCTGATTTTCTCCTCTTCGATGAGCCGCCCGGCGATCTCCATCATGAGCGGGCCGTGACGGCGGGCGTCAACGCTCTCCTTTTTCGCCGCGACCGCGGTCATGAACTCGCACAGCATGGCATGGATGAGGCTGCCGCGGCGAAGCGGGTCGAGCCAGCGCGAGCGGTCGAAGGCGATCTCCTCTGGCGGCTTGACGCCCAGGACGTGGCGCAGGAAATAGCCGAAGGGACAGCGGGCCAGGAGCTCCAGCCGGGTCGCGGACATGACCGCCTTCCGCCCGGCCACGGGATCGACCTTGTCGCGGACGGGACCGATGTCGACGATCCCCTCGTATTCGGTCAGGCCGGGGCCGGTCCGCGCCGAGGCGGCCGCGATCCCCGAGGCGAGGTCGGCGAAGTTGGCGGCGACGGCGGCCGCGCCGCCGGGCGTCCGGCCGGCCGGAACGAGCCGGGCCAGCCACCAGTCGAGCTCGTCGCAGGCGCGCTCGGCCGATTCCGGAACGAAGCCGGCCGCTTCCGGGAGCTCCCGTTCGAGGGCCGTATAGTCGAGGTCGGGGTCGCCGCGCCCGAGCCGGAAAGCCTGGAGGACGACCGACGAGGGGAAGGAAGCCCGCTCCTCGATGATGTCGAAGGACGAGTAGCTCAGCGTCACGTCCCCCCTCTGCAAGGCCAGGACGGAGGCCGCGGCGAAAAGCCTCGAGCGGAGAGAATCGGCCGCCGTGGGCAGCGAGGCGGAGATGCGGGCCCGCTCCTCGTCGAGCAGGATCGGATCCTGCAGGCCCCGGCCGGGGAAGGAGGCTTCATCGAGCCCGGCGACGAAGGTCAGCGGCCGGCCCGACCAGCCGCCCGAGAGGCAATCGGCGACGTGGAGATGCCCGGGCCGGGGCGGCGAGGCGCCGGCGCCGAGGGACGCGCCCGTCTCCCGCAGCAGGTCCAGCGCTTCCTTCAGCGGCAGGCGCGGCGAGGGCCCCTCGGTCGACATTTCCTCGAGGCTGACGACCAGGGCCTGGCGGGCCCCGGCGTCGACTTCCGAGTCGGTCCGCCCGTATCTTCTCAACGCCTCCAGGAACGCGCCGCAGAGAGCCTCGAGATCCCAGCCGCCCGAAGGGTCCGGCTCCGGGATGAGCCCGAGGAGACCGGCCAGGCCGGCCGAGAGCGCGCCGAGCCCGGCGATGTCTTCGCCGAGGCTGGCCCGGCGCTCGGCCCAAGCCTCTCCGGCCTCGCCGTCTTCGCCGGTCCCGGCCTCCTCGAGATCCTCCTCGAGACCGGCGCGGAGGGCGGCGAGACGGTCGAGATAGCGGTCGCGACCCCAGCCGATCATCGCGTTCCTCAGGTAGCGGGAGGCGGTCCGGCCGGAGGGGGCGGTCGCGGCGCCGGCGGGCGGGAGGATGAGGTCGCCGCTATCGAGAAGGCGGCAGAGCCGGTCGGCGGAAAAGTCGTCGGCCAGCCAATCGGCCAGCCCGAAAAAAAGGCGGCCGGGGGAAGTGAAGGAAACCGGAATCCCCCCCTCCAGGGTCACGGGCAGTCCCATTTCCACGGAGAGAAGATGGAAGAGGACCGGATGGGGAGAGCCCGGCGGAGCAAGGACTTCCGCTTCGTCGAAGCGGCGTTTTTTCGCCTGGATGCGGCGGATGATCTCGCGGCATTCGTTCCAGGGGCCGAGGGCCCTGAAGATGTCCGGGCCGGCGGCCTTGGCCCGGGCCGGCGCCTCCCTGGGGGCGAAGAGCCAAGAGAGGCGGCCCGGCTCGCCGCCGCCGCGGGGCGACCCTTCGGGAAGGGGCCAGCAGTGCCGGGGACGCCGAAGGCCATGGACGGGATCGCCGGGGACGAGAACGAGGCGCTCTCCGGCCGCCGCTTTGATGAGCTCGGATTCGAGGCGCCTCAAGGGGATGTCCATCGGAGAAAGATGCCAAGCCGATGGCGACGGCGCCGCGGCCGCGATGCGGACGGCCATGGACAAGAGGCCGGCCGTATCGATCAGGCCCTTCTCTTCGAGGGCGCGCTCGTAGCCCTCGACGAGGAGGGCGATCTCGGTCCCCTTCCTCTCGACGAGGAAGAATTCAGGCCTGAGGTCCGCGCCGGCCAGGCCGTCGCATCTCACTTCCTGGATGGCCCTGAAAACCGCCCGGACGAGCCCGGGCGAGGCCTCGGGCCGGCCGAAGTACTCGAGCGCGCCGGCGGCCAGGAGCTTCCGGAAAACGCCGTCCGTCAGGGCCAGTTGGGCCGCGGAGCTGAGGGTCTTGCGGGAGGCGCTCCCGCCGTTCCTTTCGACGATCTCCTGGGCCAGCGCGGCCGGCGTCAGGAACCGCAGGTTGACCCAGCCCTCCCCCGCCCCGGCCAGGGCCTGGCCGATTTGGCGCCCGACGATGAAGGACGGAACGACGAAGATTTTCTCGTCGAGCGGATGGGTCCGGCAGAAATCCGCGAGAAAACGGATCATGGCGTTGGCGGACGGGCCCTTGGCCGTCATTTGGCTCCCGGCATGACGTAGAGGATGATCCTGTGCGGCCGGCCCTCGTCGACCGGGACGACCTCGCTCACCGTGATCCGCCCGTCCCAGCCAGGGATGCGGTAATTGTGCGAAACGATGCGCGTCCCCGGCTGGAGCTCCCGTTCGAAAAGAGGCTTCAGGCTTTCGAGGGACTCGGGCAGGAGATAAAGGGCGAGGACCGTGGCCTCCGCGATATGGGCCTTGGTCGCGTCCATGCAGATGAAGCGGGTCAGGCCTTCGACGCCTTCCTTTTTCGCGTTGGCCCGGCTCTCCTCGATGCGCTGCGGATCGATGTCGATGCCGACGCCCCGGGCCATGTACGTCTTCGCGGCCGCGACGATCATGCGGCCGTCGCCGCAGCCGATGTCATAGACGACATCCTTGGGCCCGACCCCGGCCAGGGCGAGCATCTTCTCGACGACCGGCGGGGGCGTCGGGACGTAGGGGGCCAGGTCGGCGGCGTCCTCCCGGCCGTGGGAGCCGGGATAGACCTTGGTCAGCCCGCGCTCGTCAGAGCGGAACGAATAGGGCCGGCCGGGGAAAACGGTATACGAGTCCTTGCGGGCCCCGTTGTCGAAGGTGATTTCGAGGGGTGTCCCGGTCGGGATCCTGTCGACGGCGCCGACCTTGAGGGTCCGGGTGAAGGGCCGGCGCCCGGAGCCGTTGCCTTCGATCGTGTAGGACAAATCCTTTTTCGTGACGTTGCGGAGGGTGGCTTCCTCGGTGAAGGCGGCCGGCAGGGGATGGCGTTCGTCGAGGACGACGCGGTTCCCGACCTTGGCCGGAGGCCGGAGGAGGAGAAGGGCCAGGGCGGCCAGCCCCACGAGTCCGGCGGCGCGGAGAAGACGTTTTCCTACCGGCATTCCCTCGACCCCACCTCGACCTGATATCAGCTTTTATGAAAAAAGGAGAACGAGGAGACGCGTCGCCGTGGCGCGCCTCCCGTCAGTCCCCCGTTGATGACCGTTTGCCCGGGATCACTTCGGGGCCGGCGCGGACGCGGCCGGTTGGAGGCGCAGGAGAACGGCGCCGTGCTTGTTGACCTTCTGCGTGAACCAGTTCTCGAAGACTCCCCAGTCGTACTGCCGCCAGGTGTCCCGCACCTTCCACTTGCCCGTGATGCCCAGGTCCTCCCAGCGGGCCGTGACCGTCGTCACGCTCCCGCTGCGGTTGAACAGGCCGACGGCCTTGGAGCCGTCCTCCATGTCCTTGACCCAGACCTCGCAGTCGTTGATCTTGGAGACGGGGACGCCCTGCTTGCCGAGGGCGTCCTGGTTGACCTCGATGACCTCGTCGTTGCCCAGGAGGCCGAGCGTGAAGTCATCGAGCTGGGTCATGTCCCCGCCGAAAACGAGCGGCGCGGCAAGCAGGGCCCAAAGCGTCATGTACGTATATTGCTCGTCCGGCGTCAGGGGCGCTGGCACGAGCTTGTCGTCCCAGAGGATGGAGCCGATGAGGATGTTGTCGGGATCGTTCCAGCCGCCGGGGCCGGCGAATTTCTCCTTGCCGGCCTGGCCGAAGCCGATCCGCGACATGGACGTCCAAAGGCTCTTGTCCTCGGGCGGGATGCCCAGGTCGCCGGTCGTGCGCCAGTAGTTGCCGCCGACTTCCCTGCCCCACTCCCAGACGTTGCCCATGCCGTACTGGCAGAGGTTGTAGACCATGTCGCGTTTGACCTTGTCCAGGGCCGCCCGCATAAGGATATAGGGCTTCTTGAGCGAGTCGAGGCTCTTGTCGGGGGCGACTTTCGAGTAATTGCACCAGTCGTACTTCAGGAAATCGAAGCCCCAGGCGGCGAACTGCCGGGCGTCCTGCTCCTCGTGACCGTAGCTCCCGGCGTAGCCGGCGCAAGTCGAGGGACCCGGCGAGATGTAGATGCCGATTTTGAGCCCGAGGGCGTGGACGGCGTCGCAAAGGGCCTTCATGTCGGGGAAATTCTTATTGGAGCGGAGGTTCCCCGCCGCGTCCCGGAGCTCGCCGCCGATCACCGGATCGGTCGAATCGAGCTTGATGTTCCAGCCGTCGTCGATGTTGATGTACGTGTAGCCGTGATTGATGAGGCCGGAGGAGGCCATGGCCTCGGCCTGGGCCCGGATCATCTTGTCGCTGACGTTCGTGTAGGCCATGTACCAGCTCGACCAGCCCATGGGCGGCGTCAGGGCGATGCGGTCGCCGGCGACGATGCGGAACTGTTTCTCGGCGACGCCGCGCGCGTTCTTGGCCCGGAGCTTGACGCTATAGGTGCCCTGGCGGGCCAGGACGCCCCTGATCCGGCCGGTCTTCTTGTCGAGCTTGAGACCGGAGGGAAGGCCGGCGGCTGAAAATTCCATGGGCCGGTCGCCGGTCGTGGGAATCGTGTAGGCGAACGGCGAGCCCGGGCGACAGCCGTAAACCGAAGGGCCGTTGATCCTCGGCGCCGGGGACGGCTTGGGGGTCAAGGCCCGTGCCTGGGCGCCCAGCGGACCGGCGGCGCAGGCCAGACAGAGGAGGGAAATGACCAGCGCGAAACGGCGTTGGCGGAGGATACGGGTCATGGGGACACCTTCTTTCGTCGGCTCCAAATTAAATCAGGTCGCCTGGAGAGTCAAGAGATACGGGGGCGCGCCCAGGTCCGTTCCGTGTCTCAAATGAGCCAGACCCAGGCCGCCAGGAGAACCACGGCCAGGATCATCAGAATGAACAGCGTCTTCATCGGTCAGTCTCCTCTTTCCCCCCGAGGCGGCCGGCCTTCCGGATCGCCTCCTTGAGGACGTATTCCATCTGGGCGTTGACGCTGCGCATCTCGTCGGCCGCCCATTTCTCCAGGGCGTCGTAGAGTTTGGCGTCGAGCCGGAGAAGGAATTTCTTTTTTTCGCTCACGCTCCCTCACGTATAGAGCGTTCCCGTGTTGACGATGGGATGCATTTCGGTCTCCGAGACCAGGGCGACGAGGAGGTTGTTGACCATGGCCGCCTTCTTCTCCTCGTCCAGCCGGACGACGCCCTGGGCCTCCAGGCTCTTCAGGGCCATGTCGACCATGCCGACCGCGCCTTCGACGATCTTGGCCCGGGCGGCGATGATGGCCTCGGCCTGCTGGCGCCGCAGCATGGCCTGGGCGATCTCGGGAGCGTAGGCCAGATGCGACAGCCGGGCCTCGTCGACCTGGACGCCGGCCACGGCCAGCCGGTTCTGGACCTGGACCTTGAGCTTGCCGGCGATCTCGTCCGGGTTGGCCCGCAGCGACTCCGTGTCCTTGTCGTGGGCGTCATAAGGATAATGTGTCGCCAGCTGGCGGATGGCCGTCTCGCTCTGGATGGCGACGAAATTCTGGTAGCTCTCGACGTTGAAGAGGGCCTTGGCGGAATCGACGACGTGCCAGACGACGACGGCGGCGATCTCGATCGGGTTGCCGAGGGCGTCGTTGACCTTGATCGTCTCGCTGTTGAAATTGGAGATCCGGAGCGTGACTTTTTTCTTCACCGCGAAGGGATTGGCCCAGTAGAAGCCCGCCTGCCGGGCGCTGCCAATGTACTTGCCGACGAAGGTGAAAACCTTGGACGCGTTCGGCTGGATGAGGAAAAAGCCGCCGAAGGTCAGGCAGGCGAGGGCGAGAACGACCAGGGCCGCGGCCATGTCGAGCGTGAGCCGGTGGTTGACGGCGTGTGTCAAAAGGTACCAGACGGCCGCGCCGCCGACCACGAGGTCGATCATAACCATGAGCCAGCCGTTGACCTGGAAAACTTCCTTCTCCTGGATATCTTTCATGGGTTCCTCCTTGATAGCTATATAATATTACCGTGATATCATTTGTCAAGTGTTTTCTTTTCCGCCCTCCTGCAGCCTTTTGCCCATCCCCTGTCCACTGATGAACATCTCCGCAGACCTCTCTCCTTTTCCGCCTATCCGCTGAAGGCTCATTGCCGCACGCGCGTCCACGGCCGTCAGGCTTATCGTCCCCGCTTCTTCCCCCCTCTGGTTGCCCCGCCGCTCCCTATCCGTTACAATAACCTTCCCTATCCGCCCCGGAAGCGAGCCGGGACCGTCCCGGCCGGCGCCGGCGCAAGGAGGACCGGATGAACAGACTCGGTTCCATGCTGGACGCGTTCTCGAAGCGCGTCATGGCCCGCAACGGAAGAGTCCTCCTGTTCTTTCTCATCGGCGGCATCCTCCTCAAGCTCGTCTACCTCCTGGCGTCCCGCGCTTGGATGAACGACGAATTCCTCTATCTCGAGGGCGGCCGCCGCATCCTGGAAGGCCATGTTCTCTACCGGGATTTCGCGGACATCAAGCCGCCGCTCGTCTTTTTCCTCTACGCCGGCATCGCCTCGCTCTTCGGCTACGCCAAGGCCCTCTGGGGGATCAAGCTCGTCAACATCCTCGTCCAGACGCTCGCCGGCTACGCTTTCTTCCGCTTCACGGAGAAGTTCGCCGGCCGGTCCCGGGCCTTCCTCGCCGGCTCCCTGTTCATCGTCGCCCTGGCCTCGGACGCGGCCTCCTGGCCGCTCAACGTCATGACCCTGTCCCTCCCGCCGTTCGGGGCCTACCTCTATTTCATGGCCTGCGACGGCTTTCAATGGAAGGCCCGCCACCTGGCGGCGGCCGGCCTCTCGCTCGGCATCGCCGTCCTCTTCACGACGAACTTCGCCGTCTTCCTCGCGGCCCTGCCGCTCCTTCTCCTGACGTCCGGGCGGCGGCCGCGCCCCGGGGAATTCCTCGGCAAGAACATCGTCTTCGGTCTCGCTTTCCTCGTTCCCGCCGGAGCCTGCGCCGCCTATTTCGCCCTCCGCGGCGCCCTTGCGGACTGGTATTTCTGGAACGTCCACTGGGCGGGCTATTACGCGGCGGAGAGATCCCTCCTGGCCAAGATCCCGGGCGCCTTCCTGACGCTCTTCCGCTCCTGGCAATGGGCGCCGCTCTACGTTCTGGGCATCCTGGGCCTCATTGCCTTCTTCAGGAACCGGAGTCGGTTCGAAAAGCCGGCCTTCATGTTCCTGACGATATTCCTCGGCCTGACCGTGCTGGCCCGCCTGCCCCTCGGCCGCATGAACCCGCGATACAACCCCTATATCCTTCCCGTCTTCGTCGTTTTCCTGGCCTTCGCCGATTTCCAGCGCCTCGGAAAGCGCTTCGTCCGGGCCTGCCTCCTGTTCGGCGTCGCCGCCTACATCGCCAACGGCGCCTGGGCCGCCGTCTTCCCCTTCGACCGGGGACTCACGGAGCGCCGCGAAGTCGCCGCCTGGCTCGCGGAGAACACGCCGCGCGACGAAAAGATCTTCGTCTGGTACGAGGGATACGAGTTCTATTTCGCCGCCGACAGGGACATGGCCACGGTCTTCTTCTCCTGCGGCCAGCATCTCGACTACCCGCCGATCTACAGGAAGATGAAGGCCCGGGACATCGATTTCCTCTGGGACAAGTTTTTCGACCAGCTCCGCCGCGACCGGCCTCTCCACATCCTGGACATGTCGGGGAACTTCAGCCGCTTCAACGAAGCCGCCCGGCCCGAAAAGCTGGCCCGGCGCATGGCCGATTTCCGGGCGTACGTGGCCGAGCATTACGAGCTCGCGCGCGACTTCTCGCCGCTCCGCTTCCGCTACTCGAACAGCTACGCGGACACGTTCGACTCCATCAAGGCGTACCGGCGGAAGGACGCCCCCTCCGATTGACATTTCCCGGCCCACGGTTATACTTGTCCCTGATGTTTTTCAAAGGCGTGGCCGGCCGGGCCGGCATGTTCTTCGTCCTCCTGACCCTCTTCCTCACCGCCGCGTCCCAGGAGATTCCCCAGACGCCGGCGGGCACTATCCGGACTTTCTTCACGACTCGTTCGGCCAAGCCCGACGACTCCCTGTCCGAAGAGGCGCGCGAGGAGTTCGAGGACGACGACGGACGTCCCCTCCAGGCCGTGGCCATCGACCTCAACGGCGACGGCACGGAGGAGAAGCTTTTCCTCAGCGGCGTCCCGTCGAAGTCGGGAGGGCGGCAGTGGCTCGTCTGGGATACCGCGGCCAACGCCGCCCGCGGCGTGATCATCGGCAGCATCATCTTCGTCGAGCGCGACGCCGACGACGGCTTCGCCCGGCTCGAAACCTACTGGAAGCAGGCCGGGGAGATGTCCATCGTCTTCGACTATGCCCTGACCCGGGGGAAATACGCCCGCGTCAATTCCCGCTCGCTGACCGTGCCCGAGATCGACGAATATTTCCGGACCAAGCCTCCGCTCGACCTCGACAAGGAGTTGGTCGAAATCCAGGCCGCCAATGAACCCAGCGCAAAAAAGCCGTCCTGAGAAGGCCGCCGCCTGCCTCTGCGCGGCCCTGGCCCTCTTCTTCGCCGGCTGCGGCTCGCGCGGGCGGACGCCGGGAGCCGCGAAGCCGCTGACCATCGCCGTCGTCCCCATGGGCACGACCCATGAGTTCTGGAAGTCGATCCACGCCGGGGTCCAGACCGCGGCGCGCGAGCTCGGCGTCCGGATCATCTGGAAGGGCCCGCTCAAGGAGACGGACCGGAACGAGCAGGTCCAGATCGTGGAAACCCTGACGGGCGCGGGCATCGACGCCCTCGTCCTCTCGCCCATCGACGACCGGGCCCTGGTCCGGCCCGTCGAAGAGGCCGCGGCGGCGGGCATCCCGACGGTCACGTTCAACACGCGTCTCTCCAGCGACTGCCCCGTTTCCCTGATCTCGACCGACAATTACAGGGGCGGCGTTCTCGCCGCCGGGCTCGTCGGCCGGCTCGCGGGCGGCCGCGGCCGGCTCATCCTCATGCGGGTGACCGAAGGGGTCGAGGGAACCCGCCAGCGCGAGGAAGGGTTCCTCGATACGATCCATCGGGACTATCCCGGCTTCACGATCCTCTCCGACAACCAGTACGCCGGCGCCTCCACGGAGACGGCCTATCAGATGATGGAGAACCTGCTGGCCCGCTTCTCGAACGTGGACGCTATCTTCACGCCCAACGAATCGACGACGTTCGGCGCCATGCGGGCCCTCGCGGACCACGGCCTGGCCGGAAAAGTCATCCACATCGGCTTCGATTCGTCGGCGAAGCTCATCGAGGCCATGGCCCGGAAGGAGATCCAGGGTCTCGTCCTCCAGGACCCCTTCGACATGGGCTACAGGAGCGTCAAGACGGCCGTCGCCCGCCTGCGGGGCGAGCCCTTCGAAAAGAATGTCGCGACGGCGGTCGTCCTGGCCACGCCCGACAACATGAACGAGCCCTCCATCCGGAGGCTTCTCTCGCCCGACCTCACCGTCCTCCGCGACGCGAAGTGACGGCGGCCGGGCCGCATTTCGGAAACCTGAGGAGGCGCCCATGACATCCCTTCGACGTTCAGGCCTGGCCGTCCTGCTGGCCGCGGCCATCGCGTCCGCGGCCGCCCTGCCGGGAGAGGCGGAGGACAAAAAAACCGCCGCGAACCTGCCCATCATCTCGTCGAGTCACCAGGATATCGCCTGGATGGATTCACCGGAGAAGTGCCGGGAGTTCCGGGACAAAAACGTCATCACCCCGGCCCTGGCCATGCTGGCCGCAAACGGCGCCTACGCTTTCACCATGGAAAACATGCTCAACCTCATGGAATACCTGGAGCGCCACCCCGACCGGAAGGAAGAGATCGTTCGCTACACGCGCGAGGGCCGGATGGAGTGGGGCGCGACGTTCAACCAGCCCTACGAGTCCCTCCTCAGCGGCGAGCAGCTCATCCGCGAGACCTATTTCGGCCGGCGCTGGCTGAGGAAGAATTTCCCCGGAAGCGACGCCCTCGTCTATTTCAATCCCGACGTACCGGCCCGGGCCATGCAGATGCCCCAGATCCTGGCCAAGGCCGGCATCCCATACATGCTCATGAGCCGCTACCACGAGGGTTTCTACCGCTGGGCCAGCCCGGACGGGACGTCCGTCCTCGCCTATTCGCCCGGCCATTACGGGAACGCGGCGGCGATCCTCGGCGCCGCCCCGGCCGAGGCGGTCAAGGCCGTCGCCGCCAAGGTCAAGAAGTGGCAGGAATATTACGCCGCGCACCGGCTGCCACCCTATTATCCCCTGCTCAATTCCGTGGATTTCTCCCAGCCGACGGATTTCGGTCCCCTGATCGCCGCCTGGAACGCCGACAACCGGGCGGCCGGCTCCGTCCCTCTGACCATGGGCTATTCGTCGGCCCGCCGTTTCTTCGAGTCGATCGCCGTCAAGGCCGCCGACATCCCGACGATCACGGGCGAGCGGCCCGACCTCTGGCTTTATATCCACGGCCCGACGCACCACTGGGCCGTCAGCGCGGCCCGCGAGGCGGCCGCGCTCCTGCCCGCGGCCGAGACGTTCAGCGCCGTCCGGGCCATCCTCGAGAGCGATTTCAAGGGCTATCCGGCCCGCCGGCTCGAAGAGGCCTGGCAGGCCGCGATCTATCCCGACCACGGCTGGGGCGGGAAGGAAGGGCAGATCACCGACCGCCTCTTCCGGAAAAAGTACGAGTTCGCCCGCGACGAGGGGCGCGAGATGCTGTACACGGCCCTGGCCGGGATCGCGTCCCACATCACGACGCAGTTCCAGCGCGGCATCCCGCTCATCGTTTTCAACACGCTCTCGTGGCAGAGGACGGATACCGTCGCCTGCCTGGTCGTGCCGCCGGGCCGGGATTTCCTCCTCCTCGACGGCGACGGAAAGGAAACCGCCTACCAGCGTCTCCCCGCGCTTTCGGGCCAGGCCGAGGGCACGGTCAGGATCGAGTTCCTGGCCGGCGACGTGCCGTCCCTCGGGTACAGGACGTGGTATATGGCCAAGGGACGTCCGGCGGAGATCCCGCCGGCCGCCGCGGCGCGCGGGAACATCATCGAGAACGCTTTCTATAAAATCGAGCTCGCCCCGGGCGGCGTCAAGAGCATCTTCGACAAGGAGCTCGGCCGGGAGATCCTGGCCGCCGACAAATTCCTCGGTTTCGAGGTTTTCACCATGCGCTCGGTCGGCAACGGCGCCGGCGAATTCGGCCGGGTCCAGCAGCCGACCATGGAAGGATTCGACCGGCTCGCCGCCCATGGGACGGCCTGGAAGCTCGACGTGCTCCGGTCCGGTCCGGGGCAAACGGTCTGCGCCCTCGATCAACAGCTCCGGAACTGCACCGTCAGGGAAAGGCTCATCGTCAGGAACGACATCAAGCGGATCGACTGCGAGGTCGATCTCCTGGATTGGGACGGCGACCCATACCGGGAGTTCCGGCTCGCTCTGCCCGTCAACGCGTCCAAGGGGCGCGTCGCCTACGAGGCGCCGCTGGGCGTCGTCGAGGTGGGCACGAGCGAGATCAAGGGCACGGGCGGACCGGCCTACGGGAACCTCGTCTACGACGAGGAATGCTCCGACATCCGGCCGCGCGAGGTCCAGAATTTCCTCAGCGCCAGCGACGACGCCCTGGGCGTCACCTTGAGCACGAGCGTGGCCGTCTGCGATTTCCGGGACCCGACTCCGTCGCCCGCGGCCTATCCCATCCTCCAGCCGATCCTGCTCGCCTCGCGGCGGAGCTGCCACGGCGAGGGCAACTGGTACCTCCAGGAGGGAGATCACCATTACCATTTCTCCATGGTCTCGCACCGGCCGGGATGGCGGAACGGCCGGCGGGCCGGCATCCAGGCCAACAATCCGCTGGTGGCCGTCGCCAATCCGGACTCATCGGCCAAAGCCTTCCTGCCCGACGAGATGGATTTTATCTCGACCACGGCCGGGAACATCGTCGTCAGCACGTTCAAGAAAGCGGAGGACGATGACAGTTTCATCCTCCGCGTCTACGACATCGAGGGCCGGGACGCCGAGGCGCGCTTCAACCTCTTCTTCCCTGTCAAGTCGCTGGAGGCGGCCAGCCTCATCGAGGACAATCCGAAGATGCTGAAGCCGGCCAAGGAGGGCCTGGTCCTCCCGGTCGGCCATCACGCCGTCGAGACGTTCCGCATCGTCCCGGCGCCGAAGCGCAAGTAGCCGGAGGCGCCGCGACTGAGAATCCCGGGCCCGCCCGGACCGTCTTTAGACTTGAAGACTCGCGACAGGAGGTCCGGATGAAAGGCAAAATCGGCCACGAGGAATTCGTGCGGCTGGCCATCGCCAAGCTGAGGCTGGCCAACTACAAGGGGATCCACTCGGTCTACAGCGGCTTCAACGAGGCGTTCAAGACGTACTTCGAGGGCGTCAATCCCATCGAGGTGACCGGGGAACTGGCCCGACAGGGCAAGCTCACCCTGAGGCCGGTCAAGGGCGGCGTCATGCTGTACCTTCCGGAGGACGGGCCCCAGTTGAGCCGAGGAGATATGGCCCTGGTCAAGATGGGGCTCCTCGAAAAGGCCCCGGAGAGCTGAATCCGCGCGGCGGAAAACGCCAATCCGTGCGCCGCGCGGCCTATTTCGCCAGCGCCGCGACGACCGCGGCGACGTGCCTGTTGAACTCGTCCGGCCGCTCGAGCATCGGGTAATGCCCCATGTGCTTCATGACGATGGCCTCGAAATCGGGTTTGATCTTGCGGACGCCGGCGAGGTCGGTCGGATAGAGGTCGCCGTTGATGGCCCGAAACGGGACGGTCAGCTTGCGGACCGAGGCGGCCGGGTCGTAGCCGGCGAAATCCATGAACATGGCATAAGCCGCGTCCGGCGGAGTTTTCTGCATGCGGCGCTCGGCGTCGGCCATGATCGCGGCGTCGGCGTCCGGGTGGAAGAGCCGGCGGACCATCGCTTTGACGGTGCCCGCGTAATCTTTGCGAAAAGATTCGGCTCTCTCTTTCGCTTCCTCCGGCGTGATCTTATAGTCGAGGCTCTGGAAGGTGTCCACGCCGACGACGCCGACGATCCGTCCGGGCATGAGCAGGGCCGCCTCGACCGCCACCGGCCCGCCGAGCGAGTTGCCGAAGATGACCATCCGCTTCAGGTTCTCGGCGTCGGCGACGGCCTTGACGTCGGCCCCGAACTCCGGCATCCCCCACTTCGCGCGGTTCGCGCCAGACTCGCCGTGGCCGGCGAGGTCGAGGGCGATCACCCGGTGGCGCGCGCCGAAGGCCTCGAGCTCGGCGTTCCAGAAGGTGCGGTCGGCCAGGCCGCCGTGGATGAAGACGAGCGCCGGCTCGCCCGCGCCGCAGGTCGAGTAGACGATGGTCACGCCGTCGGTCGAGCGGCAGGTCTTCCGTTCGATGCTCACGGGCGACGGCTTGCCGCCGCCGGCGAGAACTGCCGCGGCAGGAAGGAAGGCCGCCAGCGTTCCCAGGGCAATGATGACTTTCAGGATATTCATTTGATCTCCCCTTCTTGAGCATATTATAAGGGTCGGCCGGGCCGAAATCCACGCCTCGGAACCATGAGTGGCGTCATTACGTATATTTGTGTAATATGCCGAGAGTGAGTTTTATTCAATTTTACCGGATTCTCCGGTTACGGGAGGTTTCTACATGCGTTATCTGAAATCCGTCACGGCCGCGCTCGCGGTCATCCTGGCCGTCGCCGCCGGCCTCTGCATTGCGGCCGGTCCCGCCGCCGGGCAGGACAAGATCGACATCCCCTACCAGAAGTTCGTCCTCGACAACGGGCTGACCCTGATCGTCCACGAGGACCACAAGGCCCCCATCGTCGCCTTCAACGTCTGGTACCACGTCGGCTCGAAGAACGAGAAGCCCGGCAAGACCGGCTTCGCCCATCTCTTCGAGCATCTGATGTTCAACGGCAGCGAGAATTACGACGACGACTACTTCAAGCCCATGCAGAAGGTCGGCGCGACGGACCTCAACGGCACGACCAACGAGGACCGGACGAATTATTTCGAGAACGTGCCGACCTCGGCCCTCGACCTCGTCCTGTGGATGGAATCCGACCGGATGGGCCACCTCAAGGGCGCCATCACCCAGGCCAAGCTCGACGAGCAGCGCGGCGTCGTCCAGAACGAGCTCCGCCAGGGCTACAACGAGCCCTTCGGCCGGACCGAGGACCTCATCGTCAAGGGCACATTCCCGCCCGGCCATCCCTATTCCTGGTCGGTCGGCGGCTCGATCGAGGACCTCAACGGCGGCAAGCTCGAGGACTTCCAGCAGTGGTTCGCCGACTACTACGGGCCGAACAACGCCGTGGTCGTCATCGCCGGCGACATCGACGCCAAGACGGCCCTGGAGAAGGTCAAGAGATATTTCGGCGACATCCCGCCCTCGCCGCCCATCGCCCGGCCCACCTCCTGGATCGCCAAGAGAACGGGCTCGCACCGCGAAAACATGCAGGACCGTGTCGCCCAGTCCCGCATCTACAAAATATGGAACATCCCCGGCTGGGGAACGGGCTGCGCCGACAATCTCGACCTGGCCAGCTCGATCCTCGCCGACGGCAAGACGTCGCGGCTTTATAAGCGCCTCGTCTATGACGACCAGATCGCTACCGCCGTCTCGGCCTATGTCGACGTCCGCGAGATCGCCGGGCTGTTCGTCATCCGGGCCGACGCCAAGCCGGGCGTCGAGCTCAGCACGGTCGAAAAGGCCATCGACGAGGAGCTGGCGAAGTTCCTCGCCGAGGGACCGACGGCCAAGGAGATCGAGCGGGTCAAGATCCAGTCCCGGTCCCAGTTCATCCGGGGCATCGAGCGCATCGGCGGCTTCGGCGGCAAGTCCGACATCCTGGCCACGAGCATGGTCTTCGGCGGCAGTCCGGACGCCTACAAGACGACCCAGAAGCACATCGAGGAAGCGACGGCGCAGGGCGTCAAGGAAACCGCCGTCCGCTGGCTTTCCGACGGCGTCTACATCCTCGAGGTCCAGCCCTATCCTCAGCTCGCGGCCGGCAAGAGCGACGTCGACCGCAAGACCATGCCGAGCGCCGGCACGCCGCCCGAGGCCAAGTTCCCCGCCGTGGAGCGGGCGACCCTCTCGAACGGCCTGAAGCTCATGCTGGCCGAGCGGCACTCCATCCCCGTCGTGCGTTTCTCCCTCATGGTCGACGCCGGCTACGCGGCCGACCAGGCCGGCATCCCCGGCACCTCGGCCCTGGCGATGAACATGCTCGACGAGGGAACGGCGAAACGGACGGCCCTCGACATCAGCGAGGAGCTGGCCATGCTGGGCGCGAGCCTCAACACCGGCTCGAACCTGGACACGTCGATCGTCTCGTTGACGACTCTCAAGGACAAGCTCGACCCCGCCCTCGACATCTTCGCCGACGTCATCCTGCATCCCTCCTTCCCGGAGGCCGAATTCCTGAGGGCGCAGAAGATCCAGATCGCCCGCATCGCCCAGGAAAAGAATTCGCCGACCTACATGGCCCTGAGGGTCCTGCCGAAGCTCATCTTCGGGACCGGGCACGCCTACGGCGTTCCCCTGACCGGCTCGGGCTACGCGGACGGGGTCGCCGGCATCAGCCGGGCCGCCCTGGTGGATTACCATAAGACGTGGTTCAAGCCCGGGAACGCCACCCTGCTCGTGGTCGGTGACGCGACCATGGCCGAGATCAAGCCCAAGCTGGAGAACCTCTTCAAGTCCTGGCAGGCCGGCAAGGTCCCGGCCAAGAATATCGCCGCCGTCGCCCTGAAGCCGAAGTCCCCCGTCTATATCGTGGACAAGCCCGGCGCGCCCCAGTCGATGGTCGTCTGCGGCCACGCCGCGCCGTCCTCGGCCGATCCCGACGCCGTCGCCATCGAGACCATGAACACCATCCTCGGCGGGGACTTCGTCTCCCGGATCAACATGAATATCCGCGAGAACAAGCACTGGAGCTACGGCGCCCAATCCGCCATCCCCAACGCGCGCGGCCAGAGGATGTTCGTCGTCCTCGCGCCCGTCCAATCGGACAAGACCAAGGAGACCATGGCCGAGATCAGGGGCGAGCTCGAAGGCATCCTCGGCAAGAAGCCCGTCACCAACGATGAATTCGCCAACGTCAAGACCAGCCGCGTCCTGAGCCTTCCGGGACAGTGGGAAACCATGGCGGCGGTCATGGGCTCCCTGTCGAGCATCGTCCAGTACGGCCTGCCCGACGATTACTATCGGAAGTACCCGGCCCTCGTCCGGAAGCTGACCATCGCCGACGTCAACAAGGCCGCGGCGAAGACCGTTCACCCGGAGAGCGTGGTGTGGGTCGTCGTGGGCGACAGGGCCCAGATCGAGCCCAAGATCCGCGAGCTCGGCTACACCGAGGTGTACGTCATCGACGCCGACGGCAACCCCGTCGGCCCGAAGAAATAGCCGGATCCTCTCGTTTCTGAATCATCGAAGGGCCGGCTTCCCGGGCGCAAGGGCGCTCAGGGAGCCGGTCTTTTTTTTGTCGTTATCCTAACGCTCCATTTTTTTCCGGGCATCACTCAGAGAGACGGTTTTCCCCCGCCGGAATTCCCGCGTTGAAGCCCGGACCTGATCGTATAGCCCCGGCACGGCTATGAGATCCAGGGTTTCCTTACGCGGATGAACGTCGGGAAATCGTCACGCCCTGAGCGCGGCTGATCGCCAGCTCCCCAACACCGGAGGAAGGGGGCCTCGCCGGGGATAACCTTAAGGCGCGACAGTTCCTGGACCGGGTACGACCGACGGCTTGGCCCACAGCCGGTTGATGACGCGCATCAGGACGACGCCGCTGACGACGAAGATGCCGAACAGGATGGCCGCGTACGTGTAGCGCCCGTAGAGGACATTGCCTACGGTGAAAAGGGCCGACCAGATCGTCAGCGATCCGGAGACCCAGCCGACGAGGGCCACGGGGAAGTTGTCGCCGGTCGACCTGGCCTCCTCCTTGGAGATGCCGGCGAGCTTGCGGACGGGCTCCCAGCCGGGCCCGAAGGGCCTGACCTTTTTGTAAAAAGTGATCAGCGTCGTATCCGCGGTCTTGGGCCCGAGGAGCGCGGTCAGCATCCAGACCACGGTCGTCGCCACGACGGTCAGGATGAGGGCGTAGTGCGTGGCGATGATGACGCCGAACTTGCGGAGGATGAGCAGGAGCACGGAGAAGCCGAAGGAGCTGAGCATGGCGTTGACCTCGCACCAGGCGTTGACCCGCCACCAGAACCAGCGGACGAGGTAGAGAAGGCCGGTCCCCGCCCCAACCTGGAGAATGATGTCGAAGCTGTCCTTGGCCGTCTCCAGGACGAAGACAAGGCCCGACGCCGTGACGAACAGCAGGATGGTCGCCAGCCGGCCCATCAGGACGTAGTGCTTTTCGGTGGCGTCCCTTTTCAGGAAGCGGCGGTAGAAATCGTGGACGAGATAGGAGGCGCCCCAATTGAGGTGGGTCAGGTTCGTCGAGGAGTTGGCCGCGATCAGCCCGCCGACCATGAGGCCGATGAAGCCGACCGGCAGGAACTTGAGCATGGCCGGATAGGCGATGTCGTGGCCCAGGAGCCGCGGGTCGAGCGCGGGAAACGCCTTCTGGATGTCCGAGAGCTGGGGATAAACGATGATCGAGCACAGGCCGACGAGGATCCACGGCCAGGGCCGGAGGACGTAATGGGCGATGTTGAAGAAGAGGACCGCGCCGAGCGAGTCCTTCTCGGACTTCGAGGCCAGCATCCGCTGGGCGATGTAGCTGCCGCCTCCGGGCTCCGCGCCCGGGTACCAGACCGCCCACCATTGGACGGCCAGCGGCATGATGAAGATGGCGATGGCAAGGTCCCAGTTGCTCTTGAAGTCGGGCAGCATGTTGAGGAAGTGGACGCCGTTCGGCCCGGTCGTCGCCGAGAGCTTCGAGATCAGGACGGGCATGCCGCCGATGTACTTGACGGCGAAGTAGGCCGCGGCGATGACGGCCGTCATCTTGATGAAGAACTGGATCATGTCGATGACCAGGACTCCCCAGAGTCCCGTGAAGGTCGCGAAGGCGACGTTGAGAAGGCCGACGAAGAGGAGGGTCTGCCAGCGCGGCAGGCCGAAGAGGATGGCGGCGATCTTGCAGGCCGCCAGGTTGACCGTGGCCATGATGATGCAGTTGAAGAGGAAGCCCAGATAGACCGAGCGGAAGCCGCGGACGACCCCGGCCGCTCTTCCGGAATAGCGCAGCTCGTAGAACTCGAGGTCCGTCATGACCTCGGACCGGCGCCACATCCGGGCGTAGAAAAACACGGTGGCGACGCCGGTCAGCGTGAAGGCCCACCAGACCCAGTTGCCGGCGACGCCGTTCCGGCGGACGATGTCGGTGACGAGGTTGGGGGTGTCGCTCGAGAACGTCGTGGCCACCATCGACAGGCCGGCCAGCCACCAGGGCACGGCCCGGCCGGAGGCGAAGAACTCCGTGGTGTTCTTGCCGGACCGCTTGCCGAAGAACAGGGCCGGGATGAAACAGATGGACATAATGATGCCAACGATGACCCAGTCGATGAGGTGAAGATGCATGATTATCGTCCTTTTCGGAAACAAGGCCTGCGGCGCGTGCGCATAGTCAAAACATTATATAAGGAATTCCCGGGCGATTGTAAATAGAATTTGCCACCGGGGCTGCCCTCTGGGCCGGGGGAAGCGGGGGCCCCTTGGGCCGGCCGGCGCGGAAATGCCTTATCGGGGGCCTATTCCTGCCCGAGGATCCATTTCCAGACGAGGGCCGCGATGATCCCGCCGACGAGCGGCGCGACCAGGAACACCCAAAGCTGGGCCAGGGCGTCGCCGCCGACGATCAGGGCGGGCCCGAGGCTTCTGGCCGGGTTGACCGACGTCCCCGTGATGGGGATCCCCACGATGTGGATCAGGGTCAGCGAAAGGCCGATGGCCAGGCCGGCGAAGCCCGGCGGCGCGTTCTTGCTCGTGGCGCCGAAGATGACGAACAGAAAGAGGGCCGTCAGGATGATCTCGGCGGCCAGACAGGCGCCGAAGGAATAGCCCATCGGCGAATGCGCGCCGTAGCCGTTTTGGCCGAGCCCGTTGGCGGCCAGGACATAGCCGGTGTGCCGGCGAGCGATCTGGAACAGGACCTCCGCCCCGGCGATCCCGCCAACGCATTGTGCCACGATGTAGGCAATGGCGTCCTTGGCCTTGATCTTCCCGGCCGTCAGCATGGCGACCGTGATGGCCGGGTTGATATGACAGCCCGAGATCGGGCCGATGGCATAGACCATCACCAAAACGGTCAGGCCGAAGGCCAGCGCGATGCCCAGGAAACCGACCTTCTCGCCGGCGATGACCACGCTGCCGCAGCCCATGAAGACCAGGGCCGCGGTACCGATGAGTTCCGCCGCGTACTTATTCCACGATTTCATGTTTCCCCTCCTTTCTTGCGGCCTTCAGTTTACGTCAAGTTCAAGGGGCAAGCAACGGGGCGAGATAGAGGCCGATTTCGGGAATGTCCGGCGCAGCCCGAGCCTTCAGAATGCGCAGCCGCACCTTCGTCGCCCGGACGACCGGGAAACGGAGGAGTTTCGTCCAGCCGACGGTCGTTCCTTTCGCGATTTCACGCCAGCCGCCGCCGTCCCAGGCATCGACGGCGAAGGATTCGATCCTCTGGCCGTGTCGGAGAGGTTCTTTGATCATAGCGGTGTTGAAGGCCTTCTCACCGCGGAGGTCGTACTCAGATGATGAAACCTTAGCCCCTGAAGCGAGGTTGACCGTAAACGTCGTCCGCAGCGCGTCACCGAGCTCCTTGAGCCGCAGGACGTCGTTTTCATGGATCCGGCCGCGCCTGTCGGGCGGGATATTGAGGAGGAGCTGGGCGTTCCCTCCGACGGCCGCGTAATAAATATCCAGGAGCTGGCCGAGCGTCTTGACCTTCATGTCCTCGGAGGCGTGGTAGAACCATCCCGGTCGGATGGAGACATCGACCTGGGCCGGGTACCAGATGAGACGCCCGCCCCGCCTGGCCGCGGCTTCAATCGCCTGGAGCGAGCCGAGGTCGGGCGTCATGGCGTTGAGTCCGGAGATCACGCCGGGATCCTTGTCGGCGGGCCGGTCAGCCATCCCGGGGACGGGGATGACGCTCCACTCGATCTCCCGCCCGGTGCCGGCCTCGTTGCCGACCCAGCGGACGTCGGGGCCCATGATGGAGATGACCGCCCCCGGCTGGAGCTCGCGGATGAGATCCCAGTACGCCTGCCAATCGTAGACCTGGCGCTTGCCGTTCGGCCCCTCGCCGCAGGCGCCGTCGAACCAGACTTCCGCGATCTCGCCGTAGCCGGTCAGGAGCTCACGCAACTGATTTTTGAAATGCTCGTTGTAGCGGGGGGAATCACCGTAAGTCGGCTCGTGGCGGTCCCAGGGCGACAGGTAGACGCCGAACTTGAGGCCCGCCCGGCGGCAGGCGTCGGCGACCTCGCGGACGACGTCGCCACGGCCGTTCCGCCACTGGCTGTTCTTGACCGAGTGCTCGGTGAAGCGGCTCGGCCAGAGGCAGAAGCCGTCGTGGTGCTTGGCCGTGACGATGACGCCGCGGATGCCGGCGGCCTTGACGGCCGCGATCCATTGGCCGGCGTCGAATTCCGTCGGATTGAAGATCTTCGGATCCTCCGTGCCCGTCCCCCACTCGCGGTCGGTGAAGGTGTTGACGCCGAAATGGAAAAAGGCCTGGAACTCGAGCGCCTGCCAGGCGAGCTGCCGCTCGGACGGAACGACGCGGGCTGCCTTGGCCGCGAGATCGGCCGGCGTATCGCCGGGCAGGATGCCGATCACCGTCGGCCTCTTGTCCCGGCACGCCGCCGTGATCGCGGCGAAAGCCAGAAGGCCCGCTATGAGCAGAAAAGAGAAAAGGGAATCCGCGTTTCGGCGTCTCCCGCCCTTTTTATCCAGGCTGTGCATGGGCATCATTCTCCTTGACGATACAGTTCCCTTCTTTCTGACGTCGATCCGGTCCGCTGAAGACCGAACTTTGCCAGTCCTAAAGCTCGCCGCCGGTCCCTATTATGCGGAGGGAATCGGTCCGTTGTCCATCTTATTTTCCCCGGAAAGAGGGGGTGATACTTGGGGGAAGCCCAGAAATTTCGGCGAATTTCACCTGCTGCACTTGACAATGTTATATTTTTTGATACAATGTTCATAAAATGACTCTCGGTCATTAAATACACTTCGTTCTTAAATCATATTTTTTTCTAAGGGATAGAGGGAAATCATGACTATCGCCGACCGCCGGGAACGGGACAAGCAACTGCGCCGGGACGCCATCGTCGACGCGGCCGAGAAACTCTTTTTCACCAAGGGATTCACGTTCACGACTATGGACGAAATCGCCGAGTCCGCCGAGTTGAGCAAGGGCACGATCTATCTCTACTTCAAGAACAAAGAGGAGATCTACGCCGCCATCGTCCACCGCGGCATGCGCCTGCTCATGGACCTCTTCCGCCAGGCCATCGGCTCGGCCTCGACCGGGATGGGCAAGGTCAAGGCCCTGGGCCAAGCCCTGTTCACGTTCTATGAACGCCATCCGAATCACTTCACGGCCGTTTTCTATCACCACGAGAACGCCTCATGCGGCTGCCTGGAGATCGACTTCGAGGATCCCCTGATCAAGGGCCTGATGCAGGACAGCGAAGAACTCTACGCCTTCAGCATCGACGCCATCCAGGCCGGGATCGACGACGGTACCATCCGGCCCGACGTCGTTCCGATGAGGACGACGCTCGTTCTGTCGAGCATGATTCTGGGCCTGATCCGCATGGTCGCCGTGGAGGAAAAGTACATGCTCCAAGAATTCCATATCTCGGCAAAGGATCTGATTCAGGAGGCTTTCGATCTGATCGAGCACTCCTTGGCGAACCATCGCTGAACGACACCTTTCCCATGAGGAGAATTCCATGACGCGTTTCCGTCCTTTCCGTGATTGCCTTATCGCCGTCATCCTCGCCGCCGCCTCCCTCTCCGCGCAGAGTCCGGCGGGAGAGAAGGCCCTGCCGCTCGCGGTGGATCAGGCCGTCGACCTCGCCCTGAAATACAGCCAGAGCCTCAAGGCGTCCTCGGAAAAGACCGCGGGCGCCGAGGCCAAGGCCCGGGAAACCGACACGTACCGCTGGCCGAGCCTGAAGTTCGCCAGCTCCTACTCGCGGCTGAGCCCCATCCCGGCTTTTGAAATCGATGTCCCCAACATCGGCAAGTTCGTCCTCAATCCGGCCTTGCTCAATTCCTACAACTTCCAGCTGACCGTCCAGCAGCCGCTCTTCACCGGCCGCCAGCTGAGCGGCGCGTCCGAGGCCGGGCGCCTCCAGGCCCAGGCCGCGCGCGAGGAGTATCTCCGGGACGAGGCCGAGCTCGTCTTCGCCGTCCGCGACGCGTATTGGACGGTGTACAAGGCCGCGGACGTCAAGCGCCTGGTCGACGAGAACGTCGCCCTCATCGAGGCCCATCTGCGGGACGTCCGCAACTTCCTCGACCAGGGCCTGGCCAAGCCGAACGACGTGCTCAAGGTCCAGGTCCAGCTCTCGAGCGCCAAGGTCACCCAGCTTCAATCGGCCAACGCCATCAGGCTGGCCGTCATGTCGCTCAACAGCCTGATCGGCCTGCCGGTCAACGGCGACATCCGCGTCACCTCCCAGGTCCGGGAGCCCGAGGCCGCCGAGCCGGAGAAATTGAACGTTCTCGTGGTCCGGGCCCTCGAAAACCGCCCCGAGGTCAAGGCCGCCGGCTTCGGCATCAAGGCCGCGGAGGCGGGCGTCAAGATCGCCAAGTCCGGCCGTTATCCCCAGATCTATCTCGTCGGCAACTACTACATGTCCAATCCCAACCAGCGCATGTTTCCCCTCGAGAATAAGTTCAACGGCACGTGGGACGTCAGCGTGGCCCTGTCCCTCGACCTGTGGAATTGGAACCGGGCGGGCGCGCAGACCCGGCAGGCCAGGGCCCAGCTGGCCCAGGCCGAACACGGCGCGGCCCAGCTCCGCGACGCGGTCACGCTCGAGGTCTCCCAGAACTATTTCGCCGTCGAGCAGCAGAAGCTGACGATCCGGCTGGCCGCGGAAGGCGTCGCCCAGGCCGAGGAAAATTACCGCGTCACGCGCGACCGCTTCAAGGCCGGCCTGGCCTTGAACTCGGACCTCCTCGACGCCGAGGTGGCGCTTCTCCAGGCCAAAATCAGCCATTCCCAGGCCAAGGCCGACTACGAGGTCCTCCAGGCCAAACTCGCGAAATCCGTCGATGGCAAAGGAAGGTGAATCATGAAATCCCCCCGGATCGTCACGATCGTCGCAATAATCCTGGCAGCCGGCGCGCTCGCTTCCGTGGGCTGCCGGTCGAACGCCGCGGCCTCCTCGCAGGAAACGCGGACATCCTCCGACGTCCCCGTCCAAGTCAGCCCGGCGGCGCGCCGGCGCATCGAAACGCGGCTCGCGCGCACGGGAACCATCCAGGCCGACAACGACGTCGTCGTGGTTTCCGAGACGTCCGGCCGCGTTTGGAAAGTCCTGGCCGACGTCGGTGACAGGCGCCCCGCCGGCGCGGTCCTGGCCAAGATCGACGACGAGATGAAGCTCGCCGCCTACCAGTCGGCCGAGGTCGCTTACGAGAAGGCCAAGAGGGACATGGCCCGCTACGAGACCCTGGCCGCCCAGAAATCGGCCACCGATACCGAGCTCGAGGGGGCCAAGCTGGCCTTCAAGGCCGCCGAAGCCCAGTACATCGTCGCCCGGCGGCAGTACCAGGACACCGAGATCAAAACCCCCATCGGCGGCATCATCACGGCCCGGCACGTCAACGTCGGCGCCACCGTCGCTCCTGGAACGCCGATTGTCGACATGGTCGACATCTCCCGGCTCAAGACGACTCTGGCCGTCGGCGAGAGGGACGCCTTCGCCCTGAAGGTCGGCGATTCCGTGTCTATTTCCCTGGACGTCTATCCCGGCAAGTCGTTTCCCGGGACCATCAAGGCCATCGGCGCCAAGGCCGACGCCGCCCACAACTTTCCCGTCGAGGTGACCCTGGCCAACTCCGAGGAGACGCCGCTCAGGGCGGGCCTCTTCGCCCGCGTTCTCTTCTCGTCCCTCTCGGGCCGCGACGCCCTGACGATCCCGCGCGAGGCCCTCATCGGATCCGTCCGCGATCCTTATGTCTACGTGATCGACGGAGCGGCCGCCCGCCTGCGCCGGCTCACGCTGGGAGAAGAGGCCGGTGATCTCCTGGAAGTCCGCGAGGGCCTCCGGGAAGGCGAGCAGGTCGTCGTCAGCGGCCAGAACAACCTGAGGGACGGGGCCGCCGTCGTCGTGAAATAGCCGGGGCCGTCCTCCGGCACGGAGATTGTCATGTCCATCACCGAACTCGCCATCAAGCGTCCGATCCTGATCATCGTCGTTTTCCTGGCCCTGCTTCTGCTCGGGTTCTTCGGCTACTTCCAGCTCAACTACGAGCTTCTGCCCAGCATGTCGGCGCCGTACGTCATCATCACCACGGTCTATGCCGGCGCTTCGCCCCAGGTCGTCGAGACCCAGGTCAGCAAGGTCCTCGAGGACGCCGTCTCGACGCTCGACAACGTCAAGAACATCTATTCCAACTCCCATGAAGGGGTGTCGTTCGTCTCCATCGAATTCAACAATTCCGCCGACGTCAACATCGCCCTGCAGGACAGCCAGCGCAAGGTCAACGAGTCCATCGGTGAGCTTCCGGTGGACGTCGAGACCCCTGTCCTGTCGAAGTTCGCCCTCGACGAACTGCCCGTCATGCGCCTCGGCGCGTCGAGCGCCCTGGCGCCCCGGGAATTCTACCGCCGTCTGAAGGACCAGATCGTCCCCCAGCTGTCCCGGCTGGCGGGAGTCGGCCAGATCACCCTGATCGGCGGAGAAGAACGGGAGATCCGGGTCAACGTGGACCAGCAGAAACTGCGGTCCCTGGGACTCTCGATCCTCCAGATCTCCCAGGCCATCCAGTCGGCCAACCTCGATTTCCCCACCGGCAAGGTCAAGGACGGCGACCATCAGTTCGTCGTCCGCCTGGCCGGAAAGCTCTCCGGCCTCGCCGATCTCCGCGACCTCGTCGTCGGCCGCTCCAAGGCCGACGACAGCGAGATCCGGCTCGCCGATCTCGCCGAGATCCACGACGGCGTCAAGGACATGACCAATTTCAGTCGGCTCAATAACCGGTCCACCGTGGGCGTCATCATCCAGAAGCAGTCCAACGCCAACAACGTCGACGTCTGCCGCCGCCTGCGGCGGGAGCTCACCCGGATCGAGACGGCATCGGGCGACATCGGCATGCGTTTCGACGTCGCCAGCGACAGCTCCCTCTTCACCGAGGAGGCCGTGTCCGCCGTGCGCAAGGACCTCATGATCGCCATCCTGATGGTCGCCGCGGTCATGTTCCTCTTCCTCCACTCCATCCGCAATTCCCTCATCGTCATGGTCGCCGTGCCCACGTCGCTCGTTTCGACCTTCATCGCCATGTGGGCGTTCGGCTTTTCCCTCAACCTCATGACCCTCCTGGCCATGTCCCTCGTCATCGGCATCCTGGTCGACGACTCGATCGTCGTCCTGGAGAACATTTACCGGCATCTCGAGATGGGCGAGGCCTCGCGCCTGGCGGCCCTGCGCGGCCGCAGCGAGATCGGCTTCACCGCCGTGGCCATCACCATGGTCGACGTCGTCGTCTTCCTGCCGCTGTCCCTCATCTCCGGGCTCATCGGCAGCATCGTCCGCGAATACTCGCTGGTCATCGTCGTCTCGACCCTCATGAGCCTGTTCGTCTCCTTCACGCTGACGCCCATGCTGGCCTCGCGCTTCACCCACCTCCAGCACATTTCGGCCAAGAGCCTCGCCGGCAAGTTCGGCCTCGGGTTCGAAGCCGCTTACAACGCCCTGACGAACGCCTACCACGGCATCCTCGCCTGGGGCCTGGGCCACCGCAAGACGGTCATCGCGACGGCCCTCGCCCTTGTCGCGGGCTCGCTGGCCTTGATCCCGCTCGGCTTCGTCGGCACCGAGTTCATGACGAAATCGGACCGCGGCGAATTCTCGGTCTATGTCGAGCTGGCCGAAGGAGCGACCCTGGAGCGGACCAACCAGGTGACCCAGGACGTGGAGCGGATGCTCGCCGGCATCCCCGAGATCCGCAAGGTTTTCACCAACGTCGGCGCCTCCAACGAGGGCTTCTTTTCCCAGAGTTCCAGCAACGTCAGCGAGCTCGACGTGACCCTGGTCGACAAGCGCCTGCGGCGGAAATCCCAGGAGGACGTGGGCCAGGAGATCCGGGCCATGGTCTCCCGCGTCCCCGGCGTCAAGGTCCGGGTCAATCCCATCGGCCTGTTCGGCCAGGCCGACGAATCGCCCATCCAGTACATCATCTCCGGCGTCAACCGCGAGGACGTCCGCCGGACGGCCGACCGGATGGTGGCTGTCATCAAGGACGTCTCCGGCACGGTCGACGTGCGGCTGTCGTCCTCCGAGGGCCAGCCCGAGACGCGGGTGGAAATCGACCGCGAAAAGATGGCCTCCCTGGGGCTGTCGATCGGCGAGGTCGGCGCGACCCTCCGCACGGCCCTGGCCGGCGACGAGGTTTCCAAGTTCAAGGACGGGAACGACGAATACGACATCCGCGTCGTCCTCGACCAATTCGACCGGCGCAATCCCGATGACGTCGGCGCCGTGACGTTTACCAACAGCCGCGGCGAGACGATCGACCTCCGCCAGTTCGCCTCGGTCATCCAGGCCAGCGGCCCGACCAAGCTCGAGCGGAAGAACCGCAACAATTCGATCCAGGTCATGGCCCAGACCCTGAACCGTCCGAGCGGCGACATCAACGCCGACATCCTCCGGGCCATGGCCGGGGAGAAGATCCCGGCCGGCGTGTCGATCGCGCCCGTCGGCGACATCGAGATGATGACGGACTCGTTCAAGAGCCTGGCTCTGGCCCTCCTGGCGGCCATCATCTCCGTCTATATGGTCATGGTCGCGCTCTACAATTCCTGGATCTACCCGTTCGTCATCCTTTTCTCGATCCCGCTGGCCGTCGTCGGCGCCGTCCTGGCCCTGGCCCTGACGGGGAATTCCATCAACATCTTCAGCTTCATGGGCATGATCATGCTGGTCGGGCTGGTGGCCAAGAACGCCATCATCTTAGTCGATTTCACGAACCGCCTGCGCGAGGAAGGGATGGCGACGAAGGAAGCTCTGCTCCAGGCCGGGCGGACGCGGCTGCGGCCGATCCTGATGACCACCTTGACGATGATCTTCGGCATGCTGCCGATCGCCCTGGCCGTCGGCTCGGCCTCCGAGATGAAGAAAGGCTTCGCCTGGGTCCTCATCGGCGGGCTGACGAGTTCCCTGGTGCTGACGCTCGTCCTCGTGCCCGTCATCTATTTCAAGGTCGTCCAGGTCCGCGACCGGCTGGTGCGCGCCAAGCCGCGGCCGGAAGCCGAAGCCGCCCTGCCCGCCGAATGACGACGGGCGCCCGAGCCGGCCGGGAGATCGCGCCTGCCGGAGGCGGACGAGCGCCTCACGGCATGATCTTGACCATGACGACGCCGTGCGGCGCGACCGGGGCCGAGTAGACGCCCTTGAACGTCCCGGCGTCTTTGTGACCCCACAGATCGCGGACCTTGGCGTTCAGCGTCTTGGGGTAGCCGATCTCCGCCCAACTGACGGACATGGAGGTTTCCTTCGCGCTCCGGTTGAAGAGGATGACCGCCCGGCTTCCGTCGGCGAGCGGCCGGGCCCAGACCTCCAAATCGCCGTCATCCCTCACCTTGCTGCCCTGCCGGCCGAGAGGGTCCTGGTCGATGGCGATGACTTCCCGGTTGGTCAGAATGTCGCGCGTCTCGGGCGTCATGGCCTCCAGATCGTTCCCGGCCATGAGCGGCGCGGCCAGCAGGCACCAGAAGCTGAAGTGCGAGCGGTATTCCACGGCCGTCATGCCGCCGTTGCCGATCTCGAGCATGTCGGGGTCGTTCCAGTGGCCCGGCCCGGAGTAGGTTTCGAGCCCGTCCTGCAGGTCGATGATCTGGACGACGCCCAGCCCGCCCCAGTCCTTCTTCCCCTCCCACATGTCCTGGATATCGCCGGTCGTCCGCCAGAGGTTGCCGATGTCCTTCGCCCAGAGCCAGGGCTTGGTGCTCCCCCACTCGCAGATGCTGAAGACGATGGGACGGCCGCTGGCGGCTAGGGCGTCGCGCATCCGGGAATAGGCGGCCGCGGAATTCTGGCCGCCGTTGTTGCACCAATCGTACTTGAGATAGTCGACGCCCCATTCCGCGTACTGGCGGGCGTCCTGGAATTCGTAGCCCCAGCTCCCGGGGCGTCCGGCGCAGGTTTTGGTCCCGGCGTCGGAGTAGATGCCGAACTTGAGGCCCTTGCCGTGGACGTAGTCGACCAGGGCCTTGATGCCGGAGGGAAACGCCTTGCCGTCGACGATGATGTTCCCCTTGGAGTCGCGGTCGATCTGCCAGCAGTCGTCGATGACGATGTACTGGTAGCCAGCGTCGCGCATGCCGTTCGCGACCATGGCGTCGGCGGCGGCCCGGACGGCCTTCTCGTCGATCTTGCAGCCGAACTTGTTCCAGGAGTTCCAGCCCATGGGCGGCGTCAGGGCCAGGCCGTTGTTGAGGGCCCGGCTGTCAGGCCGGCCGGAGATGAAGAACAGGGCCGCGAAAACGACGATCGCGGCGGCGGCGAGTTTGATCGTGGCGTGTTTTCTCATCATAGGCCTCCTTGGGGTCTCGGGACCCGTCATCGGGTTTTCGCTTCGGCGACGATATAGACATAGCGCAAGAGTCCGCCGCCGATGTTTTTCACGTCGTGTTCCGTGTGCGGAGGGCAATAAAAACCATATCCCTCCGGTACCTGGATCGAGCCCCCGGCGGAAACGGAGACCGCCGCGGAGCCTTCCAGGATGATCAGGACCTCCTCGTATTTCTCGGTGTTGTGCCTGCCCACGGACTTGCCGGGAGCGAGAGTGACAAGGCCTGACCGCATCGTCGAGGTCTCAGGAGGGCCTCCGAGGAGCCTGAGATATCCCTCTCCCTGAGAACGCAGGCTGATGACTTTGGGCTGGGGCTGGGCGGCCTGAGGCGGGCACCAGGCCCACGACGCCGGCAGGATAACGGCCAGCCCGATCAGGAGGAGTTGTGTTCGTCTCGTTCTCAACATGTCTCATTCCTTTTCCCGGATTGGCGCGTTGGCCTTGGGAACGCATTGATTATAAGAAGAAGATTCTCCCGCTTCAAGGCTGATGAGGACGGAACCCTTCGGGACGCGACGCCGAAACAGATGGCGTTGCAGGCGTGTGGAGCGGTGTATAATAGTCCTCTATGGTTGTTCTCGGAAGGAGGGCGCGCCGGTGAAAATCGCGTGGGGGGCCGTCCGCGCCGGATTGGCGGCCATCCTGGTCCTCGCGGCGGCCGCCGCGGCCGGCGCCCGCGACGCCCGGCCGGCCACGGACCCGGCCGCGGACCCGGCCGACGGGCTGAGATTCCGCGAGGCCAACATCGAACGCGTCCGGAGCTTCCTGGCTTCCGCCTCAACCCCCCAAGGCGCCCTCGACGATTACTACTTCGTCCTGATCGGCGACGTCCAGAACACCGTCCGTGATTTCCGGCACGACGTCTTCAACGCCCTGGCCCGGAAAATCCGCGAGGAAACGGACGCGAAGACCGGCGAGAGGCTTTACGACAGGATCAAATTCATCGTCCTCAACGGCGACCTCGTCTATGAAGGCCCGAGCACGAAGGAGTGGGCCGTGTTGGAGAAAGCATTGGCCGGCAAAGGGCCCGACGGGGCTTCCTATCCCTATCTCGAGCTCCTCGCCCGGGAGAAGCCTTTCTTTCCCGTCCTCGGCAACCATGAGCTCCTGAGCTTCCGCCTCTATCCCCAGAATCGCTACAAGGACCTGTTCGACTCGCCCCTGGGAGTCTCGAAGTTCAAGTCCTTCGTCGATTGGGACCGCTGGATCGCCGATCCGCATATCTTATATCCCGTGCCGGCCGACCTTCCGGCCGACGCCTTCCTCAGGCTGACGGCGGGGCTCTCAGATGCGGCCGACCGCCGCCTCCTGGACGAGGCGTACGCGCTCAAGCCCGACGGCCGCCGGCGCCTGAAATTCTTCGACAATCCGCCCCGGGACGCCGCCGAGTTCCAGGCCGCCTCGGACCGCCTGGCCGCCGGGCTCGCGGCCGTATTTCGGAAGGCTGGCTACGGCACGCTCCCCGTCCTGAGCTCCGACGACATGATCCACTACGCCTTTGAAGCGGGCGGCGCTCTCTTCGTCGTCTTGGATTCCCTGGCTCGGGGCTGGCAGTATCCGGGTTTCGCCCGGCTGAAGGAGACGCTCTACCCCGCCAAGAAGGATCAGCACCGGTTGAATCTCTTCGCGGTCAGCCCGTTCAACGGGCAGGCCGGCTTTTTCCGGGCCGCGGCCGCCTACGCCCGCGAGCGCGGCCTGACCATGGTCCCGATGATGCACAGCCCCGTCTTCAACAGCTCCCGGAACGTTTATCAGTCGGGACTTGGGTACAGCAGCTGGCTGGCGTTGGGATTCCCCCAGCCCGGGAGCGAGAAGGGCGATCCGACGATCTTCGACGATATCATTTTTTCGGACGTCCCCTGTCAGTTCAGCTCGTGCATCCACGGCTACGAGCATTTCACCGTCGTCGCCAGGACGCCCGGTGCCCCCGATCACGCCCTCCAATGCTATATTTCCGGCGGCGGCGGCGGACCGCTGAGAGGGAATTACATCGCCGGCAAGACCGGCCCCTTCGAGGAGCTCTACAACCTCAAGCTCAAGGATATCGACCCGCCGGGAGCCGCGCGGTCGATCGAAATCCGTGACGACGTCACGGGCGTCGGTCATCATTATCTCCTCGTCCACGTCTCGGGCGGACGCGTCGTCGAGGTTACACCCCGCTTCATCGAGCTCAAAGAGCTCGGCCGCAGGAAGTTCAATCCCCAGCTGACGCTAACGACGGCCTACCTCTCCAGCCCGGCGACGACCGCGGCCTCGCTCGAGTTCAGCCTGGGCGCCTGGGGCATGGAGGATCTCGCGGGCTTCCTGACCTTCGCCAAATGGCGGCCGTCCGTGAGCGTCGGAGTGGTCGACTACAACCTCTCCGGCCGGAGCCCCTTCCCCAGGGCCTACGCCGCGGTCTTCGACCTCTCGCCGTTCAACGTGGAATGCCACCTGCCCCGGGCCAACCTCGTGACGCTGAAGCTCCTGGGATTCGAGCTCTGGGACGGCCGGTCGGACCTCCGCCGCGCCTTTCTGACGACGGGCATCGAGCTGCCTCTCTTTTATGATCTTTTCGGATGCCTGGAGAGGCTGAACGTGGGCGTCAAGATTTACTTCCCCTTCCACGCCGCGGGGGATGACGACCAGGAGTTCGGCCGCCGGACGAAAGTCGCGGTCTACGCCGGCTACAGGTTCAGGTTCTAGGTCCGCTCGCCTTCGTCGCGCGTTTCCCTGACCTTGACGTAGATGGCGGAGCCGCCGCCGGCTTCCTCCCTGGCCCTGATGTCGAACAGGCCGGATTGGCTCTTGATGAGCTGGGAAAGCTGCTTGAAGCCGTAGGTGCGGGGGTCGAAGCCGGGATCGAGCTGGCGGAGATAGAAGCCGATCTCGCCCAGGTTGGCCCAGCCGTCCTCGTGTACGGCCATGTCGAAGGCTCCCCTGAGGAGCGGGACGGGGTCGAACTTCCGGCTCTTGTCCTCCCGGTCGTCGTGGGTCTCATGCTCCTCGCGAGTTTCCTTCCCGCCGCCCTTCCGCGCCCCGCCGCCCCGGTCGTGCCGCCTCGTTTCCCGCTCCCGGGGCACGAGGTTCTCCGTATAGATGAAGACGTTGCAGCCGTTGACGAAGGCCTTGGGCGTCGAGCGCTTGCCGATGCCCATGACGAAGAAGCCGATCTCCCGGATGCGCGTCGCCAGCCGGGTGTAATCGCTGTCGCTCGAGACGATGCAGAAACCATCCACCATATGGCCGTGGAGGATGTCCATGGCGTCGATGATCATGGCGCTGTCCGTGGCGTTCTTGCCGATCGTGTAGCGGAACTGTTGGATGGGCTGGATGGCGCTGTCGTGGAGGGCGGCCTTCCACCCCTGCATGCTCGTCGTCGTCCAGTCCCCGTAGATCCGGCGGATGGTCACCAGGCCGTACTTGCCGGCCTCGGCCAGGATCTGCTTGATGAGAGAAGGCTGGGCGTTGTCGCCGTCGATGAGAAGGGCGATCTTCTGCGTCTTTTCGCCTATGAAATTCTCGGCCATGGTTCCATCCTTTCGTCCGGGCGTCGCTGATTCCGCCCTCATCTTAACCCATCTCGCCGGCGCGTTCAACCGCAGACTTGCGGTCGCTTCGACGACCCCGCGCCCTGCCGAACGGGACCTGTCCCGGCGCGTCCCTGTCCGTCCTCACGTCGCTCTGCGATACCCGCCTTTTGATAAGGGCTCCATAGCACGCTTCGTATGATCCGGGCTTCCTATGATTATCGTAGGGCGTTGCCCAGCTAGTCCCAGGCATCCCTTCGCTTTCCAGCGCCAGAGCGCCCGAGCTCCGTTGCGGGCGGGCAGTGACTAGCACCGTGCCACCCGTCCGGCGAGACTGACGCCTTCCAAAAAATGGATGGCCGCTGCCGAAAAAAGGATGGCCGGGGAGGCACAATATCCGTATAGTAAAAGCATCGAATCAAAGATGGAGCGTTAAAATGACGGTCACGAGACGACAGTTCATCGGAAAGGCCGCCGGAGCCGCGGCGGCGGTCTGGGCGATGACGGCGGCGGCCGAGGCCTCTCCGGCGGCCGCGACGGGTCGCGCCGGCGG
>Ga0315282_10000760_pt1 | contig 62965 bp, 41 predicted proteins | sample YL17G07_20_MG_FD_203693 | JGI IMG/M metagenome (GOLD analysis project Ga0315282, IMG submission 203693) | Sediment microbial communities from Yellowstone Lake, YNP, Wyoming, USA - YL17G07_20 | ecosystem: Environmental > Aquatic > Freshwater > Lake > Sediment | place: USA: Wyoming | collected...
TAACTCGACGACGTAGAGCTTCTTCGGCAAAGCCCCCCTCCTTTCGAAAAGAGCCGAAAGGAGCCTACATGGCGCCGAAAGGCAAACGCAAGAATGTGCCTCATTTCACGTGTGTCGCTGCACTAGGTCCGCCATCTCCCGATGCCCCTTCTCCGAGAGATGGATGCCGTCGAGCGTGGAGCCGCGGCCGGCGAGTACTTCGCTGAGGAGGCGCTTGGGAATCACCGTCACGCCGTACTCCCGCGCCAGTGCCCTTTGCGCCCTGCCATAGGCGTTATAGAACGGGGGCAACGGCAGCTCGAACATGACCAGCGCCCGATCTGGGCTCCGAAGGCCCTCCAAGAGTGCACGCAGGTTCGCCTTGAACTCCGCCGCCGGCCTGCGGCCCAGCAGGTCGTTGCCTCCGATCTCCAGCAGAACTAACGCCCGGCCGGGCATCACCTTGCCCACGGCGTGTTGTGCGGTCCGCACGGTTGCGCCGGCGAATGAAAGGTCCACCACGTTCACGGCGAGCCGCTCTCGCAACACCTGCGGCCATGTTCTCTCCCCCTCCCCGACGCCAGCGCTGATGGAGTCTCCGATGACGTAGAGGTTCTCGTAGCTGCCGGCTGCGATGGACGGCGTCAACTGGTGCGGCAGCTCAAGCGCGGCAAGGCTCGTGGGGGCAAGCAGCGCCGCGATGCGAAGGCACACCACCATCCGCGCCTGCGATGCACGGGCTTCAGCGACCAGCGACGAGAGCACGACTGCGGGTAACGCGACGTACGCCCAAAAGGGGAAAGGGGTCGCCGACAGGATCGCAAACAGCAAGCCTACTGTGGCGGCAACCCTCGTGCCGATCCGGACGGCCGGCGTGGCCGAAAGCCATGAAGCCGTGACGGCCAGCAAGATCATCGCTGTGCCCGAGAAGAGGGCTGCGCCGCTGGCAAAGTGAAAGGCGAAGGCAGCCATGCGTCCGCCCATTCTTGCTCATCGTCCCATGAGGGACCGGAGTGCGTGCCACAGTTGAGTGAAATGCCGCACCGCTTCAGGGTCGCGGAGTCGGGCTGACCACACGTGCGCTCCCCAGCCGACCTGGGCCAGAACATACCCCCCTGCAGCGATCTGGCCGATGGCCGTCAGGCCTGTGGCAAACTGGCCAAGGCCGAAGAATAGGCCCAGGGCGAATTGGCCCACGGCCGCGAAACCGCCGACGAACTGCCCCAGCCCGAACAGGATTCCGATGCCGAACTGCGCCACCGTGATCACGCCGACGGCGAACTGTCCGATAGCGATGATGCCTTTAGCAACGAGCAGGCGCCCCGTTGCGGAGTCTCTGCCGACGGCAATGTGCACCAGGGGCCAGCCGAGGATTTCGGCCTTACTCCGCCACTGCCAACCCCACCGCCGTCCCGCGGCCGGGACCTGTGCCGCCACGGGCGGGGGCTCCCGCATCCTGCGCCCGCAGTAGGGGCAGGCCTCGACGGCTTCGCTCACGCCCGCGCCGCAGTCTGGACAGTCAACCAGGGCCATACTTGCCTGGCCTCCCTTCCGTGGGGCCGTCAGGGGGCGCGCCCGGCGGTGTCGGCCGCGGTCCGGGCGGCCCTCGCCGCCGTCGCAGTATACCCGGCCCTCCCGCCGGGGCCAAGCAGCAATTGTCCGTCGGCCGTCCGTCTGGTATGCTGGCCGCGCAGTTGCTGAGGGCTTTGGGGAGACGCGTCATGAAAGCAGGCATCGTCGGACTGCCGCAGTCGGGCAAGACCACGGTGTTCAACGCCATCACGGGCGCCCATGGAGACGTGAGCGGCTATCATGCAGGGGAGAGCGTCTCAGCCGGCATGGTCAAGGTGCCGGACGAGCGGCTCGACGCCCTGGCCCGGATGCTCGCGCCTGAGGAGACCATTCCTGCGACCATCGAGTTCGAGGACATCGGCGGCGTCTTCGTGCACCTGACCGGGGGCGAGCAGAGCGGGCGCGCGGTTGCGGCGCTCCGGGAGGTGGACGCGATCCTCATGGTGCTTCGGGCCTTCGAGTCTCAATACATCCCGGAAGTATTGGGCGGCGTGAACCCGCTCCGCGAGTATGAGGCGATGAACGGCGAGTTGCTGCTGGCAGACCTCGAGGTCATCGAGAAACGGCTGAAGGCGATAGTGCTTGACATCAGAAGGGGCCGGCCTGGGCGCGAGATCCTTCTTCAGGAGCAAGTGGTCCTGGAGCGCTGCCGAGAGGCGGTAGAGCAAGGCAATCGCTTGCAGGGCGTGCGCTTGTCGGAGGTGGAGACGCAGCTCATCAGGAACTATGGTTTTCTGACGCTCAAGCCGCGGGCCTGCGTGCTGAACATTGGGGAGGACAAGATATCAGCCCCCGAGCGCATTCCGGAACTGGAGCGATATGAGTCGGCGCCCATCGCCATGTGCGCGGAGCTGGAGATGGAACTGATGGACCTGCAACCGGCCGAGCGCGCGGCCTTCATGGCGGACGCGGGCCTGAAGGAGATGGCGTCAGGGCGGATTGTGCGGGCCTGCTACGAACTGCTTGGGCTGCGGTCTTTCTTCACGCACGTTTCGGACAAGCTCCGCGCGTGGACCATTGAGGCCGGCACCAACGCCAGAGGGGCGGCGGGCAAGATCCATACCGACATGGAGAAAGGCTTCATCCGCGCGGAGGTGGTGAGCTTCGACGATCTGAAGGCGTGCGGCTCCTTGAAAGAAGCCAAGGCGCGCGGCAAGGTGCGCATGGAAGGCAAGGACTACGTAGTCCAGGACGGCGACGTCATCACTTTCCACTTCAGCCGGTGACGGCCTTTTCCCCGCCGGGGCGAGAGTCGCAAGCCAGCGCCATGCAAACGAAGGACGCACAAAAGAACGCGTGAGGCCGGCTTCTCAACGAGCGAAGTTCTTCATCCATTTCCCGTTTGCTGCCAATAGTTCGTCCAGCACGACCTGTGAGCGCGAGAGCCCCGGACAGCCCGGGTCGGCGGCCAGGCAGTGCAGCGCTTTGCCGCGGTTGCCCGTGAGGGCCGCATCCACGACCAGCTCCCCCCACTCGACCCAGCGTTTGGTCCAACCTGCGATCGGCCCTGGCAACTCTCCGACGACCAGCGGCTTCAGGCCGCCCTGCGTCGCTACGGCCGGCCCCTCCACGACGGCACTTTCGGGCAGGTTCGCAATCTGGCCGCGGTTCGGCAGGTTAACGAAGAACACCTCCCGAGAGTCTTCCTCAATGGCCCGCAGGATGGCCAGCACCTGGGCCTCCTCGGCGCTGGTCTCCCCGATGATGGAGTTGACGTCCACGCGGCCCGGTGATTCGGCAGCCTCGCGGAACTTCTCAAGGAACGCTGCCGTGCGCCTTTTTTTCCCTTCGATGTCGAGGAGCCGAAGGCCGTAGCCTTCCAGGTCTTCCCTTGTATGAAAGAAATGGGGCAGGAACTCCGCCACGTGGGGGTCGCCCGGGCCGGGATAGAAGCCGGTGCCCTCGAACAACTCCGCGCAGAAAGGATTGGCGCAGTGGCAAGGCTCATCGGGCGTGGCGCGGACTGTGGGGAATTCTTTGACCAGGGCAGAGAGCCCCCCCACCCTCTCTCCGTGGGCTTGTCGCAGGCGCGCCCTCACGAGCGGGTAGGCGTCCTTGCGCCCGACCATGAACTCGTAGGCGAAGACGAAGTGGTTGATGCCGGCAGCCCAGAGCCACGTGTCCGCGGGATCGGCGGCGACAATTCGGCACAAGTCCCTGCGCAGGAGTTCTGCGCCGATGCACAGGCCCACACATCGTATCGAAGTCTCACGCGTGACGGCGCGGCAGTTCACGGTCATCGGGTTGCTGTAGTTGTAGAGCGTCGCGTCCGGGCACAAATCCTCCATGTCGCGCGCGATGTCCACAAGGACGGGCGCATGGCGGAACGCGCGGCTCATGCCTCCTATGCCGACTGAGTCACCGACCGGGGCGATTATGCCGTGGGCCGCCGGAATCCTCACGTCATTCTCCCATGCCTCATCGCCGCCGACGCTGATCGTCGTCGTCACACAGTCGGCGCCTTCGAGCGCCTCTCTCCTCTCAGTGCTGGCCGCGATCTCGATGTTGCTGCCTTCCTGTGCAACGATCTTGCGCGCCAGTTTTTCGACGATCCCGAGCGTCTCCGCATTGATGTCCACCAGGGCCACGGTGGCGTCACGGGTGGTGTCGGACCTCAGAAGGCCGCACAGAAGAGCTGTTGTGAAAGAGCTGCTGCCCGCGCCAATAAGGACGAACTTGGTCTTCTTCATAGCTGTCTCCGTGCTCGGCAGAGCCTGGTACGTTGAACCCTCCGCGCCACGCGTTGTGCCCCGAGGAGAACTGTTGGGCCCTTAACGCCATGGTACTCAGTGTCCGGAAGAAATCAAGGGCTCCGTAGGTCGCGGAGCGGCGCTCGACTGAGGATTGCATGAAAAAGTGCCCCGTCACATTGGCAGACTGCAGTGCCGCAGCCTTTTCCCATGTGAAGTGCTTTACCTACAGCATGACACCCTCTGCAGGCCAGCATGCGGCTCGGCCTGCTGGTACACTGTCGTTCCGAGTCCGTCGCGCCGTACGGCGGACGGACGAGGCTTGCCCGCCGGTCGCGGGAACCTCCAAGTCGAGTTTGGCTCTGGCACTCGCAAACCGCCGAGGCCGGAGCGGTTCGGCCTCTGGAAGTCACCGCCACGGGCGGCCTTACGGCCGCGCGCGAACGCGACGCCCGGGGACGAACTAGGGACGACACGGTTCGGCCACGCCGAGTGGCCCGTAGCGTCCCAAGAGCGCGTTTCCAGCAGTCTGTCGTTCCGAGCGCGTTCGCGGCACCGCGGACGCCCCGAGGCCCGGCCTCTGCTGAGCCGTGCACGCGACAGTGATCGGTCGGCCAGACAGACCGCAGTACCGCAGTCTGTTTTCAGGTGAAGCAGTTTCACCCTTACATGCAATCCTCAGTAACTGTCCGTTGTGTCTCAGGTGTAGGCGGAAGCGTCCACGCGCCCCCAAAGCCGATAGCCTGCGGATCCTCCACAGGGCGTGCCATCAAGTGCCTTGACACGCTGTCGCACGACGGAATAGTGTACTGACGGGAGCGGACTGGAAGCGGGCGCGGCCACGCTCGTCTGGGGACTGCCCGCGGAGGCGGCGGACGGGGAGGGCGGTATATGGTAAGGCGGCATACCGGACGGATGATCTGTGTGGCAGCGCTGGTCCTCGTCGGGGTGGCGTGGCTCGCGCCAGGGGCCGCTCTCGCCCAGGCAGCCAAAGGGGGCGAGCGCGCGAAGGCGCCCGGCGGGAAGGAAGAAGGTAAGGATGCCTGGCAGAAAGAGGTGCCGCCGGGCTGGAAGCAATGGAGCGACAAGCAGAAGGAGGGATGGAAGAACGGCTTGGACCATGCCAGGAAGGCTATTCGCGAGCATACGAAGGCTCGCGGAGACGCGGCGTTGCGCGGCATGGAAATGGCCGCCCGCAAAGGCGTGCCTCTCACTGACGCGGAGGAGATGGCCAGGACAGCGCTGGATGCCGGCCTTGATCCCGCAGACTACGATGCTCTGGCTCAGTCCGCTTCAGACTATGTGAAGCAGGGGTTGAAGGGGAAGGATCTGGCGCAAGCAGTTCAGCAGGCGATAGAGCGCCTGAAGGGGGGGCGCACGATTCCCACTGTGCCGAAGAAAGAAGAGAAGGCCGCCGCTAAGGTGCAAAAAGCTGAAGCCGCTCAGGACCGAGTTAGAGGAAAGAAGTAGGCTCCTCAGAACCTCCGTCCCTTCCGTGCAACATGGGCAAACGTTGCCGGGAGGCGTGGCAATGCGCAAGAGCCGCCATGCACCCGTTCGCAGTGCGTCCCTCGCCACCACCAGGGTTTGTGCCGGGTTCCTCTACTGCCAGGCGGCCGCTTCTCGGCCTGACAATTGGTGCCTGCGCCGGGCTGGGGTGCATGAAATCTCAATCGGGTTCACGCGGCCGAAGGCCTTAGTCCCGGCTCCTGAGCTACCGCAGCCGCAACAGCCTGTCGTTCCGAATCCCGCGCCCGCGGGATGAGGAACCTCGGGTCGCCCAGAGACCTGTCACCCCGCGAAGTGCCGGCGGAGCCGGCCCCTGAGTGCTCCGCAAAGCACCGATCCCGTCTCTCACCGCAAGCGGCCCGCTGAATCAGGCGTACCCCAACATGGCTACCGAACCACGGGCTGTCCGTGCCTCAGGCAGGCGAACGGTCCCATCGAGTTTTCATGCACGGCCGGGCTGTCGGGCTTGACGGCGCTGGACGCGAAGCGTAGAATCCGCCCTTCCTGCGCGGCTGCCGCACACCGCAGAGCAAGGAGACTCATTGGGTTCGATGCCAGGCAGAAAGACGATCCGGTTTGGCGACGCAGAGCACCTCCTGGACGTGCCGCAGGGGACGCTGGCGGGGCGACTTGAGCCTTCCTGCATTCCTCCGCGGGCGTCCGCTGCCGAGATCATTCGGAGCGCACTTGAGCATCCGCTGGAATCGGCGCCGCTTAGGGAATTCGCCCGGACGGGCCGCTCCGCCGCCGTTCTCGTGCCGGGAAAGGACCGTGTGGCCGCCGCAAGCGCATGTCTTCCTCTCCTGCTGGACGAGTTGAACGCCGCAGGAATCCCTGACGACTCGGTGGAGGTCTTCCTCGCGACGGGGACACACGCGAAGCACTCCGCGGAAGATGTCGCGCAGCTCCTGGGCCCCGAAGCCGCTGGCCGCATACGGAGCCGCGAGCATGACTGCAATCACGAAGGGGAACTGCGCCGAGTGGGCACCACAAGCTATGGCACAGAGGTCTTGCTCCACAAGAGCGTGCTCGACGCCGACGTGAAGATCCTCACTGGCCGCGTCATTCCCCATTACTTCGCAGGCTTCGGGGGCGGGAGGAAAGCTCTGATCCCCGGCGTGGCAGGTTTCAGGACCATTCGGCAGAACCATCGGCTCACGCTCGACCTCGTGCGCGGCATTCATCCCCGCGTAAGGCCCTGTTCGCTGCGCGGCAACCCCGTGCACCTCGACATGCTCGAAGCCGCGCGGCTCGCGGGGCCCGTCTTCGTGCTGAACACCATCCTTGACACAGCGCACAGCGTTATCGGCGCCTACGCCGGCGAACTCGAAGCAGCCCATGAGGCGGCGTGCGCCGAGGCAGAGAAAGCCTTCAGGGTCGAGCTGCCGGAGCCTGTGGACGCCGTCATCACCAGCGCGGGCGGCAGCCCGTACGACTGTAACTTCATGCAAGCGCTTAAGGCGGTCTTCGACGTCCAGGAGATCGTCCGCCCTGACGGCGCGATCCTGTGGGTTGCGCAATGCCCGGACGGCATGAAGCCGGGCTTTCTGCGGTGGGCGGAAGTGGATTCGGATGAGGGCCTTGAGCAGGCCGTCCGCGCAGACTATGACCTGACCGGGCACAACTCGATCATGCTCAGGGCGCTCAGGCGGCGCGCCCGTGTGGCGTTCTGGAGTGGCCTCCCCGATGAGGATGTCCGCGCCCTGGGGCTCGAACCTGTCCACTCCCTTCAGGAAGGCGTGCGTTGGCTCTGCGATGTTCTGCCGAAGCCCTTTCGGTATGCCGTGGTGCCGTGGGCAAACGTGACCTATGCGACCTTGCGCTAATCAAAGGGAGAAATAATGCGTGTCCCTGGCCCGAAAAAGGCCGTTCGCCATCGCTGCGTGGGCTGCGGGAAGGAATTCCCCCACAAGTTCACCCCCTTCTGCACCTGTGGCCAGATGGTCGAGGTGGAGTATGACCTGCAGAACGCCACCTTCTACGACTCAACCAATCCATACGTTCGCTACTTCGACCTGCTGCCGATACAGAAGCCCGAAAGCCTTATCCCGGTTCAGCAGCAGGCGACGCCCACCCTCCATGCGAAAGCGCTCGGCGGACGACTGGGCCTTCCATGGCTGTACCTGAAGGATGAGACGGTTCTGCCCACGTGCACCACGAAGGACCGCATGGCCGTCATGGTCCTTTCGTTCTTTCGCGAAGTCGGCGTCCGGGACTTCGCCACCTCCTCGACGGGCAACAGTTCCAGCGCGCTTGCTCATTATGTTCGGTACTTCCCCGGGTGCAGGATCTACCTCTTTGCGGGCGAGGATTTCCTCAGCCGCCTGAATTTCGAGGAGAATGAGCAGGTAGTGGTTTTCGCTCTCAGGGGAGCGACCTTCGTCGAGGCGTTTGCCGAGGCCGCAGCATTCGCCGAGCGCAGGGGCGCCGTCTCCGAACGCGGATTCTTTAACCCGGCCCGGCGGGAGGGCCTGAAGACCGCCTTCCTGGAGGCCGCAGAGGCCGTGCCCCGCCCCATTGACTGGTACGTGCAGGCCGTGAGTTCTGCCATGGGCGTCTATGGAACCTACAAGGGGGCGAAAGAGCTACTTGCCCTAAGGCGCGTTTCCCGGCTCCCCCGCCTCCTGTGCGTCCAACAAGAGACCTGTTCCCCTATGGTCAGCGCGTTTGAGGCCGGGTCGGATGTCATCCGTCCCGAGGACGTCGTCAAGAGGCCGCACGGCATAGCGTCCGCCATCCTTCGGGGCGACCCAACAAGGGCGTACCCATATGTACGAAAGATTGTCAGGGAAAGCGGCGGAACGTTCGTCGCTGTAAGCGAAAGCGAGATCCGCGAGGCCCGGCGCATGGTCGAGGAGCTGGAGGGTGTCAGGCCCTGCTTTAGCGCCTCGACCGCAGTAGCGGGGCTCGTGCGCCTCACCCGGAAGGGTGCCGTGCCCGCCGACCACACGGTTCTCGTGAACCTCACGGGCGGAGACCGCCCGCCCTCGCCCCCCGTTCGGAACGTCCACTGGCTCGAAAGAACGCCTTGCGGTTGGCAGCCGGCCGACCCCGGCGACCACACGGCAGCGGAAGCGTGGGGGTGAGCGGAATGGAGCTGACAATCCTTCACCGCGTGACCAGGGCCACCGTGGAGACGAGCTGCATGCAGGCCGACGCTGCCGGGCAGCTCACTGAAGGCACGCCGCTCGTTGGCGCCGGTCTGTCGCTTGACTCCGTATCTATCCTTGAACTGATCGTGGCCCTGGAAAAGGAATTCCAGATCGAGTTGGAGTCCGAGGAGTTGCTGAAAGCCCGGGCGCTTCGTACCGTCGGCGCACTTGTGGAGTTCGTCCAATCGAAAGTTAGGACGCCAGGTTGATGCTCTACAGCCTACTTGCCGAGTGTGTATCCCGTTTCCCCGACCGAGTTGCGGTTTCCGACCCGGCGGGCACTCTCACTTACCACGAATTCCTCGAGGCTGTGGATGTCGTGGATCGGTGTCTGGAGGAAGCGGGCCTCCAGCCGGGGGACGCGGCTGCTGTCCAGTTTCCGAATTCCCTCGAGTGCGCGGTTGCCCTTCTTGCTCTGATGAAACGCGGCGTGGCCGCTCTGCCTCTTGATCCCGGCTTGAGGCCGCCGGAGGTCGAGAAGTATTGCGCGTTGGCTGGGGCCGGAACTCTGCTATGTCGGCCGGGGGCCTCCCAACAGGTGGCCGCTGGCGCGCCGGTCAGACGTCCCCTGCCTCCGCTGGAGGCCCTCTTGCGAGGGACTTGTGGGCCTGCCCGGTCTGCGGGCACGGGCGGGATGCAGCGCAGTGGCGATCAGATTGCCTTCCTGCTCCTTTCGGCCGGCACGACCGGGCCGCCGAAAATCGTGCCCAGGACGGCCGCCCAGATTGAAGCCGCGCTTAGTATCTTTCGCGCGACGCTGCCCTACTCCGAAGAGGACCGGGTCCTCGCCGTATTGCCGTTTTTCCACAGCTTCGGCCTTCTGAACGTTTTGTTATCCACCATTGCCGCAGGCGCCACCCTTTGCGTCGCAGCCTTCTCCCCGAGAGATACTGCTGCGGCCATAGAGCGGGAGCAGATCACGGTCTTGCCGGCCACGCCTTTCATGTTTCGCCTCCTCACCGAGGCAGACTTCCGCACGCTGCCGCATTTTGCCCGTCTTAGGCTGGCCGTCTCGGTTGGTTCCGCACTCTCGCCGGCAGTGGCGCTGGGTTTTCAGGAGAAGTTCGGGGTTGCCGTGGCGCAATCATACGGGACGACGGAAACCGGTCCGGTCGCGCTGGCGCGCCCCGAAGAGCGCCTTGACGGGGCCGGCTGGGTGGGCAGGCCCTATGCCGGCGTTACTGTTGAGATTCAAGGCGCGGACGGCCGCGCGCTCGGTCCCGGCGCGCAAGGCCTTGTGGCCGTCAAAAGCGCGGCGAACGCTGTCTCTTACCTCGGCGACGTGCGAGCGAGCGCGAACGTGTTCAAGGGAGGCCGTGTCTTCACGGGCGACGTGGGCCGCATTGATGAAGCCGGGCATCTCTTTGTCCTTGGCAGGGCAAGGCCGATGCTTAACGTCGCCGGCAAAAAGGTGTCTCCGGCGGAGGTGGAAGCGTGTCTCAGGACCCACTCCCGCGTCGCCGATGTGCTTGTCGTCGGTGCGGAGGCTGCCCGCGCAGACCAGAAGGTCAAAGCGTTTGTAGTCCCGGCAGGCGCAGTCACCGCGCCGGAATTGATGGACTTCTGCAGACAGCGGCTGGCCGACTTCAAGGTTCCCAGGCAAATAGTCTTCGTGGAGGACCTCTCGCGCGGGCCTATGGGCAAACCGTCGGCCGTGGCTCCCGAACCTGTAGAAGAGTAATCTCTCAAGCGGGCTGACGGATATTTGACGGAAGGGTGTGAAGTGAGTTCTACGACATTCGAACGAGTCGTGAACGTGCTCCGGAAGTCGGAGAGCGTGCTCCCGGGTCAGGAGATAACCGAGGACACGCCGCTCATAGGCTCTGGCATCGGGCTCGATTCCGTGGCTGTCCTTGAGCTGCTCCTGGGCCTGGAGAAGGAGTTCGGGATCGAGATCAGCGCGGACGAACTGATCCGCGCGAAGGCCATGCAGACCGTAGGGAGTCTGGCCCGCTTCGTGGCCTCCAAAACAGGTTCGGCCTGTTGACGCCGACCCAACGGGTCGGGAGCCGCGCTCCGGAGGTACGTAGCCTCACCGGCGGGCAGTTCGCGCGGGCTCACCGCGTCCGCACCTTGCCGCCCTCCCGGCCAGGCAGTCAGAACTCACGAAGCCGCGCAGACTTGGGACGTGTGCTGGATTTCTGCCTCGCCCGGGCTGGATGATACGTTACTGGATGCGGCGCGGGCCGGATCCTCAGGCATTTGATGAAGGCGACGCCGTATGTTCAGGCCGAACTCCCAACGGCTCATCTGCCTTGCGGCTTTCTTGCTTCTTGCGCCGGGTTGCCGGCGCGCGGAGAAGAAAATGAGCGTCGAGGACGTGGCGGCCGCGTTGAGAGCGAACGGCATTGTGTACGACGTGAGCGAAACAGCCGCGCTGAGCGGCATCCGAGGGCAAGGCATTCGTCTGACCGGGCGCGATCTCGCGGTGGAGATATACCGCCTCGATGACCTGAACCAGATGCAAGCCGCATCTTCGGCAGTGGGAACCGCGTCCGAGGCGAACGCGCCCGGCAGGGCGCAACATCGCCCTCCCTCCCCACTGAGGTGCTACGTCAGGCCGCCGTTCCTTGTTGTGGTCCACCGGGAACCTGCCGACGGCGAAGTGGCGGCCGTTCTGGCCAAGGTGCTGGGCGATTGAGCCGGGCGTTGCGCGCTCGGCCTTCGCCGGCGGGCAATGCCCCGGTCCGCCCGCTCTCGTCGGCGCCGCCCTATCCTTCCACGGTCTTCTGCTTCCAGACTCCCCCTTCCTCGATCCAGTTGTAGCGCGGCTTCCCGGCATCCTTGTGGATCATGATCTCCGTTACCTTCAGCTCTCCGTTGGCGCCTTCGTGCATCCAGAAGTCCAGGTCATACACCTTGCCCGCCGGGTCTTTGAAGTCCGAGCAGGCAAAGTACGTGCCCGGTGCGGTCTGGGACAGGCGATCCCTGTGCACTTTGTCAAGAGTTAGCCTGAGCGTCTCTTTGCTCTTGGCATCGTAATACAGGAAGTAGCCGCCCTTGATCCGCGAGTCCTCCTTGATATAGCTCTCGATCACGTTGGCCACCTGGTCCATGGTCAACGGCTTGACCTCGGCCTTCACGGCGGGCGCGCCATGCATAGGATGCTCCGGGTGCTCGGCCGCCATGACGCCGCAGCCGATGCTCATGCCCATTACGGCAACCATCGCCAGCCAGCAACTGCTCTTCATCTAACACCTCCTCCCATCATGAGTTACGATGATTTACGCGCAGCTGATTCACCAAACTGCGCCCGGTTGCTCGGTGCCAAGTCTACCCCAACGCCCGCACCGCGCGGCGGGCTTTGTGAGGCGCCCGAAAGCGCGCTTGGCTCGGCGACCGCCTCGAAATGGAACTGCCACGTGACGGCGGCGGGCTTGTCGCCTACCCTGCCGACCGGGTAGATCAAGAAGTTCTGAGGGCCGAAGAGCGCATCGCCAAGCACGATGTCTCGCCCTACCGTGAATTCCACCCGGTCGGCATCCAATCCACCGAAGAGTTCCTCGTGCCGCCTGGGCTCTTGGATGGCCTCGGAGATGTCCGTGGGCACCCAGCCGACGCCGTCCACATGGAAGTCCGCCCAGCAATGGTAGGCCGTCACTTCCCCGCTCGCCCGGTCGGCGGGCAGAGGGAACCCGATGTGGAACCGCGCCGGAATCCCTGCCGACCGGGCCATGCCGATGAAGAGAGAATGGACGTCCGAGCAGTTGCCTCTGCGCACGTCGCAGGCGAAGAGGGCGTCGCCGCGTCCGTGGCCGGGCACGGTCTTGTCGTAGGAGAAAGTGCGACTCAAGTAGTCGTACATCGCCCGTGCTTTCTCCAAATCGGTCATCCCCGGCCTTACGGCCTTCCGCGCCTCGGCCGCAATCACGCCCGACACCGGCACAAGGGCATCCGGCCGCAGGAAAGTCTGGATCTCGGAAGCAGTTGCCGCATCCTGCGGGCCGACGCGCGCCCGGTCGTTGCTGTCTCCGAGGACGCGGTAAGCCTCACGTTTCACCGTGGCGCGCAAAACCACTTCGACCGGTCCCTTCCGTGCGCCCGACCTCTCTACGCACAAGAGTTCGTTCCCGTACGCGGGGTCGGCACAGAAGCGGTGCCGTTCGGCGGACTCCACCTGCATCTCAGCCAGCCGCTGGTGGGCGTTGGATGCCGGCAGGGGCATCCACAGGCGCGCTTCCTGCGCATCCGGCGCGACTTCCATCCGTGCCCTGTACTCGAGTTTAACCGTCCTCGAAGCAGTCGGTTCTCCGCCGCCGTGGATCGCGCTCGTTGATGCGGGCGCGCCCGGATGCCTGCACGCTGCAAGGAGAACTGCAACGGCACCCACGCCCACCAACGTCAGACTCGGCCATCTGCGCCTCAACAAGGCCCTCCATGTCCTTCGCCAAACCGGGAACATCGCAGTCGGTCACCCGCTCACTTTTTTACGAACTCCTCGGCAAAGTAGGGCCCGCTCTTCACCCAATTATAGCGGACCTTGCCGTCCAGAGAGTGGAGGTCTATCCTGGTGACCACAAGGTTGCTAACGTTCTGGATGTGCCCCAGTTGAAACACCAGGAAGTCCACATCGCAGGCCTTTCCGTCAGCAGTCCTGCAATCCGCATGGACGATGTAGCGGCCCGGACGGTCCTGGAGCATCTCGGTGCGCGTGCCCGTCAGCGTGAGCACCAGCGGCTGCTTGGTCTCCGGATCGTAGATGAGAAAGTAGCCGCCCTTCAGGTATACGTCCTGGTTGATGTACTGCGTTGCCGCGTTTAGCAGCTCATCTTTGCCCGGCGGCGGGCCCAATGCTTCAGGGATAGGCCGGTCAGGTTGCGCGCCCCCCAACTCTGCTACCGGCTGTGGAGCAGCGGCCGGCGCAGCCGGGTTCGCGGCGGCCTTCGTCATCTCAGCGCCTGCGGCCACTCCAAGGAAGAGGAGCCCCGCCACAGCCCCCAATGCCAGCCAGTGTATGCCCTTCATTTCGCCCCCTCCCAGATTTGAGGAACAATGGGTGCAACCGATGCGCTCGGCTGCCATGTCGCACTTGTGCTTTGGCTGCGCTGGAGGGCCCGTCACGCGTGCGTGCCGGGCCCCCAGCACTACCCAACCCATTGGTTTGAGCCCACAACCCCCCTCCGAACCTAATCGTACGGGATTCGCGGGAGGCAGGCAATAGGGTTTTCCCTTACAAACCCCTCAGAGAAGCGCCGACGCCCGCGGGGCCGGCCCGTGGGCGAGTGACGCCGGGCAGCCCGAAAGGCGGGCTGCGCGCTACCCTTCCTGGATGGAGCGGGGCCCGAAGGCGATTCGCGGAGTGCCCCGTTGCCTGAGCAATGCTGCGTCCCGAGATTCCTCGTTCGCCCGGCGGCGAACTCGGAATGACGGGGGAGGGCGCCTGGGGCAGGGGCAGCCATGCCCCTACGCGCTATAGGGAGGCCTCACGGCCGCCGGCGGCGCCCCACGAGGGCAAACGGCGGGTGTCTGGCATAGGTCGGGCACGCTCAAGCTGCGCTTTGGCGTGGCACCCGGATGGATGCATGCCGGCGGATGTAAGAGCAATGGGAGATGGGCCACAGCCGGGGGCGGCTGTGCCATAAGAACGACGGAGGATTCAGGGCTGCGTCCCGCCGTGGGGCGTCTGGGGCACGGCACGCCGTGCCCCTACGCGCTACAGGGACGCCCCAAACAGCAAGGCGCCGACCGAACTTCGGTCGGCGCCTTGCGCAGAAGCGCTCTGACACCCAGCCTAAATCTGGCTCACCACAAGCGGGTGAATCGTGAGGCCGCCTATGGTGTAGCTGCCGATGTCGTACGCCCCGATGCCGAACGGGCCGAGAGGCACGCTCGAGGTGAGCGTGCCAGCTATGGTGATCTTGCTGATCACCGAGCCGGCTATGAACGCGCTGTTGGCCTTGAGCCAGGACAGGTCAAAGGTATCGTCGTGGCTGACAAGGCCTGCGCCGATCAGGCTGTCGGAGACGCTGCCGCCGATGCTGATGCTACCGATTGAGCCGGCGAGGAACGTGTCGGCATCGTCTCCAGTGCCGCCCAGGGCCCAGTCGTCGCCGAGGTCGGCGCCGGCCAGGATCCGGCTATCCGTAACGTTGCCGGTGATCTGGACCGAGGTGATGTTCCTGGCCAGAATCTGGACCATCTGGTCCTCAGTAGCGCCGCCGACCAACGAGCCGGTGACCTTGAGGGTCCCGAGAGTGCCGCCCACCTTGACGTGGGAGCCGGCGTTCATATTGCCCTTGATTGACAGCGAGCTGAGGGCGCCGCCCACGTTGATCTCAGAGCTGAGGGCGCCGCCCAGCGTGATCTTGCCTGCGCTGCCGGGCATGATCATGTCGCCGTGGAAGCCGCCAGTGGTCGTCGTGAAAGAGCTGAGCGAGACGCCGCTGGAATTGGCGCCCTTGACGATCACGTCGCCACTGACGCCACGGGCAGTCAGGACGGTCTGGACCGCGCCGGTGTCATAAATCGCCGTCAGGTCGGCGGGCTCGCCATCGCCGTCCAGGTCGGTCGGGAAGGTCAGGCCTCCCAGCGACATGCCGTCGAGGCGCATGCCCGTCATGCCGGACTTAAGGGTGATGCCCTTTATCGGAGCATTGGAGGCGATGAAGGACAAGTCGCCGATGACGAGGCCCTTCCGGCCGTCGGAGATGGTCCCGACGGAGGTGGCGCCGGAGATCGTAATGCCGATCCCCTGGCCCGAACCCGTTCCGGCGAGCTTGATGGAGGAAATGGCATTGTTGGAGCCCGGCGTGACGATGAAGTTCGCCGGGTCGAAGCCCGAGTTGCCCCACATGTCCCAAAGGGACACGAGGACGCCGCCAAACTGGCGCGTGGCAAGTGCCTTGACGACGAACGGGATGTCGCTCGTGTCATGACCGGTGCCGACGTTGCCGGCGCGGTCAGTGGCCATGACGGATGCGTTGGCGAGCGGGGTGGCCGTGCCTGGCCCGATGGTATAGAGGGCCGTCCAGATGCCGTCGCCGGCGGTGACGTCGCCGTGCGTGGCGTCGTCATACATGGTGAGTGCCGCCGGGCCGGCGAACTGGGTCATGTCCGCCGCCACGCTCACGACGTCCGTGTTAGCGTCGCCGGTGCCGCTGTTATTCCACGTGACCCTGAGCACGTCGCCGAAGTCCGCGATGCCCGTACGGCCGCCGTCCACCGAGAAGACGACGTTGATTCTGCCATCAGTTACTGTAGGCGCCGTGCGATCTATCGTGACGGTCAACGGAGGCGACTGAAGCGACTCGGCACCGCCGGCGCTGATCGAGGTGACCGTGTAATTCCAGGTGCCCTCGGGCTCCGAGAGTGCGGTGAAGGTTGTCCCGCTCTCGGTGCCGCTTATGAGGACGCCGCTCCGGTAGAAGCGGAAGAAGGTGTCCGTGGGCACCACGTTGAACACCGGCGAGACGGCGTTGGTGATGTTGTCCGTATTGCTGATGCCGGTGTCGCTGGCGGCTTGCAGGTCCGGGGCGACGGGCGCGGGAGCCGCGCTGACGAACGTTACGGCCAGCGAATCCGACATGGGGGAGGAGTTGCCGGCTGCGTCAAACGAACGCACCGAGTAGTCCCACGTGCCCAGAGGCTGCGAGATGGCATGGTAAGTCGTGCCGGGCTCGTAGTCCGAGCTGATCTTTGTCCCGTTCCGATAGAAGCGGAAGTACGTGTCCGTGGAGGCAACGTCGAACCACGGCGAAGTGATGCTGGTGACGTTATCGGTGTTGCTCAGGCCGTTGTCGCTGGCGGCCTGCAGGTCCGGGGCCGCCGGCTTGGCCGGCGCGACGGTGTCAATCGTCGTCGGCGCCGAAGTCGTCGTGGTGTTGGGCCCCGTATCCGTGAAGCTGACGTCCACCGGATAATTGCCGTCCGCCAGCGGGCTGGGCGTGTATGCGTAGGTGCCGGCCGCGCCCACGACGGAGGTCACGTCCCACACGGTGTCGCCGTCCCAGTCAATCCTGATCGTGCCGGCGTCGTTCACCGTCACGTCGTAGGTCGGCGTAGTGTCGCTCGTGATGCGGTCGGTCTGGCTGACGCCGGTATCGCTGGCGGCCTGCATGACTACCTGCACTGCCGGGACGGTAATGAGGGTTCCATGGACGGAGGCGGCCGCGCTGAGGGAGCCGTCGTTATCCACCGCCTGGGCGAAGTACGTCTGGTCCCCGATGGGCGACCAGCCGGTGGTTGAGGCGGTGAGAGTCCAGGTGGTGGCGGACGCCGTGCCCGTGCCGATGAGCGTGTCAACGCCGAGGTCCAGGACTCCGTTGGCGTTGGCATCGCGGTAGAAGTTGACCGCGGTCACGGTGCCGTCCGGATCGGTGACGTTGCTCGCTGTAAGCGTCAGATTGCCGCCCCTGATCACCGGCTCCGGGCTGCTGATCAGGCCGCCGATGACGGGCCTGGCGTCAACTCTGGCCGTCGTGGTGAGCGGATCGCTCCAGGCGCCGACGTTATCCCGCACCCGAGCGAAGAACGTCTGCGTGCCGGTGTTCCAGCCCGCCGTGGAGGCGATCAGGGACCACACGCCGCCTCCCATGTCCGTTCCCAGGCCGATGAGCGTGTCAACGCTCGGGTCCAGGACTCCGTTGCCGTTCGTGTCGAGGTAGAAGTCGGCCTCCTTCACCGAGCCAGGGCTCGGTGAGGGGGGACTCACATCCTGCGAGTCGTCCGCACCGGTGACGGAGAGGGTCAGGTTATCGCCGCTCGTGACCGGATTCGGCAGCGCGGTCAGCGAAGCTATCGTGGGCAGGAAGTCCACGTAGCTGCTGGTCTTCGCGGCCTTGGCATCGAGGGTGAAGTTGGCGTCGTTATCGCGGGCTATCGCAAAGTACGTCCACTGCCCGCCGCCCCACGTGGGGTTGATGGCGAGGGACCATCCGTCGCCCGGCGTGGTATCCACGCCCAGGAGCCTGTCGCTGCCCGAGTCCGGAACGCCGTCCTTGTTGCTGTCCAGGAAAAACAGGACCGAGTCAACGGTGCCGTCAATGTCGGACACGTTCGTGGCGGTCAGGTGCAGGTTGAGGCCCGGATAAGACGGGTCGGGCGTCGCGACCAGGCCGCCCACGGCGGGCCTTCGGCCAACGTTGACGGAGGCCGGGAAGCTCCACCCGCCGGAGTTGTCCAGTGCTCTTGCGAAGAACGTCTTAATGCCCGTGGAATCGGTGAAGGCCAGCGACCAGCCGTCGGCGCCATCAGTATCGGTCCCGATGAGGGCGTCCGAACTCTCCTCGAAGACCCCGTCGCCGTTCGTGTCGCGGTAGAAGGCGACGTGCTGGACCGTGCCGTCCGGGTCACTCACTCCCGTGGCCGTCAGCGTGAGGGTGTCGCCGGGCGTCAGGGGGTTCGGGTCAGCGGTTAACGAGGCGACCACCGGCCGACCGTTCACGTGGCCCTGGACGGAGGCCACGGTGCTCCACGCGCCGTTGTTATCGAGGGCGCGGGCAAAGTAAATCTGCGAGCCTGATTCCCAGTCCACCACGGCCGAGAAGGCATAGTCTTGCCCGATGGGCGACGTGACTGTGCCGAGGAGTTGGTCTGCAGCAGGATCCAAGTCGCCGTTCCCATTCAAGTCGCGGTAGAGCTCTACTTTCACGACGTTTCCGTTCGCGTCAGACACGCCCTTGGCGATAAGTTCAAGCGTGTAGCCCTGCGTGACGGGTTCGGGGATGCTGACAAGGCTCGTGATGACCGGAGGCGGATTCGCGACTACACCCCTGACGGTGACAGGCTGGCTCCAGCCGCCTTGATTGTCCAGAGCGCGGGAGAAGTAGATCTGGTCGCCGAGGGACCAGTTCGCCGTGCCCTGCCATCTCCAGGTCCCGCCGCCGAGGTTCTGAACGAGCGGCTGGTAAAGCAGTTGATCAACGCCCGGGTCCAGCACGCCGTTTCCGTTGGAATCGCGGTAGAACTCAACCTTGTTGATGCCGTCTACGTCCGGGTCGGTGACTCCAAATGCAGTCAGCGTTATCTGACTCATCTGGTCCACCGGGTCCGGCGAAGTCGTCATGTGGTCTATGACGGGCGGCAGGTTCACGTGCCCGACCCTGGCGGCGTCGGCGGTCGAGCCAGAGTCATCCGTCACGCGCGCCATGTAGGTGAACTGCTGGTTGCCGACGCTGCCCCAGGTCACCGGCAGCGCTAACGACCAGCCGTCGGCGCCGCTCTGATCAATGCCCAACAATGTGTCTACATTGGGGTCAATCAGGTTGTCGCCGTTAGCGTCCAGGTAGAAGGAGACGGAGCGCACCTGACCGTACTGGTCGAAGACGCCGTTGGCAGTGAGGGTCAACAGCGTGCCCTTTGTGACCGGCTCGGGGCTCGTCGTCAGGCTTGTGATGTGCGGCGGCAGGTCGGTCACGTAATCTTTAGCGCTCGATGCGACGCTCCAATCGTCGTTGAAGTCCTGCACCACGGCGAAGTACGTCTGAGAGCCTGAGGCCCAGTCTACGACTGGAATGCTCAGGTTATTATCCGGGCCGACCTCAAGCCTCCAGTCGTGCGTCGCCGTGCCCCGGCCGGCACCGATGTCATAACCGCGGCCCATGAAGTAATCCACGCCGGGGTCAAAGACGCCGTTGTAGTTGGAATCCCGGAAGAACTCCACCTTCCGGATACCGTTGTTGTCCGCAGTGCTCCCTGCGCCGGGCGAGACGTCCACGGCGGTCAGGACGAAGGTCTGGCCCTGGAGGATTCCCTCGGCCCAGACGCCTTCGCCGGAATCCCACACGCCGTTGGCATTCGCATCACGGAAGAGGAGGTTCCCTACCACCCCCTTCTTTCCGACCAGCGAGGTCCAAGGGTCGGTGCCGTCGAAGATGTGCGTTTGGGTGCCGTTGTAGACGTTGCCGTTGCCGTTGTCGGCCCAGATGGCTTCGCCCGTATCCCAGCGGCTGTTCGCATTGGCGTCGTAGAAGACGACATTGCCGCGGATGCCCAGCGACCCGCCGGGCGCAGCGCCGGTGATGAGCTGATCGTACGCGGTGTCGTAGACGCCGTTCGCGTAAACGGCAGCGACCGTGGGCACTATGTTGACGTGCGTCGCCACCAGCGCGCCCACAGCGTTGTCCGAGTCAATCGCTCTGGCGTAGAAGGTGTTGCCGGTATCGCTTACCGTGCCTGTCCAGCTCCAGCCGTCGAATCCGTTGACGTCAGTCCCGATGAGCGTGTCCTGCGAGGGATCCAGCGAGCCGCTTCCGCGGTACCTGTAGAACTGCACGCCGGCCACGAAGCCGTCCAGGTCCTGCACGCCATTGGCCGTCAGCGTCAGGGTATCGCCGTTCGAAAGGGTCTGCCGGTCAGGGGTCAGGCTCCAGATGACGGGCGGCTGGTTCAGCGCCACGTCCGTCGAAACTACGTTGCTGTAGCCCTGATACTGGGGGTTATACGGCGGCCCGAGGTCGGGGAACTGCCCCAGGGGCGGGCTGTAGTCATCGTCAAAGGCTGTGGCATAGTACGTCACGTTGCGCTGCCAGGTCTGCGGCAGCACCACGGAGTAGCGGCCGGCGAAGTCGAAGGGCAGGCCGACCTGGGGCACCTCGCCGGGGTACTGGTGCAGGTCCAGCGGGTCGGAGCTGTTGAACGGGTAGGCCTGCCGGAGGATGCCGATGTTGTACTTCTCGGCAACCGCGAAGCTCTGGAGGCCGTTCCCGGTATAATCGCCCACCAGCACGCCGACCGGTGATTGGAACGGCCCGCCGAAGGCGTTGTTCTCCACGTTGAAGTTGATGGCGGCGTTGTCGAAGCGGGGGTCATAAGCGCCAGGCCCCGTGTATTCGTGGACGGCGAAGTTGCCTGAGTGCTCGGCCGTATTGACGAGGATGGAGAGGCTGCCGTCGGCGTTAGTGGTGACGAGGTCGTTGTACTGCTCGTCAACGTGCGGGCCCGTGCTGCCCTGCGCCCAGTCCCAATACGGGTCGCTCGAGGCGTTATTGTTCAGATCCGAGTCAATGTTGGCGGCCGTAATGGACGTGGGGGTGTGCGTGCCGAGGCTGTAGACGGCGTTGCGGCCCTGGTAATCGAAGAACCCGCCGTATGCATCCCGGCTTTTCGGCCCGACCCACCGGTGGTTCAGGAGCACATTGACCTCGTTGGTGGTCGGATCCGATGTGGCGATGTCCATATCCTTCTCGGCGCTGGTCGGTCCGAGGCCGCCGACGTTGTTATTGTAGTCGTCATCCATGAAGTCGGCGGCGGTGAGGGATGTCCCGCTTCCGACCGGTTTCATGAGCCTGGGGTCTGCGAAACCAACCGCCCAGACGGCTTCGCCAGCCGTCCATACCAGGTCGGCGTTCGCGTCGTTGAACAGGACGTTGTCCTGTATTCCCTGCTCTCCTGCGACAGGGCTGCCGTAGATTGTTGTGTCGCCCCCATTGTAGCGGCCGCCATCATTGTTGGTCTCCGCCCAGACGGGTTCGCCGCTATCCCAGGCCTTGTTGCTGTTGGCGTCGAAATAATAGACGTTCCCGTGGATCCCCGCCATGCCATTAGCGGGCGCTCCAGAAATTGGGGTGTCGAGGGCGGCTGCGAAGGTCGCTCGCTCCGAGAGCTTAAACGCCGCCCGGTACTCGATGTCGCTTCCGCCTGTGGGAAGGTTGTCGGCACCGACCCAGTAGCCGGTGAAAGGATCTACGTAGTCGCTGGAGGTGAGGATCTGCTGCCCGGCTATCGCGATGAAATAGTCTCCTGTGGCTGGGGCGTTCCATATGCCTACATCAAGAGTCGCATTAAGGTCTACGCCCACGCCTGCGGCAAAATTCACGGACTGAATGGCGTTCCCGTTAGCATCGTACAGGTATGCAAAAAGGGGCTGTACACTACCATCGGGGCGGGGCACACGATACGTATTTAGCGTGATGACCTGGCCTTCGTTCGCCTGCACGTGGAACATCTGCACTGCGCCGTCATGAATCCACAGGTCATGCCAGTCGTCCGTCCTGGATGATTCGCCAAGGCCCCAATCCCAGACGTTCCCCGTCCTGAAGGCAAAACCGAACTCAGCGTTCTGGTAATTGCCGCTCGTGATGCCGGTCTCGAAGGCTCGGCCGATCACGTTCCCGGGCGCGAAGTAGTCGTTGTTCTTGTCCGTCATGTCCTGCATGAGCCAGTTGTACTGGAACCACGTGCCGTTCGGCCCGACCGTGCCGATGTCCGCCCCGTTATTGAAGTCGGGGTTGTTATCTATGTCGGTCGAGAGTGCGTCAGTGAGCCCACGCGGGGTCTGGGGCAGCGTCGTGCCCGCGAAGTGCAGTCGGGTTGTGCCGTCTATCCACATAGACGTGCCGTAGCTGTAGATTCGGTTGATGGTAAACGCCCCTGTTCCGTCCCCCAACAGCAGAGACGCTTCGCCATTGGACACGCCGACCGAACTCGGCGCGAAGAGGTCTATGTTGCCGTCCGCGTTATAGTCGCCGGACACGATCAAGCTGGGGAACACGGCGAGGCCGGGCCTGACGAGCGGTTTGAAATCGGCGCTGTAGTCGGTGTAGCTATTGAAGTGGCCCGTCCCGTCGTTGAGCATCACGGAGACGTAATCTGTCCCCGAGTTTGCCGTCGCTATGTCGGGGTAGCTGTCATTGTTGAAATCGCCGACGGTTAGCGAGGTGGGGTTGTAATTCGGTCTGCCGCGCTGGAAGAGGTCCAGCGTTGAGACGGTCAGGAAGCCGCCATGCCCGTCATTCAGCAGAATCGAGACGAAATCCGAGCCGGACGTGCTCGCAACGTTAACGGTGACGGCCAGGTCCGCGAAGCCGTCCTTATTGAAATCGGCCTGCTGCATGTCGGTGATCGTCCAGTCCACCGGCACGTTGTCCCACGTCCAGTTGTCCACTCCATTGGAGTCTTGATGCTCTGCCGTGGGCGTGTTGCTGTAAGGCCACCACGCGGTCGGCGCGTCAACGCTGAACTGCACATTCCTTATGTACCCATCCGAATCCTGCACACCGCTTGCTATCAGGTTCACGTTGGTGCCGAGGGGCACCGGATTCTGGTCCGCGCTTACCGCGTCTATGGTGGGGTTCTGGTTCAGTGTCCAGACGGCGTTGCCCAGGAAGCCTTCGTTGTCCTTCGGCACGGCGAAGTACATGGGGCTGAGGGTCGGATCCCAGGTGGCGAGCACGGTCAGCGCCCAGGTGCCGCCGCCCATGTTCGTGCCGTTGCCTACGAACTGGTCGAAGCCAGGGTCGAAGTGGCCGGTATCGAACGTGTCTATGTAGAACGCCACTTGCGTGACCGTCCCGTCCGAATCGCTCACGCCCGTGGCGGTGAAGGTCACGAAACCGCCCTGCTGGATGGGGTTGGGGTTGTTGGAGACGGCCGTGATGACGGGCTTCTGGTCCACGTGCCCTTTGACGAACGGGCTCCGCAGGCCTGCGTTATCGGTGGCTCTTGCAAAATAGTCGCCCCTGGTCCACTGAACCAGCGTGGTTGTAGACCAGCCGTCCGAGCCGTCCATATCGCTTCCCAGGAGGGTGTCGCCGGGGTCCCAGACGCCGCTGTTGTTCGCGTCGTGATAGAAGTCCACCCTTACGATGCTGCCATCCGCGTCGGTCACCCCATTCGCCGTGAGCTTCAGGCTGTCGCCCGGGGAGACCGCTGTCGGCGTGCCCGTCAGGGAAGAGATAGCCGGCGGAACGTCAACCGTCCCCGAGGTCAGCGCGGCAACGCTGTTGTTGCCTGCTGCGTCTCGCGCCACGCCAAAGTAGTACCAGACTCCGGCCGCCCAATTAGCAGTGCCGGTCCACGCCCACTCGGCCGGATTGGACGGACTCTGTGTCGCCAGCCCTATCAGCGGATCAGAGCCCGCGTTGAAGACGGTGTCCGTGCTCCGGTAGAACCGGACGCTTGCCACGGCGTCGTCCGTGTCAACGACGCGGTGGGCCGCCAGGGTCAGGGCGCCGCCCTGGCCGACCGGATCTGGGCTGTCGGATATGTACTGAATGGTGGGCGTGGAGAGCATGATCCTGCTTTCGAGGGCCTCCAGCGCCAGAGCAATGCGCTCAACCTGACTACGCACTCCGACTTTGTTTCTGCGTGACCTTCGCATCTCTTCTCCGCCTTATACGTTCGACCTGGCGCGCCGCCAACTGGTGGCACGCGGGTTCCCAGAAAAACGACAATATCCCATTAAAGCGGCCTGACTATAACCGGCCTCGGCAGGCGTGTCAAGACTCTTCATGGCTGATGTATCTGATTTCGCACGCCCCTGTTCCGCCGCTCCCTGTACCGCTCTGATCTGCCTGGCCGCCGGGGCACGGTGCCATATTTGCCGGCCAGCAATCCGGGGCTGCCGACTCGCCGTCAGCCGGGCCGGCTGCGCACCAGGCATGCCGTCCCTTTGACCCACGGCCGGCCCGCAACGGGGGCGTCCGTCGCGGGCGGAGGCATGCCGTCCAACCGGGCGTCCGGCACTCCGTTCCTGCACTGTTGACCGCTTTGAACAGCCCGGCCGGCGGCCGGCTTACGTCCGAGCCTTCCCGGGCTGCCCTGTAACAAGTTGAGAGCCATCCTGAATCGCTGCAACTTCCACGCCGGACCCCGGTTGACGGCTGCGTTTAGGATGGAGAAAGCCAACATGGCAAAAACAGGGAGGTCCGCTCATCATCCCGGCGCCCGGGGTGCTCTCCTACCCCGAGGGCCAACAAGACGCCCCCCGCTCCGGCTGCGCGGCCCCGGCGAGCCGGACCGGATCGGGAAGATACGGCTTGGGCTGCAAGGCCACCTGGCCCATGTGCCTGCCCTCCGGTCCGCCCCAGAAGTCCCGGAGTTTAGATTCGAGCACTTGACGGCACCGCACGGGGCAATTATGTTACCGCTGTCAGCGGAATACCGTCCCAAGCAGACCTGTCCTGAGAAGGAAGGCACCGCCATGATCCGCAGTCCGAAAGGGTTTACAGGCCGCAGCCTCCGACTCGGACTCCGGGGGCCGCTGCTGGCCGCCATCGTCGTCTTCATCCCCGTCCTTGCCGGCTGCCCGCGGAGCAACGATCCGAAGTACTACGTAGACCGCCTGCACAGCAGCGACGCCGAGGTGCAGCGCCGGGCCATTGAAGAGCTTCTTCGCATGCAGAAGGAAGCCATGCCGCTCGTCGAAGAGGCCATCAAGAGCCCGGACAAGAACGTGCGCATCGGCATCGCGGGCTTCCTCTCCAAGGTGCGCCGGATGGACTCGCTGACCGAGGTGGGCAAGCTGATAAAGGATCCGGACAAGGACGTGCGCCTGAAAGCCATCGAGGCGGTGGTGGGCCTCTCGCAGGTGTGGAAGAAGAAGGCCGTGGAAATCCTGACGATTGCCTTCGACGGCGCCGCCCCCGACTGCATCAAGAAGGCGGGGGAAGGGCTGCGGGACATGAAGTACGACGAGGCGACGGAGGTCCTGCGCAAGGAGTTTCAGTCGGGCCAGGGGGTGCAGGGGATGTACGCGGCAAAGCTCCTCTACGAGATCGAGCCCAGCCCCGAGATCGCCCGGCCGCTGTTGCAGGGGTTGCTCGCTGACGACCGCATGGTCCAGGAGGCAGCCGCCCTGAACGTGAAGGAATTGAAGGACAAGATCGTTCCGGAACTCGTCAAGTTCGTGGACACGGGAACGGCTACGGGGCGCGCAAGACTGGTCCTGGACAAGGTGAGGGACGCGCTGATCGAAGAACTCGACGTGACCCTCGACAGCGAGAGGGCCACCGACATCTTGCACGCGCTCGGCACGATCGCGGACGAGACAAGCATCGAGAAGCTCAACAGCGACATGCTCGACACGGGCCTGGAGAGCGCCTGGCGCGTGGGCGCTGCGCAAAGCCTGGCGAGGTCTGCCCTTTCGTCGCGGTGCAGCGAGGCAAACAAGGCGAAGGTGAAGCAGTACCTTTTCGCCGCGCTCGACAATACGGACGAGGATATCCGCATACGGATCGGCGCCGCCATTGCGCTGTGTCAGTTGAGGCAGGACCGCGCGGTGACGTTCCTGCTTGACCAGTTGAACCAGTTCGAGGAGGCGATCAAAGCCCCGAACCTCAGCCAGGCGCGGCGGGACGACCTCACCGAGCTGCGGATCGGAGCCCAGGAAGCATTGACCGCATCGGGAGACTTTGTGGTGCCCTTCCTCATGGAGAGGCTGCGCGAGAAGGCGGCGGGCAAGAAGCCGGGGCCCATCATCATCTGGGCCGCCGCCAAGACTCTGGGCGAACTGAAGGTGAAAGAGGCCGTGCCGTTCCTCGGGACCTACCTGTCCTCGCAGAAGCCCCCGGTGATCACGCTCGCCCCCAATGGGGACGTCGCCCAGATCAACATGGGGAAGCCCCTGGACCAGGAATCCCTTGCCCAGATCGGGTTCCTATCCGACAAGGCTCGGGAGGGAACGGTGCTCACCGCGGCAGACATGAAGGACTGGAAGAGCCTGACGGATGCACAGGTGACCAAGGCGCGGGCGATGCTCGATGTGTTCGCCTACCCCGACTACGTGCGGTGGGCATCTGCGATTGCGCTGGGCAGAATTGGCGGCGCCGATGCCGTGGGGCTTCTGCGCGGGGGCGAAAAGGAAGAGGTGGCGTTCCTCGGTGCGTTGGCCAAGGCGAAGGAACAGCCGGACTACTTTAAGCGGGCCAATGTCGTTGACGGCCTCATCGGCCAGCACGAGGACGTCCTCTTCTACATCCGGGGGTCCCTGGAGAGCCTGACGCAGAAGCCTTGAGCGCGACCTACCTGACGGGATCGTAGCCGCCGGGGAACAGGGGATTGCAGCGCAAGATGCGCAGCAAGCCTTTCAGCACGCCGATGACGAAGCCCTTCTTGCGAATCGCATCAATCATGTACTGGCTGCACGACGGCTCATAGCGGCAGCTCGGGGGCGGCAGGCGCGAGAGGCTGCATTGATAGGCGCGGACGGCCAGGATGGCCAGGGCGCTTAAGGCGCGGTCAATGAACCTGATCGCCGCCATCGGCACCCTCCCGGGCCGCGCCGGCTTCGCGGCCATCTTCGGCCTTGTTCAATTCCCCAATCAGGCTGAGAAAGGCGGACTCGACGCGGTCCACTTCCTCGGGGCCTGCTTCCCAGCTTACGGAGACGACCAGGTCGAACGGCGCCCGCAAGAGATGCCTGTGCAGGCGGAATGCCTCTCGAATGTGGCGCTTCCAACGGTTTTGAACGACTGAGTCGCCCAGCTTGCGGCCGATGGAGAGGCCCAGGCGGCTCTTCCCTTCCGCGCGCTTCAGGGCGACCGCGCGTAGCGGGAAGGCTTGTGTCCGCTTGCCTTCCCGATAGACGCGCCTGTACTCCTGCTCGCGCCGCAGGCGGGCCTGCTTGTGAAACGAGAACTGGCCCATCACTTCGTGTCCTGCCGGAGGAACCTGATCTCGTGCAGCCACTCATCCACTTCGAACACGGTCTCGGGCTCCTCGCGTTCCGCGGCCCAGCCGTAGCGGAAGGTCCGCCCCGCCGTCTCGATCATCAAGCAAGGGACGTCCCACCACTCGCCCCGATAGACGCGCCTGATCTCGTCCAGGGCCACGGCGTGTGCGTCCTCCTGCGGGCCGGTGTACTCGCCGGCCATGATGACATGATCCGGCTCGTAAGCAACGCGGTGGTTAGTAAGCAGGAGGTAACCGCTGCTTACCTCGAACCACTCGCACGAGGGATAAGGGAAGTAGCGCACCTTGCTCCGCAGTATCTCGTCTTCAAGGTTCGTCTCTTCGGGGGCCACGTCGAGCACATTGACTGCAAATTCGGCCGGATCCACCTCGATCTCCAGGCGCGGTTCCGGCTCCTCGTTCAGGCCGAGCAACTCGGCCGCCTCTCGTAGCATCTGGTCCGGCGCCTCGCCCGACGCACGGATCACCACCTCCCCTCCGCTCGCCGAGATCTCCAGGGCCTGCGCGAGGCCCTCGCGTTTCCGCTCCAGGAAGCGCGCGACTGCACGGGCCGCCTGCTCGGAGCTCACGGAGTGCGGGTCCTTCTGGAGGACCCGGAAGCTGAGACGAGAGGGCGCCAGCCTCATTTCGGCGGTGGACACCATTCACTCCCCCTCCCGTTGCTGGCCGGACGGGGCCTCCGCCGCGGCGCGGCTCTCCGTTATCGTATCTATCAGCTTGTCGAAGCCGGTCGTCATGCTTCTGCGGATGGAGCCGCCCGGCTGCCGGACCATCACCATGCACTGGACTTCGGGCAGAGCCTCCATCAGCGCAAGGCCGTCCTTCTCGCCCATGACGCTCACGCCCGTGCCGAGCGCGTCTGCCGTAGTCGCGTCGAGCGCCACCACTGTGACGCTGGGCATGCGTTCCACGGGCCAGCCCGTGCGCGGGTCAATGATGTGAGAGAAATGCTTGCTCCCTACCGTGAAGAACCTCTCGTAGTCGCCGCTCGTAGCTACGCCGCAAGGCGGAAGGGCGAGGACGATCTGCTCCGTGGCGCCGGGCGGGGGATTCACCAGGACGCGCCACTTCCCGCCGGCCGCAGGCAAGCCGAAGAGACGCAGGTTGCCGCCGAGGTCTATTATGCCTGAGGCGGCGCCGTGCTGCTGGAGCGTCCGGGCAGCCAGGTCCACCCCGTATCCCTTTGCTATGGCGCCCAGGTCCACTTCCATTCCCGGCACGCTGAACCGGATCCGGTTGCCTTCAATGATGAGCTTGTTAGAGCCGACCGCCTCGAGCGTCTTCTGGATCGCGTCCGGAGCGGGCACTTGGCCTTCCTTCTCCGCGCGGCGCCAGAGCGTTCGCAGCGGCGCATAGGCCACGTCGAAGGCGCCGTTCGTCAGGCGCGCCACCTCAACGGCCTTCTGCATGACCGCGCGCGTGTCCTCCGAGACTTCGACGGGCTGCTGCGCTCCGAACTGGTTGAGGCGGCCGATCTCGCTTTCCGGGCGGTAGGTGCTCATGCGAGCTTCCAACATCCGCACCTGGCCCAGGGCATCGTCGAACATCCGCTCTGCAGCGGCCGCGTCAGGGGCGGCTGCCTGGAAGCGCCCCCGGGTGCCCATCGCTTCGAACCGGGTCTCGTAGGAGCCGGGCTCGCCCGGCTTCTCATACACGGCCAGTTTCTCGGCCGCTCCTGGCCGTCGGAACCACAACAGCGCCGCTCCCACCGCAAGGGCGGGCATGATGAGCAGGAGCAAGACGATGTTGACCAGAGTGTCCTTCCTGACCTGCATATGGGATCTGCAACTATTCTCGTTAAGACATCATTCGTCCGGCCCCGGGGCGCACGATTGGAGAGCCCTACTTCGCCAATCGCACGGCGCCCCAGCGCATTGGACTCCTCCGGTTCTCCGGCTTCTTGTCGCAGAAGAACCGCTCCACGGCCACCTTGTCGTCGTTCAAGATGAAGTTCATGCCAAGCATCGTCCCCGCCTGCATCTTCGCCGGTTCAAGCGCAGCGGCAGGGACAAAGAACTCCAGGGAATAGCCCTCCTTGCTGCGCCGCCACGCGCATGCGACCCCCGAGTCCTTGCTTCGGTTGCGGCCGTAAACGACGCTTGCGTGACCGGGTCCGGGCCCGGACTCGGGCGCCGGGCTGAAGACGTACTCAGAGGCGTTCTCGCCCATGCCGCGGCTCCGCGCGAAGTCCTTCTCGATGAAGAGGTCCACGCCGTCCGTATCGGAGCCCCACGGCGCGTCGGGATCGGCTTTCACCGTGGCATCCTTCACCGACACCGCGCAATAAAGTCCATCTTCCCGCCAGCCGATGCGGAAGGAACTCGTCTCCTTCTTGTCGAACGGAAGGGGCAGCGGCTTGACGCCGGCCCATTCGGACAAGTCGCCGTCAACGGTCACCCGCCTGGGCATGTACGGAATGTCCACCGCACTGGGAATGGGGACCGCCTTTCGGGCGCTGTCCTGGGAGAAGTAGATCGTTACGTCTTCGGCCGAGTAAGCGCGCCCGTGGTCTTCCACGGTGAGTGCCACTCTTAGCGGTGGCTCGAATCCCTTGCCCCCCAACTTGAAGTCCGCCGGGGCTCGGGCCGCGAACGAGAAGGCGTTCTCTTCTGCGGCCACCTTCTGCGGCTCCACTTCCCAATTCGTCTCCTCCTTTGCCTGCCGCACGGTCACGGTGCAGTTTTCGGGGAACCTGTCAGCCCGGACGCTGACCTGCACCTTCTGTCCTGGGCTGGGGATTGCATCAAGGTCGGCCGTCGGGCGCACGAACATGAACTCCAGCCTCTTGGCCTTCTCGGTCTCGAAGGCGGCGGCCATGACGTCCGCCTGGTAGACGCCACCCTCTTTTACGAGTGAGAGGCTGTCCATCACGGAGCCGTCCGGGCGCTTGGCGGCCAGGTCGCACCGGTTGCCGTTAATCTCAAAGACGCAGTAGTGCAGCTCTGAGCGGCCGATCCCGCCGGCCAGAATGGGGCTGGGCCGGACCTCGTAAGGCGGCGCTCCACCCCCGGCGCTGACGATGTGAATGACGGGCTTCTTGCCGGCCGGGCCGATGGGGAGGAAGCGCTCGTACAAATGCGAGTGTCCGGTCAGTGTAAAGTCCACGCCGGCGGACTCGAAGACGGGCAGGTAATCATCCCGCCCCCAGTCGCTGGTATGCCCGCCGACGTTGAACGTGGGGATGTGGTAGAAGACGAAGTTCCACTCAGCGTGCCTCTCTGCAAGGTCCCGCTTAAGCCAGCGCAGCATGGCATGCCCTTTGTCCTCCAATTGTGAATCCAGAATGACGAAGTGGGCGTTCCCAAAATTGAAACTATAGTAAAGCCTGGTCTCCGGCAGGCCGAACAAGCTGGCGAACAACGTCCCATTGCCGTCGTGGTTCCCCCGCACCGGCCAGAGCGTGGCTCTCTCCAGATATGAGCGTGCCGGGTCGAAGAACTGGGCCTTCCATTGATCCCAGGCGTCGCCGTCGGCCACCAGGTCCCCGCTGCATACAACAAAGGCGGGGTTCTCCTTTGCGATGGCCTCGGTCACGACCTGGTGACGGTCGGGATAGCTTCGGGTGTCGCCGTAGACCGCAAACCGGAACGGCGCCTGGCCCGCCGGGGCCGTGAGGAACGTGCCGCGTGGCGGCACCTCTTCGGAGCCAATATAGTATTCATAGCGGGTTAGAGGCTTGAGGCCGTCCAGCTTCGCGGTCTGCAACAATTCGCTTCGGCTTGCGATCTCGGACGGGATGGAGCGGACCTCCAGGTGCTGCCCGCCGCCGTCAACGAAGACTCGCACCGGCGGCGTGCCCCTTTCGGAGATCCACACAATCCGAGCCGAAGAGCTGTCCACTCTGTTCACGTATGGGCCGATGACCGCACGCGCAGCCCCCCCGGCGTTGCCGACGGCAGGTGCCGCCTTTACGCTTTGGGCCGCCGCGTAAGCGCTCAGAAGACAAACGGCAAAGAGCGCAATCGCTGGACGCTTCGACATTGAATTGACCTTATCTTCGGGGTGAGAACGTACGTGTCGCCCGGCCCGCCCATCCTGATCTTCGCGCGCAGCAGCCATGGCCGCATCAGGTGAAGACGCGCTATTGCATCCAGCCTAACAGAGTCTGCCTCTGGCGCCAAGTTCAGGAAGAGGGGGCCGCGGGACGGCCGAGGCGGCTGGTGAGCGGCGGAGCGCATCACCTGGCAGCTTCGATCTCGCGGTTCAGATTTCTCTCCAGCACTTGAAGGCGCCGATAGGCATCCGGCCCGAGGCAATCCGGGCCGGCCACGTACGGAAACGCCGTGTTGTTGTGGAGCAGTGGCTCCTGGCGTGCCAGTTCCCGGTTCGGATGGCCCCACCTCTCGAAGTCGGCCGTCCCCGGAATGGGAGAATACTGCGCCAGGCTGCTCCTGGCTTTCAGCCTGTGGATCGCGCGGAGCGTCTCGGCGACTTCGGCTTCACTTTGGTCCGGCAGGCCCATGAGGGCATAAACCCGGATTCTGGAGCGGGTGAACCCGGCGTCTCGCAGGGCCTCCAGGGCGGAGCCTAATTCGTCCGTCGCCACTTTTCCATCCGAGTCTCGCTGCCGTTCGGCGCTGGCGCTCTCGAAGCTCAGACGCAACGTCACAAAGCCGCTCGAGCGCAGGGCGTGCGCCACGTCCGGCGTGATGAAGCGCGGATGCACGCCGTTCGGAGTGTGGAACCGCACCGCGACGCCCCGGCCTGCCAGGTCGGCAAGCATGGGGAGCAGGTGCCGCTCGGCATCGAACAGCAGCGCATCGTCATAGAGAGCGATGTCCCGTATGCCGTCGCGCTGGCAGAGCGTTTTGATAACGCCGGCCAGTTCAGTCGGCTCGTAGCGAAAGAGCTGCGGCTCTATGAGGTGAGAGGCGCAGTAGCTGCAGCGATATGGGCAGCCCCTGCCGGTCAGCAGCGCCGCCGCGCCGAAATGGTTGATGAGGCTGTAGTCCGGGCAGATCGGTCTCCTCTCGCAGAGCGTCGCGGACCCCTGCCCGTCGAAGCCGACTACTTGTGAGATAGCGCGCAGCGCATCGTGCAGGCTGCTGCCCGTCACCACAATGTCCGCCCCGCTGTGGGCCGAGGCGTGCTCCTGGCACAGCGTGGGGTAGATTCCTCCCAGCACCACGGGCACGTCGGGCCAGTGGCGCCTCAAGCGGGCGATCACCTCGAACGCGCCCGGGTACCAGTATGTCATCGTGCAGCCGACGAGGATGGCATCGGGGCGCGGCATGGCGCCCAGGCGCGATTCGAAAAAGCGGACGGGCACGCCGTACCGCTTCCATTGTCGCATGACGGGGGCGAGGACGAGGGGCTTGGGCGCCGGCTCGGAACGGAAATGGCCGCAGCCGTGAGAGTCACTCCGGGCATGGTAGCGCGCAGGCAGTGCGCCCCATTCGGCCGGGCCTTCGACCGATCGGTCGAGACAATCAATGAAGCCGATCCGCAAGCCGCGCAAGCGGAGAGCCGAGGCAATCGTCAAGAGCCCGAGGGGACGGACCCACATGTCGTAGGCCGCAAAGTCGTATATCCACGGGTTGACGAGCAGGACGAAGTGACTCATTGCGTGGACGGGCCGGGCGATGCAACCGGCCCTTGGTCAGCGATTGTCGCCTCGCGGGCCGCCGCCGCCTCGCCCGTCTCGGCACCGACGACCTCCCCGCCCATGTTGCGGATGGTGCCTGCGAGGCGCGGGCTGATCTTCACCGTAAGTTGCAGCGTCTCGTCTTCGAAGCGCTGGTCGAGGATCTGGCCGCGGCTGTGGAGATACGAGACCAGACGGCCGTTGCCGACGTTCGTACGGACGGTGAACTCAGCTTGCTGGCTGTCAAGGAACCCGGCGACCTCGCGCGCGAGTTCGTCGAGCCCCCGGCCGGTAAGGGCGCTCGTGCAGATCACCTGATCCACGAGCTTCTTGACCAGCGTAACTTCCGGCGCGTCCTCGAGCAGGTCAACCTTGTTCAGAAGGTAGATAGTGGGCTTGTGGACGCAATCTATCTGCTCGAGCACGCCGTTTACGGCACTGATCTCCTGCTCCGCATCGTGCTTGGCGGCGTCCACGACGTGCAGAAGAAGGTCGGCCTCGCGCGCTTCCTCCAGTGTGGCGTGGAACGACGCGGCGAGATGATGAGGGAACTTGCGGATGAAGCCGACCGTGTCGCTGAGAAGCACGTCGCGGCCATTGGGCAGCCGCCAGCTCCGCGTGCGCGTGTCCAGCGTCTCGAACAGGCGGTCCCTGACGGACACGCCGGCGCCGGTCAGAGCGTTCATCAGGCTGGACTTGCCCGCGTTGGTGTAGCCGACGAACGTCGCCGTGACGAAGGTCTCGCGCCGTTCGGTCGCCGCGGTATGGCGCCGCTTCTTGATCTCTTCGATGCCTTTTTTGAGATCCTGTATGCGCTTCTGGACCAGGCGCCGGTCAGCTTCGAGTTGTTTCTCGCCGGGCCCGCGCACGCCGATGCCGCCGCCTGCCGGACCGCCCAAAGTCCCTCCGGCCGTCCGGTCCAGGTGGCTCCATATCTTCTTGAGGCGCGGGAACTCATATTCAAGTTGCGCCAGCTCGACCTGAAGCTTGGCCTGCGTGGTGTGCGCGTGGGCTGCGAAGATGTCGAGGATGACCTCGCTGCGGTCAACTACCTTGACGTCGAGAGCCGACTCAAGCGCCCTGACCTGCGCCGGCCTCAGTTCGTCGTCGCATATGACGACGTCCGGGTCCAACTCCTGGCAGAACCCGCGCAGTTCCTCAAGTTTGCCCCGGCCGAGGTAATGCCGTGGATCGGGTTTGCTCTTCTGCTGCCTGACGCGCCCGACCACGACCGCCCCCGCGGTGCGCGACAGGTTCTCCAGTTCCTCGAACGTTTCGTCCGCTTCGAACCTATCCCAGTGGGAAGCCACCTGCACAAGGATTGCGCGTTCGGCCCGCAATCGCAGGTCCGTTCGTCTCAAGTCTGCCATGCAGTCCCTTTCACGTCACCTGCAAAGACTCGGCGTGAATCGCTTCCTGCCGCACGTACATTATAGACGTTATGTGCCGGCGGCGCCACCCTGATTCTGATCCATGCGCTCTGCCGGGCGGCGCTCTGCCTGTATAATCGCTGTCTCCTGCGGCAGCGTCGCCGCCGCTCTTGATCCGGAGAGATGCACCTTGGGCTTGATCCTGCTGTTCGCCATGGCGTTCGCCACGACGCTCTCGGGAGCGCTGATGCCGGGGCCTGTGTTGTTTGCCACCGTGCGCTGGAGCGCCCAGCACGGACGCCTCGTGGGGCCGCTGATCGTGGCCGGCCACGCGGTTGTCGAGTTGCCGCTGGTAGTGGCGATCATCCTCGGCCTCGGCAGCGTCCTGTCTGGCCATACCTTCGTCGGCGTGGTGGGGCTCGCGGGCGGCGCAGTGTTGTTGGTCATGGGAGGGCTGATGCTGAGTGCAGCGCCGCGGCTCAGCTTGCCCCAGAGATCTGCCGGGCAGGGCGCGGATGTACCCGTCGCGGCCGGAAAGATCATCGCCGCCGGCGCCGTCACTTCCCTGTCTAATCCTTACTTCCCCTTGTGGTGGGCGACCGTGGGGCTGAGCCTGCTGGCGCGGGCCGAGCCATTCGGTCCGGCCGGTTACGTCGTTCTGTACATCGGTCACGTAATGACCGACCTGGTGTGGTATGGCGCCATTTCCGAGTCTGTCCACCGCGGCAGGCGCCTCCTCTCAGACCGTGGCTATCGTTGGCTGGTGGCCGGGTGTGCCGTCCTGCTGATCGTGCTTGCCGGCATCTTCGCGTACCAAGGATTGAGATCCCTGTGCGGCTGAGTGGCCCCATTCCTCCGCGCGTCCGGCCCGCTGCTGCTTTCGTTGACAAAGCGCCGCGGCTGCGCTACGTTGAGCGGTCTCAATCGGCCCCGAACCCCATTTTCTGGAGCGCACCACAATGGCGAAGCTTGTCAGGGTTGGGTTCATCGGCACAGGCGGCATTGCCACGCGCCAGGCGCAGCGGCTCGCCCAACTGAAGGAGGTGGAGATTGCCGCCGGCTGCGATGTCAACAAGGATGCCCTTGCGAAGTTCGCTGAAACCTACAAAGTGCGCCGCACCTTCACTGACTTCTATGAGATGGTGCAGTCTCCAGACATTGACGCTGTGAGCGTCTGCACGCCTAATTACTTGCACAAGGACCCGACCGTCGCCGCGCTCAAGACCGGGAAGCACGTCCTGGTCGAGAAGCCCATGGCAATGAACGCGCAGGAAGCGCAGGCGATGGTGGATGCCGGCAAGGCGAGCAAAGGCACGCTGACCATGGGCTTCCAGATACGTCTTGCTCCGGCGGCTCAGATGCTCAAGCGCCTCATTGACGAGGGCAGGATCGGCAAGGTGCTCTTCGCGCGGTGCCAGGCGCTCAGGCGGCGCGGCATACCAAGCTGGGGCGTCTTCGGGCGCAAGGAGCTTCAGGGCGGAGGTCCGCTGATTGACATCGGCGTGCACATCATGGAGTGCGCGCACTACCTGATGGGGGAGCCCAGGCCGACGGCCGCAAGTGCGCAGATGTTCACCTATTTGGGCAACAAGCCGCCGGCGACGCTGTGCTCGTGGGGACCGTGGGACTACAAGACTTACAACGTCGAGGACCTCGCAATCGGGCTCATCCGGTTTGAGGGCGGCGCCGTCATGTCGGTCGAGGCCAGCTTCGCCGCACACATCAAGGAGGACGTGTTCAACTTGCAGATCATGGGGGAGAAGGGCGGCTGCATTCTTCATCCGCCCACCGTCTATACCGACGAGGCGGGCACGATGGTGAACATCGAGTCAAGCTTCCACGGCAACTGGGATTCGATGGACAGGAAGATAGACGACTGGATCGCGCGGATACGCGGCGAGAAGGAGACGCAGTGCCCTGCCGAGGCGGGGCTTGCCGTGCAGAAGATGCTGGACGGGCTCTATGCAAGCGCCGGGGCCGGGAAGGAAGTGGCCATCAAGTAGATTGCGGATTTGGTGCGCCCACAATGCCGGCGGGCGGTAGGTGGGATTCGGCAGTGTGGGTTGCAGGACAGCACGACCACATTCGCAGTCTCCAGCACACTTCGATCAGGCCTGCGGACGAGGATCTTCGACTCGCCCGCAGCTCCCAACGCGGGGCGGCTGGGGGCGGGCATGGTTAACGTCTCGCTCTTGGTCTGGGACCCATCTTCAGCAGAGTAGGCCGGCGGGGCAGAAAGGGACTCTTACCGAAGTCCAGCAGGGGGACCGAAGATGGCTAACAGGTGGCAAGCGGATGTTGCGGTGGTAGGCGGCGGGATGGCGGGCATCTGCGCGGCGATTGCCTCAGCCCGCGCGGGTGCGCAAACGATCCTCATCGAGCAAGCCGGCTGGCTGGGCGGGATCGGCATCGCGGGCGCGACCGGGCTGCACACCTTCTATAACGTCTATGGCGCTTCGGCCGGCGCGCCGCGCCACAAGCTCGTCGGCGGCATCGCGCAGGAGCTTGTGGACCGCGTGCGCGAAATGGGTGGCGGCGTCGGCCACGTCGAGATGGAGCGCGGCAGCGACTTCGTCAGCATGCTGACCCCCGTCGAACCCGAGGTCTTCAAACTTGCCTCGGCGCGCATGTGCCGTGAGTGCGGTGTCAGGCTGCTCCTGCACACGATCTGCGAGGACGTGGAGGCGAGCGGCAGTGGTGCCGGGAACGGACACGTGGAGGCCGTGCGGGTCTGGAGCAAGGCCGGGCATGGGACGGTGTCGGCAAGGGCCTTCGTGGACTGCTCCGGCGACGGCGACCTTGCCGCCGCGGCGGGAGCGGAGCACATCCGCTACAAGTCCGGCGACGCAGGGGCGTACTCGGCGGGCTTCACGTTCCGCCTCTGCAACGTGGACCTCGACGCGCTCACCGAGGATCTCGATCGGCAGGGACTGCTCCATCAACTCGCCCACGCGGTGAAGCCTTGCACCGACAAGCCCGCGCCGGTGCGGGTCGGCATCAACATGCGGAAGCTTCGCGACGCGGGAGCGCACGACGCCCCATCGTACTTTCTGTCCAGCTCCCTGAGGCCGCGCGAGCTGACGCACTGCAACTGCATCAACTTCGGCGACCTCGACCCGCTCCAGCCGGAAGGTCTGACGGAAGCGGAGGTGGCGCTGCGCGGCCGGATGTTCGAGGTGGCTGACTTCTTCCGTGCGCACTTTGCCGGCTGCGCCGAGTGCTATCCTGCCGGGCCGGCGCCTGCCGTCGGCCCGCGCAGGTCAAGGGCCATCCGCTGCGACTACGAGCTGAGCCAGGAGGACGTGACGAGCGGCACAACCTTTGGTGACCAGGTCGGCCTGTTCGGCTTCATAGACAACCCCACACATCGCGTGAAGGACGCGGGCGCGTACGGCATCCCGTATCGCGCGCTCGTTCCCAGGGGGCTGGACAACGTGCTCATCGCGGGCCGGATGATGACAGTGGACCTAGTCGCCCACAACAGCACGCGCAACACGGTTTGCTGCATGGTCTGCGGCCAGGCGGCGGGCGCAGCGGCGGCGCTTGCGGCTCGCGCCGGATGCTCGACGCGGGAGGTGGACGCGGGTCGTTTGGTGAAGGACCTGCAGGCTTCCGGTTTTCTTTTGCGACCGCGTGCAGAGTAGAGCTGCGTATGCAACCGCCGGGGCAGGGCGACAGCTTTGAACCCAAGACGTAGAGCGCGCAATGAGCGGTGCAAAAAGCGACGTTTTCCTCTTTATTTCGCGCGGCCGCCATGTTAGAATGTGGTTGTCGGAACAGCAACGCTTGCGGACCGCCACTTCGCGAAAGGACGAGGAGGGGCTTGAACCAGGGCGAGGATTGCAGGCTAATTCGGTATCATATCCATCTTCTTCCTGCCCGACCCCCGTTTCCCCCCTCTACAGTCCGCGGCAAGGTGGTTTGAGGTCTGCGTGTGCAGGATGGGCGACGAACGCTGGCTCCTCCGGTATGGTAGTTGCGACTCGTGTGGGCTGTTCGATTGTGAGGCGCGACGAGCCACGCCGCCGGGGCGAGCGGGCGGTGCCGTCGCCGTTTCGTCCCGTACGCCTGCAAGCAGCAGGCGTGTGCGAGGAACGGGGTAATGCAGGACCACGAAGTCCGTAAACTCGGCGGCTATGTGCTGAGGCGGATGCTCGGTCACGGCGCGATGGGTGCCGTGTACCTGGCTGACGACGAAGCCCACCATCGGTCTGTCGCCGTCAAGGTTCTCTCGCCAACAACCGCCGGCAACGGCAGCTATGCTGCAAGTTTCCTGAGCGAAGCCCGCATCGCCTCCCAGATCCACCATCCGAACATCGTCAGTGTCTACGACTATGGGCGCGAGAACGGGCACTATTACCTGGCGATGGAGTACGTGGACGGGCAGAGCTGCAAGGCGACGATCATCAGGGACGGGCGCATCCCGTGGCGGGAAGCTGTCGGGATCGCTGTGCAAGTGGCCGAGGGGCTGAAGGCCGCTGCCGAAATGGGCATCATCCACCGTGATATCAAACCTGAGAACATCCTCATAGACTCCTCCGGGCGCGTTCGTGTCACGGACCTCGGCTTAGCCAAGGACGTGAACGTGATAACGCCCCTTCCCAGCGACACGAGTCTCGGCACGCCTGATTACATGAGCCCGGAGCAGGTCAACAATTCCGAGACGGTTGATTTCCGGAGTGACATCTACTCTCTGGGCGCCACGCTCTTCCATATGATCTGCGGCAAGGCTCCCTACACCGGCCGCAGCGCTTACGAAGTGATGGTGAAGCACGTCTACTCGGCCCTTCCCTCCCCCCTCAAGTACGTGCCCGACCTGCCGCTTGAAGTTTACGACGTGTTGCGGAAGATGATGGCCGGTGCCCCCGAAGCGCGCTACCAGAGCTACGACGAGCTGATCAGGGACCTGAACGCACTGCTCGCAGGCAAACCGGTTGACGCCCGGGAGTTCGCAGACACGAGTATGTTGGGCACCAACGGGGTGGAAGAGACCCGCGCCGACCGTCCCGGCCGCCGCAAGAAGCTGGTCTGGGCCGCCGTGATCGCCGCGTCGGTGCTGTGCGGCCTTGGCTTGCTGGTTTACCTCCTTATTATTCACTGATTTCGCTCCCCTCCGCGTCCCTGTCCGCTGCTGCTTTCGACAGGCCGCCGTTTGCCTCTATAATACATATGGGAGTCTGTTAGCGCCCGCCGTGTGCGACCGTGTCGGACAGGGCGTGCGCTCCAAGCGGTCCGGCGGGCTGATGGAGGAAGAAGTATGGTTCTCAGGATCGCACTCGCCGTCGTTCTGGACGAGGGGCCGCGCGCCGCGGCCGCCCACGGGTGACCCGCCGAGAGGGAGGGGAAGGTTGCATGAGGCTGCTGATTGTGGGCGGGGTAGCCGGCGGCATGTCAGCCGCCACGCGTGCTCGCCGGCTCGACGACGGGGCGGAGATCATCATCTTTGAGAAGGGTCCGCACGTTTCTTTCGCCAACTGCGGGCTGCCGTACTTCATCGGCGGAGCCATCAAAGAGCGGGACAGCCTCCTGGTGCAGACGCCCGAACTGCTGCGCCGGCGCTTCAGGTTAGACGTTCGGGTCCGCAGCGAGGTGACCTCCGTTGACAGGACACGCAAGGAACTCTCGGTGCGGGACCTGGGTGACGGGCGCGCGTATACCGAGCAATACGACAAGCTGATCCTCGCCCCCGGCGCGGACCCCATCCGGCCGCCCATCCCCGGCATCAGCGACCCCGCCGTCTATTCGTTGCGCAACTTAGAGGACATGGACCGCATCGCAACCGCCGTTAAGGCGGAGAAGGCAGGGACGGCGATCATCATCGGCGGCGGCTTCATCGGCCTGGAGATGGCCGAGAACCTGGTCCGGCGAGGATGGCACGTGGCGCTGGCTGAGATGCTTCCGCAAGTCATGCCCGCGCTCGATCCGGAGATGGCGGAGCCCATCCACCGGCACCTGCGGGACAGGGGAGTTGAGCTGCACCTGTCCAATGCCGCCGTCGCCATTGAACGCGAGGGCACGCGCCTTGTCGTGCGGCTTCACGACGGCACGGCGTTGAAGGGCAGCTTCGCCGTGCTTGGCGTGGGCCTCCGGCCCAACACGAGATTGGCTGAAGCGGCAGGGCTCGCGATCGGCCAGAGGGGCGGCATCAGGGTAGACGCCTACCTCCGGACAAGCGATCCCGACATCTATGCTGTGGGTGACGCGGTCGAGGTGACGGACTACGTGACGGGCCGGCCGACGCTGCTGCCATTGGCAGGCCCGGCCAACCGTCAGGGGCGGATCGCCGCCGACAACGTCTGCGGGCGCAAGAGCACTTTCCGAGGCGTCCAGGGCACGGCCATCGTCCGGGTCTTCGACCTCGCCGCCGCCAACACCGGCGCCAACGAGAAGACCTTGCGCAAGCTCGGCATTCCGCATCAGAAGATATACGTCCATCCGTTCAGCCATGCCGACTACTATCCCGGCGCTTCGCGTATGACCCTGAAGCTGCTGTTCTCCCCCGAGGATGGCCGTGTGCTCGGCGCGCAGGTGGTCGGTACGGAGGGCGTGGACAAGCGGGTGGACGTGCTCGCCACCGCCATTCAGGCGCGGATGACGGTCTACGACCTCGAGGAAGCGGAACTGGTCTATGCGCCGCAGTTCGCCGCTGCGAAGGACGCAATCAACATGGCCGGCTTCGTGGCGGCCAACTGCCTGCGCGGCGATGCGGACATCGTGCACGCGGATCAGCTTGGTGGCGACGCCGTCTTGCTGGACGTGAGGACGGCGGGCGAATTCTCGAAAGGACACATTCCCGGGGCGCTGAACATACCTGTGGACGAATTGCGCCAGCGGCTGGACGAACTGCCGCGCGGCAAGGCCGTGGCGGTCTACTGCGGGGTCGGCACGCGCTCGTACATCGCCTGTCGAATCCTGAAGCAGAGGGGCTTCAAGGCGGCGAACGTGTCCGGCGGCTATATCATGTACCAACACCACAAGCCGCGGCAGACGAAGCAATGAAGGCCCCTCCGCGGCCGGACGGACGGGGGAAGTTCTTCCTACTGGCGAGCAGTTAGGCCGGTCCGGCTACGCTAACCGGGGCGAAAGCCGGTCATCAAATTCGACAAACCGGCCGCCGGCGTCCGCGCTCATGCGGACGGCCTCGTTGATGGCCACGCCGACGAGGGCCTGCCGCGGCATCGCCCGGCACCCTGTCGCGTCCCATTCGGCCAGAAGGTGCTTGCGCGCATTTGCCTTATTCTGCGCCGTTCCACCGGCACACGCAGCCAGGATCTTCTGCTTATCCCGGATGCCCATGGCGTTCGATTCGTAGCCGTAGCCGGTCCAGTCGGTTTTGCCCGGGGTATCCCAATCGTCATAGGGCTTCATGAAGTTCGGGTTGTAGTGCTCGAACCCCTTCTCGTCGGTCACGAAGTAGCAGTTGCGGTTGGCGTGGTCGGCCTTGTATTCGCCCCGGGTGCCCTGCAGCATCATGCCTTGTTGGGTCATCTGCGCGTTCTTGTCGGGGCAGACCCACGAGGTCTGGATCCAGAAGGCCGAGCCGTTCTCCCATTCGACGACGGCCTGGATGGCGTCGTAAGCGGCGCTGCCCACGGTAGGCAAGAACTTCCTCTGCCCAAAGGCGACCACGCGTTTGGGCATGAGGCCCGTCACGTAGTAGTACACGTCGGCATAATGTGTGCCGATGTATTCGAAGGGGCTCGACCTTTCAGCCCAAAGCTTGAACTTATCAAGGGGCATGTACTTCGGCTCTTCGATCCAGGCGTGGCCGTAGAGCGCCTCGCCCAAGTCGCCGCGGCGGTAACGGTAACGAAGCGCGCGGACGGCGCGGTCACGGCGCTTATGGTACTCGGTGTAGACGTAGGCGTTCTTCCGCTCTGCCAGGTTGATGATCTGCCAGGCTTCCTCGACTTTGAGGCACAGGGGTTTCATGCACACAACGTCCAGCCCGGCATTGATCGAGTCCAGTACCATTTGAGTGTGCAGGTGGTCGGGTGTGGTCACGTAGACGAGACCGGTTTCGCCCATCTCACCCAGCAGGCGTTTGTACTCGGCCGGCATGTTCTTGTCAGCGGGCGTCGTCTTCGGGTCGGGTACGCCGGCGAAGGGCTCGTCGGGGAAGACCTTTTGCAGTCGGCTGATGATGCCGGCATTGAGGGAGACCACCGTCACCCGGCCGACGTTGCCCAGCCGCCTTTCCTGGAAGATGGTGGGCAACACGGCCTCTTCGCAGATCATGCCGCCGCCTATGACCAGCACGTCAACTTTGTGTTCGGCCATTATTATGTCCTTTCTTGCTTTAGCTGATGGGCTCCGAGATTGCGCAGATCAAGAAGGCTCAGCCGGCCCCTGCTTATTCCATCGGCGAGCGACGTCCGCCTAATACTATGCAGTGCGGAGCGGAGTTTCAAGGTACACGGGCGCACCTGCTCTATGCGTAGCCCCATGCCGATCCGGCCGCCTGTCCTGACTGGCCACCCGCATGGGACCCCTTTGCAGCTGCTGCACGACGGCGCTCAGTACCCTGCCTTCTTGAGCGCGTTGACAGCAAAGACATAGCTTGCCGCGGTGTAGATGCAGGCCTCATTGCTGCCGTAATTGCCGGGTGCGTCGTCGTACACCAGCACGCCGCCGCCGGTGAGGCCGCCTATGCCCGGCACGACCGCGCCGGAGACGCTCGCGGGCCGCCCGTCATAGAGGCCGTGCAGGCGCCCGTTGTACACGTACCTCGGCTCCGGATAGCCGAGGCCGCAGACGAAAACAACGTCGCTCAGAGGGTGCATGCCATAAATCCAATACATGTCCGGAAGCACGTCTTCCATGCGCACCTCGTCCGGGAGCACGCGCGACAGGTAATACGCGTCGAAGACTCGCGCCAGGCAGTGGCCCGTATTCCCCCACTGGCCGAAGTGCCACCACCGATACGGCCAGGGCCGCGGCCTGGACTGGTCAGCCTGCTGGGCGACGCCGTGGCGGCACGCCGTCAGCGCCGCCTCTTTCAGGGGGCCCTCGCCCAGCAAGGGATAGATCCGCGCGAGGAAAGGCGGCGCGTACCAGAATCCCCCCACCCCCGTCTCGTAGAGTGCCGGCCAGGTGACCTCCAGGTTGCGGATCGCTTCGGCCATTCCGTTCAGGAAGTCCACATATCGCTCGTCCTTCGTGGTCAGGTAGAGTTCGATCGCAGCGGCGGCCACCATGCCGTCGCGTCCGTGCTGGGGCTGCCAGCCGGAGTATGAGGTCCGGCGGTAGACTTCGGGCCGGCTCCGGAAGCAGTCGAACGCTTTGCGCGCGCCTTGCAGGCAACGTTCGGCGAGTTCGGGGCGCGTTTGCTTTAGCACGCGGCTCGCCGCCGCAAGCGAGATCGCCTGCACGAGCTGCATGTCGGGGTGGTAGTCAACGTAGACGTTGCGCTCGTCGCCAGTGCCGGGCCGTCCGTCGGTCACCTTGTCAGGCGCGATGCTCGCGGTATAGCGGCCCGGCTGCTCGATGACGCCCACGTATGAGCGGCCGTCCGGCTGCTGCATGCTCAGCAGCCAGAGCGCGCCCCACTCGACCTGCTGGAGGATGTCAGGCACGCCGTCGGAGCGGCCGGCGGCGAACGTCTGCTTCGCCGCGTCCAGCGTCGCCGTGTCGTGCTTGATGCCGAACTCCTCGTAGGCCAGCGACAACGTCCAGACCACAAAGCCCTGGGCGTGCACGTTCAGGTCATAATCGCCAGCGTCGTGCCAGCCGCCCAGCGCGCAGGGGATCGCCTGGCCGGCGGCATACGGCGTGCCCTCGCACTCGTACGAGGTGAACCCGTCGAGGTCCGGGAAGCTCGCCGGCACGCGGATGCCGTCGTCCATGTGGCAGGCCGGCTGCGGCGGCAAGGCGCCGCCCACGTCAACCGTCGCGTGGCACATCTCCCACGGGATGAAGCGGTCCAGCGTCGGCTCCCAAAGGCGGTCCTCAAAGACGCTCGGGCGCACTCGGACGTCCTTCGCCCCGCCGCTCCAGACGATGCGGTAGTCGCCAGCCTCCCTCACCTCGGTGAAGTCGAACACCGCGAAGCTGCTCTGCATGAAGTCGTAGTCAACGGTCTCGCCGAACCGCCCCTCCTTGACGAGACGGCCATCCGGCGCCTCGAGCCGCGCCCTGTCGTCCGGCCGCGGCGTGCCCTTCACCCACTCCAGGACGGCGTACTTAGGGCCGGCCTGCGGATATCCGATCTGCGGGGCGCGCACTGTGGGCGCGGGCACGGGCGCGGCCGTGGGCAGCGTGAGGAATATCTCGGCCTGTGAATCTTGGGTGCCTGGGAAGCCCACGCCGACTTGGAAGGCCTGCCTGCTCCACCTGCGCATGTCCTGCAAGCCGATGCCCCCGGGCGACTCGAGGATGAGGTTCAGGGTGGGGTCGTCCGGCTTGCACTCCAGCTGCCGGACGCCGCTTTCGATGTTCAGGTCGGCAGGCAGTTCCAGCGGGTACGGCTTGAGGAGGCCGTCTGCCCTGTAAGAGGTCCCGCTGTAACGGCTCATGGGCAGTTGCATCTGGAAGCTGCACCAGCCGAAGTCCCCCGCCCATGTGCCCGTGCGGCGGAGGGCGATCCGTACGCGGTTGCCGGCGATGGAAATCTCCTGTTCGAACGTCACGGCTTGCCCCGGCAGCCGGGCTGTGAACCGGGCCGTTCCCGTGCCGCGCTCCACCTTTTTATCCGACAGGTTCCTGGAGGTCGTGTAGCCCCGGTACCCGCAGCCGATGGCCATGTCCTTCAGGACGGGCTCGTTGCCAATGAAGAGAGTCAACCGCCCGTCGTCGTCCATGGCGAGCAGGTAAGCCCCCTGCCGTATCTGCCCTCGTAGAAGGCCGCGCAGCTCCGCCGCCTGCGCCGCGACCGCTTCCTGTGCGCAGGCGCTCCCGGCCAGGACTGCCAACACTATCAAGACCGATGCCGACTGCCGCATGCATCCAGTCACGAGCGACCTCCTTGTCCCTTCTATATGCACGGCCGCCCAGCCAGCCTTTCAGAGATGATCCGGGCCGTCCTCGGCTCACGGGGCGCCGGGCATCACCCGACTGTACGCGATACCTCTGTGAGTGGCAGGGGCAGGCTGCCGGCGTCAAGCATTTCGGCGAGCCGTCGCACAGGCGGTATGTAGAAGTAGCCCTGCACCTGAACGCTGCCGGCGGTGATGGCGGACTCGATCTCCTTGGGAGGGAAGAATACCTCCCCGTCCACCAGCATCGTCATCTTCCGGCCGGCATTCAGTGCCGTGAGAGCGCCGAAGGACTTCGCATCATCCTCATTGAAGCGGAACGTCAGGACCACGCTTTGTTTCGCACCCGTGACGCTGATAGTCACGTTCTTGAACCCCTCGATCTCCAGAGACGGCTTGCGCAGAATCGCGTACGGCGTCTGTACCGTTTTTAGATCCCCCAGCCTGCTGAGGATGTAGCGACGCTCCCTGTAGACCTTCACTTCGTATTCGGGCGCCAGCGCCTTACCGCCCGCCTTCGTAAGGGCGCCGTCATCGGGGTGAAGGAGCCGGAATTCGGCTTTTCCCTGCATCGTGAGCCACGTGAGCGGCTCTTCGGGGCTCTCCGTGCAAGTTACCTCGACTTCCACGACGTCGGGCGGGAGTGGCCGCACGCTACAGCGCCCCATTCTGAACTCACGTCGGAGCGCCTCCAGGCGGCCATTGAGCACCGCCACAGTGCGCTCAAGGTCGGATTCGGTGACCCTTGCCCCGGCGACGCCGAGACGATAGGCGGCTCGGTACTCCTTCCTGCTGGCATGCGCCCGGACGGCCACGACAACAGTAACGACGCAGGTTGCGAGAATGACCGCGAGGACGGCCCGCTGCAGGTAAGCCCTCAGTCCTGATTCGCCGACGACCATGTCAATTCGCTCTGAATAGCACGGTTAGGGAGTCAAGGCACACAGACACCCGGCCAGTTGCGACGCTTCAGCGTACGTTGGCAGTGCGCGGGAACGGCCTTTGGGAGACGGTCGGGGGTAGTGCAAGAAACCATACGTGGGCTCGTACCGCGCAAATAAGGCGTATGGCCGAGAACTGCGTGAGGCGAGCGGAACCGGCTGCGGGGGCTGGGCCGCCTCAGGTGCCGCCGGAGCCAGTCGCCTGCGAGCCTCCCTCATCGGTCGCATTACCCACGGCGAGATGTTCTGCCCTGATGCGGTCACCGAGGTAGCTCTTTCGGGCGACCGGGTCTTCGAGTATCTGCTCTGCGCTCCCCTGTGCCACGATTCTGCCTTCGCTGAGGATATAGGCTCGGTCGGTGATGCGCAGGGCTTCAAGCACGTTATGGTCGGTGATCAGGACGCCAATGCCCCTGTACTTGAGGCCGACCACCATGCCCTGGACTTCACCCACGGCGATGGGGTCAATGCCGGTAAAAGGCTCGTCAAGCAGGATGATCTTGGGATCGCCGCAGAGGGCTCGAGCTATTTCCAGGCGCCGTCGTTCGCCGCCGCTCAGGGTGAAGGCTGGCTGGTCTCGCAGTGCGGTCAGGCCGAATTCGCCGAGCATCTCGCGCGCTTTCTTGTCCCGCGCGGCGCGGCTGACCCCCTGCATCTCCATGATGGCGGTTAGGTTGTCTTCGACGCTCATGCTCTGGAAGAGGCTCGGCTCCTGAGCCAGGTAGCTCATCCCAAGACGGCAACGCTGGTGCATCGGGAGCCGCGTCACTTCTCCGCCGTTGAACATCACGCTGCCGGCCGCCGGCTTGATCATGCCGATGCACATGCGGAAGGCTGTCGTCTTGCCTGCACCGTTGGGGCCGAGCATGCCGACGGCCTCGCCGGCGCCCACACTGAAACTGACGTGGTCAACGACCGCCCGGCCGTTGTAACGTTTGGCCAGCCCGTGGGCTTCGAGCAACTTTTCCATGGGCGCCTGAACAACTGAAGAGAAACAGATGTCAGATGTGAAGTTTCATTGTATAGCGGCAAGGCTCCCCATTCAACGTTCGGCACATCATTCGCAAGACCTGCCCCAGAGAGAACAACGCCGCTTGGAGGGCCCATAAGGTGTCGTAAAAGCTCTCGTCGCAAGCCCTTGGTTTGGGCCCATCGCTTGCAAAGGCGGCAGGCCATTACTATAATCGTATTTGTCAAAATTTGAGAAAAGGGAGAAATCTGCATGCCCGCTCGCAAGCCTATCGGACAGCTTCTCTTGGACAAGGGGCTCGTAGAGAAGGAACAGATTCAGCGCGCTCTGGAATACCAGGAGAGGTCCGGTGAGAAGCTGCGTTTGGGCGAAATCCTGGTCAAATTCGGCTATGTCTCTCAAGAAGACGTCTTGAAGTGCGTCGGCGAGCAGTTCGACGTCCCCGTTGTTGACCTCAATAAGATCCGGCCGGAAGTCGAGGCGGTTGACGCGGTGCCTCGGAACACGGCGAAGATGCACAACATCCTGCCGCTGAAGAAGAGCGCCAATTCGCTGGTCGTCGCCATAGATGACCTGGATCTGTGCGCCATTGACAATCTTAAGTTCATCCTGGGCATGGAGATAAAACCGGTGCTGGCTCCGGCAGAGGCCATTACGGACGCCATCGAGCGTTATTACGGCGGCGAGGAGTCAACGGTTGATAACATGCTCCGGGAATTCACCGATGGCGGACTTGCGGCTCAAGGCATTTCGGCGGCGACTGGCGCCGGCGCGGCAACAGAAGAGGACGATGATGCCCCGCTCGTGCGGCTGGTCGGCTTGATCGTGAGCGATGCAGTGCAGGCGCGCGCCAGCGACATCCATGTCGAACCCATGGTCGACCGTCTGCGTATCCGGTACCGCATTGACGGCGTCTGCCAGGAGATGGAGTCGCCGCCGAAGCGCTTGCAGCTTGCGATTATCGCCCGCCTGAAGGTTATGGCCGGCATGGATCTGGCAGAGAAGCGCAAGCCTCAGGACGGCCGCATCCCGATGGCTGTCGCCGGCAAGAAGCTCGACCTGCGCGTAAGCGACATCCCGACCGTGCACGGCGAAAGCATCGTCATGCGTATCTTGAACAAAGAGTCCGCAAGGGTCAGCCTGGTGGAGTTGGGTCTTCATCCATCTGACCTGGAGCACTTCCGCAGGATTATCCACCGTCCCAACGGCATCTTCCTCGTGACGGGGCCGACCGGAAGCGGCAAGACGACAACGCTTTACGCTGCCCTGAACGAGCTGAACCGCCCCGACAACAAGATCATCACAGCCGAAGACCCTATCGAATACACGTTTGCCGGCATCAACCAGTCCCAGGTGCAGATCGAGATAGGCAGGACCTTCCCGATCATCCTGCGGGCTATGCTCCGCCAGGCGCCCGAGATCATCCTGGTGGGCGAGATCCGCGACGCAGATACGGCCGAAATCGCCATCCGTGCCGCCCTCACCGGCCACCTTGTCTTCAGCACCCTCCACACCAACGATGCTCCTAGCGCCATCCCGCGCCTGATAGATATGGGCGTCAAGCCTTACATGGTCGCCTCGTCGGTGCAGGCTATCATGGCGCAGCGGCTGATCCGGACGGTCTGCACCAACTGCAAGGAACCCTACCAGTGCCCGGAGCCCATGCTGCGGGCCATCGGCTTGTCCCCTGACGATATCGAGGGGATCACGTTCTACCACGGCACAGGGTGCAACCGCTGCAACGGCACTGGCTTCTACGGTCGGCTGGGCATTTTCGAGATGATGGAGATGAACGTGGAGCTGCGCAACCTTACGTTTGCCAAAGCCGCCACGGGCGAGATCCGCGACAAGGCCCGTTCCTATGGCATGCTGACGCTCAGGGAGGACGGCCTGCGTAAGGTTATCCAGGGCGTGACTACCGTCGAGGAAGTGGTGCGCGTGTGCGGCGCTGAAGTCCCAACGGAGTGAACCCCGCGGCTCCTGTTGACGTTTTTGCCATACGAAGTGTGCGCGCTTCGTACGGAGGTCATGTGCCCGGTCGGCTTCAATGCCGGTCATCCCTAAACCCTCTGACACGGGAACTATCTGACCAATGATGCAGATTGACAAACTCCTCGCGACGGTAGTCAGGCAGGGGGCCGAGGACCTCCTTTTGACTGTCGGCAGACCGCCAATGATCCGCCTGGACGACGCACTCGAACCGCTCCCCACCGAGGTGCTCACTGCGGCGGACACCACTGCCCTCATGAAGAGCTTCACGCCGGAGCGGTATCAACAGGAACTGCAAGAGCAGGGCTCCGCTGACTTCGGCTTCAATTTCCGCGACCAGTCCAGCTTCCGCGTGGGCATCTACCGTCAGCAGGGCAACATCGCCGTCGTCCTTCGTCAGATTCCTTCGAAGATACGCACATTCGACGAACTGGGGTTGGGAGCGACCATCCAGGAGCTGCTTTTCCGGCCGCGGGGACTCTTGCTTGTGACCGGCCCTACAGGCAGCGGCAAGACGACCACGCTGGCCACGATGGTGGACTACATCAACAGCACCCGCAAGGTCCACATCCTCACCATCGAAGACCCCATTGAATACCGCCACCATCACAACAAGGCCGTAGTCAGCCAGCGCGAAGTGGGCGTGGACGTGCCCGCCTTCTCCGAAGCGCTCCGAAGAGCCCTGCGCGAATCGCCGGATGTGATTCTCGTGGGCGAGATGCGCGACCTCGACAGCACCCGCCTGGCCATCACGGCGGCCGAGACCGGCCACCTTGTACTCTCTACGGTCCATACCCAGAGCGCACAGAGCACTGTCGAGCGCATCATTGACGAGTTCCCGCCGAATCAGCAGGCCCAGATCCGCATACAGCTTGCCAACAGCCTTATCGCGATCCTCGCCCAGACGCTGATCCCGCGCATCGGGGGAGGGCTGATCGCAGCCTACGAGATACTGCTCGTCACGCCGGCCGTGCGGCATTTGATACGGGACAACAAGACCTTCCGCATAGATTCCGCGATCCAGACGGGCCGCGACAGAGGAATGCAGTTGCTCGACGACCACCTTCTGGAGCTTTACAAGCAGGGCATCATCGAACGCACGGACGTCCTTACACGCTCCCGCTACCCGGACGACGTCGCCAAGGTTCTTCAGAGCTTGGAACAGTAACCAGTTATGACTCGACGGTCACTATAGGGCACAGCGAGAACCACCCATGCCACAAGACCAGGAACGCCGCAGGAAGTTGCTCGGCAGGATACTTAAGGAAATGGGGCTTATTACCGAGAGCCAGATCCAGGAAGCCCTGGCAATCCAGAAGGAACGGGGCGGTGCTATCGGCGAGATCCTCGTCGGGCGCAACTACATTACTCGGGATGACCTGACCCTTGCCCTTGCCAGCCAGGCGGGGATGGAGGTCGTGAACCTGGACGACATGCAGATCGCCCCCGAGGTCATAAGCCACGTATCACCTTCCGTAGCGCAGGTTTACAGAGTAGTTCCTGTGCGGTTCAAGAATGGCGTGCTCACCGTCGTCCTCGCCGACCCCACGCACTTGAAGACCCTTGACGATCTCCGTTTCCTCCTCAACTGCGAGGTCCAGGGCGCCGTTGCACCCGAGCACTCGGTTGACCGGGCCATCCAGACCTATTACAAGACGCAAGAGAGCGTCAACGATGTTCTGAAAGAGCTTCAGACGGGCGCCCCCGATGTGCCCGACGTTGTCACAGACCAGAGCCTTTCCATAGACATGGAGAGCCTGGAGGAGATGGCCAACATCGCTCCAGTGAAGAAGCTCCTCAACCTCATCCTGCTCCAGGCCATTCAGGACCGCGCCAGCGACATTCACTTCGAGCCGTTTGAGGACGAGTACAAGGTCCGCTACCGCGTTGACGGCGTCCTCTATGAGATGGTTCCTCCGCCCAAGCACTTGCACCTGGCCATCTCAAGCCGTCTGAAGGTTATGGCGCGGCTCAACATCGCCGAACGCCGCCTGCCCCAGGACGGCCGCATCGAGTTGAATATCCTCGGCAACCCGGTTGACATGCGCGTTTCCACCCTGCCGACGATGTTCGGCGAGAGCGTCGTATTGCGCGTCCTTGACCGCCGCCTCGTCGCCCTTGACATCAACGAACTTGGCCTCCGGCGCGACGATATGGACAAGATGATGGAGTTGATGTACCGCCCCCACGGCATCATCCTCTGCACCGGGCCCACCGGCTGCGGCAAGACCACGACCCTCTACGCGGCGCTAAAGGAACGTAACGAGATCGGCACGAAGATCATCACGGCGGAGGACCCCGTCGAATACGAAATCCAGGGCGTCATGCAGATGCCCATCCGGCCGGAGGCGGGCGTGCACTTCCACACCGCCATGCGTTTCTTCCTCCGCCAGGATCCCGACATCATCCTGGTGGGTGAGATCCGCGACAAGGAGACCGGCGAAATGGCCGTCCAGGCCTCCCTGACCGGCCACGTCGTGTTTAGCACTGTCCACACCAACGATGCTCCCACGGCCATCACGCGACTTATTGACCTGGGCATCGAGCCTTACCTCATCAACGCCACCCTTGAGGGCGTCGTGGCGCAACGGCTCGTCCGTCGCATCTGCTCTAACTGCCGCGAGGAGTACGAGCCTACTCCTGAGGCCATCCTTTCCTTGGGGCTGCGTCCTGAGGACGTGGAGGGCAAGAAGTTCTACCGTGGCCGCGGCTGCGACCGCTGCAACAACATCGGCTATTACGGACGCATGGGCATCTTCGAAATCCTCATGATCAACAGCGAACTGCGGGAGATGATGCTTCATGACGCTTCCACCCAGGAGATACGGACTGCCAGCCGCAAGTACGGTACCCGCTCCCTCCGGCAAGCCGGCTTGCTGGCCGTCTACGACGGCATGACCACGGTCGAGGAGATCTCCCGCGCGACTTTGGCCGACTGATCCCTCGGACCGTGGCGAATGCGGCGTGGCGTCCCTCCTTGTGCTTGGTCCCATGGCCCTGCTCAGTCTCGGTGTGACCGCCCACTGCCGGGGAGCAGTGCGCCTGCGAAAAAAGATTGACAATGGGGTGGCGAAGGGAGATAATGAGTCTTGGAAGGAGTTGGGAAGAGCATGATCTTGAGACCTAAGAGTCTTGAAATCCAGATGTCCGAGCCTGCCGGCCGCTGCCAAGGGCTTCGCTGCCCCGGAGAGTCGCAGGCGGATTCCTGTGAAGGAAGGTAGGTGAAAGATGCCGACTTTCGAGTACGAAGCGATGAACGCCGAGGGCAAGGCCATCCTGGACCAGGTTGATGCCCGCAATCAAGACGAGGCCATCCAGAAGATCCGACAGATGAATCTGTTTCCCACGCGCGTCGCGGAGAAGAAAGCCGCCGCTGCCACGAAAGGCGGCGGCCCTCGACGCATCCGCCGTAAGCAGTTCGTGATCGGCGGGGTGCGCGCAAAGCAACTGACTACCTTTACGCGCCAGCTATCTACCCTTACGGACGCTGGCATCCCGGTCGTCCAGGCCCTGAACATCCTGGAGGGCCAGATGCGGCCATCCGCCCTGAAGAACGTCGTCGGCTCCGTCGCCGAAGAAGTCGAGGGCGGCAGTTCGCTCTCGGAAGGCATGGCCAAGTTCCCTAAGGCCTTTGATGAGCTTTACTGCAACATGGTCAAGGCCGGCGAGACGGGCGGCATGCTGGACGTGGTCCTGCAGCGTCTGGCCGAGTTCCGGGAGAAGTCCGCTAAACTGAAGCGCAAGGTCATCGGCGCCCTCATTTACCCTTGCGCCGTTCTGTTCATCGCAAGCTGCATCATCGCGGCGCTCATCAAGTTCGTCATCCCCTCCTTCATTCAGATGTTCCAGGAGCTTAAGGTGGAGCTTCCCGCTCCCACCCAGTTGCTGCTGCTGATAACCAAGTTCTGCACCGAGTACTGGTACTTGATCCCCGCCATCCCGGTGGTTTTCTTTGTCATCTATAAAGTGATTGCCAGCACCACGGTCGGCCGCCTTGTCATGGACTGGCTGAAGTTCCACGTCCCGCTGTTCGGGAACATCATGAACAAGTCCGCCATTGCCCGCTTCACCCGCACGTTCGGCACACTTATCGGCAGCGGCGTCCCGATCCTGGAAGCGCTTGACATCTCCCGCGACACGGCCGGCAACAAGATTTTGGCAAATGCCATTCAGGGCGTGCACGACGGCGTCCGTGAGGGCGACCCCATCGCGTCCCATCTCGGCGAGAGCCATGTCTGCGACGATATCGTTGTCAACATGATACAGGTCGGGGAGGAAACCGGTAACCTCGACTCGATGTTGCTGAAGGTGGCCGACACCTATGACCAGGAGGTAGACGTCGCGGTCGAGGGCCTGACGCGCCTGATGGAGCCCATCATGGTCATCATGCTGGGCGTCATCATCGGGTTCGTCGTCATATCTCTGTTTCTCCCCCTGATTAAGCTGATGGGTTCGATCAAGTAGGGGCACGGCGTGCCGTGCCCGAGGGAAACGCGCTGCGCGCCGGGCTTCGCCGGCGCGCCCGGCGCCCGGTTTAGGGTGTGCCGAAAGGAGCGACGAGCCGTGGAAGCGACACGAAACAGGCGGTGCGGCGCAGGCTTCACGTTGATCGAGTTGCTGGTAGTCATGGCAATCATCGCCATCCTGGCGGCGCTCTTGACGCCCGCCCTCATCGCCGCCATGCGGAAGGCGCATGAGGCCAGCACTCAGAACATCATCCACCAGGTTGACCTCGCCGCCCACAGCTTCTTCAACGACAAGGGCGACTACCCGCCCTCTACCTGGGCCGAGATCAACAAGATATTCAAAGTCAACCTGAACCCCGGAGTTGACAATACGTACGACCCAGCGGATCCGGCAGACGCAATCGTAGCCGGGGCCGGTACAAACCCCAGCACGATCAACGAAGGCATCGAGGTTCTCACGGCCTGTCTTGCCACCCAAAACGGCGGGCCTTATCTGGAGCCCTCCGCGAAGATCCTGCGCAATGTGGACGGTCAGGTCGCTACTGGTAATCCCGATCCTTTGTGGCTGAACGGTGACTACGACGCCAATGGTCTGGTTCGGGCTTGCACGAACTGGTACTTCACTACCGCCAATGTCTTCGAGATCGTGGACTGGTGGCAGAATCCCCTCATCTACTTCCATAACCGCGATTATGTCAACCACGACGGTTTCAACAACGCTACGGGCCTTCCCCCTGACTGGACGGAGGCAGTCATCTACGCCGACGTTGACGGACTCCCCCATACAGCTCTTGACCGCAGCCCCAATGGCCTGGCCTCCGGCACCTACCCAAACTTGAACAGCTTCCAGCTCTATAGCTGGGGCTACAAAGGGCCGGTTGACAGCAGTAACAACCTCCGCTTCCAGCCTGCCTGGACGAAGCAAGCCACCGGCGCCATTACGAACTGGGAGGAATAGACCGTGCGCTTCGCGCCGGAACATAGGCGGTGCGCCTTCACCGTGATCGAGCTGATTGTGGTGATGGCCATTGTCGCCGTGATGGCGGTCCTGACCATCATGTCCTTCTCCGCCATGGGGAAGCGCTCCAGCAGGGCCGGTGCTGCGGACAACATCAAGGGCCTCCTCCGTGCGGCGCAGACGGCGGCGGTGGACAGCGGCCTCGGCTCCCTGGTGCGCATAGACACGAAGGAGCGAAGCCTCCACGGCATAGCGAACACCGTTCAGGCCGCCTGGCATCTTGAGAGCGTGAGCGGCAATATAACCCCCGGCGCCAAGAGCATGGACGGCGTCGTCAATGGAGCGACGGCAATTCAGCAGGGGGTCGCCGGCCTTTGCTTCCGCTTTAGCCCTAATGCCTACGTTGACTGCGGCACCTACCCCGTCTACGACCAGACAGAGGGCATCCGCGTTGAGGCGTATGTGAACCCGGATGTGAGGACCCCGCCTGCGCCGGCGCCATCTGGATGGCTTGAAGGCGTCATCGGCAAGGGCGACGGACAAAACGGCGGGTACATCCTGGGCGTCGTGGTTACTCCTGCCGGGCTGACTTACCAGGTCCACAGCGGTTTCATCCTTCAGGGTGCGAACGGCAACCCCGTACGCCTTCACCTGCAGTATCCGGCCGCCACGCCGGATCTCAGGGAACTCCGCTGTGGCGAATGGCACCACATTGCGACTGAGTTCGATGGTTTCGAGGCGCGGCTGTATGTGGACGGCACGCTCGTTGACCTGGATAGCTACCGTCAGCCGGAAAACATTGCCTCGGACCCGAACCCCGTGGCGGACCCCAATCCCGCAACGGACGTGGGGTTCGCCGCGCCGGCACAAATAACGCCGGCTCGGGGTGCGAGCTTGCGGGTCGGCATGATGAACTACATGGGAGGGCCACAGTACTTCCAGGGCTTGATTGACGAGCCGCAGTTGCTCTCCGTCGCTGGCGGGTCGCACTTTAAGTTGCCCGAAGGCGTGCCGCTGGTCAGCTCCGTCGGGGTCGTGCACTACAACGGCCAGGGCCAGCTTGACATCGCTTACCATAGCGCCCCCGTCTACGTAAGCGTCGGCGACCCTTACCAGACTGCCGTGCTCGCAAACGATACGGGTGGCACGCTTGTCCTCCGGGGCACCAACCCGTTCCCGCCTACGGGCGGCGAGGTCATCGTCGGCGGCCCGTCTGCCGCCTACGAAGTCATCACGTACACAAACTCCGGCGGCCAGACGCTTAACGTCGGGCCGCTCGCAGTTGACCCGGGCGCGCTTGGGCGGGGCTCATATGGGACGACTCAGTCTGCGCATTTGGCCGGAGAGACCGTCTATTTCGCACGCACCGTGAAGGTCGGGCCAACCGGCCTTGTCGGACAGATAGAAGGCACGCCGTAAGGATGCAGAAGCGAGGTGTGAAATGAATAGTTCATGTCACCGAAAAGCAGAGGCCGGCCCGTTGGGCCGAGACCGGCGCCGTGGCGCCGCGCTGCTGATGATTGTCATTGTGCTGGCCGCCCTTTTCCTGCTGGCGCTACCCTTCGCCGTCTTCATGCGCCTCCAGCACACGGCGGCCACGCAGGCGCTCAACACCGACCGGGCGGCCACCGGGGAAGCCGGCGCCATCAACCAGGCCCGCACCGTCTTGTCCCAGAAGCTGATTGGCATGACGGCCTTCCCGTTTAACGATCCTAATGTGGATTCCGCCTGGCAGTTCCGCGTGACGCTCCGCACCACCGTCACCGATAATAATCTGGGGGATGCATCGGTTGATCGGATCTTTGAGGTAGCCGATGCCCTGGGATTGCCAAGCGACAGCGTCTCCGGGAGCACGGACCCCAATGGTCAGACCGTGGACGGTTACATCCGCGTGGACGACGAATGGATGGGCTATTCTCAGGTTCAGGTTTACAGCCCGGCAAACCCGGGGCCGCTTACTGGAAACCTTCCCGTGGGGCAGTTCCCGAGGGGCCTGGTGACTGTCAGAGCCGCGAATCGCGGCCTGTTCGGCACGACCCCGGCTGCGCACAACCAGGGCGCCCTCCTGTCGCTCTATCCGGGCCTGGAACTCTGGCACCTGGACGTGCAGGACCAGCAGGCGAAGATCAACGTCAACACCGCGCCCTCTCAAGTCATCCTTAACCTCCTCGGCTATCTGCGTATTGGCGCGGACCCCATCGGCACAATCGCCCCCGCCCCTGGCGAGGCAGGCTTCCCCAACACCCGTCAGAGGAACATCGCCTGGGCCATCGCCGGGTACAGGCTATACAAGTCCTGGTGGGCCACGGGCACCCTCGTAGAGGGCTCGTATACGCCTTTTGAGAACCTCGCCATGATGAAGGACGTCGGGCGAGCGCCTGGGTTCGCGCCTGCCAGCCCTCCCATCCAGCCCGACGAGTTCGACCGGCTGCTGCCTTACCTCACGGTTAACTCACAATCAACCGGCGGCGGCGCGTGGCTGGATGTCTCCGGGCTGCAGGTGTCTCTCAATCCTGCCGTGGGGACCGGTGGGGAAACATACGACTGGGCCGCGAGGCTGAGCGACTCGTCGCACCTTCCCGTCGGCAGCGTCGTCCGGCTCCTCGATACTAACCCGACTCCCCAGGCCCTGGCGTACCGCTTCGTCACAGCGGTCAACAGGGGCACCCTGACGCTGCCAACTGGCTTGGCGGCAGGCAACGCGGGGGGGTGGGTTACCGTAATAGGCGCTCTCGACGATTTCCGACAGCTGAGAACGTGGTCGCCACCTGCCGCTGCAAGCCCCTATACCCCGGGTTACCTTTTCATTGACGACGGCGCTAACAGCGAGTGGATTGAATACAGCGACGTCAATGTGGCCCTCTCCCAAATCTACGTGAGCCAGCGGAATGCCCTCGACCCGGTCATCGCCAACAGGGGGACGGGGCCGGCTCACCTTGCCCCGATTCCGTTGGTCGGCGACGTCGTAAGCTGGCGCTATCTGAGCCAACTGGGAGGAACGGACTATGCACCTGCCGTTCCGAGAACCCTCGCGTTTAATGCTCCGCCGACCGGATCATCGGCTGTTGCCATCGAGAACCGGCAGGCCATCAACATCAATACGGTCATGGCCCCCGTGACCCTGGAAGCTATCGTCAACGGCATGAGCGACGGCACGGTGACGATAGGATTGGACGCCGCCGGCAACCCCGTCCCTGCCGAAGTCATGAACGTCGCTATGAGCCTGATGAGCCGGACTTCGGGCGGGGATTACACCTTCTTCGACGGAAATGAGAACTGGTTCAGGAATTCCGGCGACCTTAATGCGTTCATCAACACCCTTAACTTTGCCGGCGGGAACACCACCGCAAAGCGCCGGATGCTGAGGGATAACTTCCTGGCAACCAATCCGGCCAGATGGCCGGATGTTTCGACGGAGCCCCTTCGCTTCACCAGCGGCACCCTTATCGGCATGGACTCGATGGCCATCGCCGACGACCGGGCCCTCACGCCGATTGCCCAGGAGCCGCGCCTCGGCCTTCTGCGGGTCAATGACGTTGCGCCGCCGCTGGAGCCCCTCGTCTGGGCGCTGCGGAGCCAGAAGGAGTTCTACGACGCGTGCATCCTCGCCAGCACGCAAATCTTCACCACGCCCTTAAAGGAAGACATCTCCTCGGCGCTGCTGAATGCTGACGCGAAGTACACCAACCTTCAGGACGGGATTGGCACGGTGGCGCCGGCCCTCGACATGCTCAACCCGTACGACATGGGGGACCTGAGCGACCGACCCATCTATGCTACGGCGCTGTTGGGGCTTCACAAGTCGCCGCCTGAACTCGCCCTCGACTACTCCATGCCGGCCTTCTACGTGGCGGCCGAAACGCAGCCGGTCCTCAGTCCACTTCCCGTGGCGAACACGACGAACACAACTGCTGAAGGGATCACGAACATCCGCCTGCCTTTCCACACCGCCTACGCCAACGTGCCCGGCAAGCGGCACATCGAGGCAAGCTGGTTCAATGCCACCATGCAGCCCTTCTCCTTCGAGTTCTGGATGCGGCCGGGAACGGACGTCACCACCCGCCAGTTGCTCGTGGACATCGGCAACGGCGCCGCGCCCGACGATAGCACCTATGATGCGCCGAACCAGGCCCGCCTCTATCTCGATAAAGGCAACCTCGTCGTCAGGCTGGACGAGCCGGTCTACAAGGAAGACTCCGGCTTCGCCGGCTATGTGGAGGCCCGCTCCTCTTCCACTCTGCCTTTCGAAACGGGCAAATGGCGGCACGTGGCGGTCGCCGTGGCCGGGACCTTCAAGAACGAGATCGCCATCTTCATTGACGGCATATATGACAGGAACGTGACCTGGACCTATCACTACAAGGACACTTCCGGCCTCGTGCAGACCGCTCAGGACGGCACCGTGAAAGAGGGCGACTTCTCCCCCATGGCCATAGAGGTGCCCAATCAGAAGACAACCACCTCGATGAACCCCGGCGATCCTTTGGGTGCCTGGCCGATCGGCACGACGGTCCTCGGCGTGGCGAACGCGGGCTGGCTGCCTCCGAGAGGGTGGGTCGTTATTGGCACAGCAGCATTCGCATATGAGTACTCCGCGCACACGGCTACGACGATCACGCTTGTGGCGCCGGGGCTGCTGCAAGTACACAATCCCAATGAGCCTGTGGCGCCCATGATACCGATCGTGCATACGACGTCACATTCGACCGTCGCTGCTAACTATGACGGCGTCGCAGATGTGGACTCGATCATGCTCTATCGGCACTCCGAGGTCGTGGCGGGCAACTACTCCTATAAGATTAACGACGCCCATAATCCTGCAGCCGGACCGTATCCTCTGGGCTCTGTGAAGGTGAGCCCGGCATCATTCCCTGACTACGTCTGGCTCGGCATTGACCCGAACCTATTCGGTACGCTGCCGGGCGTCGGGAACAGTTTCCTGCGTTCCGATCGCTGGAAGGTGCTGGTGAAGCATACCGCCTACCTCCCGCCCAACCCGACAGTGGGCGTGCTGGCAGGCAGCCTGCCGACCGGCGACCCGACCGCCACAACGACCGACGTGTTCAGCATCGGCGGCGACCGCGCGGGAGCATCTCTCTTCACAGGAGAGCTGGACGAGCTGCGTCTCACCGCGCTTCCCATCGCTGTTGTCGAAAGGCGCGGCTGGAGCATGGGCACCCCCAGCGCCATTGTCTGGCAATGGGCCTGGTTGCAGGACCAATTGTTGCCGGCCTGGTGGCGCGTAGGGCCGGCATCGAGCGCTGAACTCGACATGGTGGCGCCGCCCCCTGCCGGGTGGCAAAACGGCCTTCCTTCTCCGTTGCAGCCCTCCGGCGGCTACTTCCTCGTGGACGGCGCGCTTTACAGCTACACATCGTACGATCCGGGCAGCGGCACGCTCGCCGGGATCACGCCGGTCAAAGACGACCTTACGCCGAACGGGCTTTCCGGTTCGGGGCTCCTCGAGTTGCACAACGCCTGGCGTCCCGTCATCCCCCTCAACTTCATCACGGCCTCCACACTCAGCCGGGCCTATGCCGCTGTCGATCCCAGCGACATTCCGGTCACGGACGTCAGCCAGTTCTCTGAGCAGGGCTACGTTCAGATTGACAGCGAAATAGTCGCGTACACGGGCAAGAAGGACACGGGGTTGGGGAACCTCCGCCTGTTGCGCCCTGTGATCTCCGGCGCGAGTTCGTATCCGCGCGGCGCTTACGCCACGACTGTCGCAGACCATGCCCTCAACGCCATCGTCAGGCAGTTGCCCGTCAGGTACCTTGACCGGTACCGCGCCGAGACGGTGGCCGGCACATGGAACATTCACACGACTTACCAGCCCTCGCAGATGGACAACGACATGTGCATGCTGAGCTATACGGTCCCGTACTCCGGCAACTTCAGCGGAGTCAGGTGGCACTTCAAGAAACCGCTGGAGGACAACCAGAAGGTCGCGGTGCTTGTCCTCATTGACGGCGGCAATTTTTGGAACACGGTTCCAGACAACCTCAACAAGCTCTTCGGCAAGGTCTGCGCGAGCCCGACTCAGGACGACGCGCTGCTGGCGACCGTGGACGTGCCGGTCGCGGCACAGGTCGAAGTGCGCTTCTACTTCGACCTGGGAAAGACTCACGCCTACAACACGAACCTGGTCGCGGGCACCCCTCAGCCCAATACCGGCTGGTCCAATATGGCGGAAGTGGACCGCCTCGAGGTTCACATGGTACCGACGTCCATGGCGTTCTGACCGGCGCTGCGAGAAACAACATGATGAAAAACTTCAATAGCGAAGCGCAGGGCGGCCCGGGCAAACGGCGCAGGGCGTTCACCCTGGTCGAGCTGCTCATCGCCATTGCCCTGCTTGTCATCCTCGGAGGCATGGTGCTGGGCACGCTGCGCTACGGCACCGAGCTGTGGCGCGCCGGCAACACCCGCAGCTACTGCTACGACACGGCCACTGTGGTCTTCGACCAGTTGGGCAAGGACGTCGGGGCGTCCCTCAGTCAGTTCTGGAACAAGGACACAGATGCGTACGACAACCGAATCCGGTTCTATGTGGACTACGACAGTCCGGCTGCTCGTCCTCGCGAGCAGCGGATGCGGTTCGTTGCCAGGATCCCCGACAATACCGTGAACGCCATCATCCGGCGAGCCGGCAACGGGCTGGATGACGATGTCAACGGCCTGATAGACGAGGACTACTACTCTTTGAACCGTCTGTATCCTCCCTTAGCCAGCGGGGGCACAGGGAAGTCCATAGACTTGAAGCCCCTGGAAGGGATGTGCGAGATGGCTTATATGATGGGGACCGGGGCCCGAGACTCCAAGACCCTCTATCGGGCCGCCTATGCCCCCGTGCCCAAAGTTGGCGATCCCGACTATGCCAACTCCCTGTTCAACAACATTCCAGACCCCTCAGTTGTCGGCATCCCTCTGACGGAGGACGTGATCCTCTACCTGGAACTCCGCCTCTGGAGCCAGTACACGACGACGTGGGACGTTGCGGTGCCTTACACGACGTGGGCCAATTCGTGGACGCCCCAGAACTGCGGCCCGGCCGGTACGTGGGACAGCAACGCGCCGGCCGACGTCCGCGCGCACGTCTTCCCCCGTGCGGCCATGGCCGTGGTTGTCGTCGAGCCGCCGGAGAACCTGCGCGGGGCCACTCGAGTGAACCTTGCCGGCACTATCAACCAGACCCAGATGACTATCCCTGTCCGGGGCGAGCTGCCCCCTTACAACGCAGCCTGGCCATATATCCTCATCAAGGATCCGACGAACGGCAACGAGTGGGTCAGGTTCAAGAGCTTTGACGCAACCACGCAGAGCTTCGTGCTGGATGCGGCCGACCCCCTCGGCAACCGCGGAGTGCGCCAGACAGCGGCTAACAGCCATCTCGCCGGCTGCGAGGTAAGCATCGGCCTGACCTTCAGCACCGTCTTTTACAACCCGACCGGCCGGGAATACTGGTGAGTGACGCCATGATAACGACCAGCCGACGATCCGGCATGACCCTCATGGAAGTGTTGCTGGCCATGGCCATCTTCCTTATAGGCTCGGTCAGCCTGGTGGGGCTCTTCGTCACTGCCAGCGCCCTCCATGCGGACGCCATGAACCGGCGCAGGGCCTCGTTCATCGCGGACGAACTGCTGGCACAGGTCCGCACCCTCCGCTTCCGCGAGGTATTCGCGAAGACGAGGATCGCGGCCCCCGGAGACGCGGGCCCAACAGTCTCGGCTGACGCTGTAACGCCTGACGTGCTCAACCAGGGCGCCGACTTCAACACGTACCCGATCCACTACCTGCTTGACCCAACGACCGGCCTCGCCGGCAGGGGGTGGGGCCCCATCTTGCTGGAGGGCCAGGGCGGGGTGAACCCGGTGCCTCGGGAATGGGCCTGGTGCAACCTGCTGAATCCGGCAGGGCCATCGTTCACTTTGGTTGACCGCGGCCTCTGGGGCACGGCGTCGAATCCACATCCCTTAAGGTCTCGCATCTTGCAGCCCCGCTCGTGGCGCTACGTCCTTGATCTGCCCAACCAGCCCGGCCCGGTGCCGGGGGCGCTCACCGCAAACGCGGGAGTCATTCCGGTGAGGGGCGATCCGACGGTTGCGCCGGCTGCGCCCACGTCGGGCTATATCGTGATTGATGAGGAGTGGATGCCGTACGCAAGCCGGGCCGCGGCCGGCTTCACTGTGGCGGACCTGAATAACAACGGCGTTCCGGACCGCGGCTGGGGCGGCACCGGCCCGCGCACGGAGCTGGGCGTCGTCCACCTGGCTGGCACGCCGGTCACCGTCGCGCGCGAGCATCCGTTCTATCCCGGCTTCTACTACACCGTGCAGTTCTACCCCGCAGACGCCACCGGCGCCTCCGCCCAGGTGATCATCACCGTGGGCTACGGCAACCCGAGTTTCTTCCGCGTCCACACTTTCCACACGATCTATACCCCCACCAGCTACTGAGC
>Ga0315282_10000761_pt1 | contig 62942 bp, 60 predicted proteins | sample YL17G07_20_MG_FD_203693 | JGI IMG/M metagenome (GOLD analysis project Ga0315282, IMG submission 203693) | Sediment microbial communities from Yellowstone Lake, YNP, Wyoming, USA - YL17G07_20 | ecosystem: Environmental > Aquatic > Freshwater > Lake > Sediment | place: USA: Wyoming | collected...
ATAACCAATCTTCTTTTCCCTATGCGTGTAGCCAGCAAACATAACTGTTATAAATTCTCTTACCATTGATGAATTTTTATCGTTTATATACATAGTAATCAGGTCTACTAGAATTCCGATGAGCGTGTCTTTTGATTTCCCTACAAGATAGCTACTTAATTCTCCGTGAGTACCTGTTGAATACAGCTTTAGAATTTCTACCAATTCTTTATTCATAATTCATAACACCTCGCACCCCATAATATAATAATTCCAACATATTTCTCCAGTATAATAGCTTTCTCACCCCTTGTATTCCCCTCTCATTCAAAGAAAAGGGGAATTAGGTTTATAAGAGGGGCTTCGCCCCTCTTTAACTCTCCTATTTTATATCTTCGGCTTTCTCCTATGCCAGGCGGTTGCCTGCTCGTAGGCGAAGGCGATTTTAAGAATTGTCTCCTCGCCGAAGGGCTTGCCCATAATCTGCATCCCCACGGGCAGACCGTCAGAGAATCCCGCCGGTATGGAAATGGCGGGAATGCCGGCGATATTCACCGGTAGTGTGCAGACATCGCTCAAATACATCTGCAGCGGGTCTTCCGTCCTGGCGCCCAGCTTAAACGCCACCGTGGGCGAGGTCGGGGTGACCAGGGCGTCATACTTTTCAAAAGCCTGCTCAAACTCCCGCTTTACCAGGGTGCGCACCTTCTGCGCCTTGAGGTAATAGGCGTCATAATAGCCTGCGGAGAGGGCATAAGTGCCCAGCATTATCCTCCGCTTCACCTCAGGACCAAAGCCGAGCTGCCGCGTTCTCTCCACCGCCTCTATCACGCTGCCGGCATCCTGCTCGGAGAAGCCATATTTAACCCCGTCGTAGCGCGCCAGGTTCGCCGAAGCCTCGGAGGGAGCAACGATATAGTAGACCGCCAGGACATATTTAGTGTGGGGCAGGGAGACCTCCCGGTCTATGGAGGCGCCCAGCTCCCCGAGCTTCCTTATCGCTTTCTCCAGGGCTGACCTCACTCCCGGCTGCATCCCCTCGGTGAAATACTCTTTGGGAACGCCAATCTTGAGCCCTTTAAGGTCGCCCTCCAGAGACGAAGTGTAATCAGGCACGGGATAGGATACCGAGGTGGAGTCCATAGGGTCATAGCCGGCGATGGCGTTCATCACCAGGGCGCAGTCGGTAACGTCCTTGGTGATTGGTCCAATCTGGTCCAGCGAGCTGGCAAAGGCGATTAAGCCAAAACGGCTCACCCTGCCGTAAGTGGGCTTCAAGCCGACCAGGTTACAAAATCCCGCCGGCTGGCGGATGCTGCCGCCGGTATCGGAGCCGAGGGCATAGACAGCTTCATCACCGCTCACGGCGGCGGCGGAGCCGCCGCTGCTCCCCCCGGGAACGCAGTCCAGCTCCCAGGGGTTGTGGGTGGGAAAGAAGGCGGAATGCTCCGTGGAGGAGCCCATGGCAAACTCGTCCATATTCGTCTTGCCCAAGAGCACCGCCTTCTGCGCCCTTAGTTTCTTGATGACAAAAGAATCGTAAGGCGGAACGAAATTCTCCAGCATCCTCGAGGAGCAGGTAGTCCGTATCCCCCGGGTGCAAATCACGTCCTTGATTAACACCGGCACGCCGCTCAGCGGCGTAATATCGCCGCTCTTAATAGCGGCATCCGCCTCCTCAGCCTGCCTTAAAGCCAGCTCCGCAGTAACGGTTACACAGGCACGGATTTTGTCCTCCACCGCGGCGATGCGCTCCAGCAGAGCTTTGGTAAGCTCCACCGAGGAAATCTCCCTCCCCTCAAGGAGCTTATGTGCCTCGTGGATGGTCAACTCATAAAGCTTATTCACGCGGAATATCTACTCCAGGACCGGCTTTACCTTAAAACAGCTTTCCTCTTCCCGGGGGGCGTTAGCCAGGACATCGCTCTGAGGATATGAAGGAAGGCTCGCATCCTCCCGGAAAACGCTCTGCAAGGGCACAGCGTGAGTCGCCGGCGGCACACCGGTGGTATCCACCTGTTTAAGTATCTCGAAATTCTCCAGAATATTGGACAGCTCGACGGCAAACTTCTCCACCTCATCCTCATCCACGCCCAGGCGGGCTAACCAGGCGACATGCTCCACTTGCTTTCGGTCCAGTTTCATCCTGCTCACCAATTGTAGCATTGAGCCTGGCATCCCACAACAACTGCCTGCCCTCGTTTGACACTCCTCCTTCGGTATTCTATACTATCCCGTTGCGATTGCTGGCGGGTATAGCCAGTGATACCAGGGGAGAAGCTCTCTACTAAAAGGCACCGGGAACCAGCCATTCACCAGATGAAAGCTTCAGCCCCGAGGTAAGAGGTGAAATATGCGAAAGGAAATAGAAGCAGCACTGGAACAAATAAGACCGGCGCTGGAAGCCGACGGAGGAGATGTTGAGCTCGTGGAGGTAAAAAAGGGTGTGGTCAAGCTGAGACTGAGAGGAGCCTGCTCCGGCTGTCCCATGGCAACAATGACCCTGCGCCAGGGAATTGAGCGCCTGCTCAAAGAGCGAGTGCCCGGGGTCAAGGAAGTCGTCTCCGTCTAAAACCGGGAGGCAAAAATGCCTATCTACGAATATTTTTGTCCTGCTTGCAAGTCCCGGTTCGCCCTGCTCCGTCCTCTAAGCCAGTCAAGCAAAGCAGCTTCCTGCCCCCGGTGTCAGAGCAGAGCCGAGAGGGTTTTCTCCTCCTTCGCCTGCTCCTCAAAAAGCGCCGAAGGGGAAGCCACGCCGCTTGGCGGGAGCTCTCCTTGCAGCACCTGCTCCGCCGCGAGCTGCGATACCTGTAAATAGTGGGGATAAATCAAGTGCTGGAAATAAAAGACCTCATGCTGAACCTTAACGGCAAGCCGATAATAAACCACCTAAACCTGGAGGTCAGGGAAGGCAAAATCCAGGGCTTACTGGGAATGAACGGGACGGGAAAAACGACCCTGGCTAACCTGATAATGGGGCTAAGCTATCCCGACGGCGGGAGCATAATGCTTGACGGTAAGGATATAACCAGGGACACAATTTCCCAGAGGGCAAGGAAGGGGATAACCCTCGCCTGGCAGGAGCCGGCGAAGTTCGAAGGACTGAGCGTGGCGGAGTATCTGCGGTTAAGCCGGAAACTAAGCTCAGGCGAGATTGAACGCCTCCTCTGGATGGTGGGGCTTCCCCCGGCGGAGTATCTGGACCGAGATGTTGACGCCAGCCTGAGCGGCGGCGAGAGAAAGAGAGTAGAGCTCGCTTCCGTCCTGGCGATGAGACCAAAACTGGCTGTTTTAGACGAGGTCGACTCCGGCATAGATGTAGTCTCTCTGCCTCATATCATGAACGGAATAGTGGAAATGAGCAAACAGGGCTCGGCGGCGCTGTTAATTACGCACAGTGAGGATGCGATAGGAATAGCCGAAAGCGTATCAATACTCTGCGCCGGGAAGATAATCAACTCCGGACCGCCGCAGAAGATGTGCCGGTGGTTTAAGACTAACTGCCAGACCTGCGCCCACATTGGTGAGCCGGTATTATGAAGAGATTCCCTGAAATGACTGTGGTCAAGGAATATGAAGCCATGCTTGAAGCCTACGGGGCGGCGGGCGGAGACCTCAAGGCATTGAAAAGCAGCGCAGTAGGCAATCTCGTTATCCACGAAAATAAAGTCCTCGGGGTCAACGAGACCCGGGGGATAAAAGTAAAGACAAAGGAAACCGAGACCGGCGTTAATCTCCGCCTGGTGATAGAGAAAGGGGCGAAGGTTAAGCACCCCGTCCACCTCTGCTTTGGCGTCCTGCCCAAGGAGGGACTGCAGGAAATCATATTTAAAATGGAGGCGGAGGACGACAGCGAGGTGAATCTGGTGGCCCACTGTCTCTTCCCCAACGCCATCAACGTAACCCACCGGATGAAAGCCAGCATAAAGGTCGGGGACAACGCCCGCGTCTGCTACCGCGAAACCCACTATCACGGAGAGTCCGGCGGGGTCAGGGTAATTCCCAGGGCAAAAATCACGGTGGGGAAGGGGGGAAGCTGGGAAAGCACCCTAGCCATCATTGAAGGCTGCGTGGGGGTGCTGCGCTATGATTTCGAGATTTTCGGCGAGGAAAAAAGCAACAGCGCGCTCATGGTGAAGCTCTTTGGCAAAAAAGAGGACGATATAAGTATAGTGGAGAAAATTCACCTTGATGGACGGGAAGCCCGGGGGCTGGCAAAAAGCCGCCTGGTGCTGACCGATAACGCCAGGGCGATGGTCCGGGGTGAAACCTACGGCAACGCCCCTTTCGCCCGGGGGCATGTCGACTGCCTGGAAATCGTGAACGGAGAAGGGGTGATAGCCCAGGCGATACCGGTGGTATATGTGACCAACAGGCTGGCAAAGGTTACTCACGAGGCTGCCATAGGGAGCATCGATAAGAAGCAAATACAAACATTGATGGCCAGAGGGCTTGATGAGGAGCAGGCGGTGGATGTCATCGTAAGGGGAGTATTGAAATGAGCCAGGCTTTATGGAGAGCAAGGACGGATAAGGAGATTAAAGTAGCATAATGGCTGTTGAGTACGGACCGGACAAAATCCGCAATGTAATCCTGCTGTCCCACCACGGCAGCGGCAAGACCTCGCTCGGAGAGTCAATGCTGTTTTCTTCAGGGGCTATCAAGCGCCTGGGCAGCGTTGAGGACGGCACCACCACCTCCGACTGGGACCCCAGTGAGATAGAGCGGCATATGAGCATCAACCTGTCCCTGCTTCCCCTGGTGTGGAAAGAAACAAAGATAAACCTCATCGACACCCCGGGCTACGCTGACTTTACCACTGAAATCAAGTGCGGTCTCCGCGTTAGCGAAGGGGCGGTAATCGTAATCTGCGCCGTCTCCGGGGTAGAGGTGGACACCGAGCGGGTCTGGGACTACGTGGAAAAGGCAAATATGCCTCGCCTGCTGTTCATCAACAGGATGGATAAAGATAACGCCAATTTCTTCGCCGCACTGGAGGAAATCCACAAAAAGCTGGGGACAAAATGCCTCCCCGTCACCCTCCCCATAGGCTCCCAGAGCGATTTCCAGGGCATCGTGGACCTGGTGAGCCTGAAAGGCTACACCGGCGCCAGCGGCGAGGAAACGGAAATACCCCCTTCGCTCAAAGAGCAAGCCGCTTCCTACCGGGAGAAGCTGGTGGAAGCCGCCGTGGAAACCAGCGATGAGCTCCTCACCAGGTACCTGGAAGGAGCGGAAATCAGCAACGAGGAGATTCTCGGCGCGGTGAAGAAGGCGACCATCTCCGGGAAGCTGGTGCCTGTTTTCGCCGGCTCGGCATTATTGAGCATCGGCACAAGCTCACTTCTTAATGCCATCGGCAACTTCCTTCCCTCGCCCCAGGAGCAGGGAGCTACAACCGCAGTAAATCCGGCAACGAAGGAAAAGGAAGAAGTCAAGCCGGCTCCGGGAGAACCCCTGACCAGCCTGGTGTTCAAGACCACCGCCGACCCCTATGTGGGCAAGCTCAACTACTTCCGGGTCTATTCCGGCTCGCTGCCCAGCAACTCCCAGGTCTGGAACGCCACCAAGAACGGCATGGAGCGCGTGGCTCAACTGTTCACCTTGAGGGGCAAGAACCAGGAGCAGATTCCCGAGGTAGGCGCCGGCGATATCGGGGCGGTTGCCCGGCTGAGCCTGACCACCACCGGAGATACCCTCTGCAGCCCGGAGCACCGCCTCATACTGGAGGGCATTGAGTTCCCCCAGGTGAATTTAACCATGGCAGTCCAGCCTCAGACCAAAGCCGACCTGGACAAGATGAGCACCATCCTGCCCCGGCTTTGCGAGGAAGACCCCGCCCTCCGCATGCAGCGGGAGCAGGACACCAACGAGTTTCTCATTTCGGGAATCGGCGATGCCCACCTGGAGATGGTCAAGGAGAAGGCGCAGCGCAAGTTCGGCGTGAAGCTGATTTTGAGCCCGCCGAAAGTCCCCTACAAGGAGACCGTCACCGCGGCGACCAAGGCGGAATACAAGCACAAGAAGCAGACCGGAGGACACGGGCAATATGGACATGTCCTCCTGGAGGTGGAGCCGCTACCCCGGGGCAGCGGCTTTGAGTTCGTGGAGAAGATTATCGGCGGCGCAATACCCAAAAACTACATCCCCGCCGTGGAGAAGGGAGTCAACGAAGCCAGGCAGCAGGGCGTCCTGGGGGGCTATCCGGTGATAGATACCCGGGTTACCCTCTACGACGGCAGCTTCCATCCCGTGGACTCATCGGATATCTGCTTTAAAATCGCCGGGGCGCAAGCCCTGAAAAAGGGGCTGTCCCAGGGGCAGCCAGTCCTGCTTGAGCCCATCATGGACCTGACCGTGACCGCTCCCGAGGGGTTCACCGGCGACCTCACCGGCGACCTCAACTCACGGAGGGGGCGGGTGCTCGGTATATCGCCTGAGGGCAAAAATATCACCATCCAGGCACAGGCGCCCTACGCCGAGCTGCTGGACTATGCCACAGTGCTGAGGTCAATAACCCAGGGACGGGCGAGCTTCACCATGGAGTCCAGCCACTACGAGGAAGTGCCCGCCTACATCACCCAGAAAATCGTCGCCCAGGCGAAGGAAAAGGCGTAGCCGGAAAGGCTGCCATCCTGCGGAAAACCAGGCTGTTGCTTCCACCCCGCCTGCAAAGCTGTCCCCAAAATGATAAGATTAGTTCCACGAGGGGGTCTGGCAGAGTGAAGGGGTTATTGGCTGTTCTTTTGACGGCGGTCTTGCTTCTCCCCGGCTGCGCCAGGGAAAATCAAGGTCCTGGCGGAGAGCCAGCTAAAGAAATAGTGATACCTTCCTCCTTGGAGCCTTCCTATGTATTCGCAGGATTCGTTAATACCACCCCGCCTCTTGGAGTTTTCCTATACATGGCCGGCGAATGGTCGCGAGAGAATATGGACCCCTATGCTATGCCAGAGGGAGCTTCTGAAGAGGGATTTCTCCGGGGATTTGGCGGCGATTTTCCAGACATTTTGTATACCAAGAAAGGGGAGACACCAAAGGAGACACCAAACATGAGTGATTGGAGTGATTGGGAAGCGTGGTTTTTTACAGACTCCAATACTAGTGAGGCAGCGAATATAACTTCCTGGCTGGTGTTATCCTTTCGGGTGCTGAAATATGAAAACACGGAATTTGCAGAAAAAAGCTTCACTAACATCAGTGTGGCACAGGAACTCCAAGACTCGACTTATAATGGCGTAGCGTTGAAGAGTGGCATTCATTCCCTGGATTATTGGGAAGAGGATGAGTGGGAGAAGTCTACAGCGTTATGCTATCTTATTCATTCGGGTTGCTTTATCATCTACCTCTATGGTCAAGATGACGTTGCCCGGGACGCTCTGGACAGGACTATCGAAGCATTCGGGGTGGAGTCAGGCTCCAATTAGGCGCAGGCAGAAAATACGACTTAAGTGCCTGATGAATCAGGCAACTACGAGATTGCTTCGTCGCCCGTTAGCTAACGGGCTCCTCGCAATGACGAGAGTATCATTGACGGGAGGGGAGTGTCATTGCGAGCCGAAGGCGCGGCAATCTCCCAAAAATACCCTCTCCCTTGACGGGAGAGGGCTGGGGTGAGGGTGAAGCCCCTCTATCCCGCCAGTAGTTCCTTCAGCTTGCGGGTAAGAGCAGGGACAACATCCTCAAACTTGCCCACCACGCCGAAGTTAGACTGCTTGAATACATTCGCCTCGGGGTCCTTGTTAATGGCGATGATGGTCTTCGAGCCGGTGCAGCCGGACATATGCTGGCTGGCTCCCGAGATGGCGATGGCGAAGTAAATGTCGGGAGCGACAATCTTGCCCGTCAGCCCGATATGCATCGCCTCGGGCACCCAGCCGTTGTCGCAGGGAGGTCGGGAAGCGCCCACGGCGCCTTTAAGCACTTCGGCAAGCCCCTTCAGAGTGGTCTTGTAGGGCTCAGGTCCGCCGCATCCCCTGCCACCACAGACTATCACCGGGGCGTCCTCCAGCTTGACTCCGGTCACCTCTTCCTTTATGAAGTCCACTAACTTTGTTTTCACCGCCGCCATATCAATGGCGACCTTAACGGGAATAATCTCGCCTTTCCGCGAGCCGTCCTTCGCTATGGGCGACATCGCCTTCGCCCTGACCGTAGCTATCTGGGGCATCGCCTCAGCGGTAAAGATTGCCTGAGCATTGCCTCCGTAGACGGAGCTGGTCTGCATAAGCCGCTTTGTCGCCGGGTCAAGGCTCAGCTCAAGACAGTCCATAGCCAGACCAACCCCGAGCCGGAACGCCAGGCGGGGAGCAAGGTCGGCACCCATATTGGTGTTGCCTAAGAGGATAATCCGTGGCGAAATCTCCTTCACCACCGGGGCAGCGACCTGCATATAGCAACCCGCCTGATACTGCTTCAACGCCGGGTTCTCGGCGACATAAACTTTGTCCGCTCCAAAAGCAATCGCCTCCTTGGAGAGGTCGCCAACGGCATCGCTGGCTAATAAACAGGACACTCCCTCGCCCAGCTCACCAGCGAGCTTTCTGGCGCATCCCAGCAGCTCCGTGGTGATTGAAAGGAGCTGTCCACCGGCCATTTCTCCCAGAACTAATATACCTTTATTCTCAGCCATTTCTCCTCCTTGGTGTCAGAGTATTTTCGCCTCTCTGAGCCTTACGGCGAGGTTAGCTCCAGCCTCCGCGGGGGTATCCCCTCCCACTATCTCGCACTTGGTTTCTTTCACCGGCTGGAACAGTTTAGCCAGCTTGGCACGCCTTGCCGCAGCACCGACCTGAGCGGGCTCTAGCCCGATATCGGCGGGCTTCCACACGGTAGGCTGCTTCTTCGCCGCCGCCATAATCCCTTTAAGGGCAGCGTAGCGCAAGTCGCCGAATTCACTGGTTATGGTAAGCAGGGCAGGCAGCTCCACCTCAACGACCTCATAGCCATCGCGAGCGGCTCGCTCCACCTTCACCTTGTTGCCGCTAACCTCCACCTTCCTGACCACGCTCACCGCGGGAATACCTAAAATCTCAGCGAGGCCCAGTCCGACCTGCCCGGCGTTCCAGTCAGCCGACTGCCGACCGCAGAAGACGAGGTCAAATTTCCCCACCTTCTTAATCGCCGCCGCCAGGGCGTTGGCGGTAGCCCAGCTATCGCCCCCTTCAAAGGCGGGGTCCTCAAGAAGGATAAGCTCATCGGCGCCGACGGACAGGGGCTTCTTAATCACATCGCGAGTCAGGTTATTACCCAGGCTGATGGCGGTAATCTTGCCCCCTACCGCCTCTCTAACCCTCAGGGCAGCTTCTATGGCATTCTCGTCGTAAGGGCTAATCACCGGCTTTACATCGGGCGGCACGGTCATCCTGTCGCCCACCACCTTGAACGAAGCCGGCGGCGCCTCAGGGTCGGAGACCTGCTTGCAACAAACAATCATATTAAGCGGCATTGTCCCACCTCCTTAAATAATCAAACATACAAGATTATCCCAAAAAACGCCGGGCTGTCAATAACTCGATTTAAACTGCCGGAACCCGAATCGGGTCAATACTTCTTCTGCACCTCTTTAACATTCAGCTTCATATCAAACTGGAAGTAGAGGGCGGTCAGCATCTCGCCAATCTTGAGATTATGGACGGGGTCTAACACGGAAGGCGAGTCATAGGTAATGGATGCCGGTCCCATCCATATCATTCTCTCGCCCTTGGGGTCCTTGTGGTAGTCTATCTCGGCATACCAGCTGATGAGCTGGGTAAGCCCGTCGCCAGGCTCTTTAATCCAGGGAAGATGCCTTATGGAGAGCAGCGGGGTGGGGTAAGGGAGATAGGCATCCACCACAGCGCCCATAACCCTTTCCACAGGTTTGAAGGTGAAGGTAATCAACCTTTTGCCCGAGGGTCGGTCCAGAGTTCCCTCAATGTAGTCGGCTTTGTTCTCCAGTGTTATGTCAGCTATCTTCTTGGGAGCGCCGGCAAGTTCCCTCCCCGCAGCCATAGCAGCGTCGTTGGTTACATAAATATAGGGGATGTAATATCCCAGTTCCCCGTGGATATCCTTCACCATAATAAGCGAAATATGCTCGTAATACGCTCCCAGTGTGCTGTAACCGTAGCGGGATATCCAGATTGCCCCCTGCGGGGGGTCGCTGAACAATTCAACTCCTTCGGGAAGGAGTCCCTCTACATTTCCGTCAATCATAAATGCCGCCACGAGCGCCTCACAATTCCGGTACTCTATTCCCCTATCGCGATTGACATCAAAGAGCGGGGCATCAAAGGGAATGGACATGCCTTTCTCTCCACCTTTTAAGACCATCTTAATACCTCCTCATTAAGTTTTACTTTTCCTGATACTCCTTGACGATGTTGTAAGCTGAGGAAAGCCCGAGGACCTCAATGGTGCCGTCCTCAACCAGTCCCGCCCGGGCATCCCGGAAGAGCTTCTCAATAAGGAAGTCCTTGGTGAGCCCGTAGCCCCCGAAAATTTGCAGCGCTTCGGTAGCCACTTCAAACGCCGACCTCTTCCCGTAAATCTGCGCCGAAACAGCATGCCGGGAAGAGGCGTCATAGGTCCTCTCGGTATAAATCCTGTTCCAGACATGCTCCATTATCTTCCGGGTGTAATACCGCGAGCTCTCCACCTTTTCAAACATTTTATACAGCTGTTGCTTGATTAGCTGGTGCTCGCACAGCGGCTTACCGCCCTGAATCCGGCTCTTGGAATAGCTCAGCGCCTCCTCAAAAGCCGCCCGCGCCAGACCGGTAAACGCCGCTCCCATAAAACAGCTCGTCACGCAGATTATCTGCCCCACCCGTAGCTCATAGAAAGGAGGGCGGATAAGCATATACTCATCGGGGATATGGACATTATCAAAGACGATGTCACCCTGAGGGTCGTCTCTCAAGCCGAGCTTATCAATCGGCTTCCCCAGGGTTACTCCTTTCTGCCTCAGAGGGACGATACAAAACGCCCCGGTGGTCAGGCTATCATGAGGGGGGAGAGTAACATGGAGTCCGACATGGGTCGCCGCCGGGGCGGAAGATATCCAGCCGGACTTGGGTCCGTTGATGGCCCAGCCGTCGCCATCTTTATCCGCCCTCACCTCGCCGTGGTGCAACTCCTTCACATAGGGAAGGAAGCTCTCCTCACAAGCCAGGATGTAGTCCGAGCCGCATTCGGGCTCGGTCACCCCCCAGCAGCCGTGATATTTGGCTTCGGTATCCTCCACCCAGGGTTTCACAAAATTGTCAATAACATCTCCCATGGCGAACAGGGAAGCTATGGCCGCCCCTAGCTGGTCCACGCCTATCGCCGTTGCCAGCCCCACACTTCCCCAGCCAAGCTCCTCCAGGACTACATGCGACTCCACCGCACTTAAACCCAGTCCGCCATACTCCGGGTCGATAAAGAGCCGGTGATAGCCCAGCGCCTTCATCTGTCGTAATACATCGTGGTAGGGCGAGCCCGGGGCGATTACATCAGAGGGGTTGGACATCTGGTCTAATTTTCGTGCCGCGGGTCTTATCACCCCCTCGGCAAAGCGGTGCGTTTCCTCCCTGAGTAAGGATAACTTCTTGTCCTGCTCCAGCCTGGGGTCAATTTCAAAATACATCAAACCCCCTACTCGATGGGGACGCTGGCGAAGACCTCTTTGGTCAGCGTTATTACCCCTTTCATATTCTTCATTACATAGGACATATCGCCTTCGAGCTTCAGCTTGTTGCTCATTATCAGCCTGATGGTGTCCTGCTTACCGGAGACCATCATTTTCCAGGCGCTGTATTTCCCCGAGAGCTTGAAGGCGGCGTTGCTGTGCTCACCGGGAGCCACCGGCTCCATCGCTCTGACACTGCCATGCCAGAAATCGGCCCAGAAATAGGTGCAGGCACCTTTCAAGTCCCCGAGAGACAGCTTGGAGACCAGCCCCGATATTTTGTCCACATTTATATCTTTAACCGAGGCGTCCAGCGGAATACCCAGCTTCTTTTCAAAAATATCGCCCATAGGCGTGCCGGCAAATTTCTTCCGCGCCTTGGCCGGCATCATGTCCAGGAAGCTCATGAAACCCTCCAGGACTTTCTTCCGGCTCATATCCTTCAGAAACTCCTCGTCGCCCTCGATTATACAGAGAAAATCGCCTTCCCAGTCCTTTGCTGCCTCCTTGTACTTGTCGCTTTTCGCCGCCGCCACCAGCACCGCTCCCACCCATTCCTTTGATGGAAATACTGCCATTTTACCTCCTCCTTTAAACAGTTTTTCGGGACTATAATTATGCCGCTAAAATCCGAGTCCGTCAATAACCCACGTTCTGGGAGCGTTTGCTAACTCAAATTGTCATTGCGAGCCGAAGGCGTGGCAATCTATTGAGATTGCTTCGGGCTAGAGCCCTCGCAATGACATAAAGGATTACAAAACACTCTCTGAATTTGCCTGCCGCCGCCTTTATCTGCTTTAATACAGCCTGCTGATGGACCGGATATACCTGGATTACGCCGCTACCACGCCGACGCATCCCGAGGTGGTAAAGGCGATGCTGCCCTATTTCAGCGACGCCTTCGGCAATCCCTCAACACTCTATTCCTACGGACGGGAGGCAAGGGAAGCCGTGGAGGAGGCAAGGAGCAAAGTCGCCCGCCTCATCAACGCTAAGAGCGAGGAAATCGTGTTTACCAGCGGAGGGACAGAGGCGGACAACTTCGCCATAAAGGGCGCGGCTTACGCCAGCGAACATAAGGGAAATCACATCATCACCACCGCCATAGAGCACCATGCGGTGATAGAGCCGTGCAAGTTCCTGGAAGAAAGGGGGTTTGTGGTTACCTATCTCACCCCCGACAGGCAGGGACTGGTTGACCCGCGGGAGGTTGAGAGTGCCATCACCGCCAAGACCATCCTCATTTCAATAGCGCAGGCCAACAACGAGGTCGGCACCATAGAGCCGATAAGCGAGATAGGCAGGCTCGCCCGAGAACGCGGGCTCATATTCCACACCGATGCCGTGCAGACCGTGGGGCATATCCCCGTGGACGTCGACGAGCTCGGGGTGGACCTGCTCTCCATCTCCGCCCACAAGCTCTACGGACCAAAAGGAATAGGGGCGATATATATCAGGAAGGGCACAAAGCTGACTCCGTTCATCCACGGCGGGGCGCAGGAAAAGGGGCAGCGGGCGGGCACGGAAAACACCCCGGGGATTGTCGGCTTCGGCAAGGCGATGGAAATCGCCGCCAGGGAAATGACCCCGGAGGCACGGCGGCTCACCCGCCTTCGCAACAGGCTCATTAAAGGCCTTCTGGGGCTGGGAGGCGATGTCCGGCTGAACGGTCATCCCACAAAACGGCTGCCCAACAACGTCAATGTGACCCTTGACTCCATCAACGGGGGGCTGGTGCTGTCAGAGCTGGAATCGGAGGGCATTTACGCCTCTGCCGGCTCAGCCTGCAGCTCAACAAACCCTGAGCCTTCCCATGTGCTCCTGGCGCTGGGGCTCTCCGCCAGGCAAGCCCGAAGCTCGCTCCGCTTCACACTGGGTCGGGAGACCACCGAAGACGACATCCGGCGCCTGCTGGAGGTATTGCCGGGCATAATAGAGAGGGGAGCGGCTATGCCCGGAGAAGGTCAGGAATGGTGCTTCCGATGCCGCTGAAAAAGTAAGCCCGTTTACAGGAGCAGGTTCAGCAAGCCACCGATAACCAGCGCCGCCGCCACCATTACTCCGCTGGCTTTAAGCATATCCCTCCACCCCAGCTCCCGGGCAAGCACTACAAAGGTAGCCACGCAGGGGAAAAACATCGCCAGCACGGTGCAGCTGACGACCAGCTGCCCCGGAGTCAACGCCAGCGGAGCCAGCATGCCCACGGCTACATCCTTGCGCAAGAATCCCACCGCCAGGGCAATGACCGCCTCTTTGGGCAGCCCCAGTAGTCCGCTGACCACCGGGGCGGTAACTCTAGCCACAAAATCGAAAGCCCCTAAAGTATAGAGCACATTTACCACCAGCACCGCCCCGAGGACAATGGGCAGAGCCTCCCGGATAAAGCCGGAGACCCTCAGCCAGAGCTTCTCGCCGATGACCCGCCACGGCGGGAGGCGATAGGGGGGAACCTCCACCAGGAGCTCGGGGCTGAACCCCTTGATGGCGCGGTTGAGGATAAGCCCGACGACGACCCAGGATAGGAACAGGCTGCCGTAGACCAGGGCTACATACTGTCCGCCCTGCTGCCCCACCAGCCCGATTATCATCGCCTGCATCGCCGCGCAGGGAACCCCGATGGAAATCAAAGTGGCGGCGATAAACCTCTGCCGCCGGCCCTCCAGAATGCGGGTCGCCATAATCGCCGGCACATTGCAGCCAAAGCCCAGTATGGTGGGTATGATGGCATAGCCGTGCAGCCCCAGGCGATGCATGAAGGTGTCCAGCAATACCGCCAGACGGGGCAAATAGCCCACATCCTCCAGTACTCCCAGCGCCAGGTAAAAAGCGATGATATAGGGCAGCACCGCAGCGAAGGGAATATAGAGCCCGGTGCTGAGCAAGCCGAAGGACCGCAAATAGTCAATTTTTCCATCAACGAGGTTGCCAATCAGGATGCTGTGCCAGAAGCCTCCCTGTCCTAAAGCGAGGCTCAGCTTCATCAGCAAAGGAGTCCACAGCCATTCAAAAAGAGGGGCGGCAACATAGCCGATGAGGCTCTCGGCGATAAAGCGGATGGCGAAGAAGGTGGCAAGGAGAACCACCACGGCGATGAAAACCCCGCCCAGGGGATGATTGCTTATATCCTCGAGGACCTCATACCAGGTATGGTGGCGATGGCTTAACGACTGCACCTGGCTGACTATATCGCCAACCCTGGCCCACCGCTCGTCGCTGGTGGCGTAACTTTCCTGATGCATTGCCGCCTCGGGAAGGCGGCGGACCAGCTCTTTTACCCCCTGCCCGGTCACCCCTACCGTGGGGACGACGGGCACCCCGAGAAGCTTCTCCAGCCGAACGACATCAATATCTATACCCCGGTGACGAGCGTCATCCCAGATGTTGAGGGCGACTATTACCGGCACCTTTCTTTCCAGCAGTTGCAGGGTGAGGTTGAGATTTCTCTCCAGATTGGTGGCATCAACGACGTCAATGACCAGGTCCCCCTCCTTGAGCATCTCACAAGCCACCTCTTCCGCCCTGTTGGTCGGCTCAAGTGTATAGGTGCCCGGCACATCGATAACCTCAGCGTGCTCCTCTCCCCGCCTCAAATAGCCCCGGGTGAACTCCACCGTGGTGCCGGGATAGTTGGAAGCGATTATATGCGTGCCGGTAAGACGGGAGAAAAGGGCGCTCTTCCCCACATTGGGGTTGCCCATGAGCAGGATGCGCATTATCTTCCCTGGGAGCGAGGCAGCTCTTTATCCACCTCGACCATTATCCTGCCCGCCATGCCAAAACCGATAGCTATCTGGGCGCTATCCACCCGAAGGGTAACCGGACCCCGAAAGAAAGTAGCGCTTATCTTGGTCACCTTCTTCCCCGGCCTGATGCCCAGAGCGTCCAGCCGCCGGACTAACCCCTTCCCCCCGAGGACCTCCACCACAGTGCCGCTCTGTCCCAGCCCCATCTGGACCAGGGTGACTCGCTCTCCCTGACGCATCGCCATAACCTATCCCCGGGGCAGCTTCCCGTGCTCCAGATAATATCTATATTGCCGGGGAAAGCCGGCTCCCTTCTGAGGACATGCCCCGATAAACTCTATGAACTTAATCACCCTTCCCAGGCTGAGGGGGCTGATGACATGCTCTATCCGGCAGGCATCCTCTTCAGCCGTCTTGGCATCAACATCCAGCGCCTCGGCGAGAAAGCGGCTCAATGTCCGGTGGCGGTAAAGCACGTCCCGGGCAATCCTGCCGCCTTCAGCGGTAAGCCCCACATATCCATATCTCCGGTGCTCCACAAGTCCCTCCCGGGAAAGCTTCTTCAGCGCTGCGGTAACGCTGGGCATCCTGACCTTCAGCCTCTGCCCGATGCGGCTCACCCTCACTGCCCTCCCCCCCTCACCAAGCATGGCGATTGCCTCAAGGTAGTCCTCCATGCTTGAGCTGTATTCCCTTGCCATCCTCGTCTCCCTCATCGTAAAAATGTTAGTCTAGTCTAACAAATATAACCCCCCATCCTGCTCCTGTCAAGTCCCTGAAGGTAAAAGGAACAGCTAACTCAAGCCCCCGCCTGAGTGGTACTCCAGCCCCTATGCCACTAGATAATCCACAGGGGACAGAGCACCAAGGTTACCGTAGCTATAAGCTTGGCGACAATATGAAGCGAAGGTCCTACCGTGTCCTTTAAGGGGTCGCCCACGGTATCACCAACCACGCCAGCGGCATGTTGTAACGAACCTTTCCCCAGGACGTTTCCGGCCTCATCTTTAAGTTGCCCATCCTCGATATACTTCTTGGCGTTATCCCAGGCGCCGCCACCATTGTTCATAAAGGAGGCGAGAAGAATTGCGGAGAAAGTTCCCACCATTAAGAAAGACCCGACTGCCGCGGGAGCATTAAAACCGGTTATTCTCGTATAGGCAAAGATAACACCAATGGCTACCGGCAGAAGCACCGGGAGCAAACCGGGAGCAATCATTCCCTTTAGCGCCGCCTTCGTAGTAATATCAACTGCCCTGCCATAATCCGGTCTTGAAGTTCCTGCCATGATGCCGGGGTCAGCTTTAATCTGACGGCGCACCTCCTCGATAATCCCGCTTGCTGCCTTTCCTACTGACCTGAGCCCCCAGGCGCTGAAAAGGAAGACCATCATGATAGCTACTATGGCTCCAATCAGAACTTCAGGAATGACCAAGTTTATGTTGAAAAGCTCTCCCCCCTTGCCCTGGAAAAGTAAAACTCGGTCGAAGTAAGCCTGGAAGAGCAGGAAGCCCGCAAGTCCGGCGGAAACCATCGCGTATCCTTTAGTCAGAGCTTTGGTGGTGTTGCCCGTAGCATCAAGGTGGTCGGTAACTCGCCTTATCTCAGCACCGGCATGGGTAAACTCATTGATTCCGTTGGCATTGTCGGTGATGGGACCAAAGGTATCCTCAGTCAGGATGAAAGGACAGGTCATGAGCATTCCCATGGTAGCTACCGCCGTGCCATAGGCGCCACTTATCCACCAGGGAAGGTCTAATCCCGAGTGGATGCCAAACCAGTAGCTGACACCAAGCGCAACAGCAATAACTAACGCCGTAGGCATAACAGTCTCAAAACCCACAGATAACCCGGTGACGATTGTGGTTGCTGGACCGGTGCGAGAAGCCTCAGCGATGCTTCTTGTTGGCTTAAACCTGGACTCTGTGTAGTACTGAGTTACATAAATTACCACTATACTGGTTACTATACCGACGAGACCAGCCCCCATGAGCCACAACCATCCCCCGGTAAGCGGGGCAAACATTATTTTAGAAGTGACTGCCATGGCTGCGGCACAAAGAATTAAAGCTACATAATAGCCGCGGTTCAAAGTGGTCATGGGATTTTCTTCCTCGCCACGGCTGTGAACCGCCAGTATGCCCATTATGCTGGAAACGACACCAAAGGCACGAATAATGAGGGGGAAGAGAATCCAGCCGACAGCTAAAGGCAGAGCAACACCAGCCTTCACTGACAAAAGAAACAAGGAAGCCCCGATTATCATCGCGCCGATATTTTCGGCTGCGGTGGATTCAAAGAGGTCAGCGCCACGACCAGCACAGTCTCCAACATTGTCACCAACCTGGTCGGCGATAACTGCGGCATTCCGGGGGTCATCCTCAGGAATTCCCGCCTCTACCTTTCCGGCGAGGTCAGCACCCATATCGGCAGCTTTAGTATAAATACCACCGCCAAGCTGAGCAAAAAGAGCCACCATACTGGCGCCAAAGCCGAAGGCAACGATAAGGTGTGGAGCAATTTCAGGATGAGTAGCTCCCCCGCTGGCAAAGAACATAATTGTTACACCTACTAAGCTTAGAGTGATAATTGCAAATCCCGAAACAGCGCCTCCCCGCAGTGCTACGCTGATAGCCTTGCTAAGACCATGATGTGAAGCAGCAGCGCAGCGAACATTCGATTTAACGGCAATCCACATGCCGAGAACCCCCGAGAGGGAAGAACACAGCCCACCGACAAGAAAAGCTACCGCTGTCCTCCACCCCAAGCCAAAAGCTGATACCCCCAGCATTTCCAGTTCTTGAGGACTGCTCAGCCTGGCAAGTATAATTCCAATCACTGCCGCCACTACCACCGCAGTTATGCCAATTGTGGAATACTGGCGCCTGATAAAAGCCCAAGCCCCTTCGGTAATTCTCAAATTGACATCCTGCATGGCGGATGTCCCGGTGTCACTACGTAAAATGTACCTTATCAGGGCGATAACAAAGACGATACTAATACCACACGCTATTGGAACAACCCAAAAAATCCCTGGAATCTGTGACATCAAAAACCTCCTATGAACGCATAGTGCGAATTTTTAATCGACCTTCCCCACCAAAAGTGGTGAGATAATTTAATTAAGAACATCAAATTTGCTATTGTAATGCAATTTTTTTGCTTGGTCAATAACCCGAACTACTTGCATTGGGAAATTTTTGTGTTATAATACTTCTTTAGCAATCTATTATAGAGAGTGCTAACTACTGTTCAACAAAGGAGGTGCCATGGCAACCAAGATTAAGCCTTTAGGAGACCGGGTGGTGATTAAGCCCACCCCCAAGGAGGACATAAGCAAAGGGGGGATTGTTTTACCGGATACCGCTAAGGAAAAGCCCCAGGATGGCAAAATCGTTGCCGTCGGTCCCGGCAAGCTGACTGAAGACGGCAAGCGCCTCGATATGGAAGTGAAGGTAGGAGACAAGGTGATTTACTCCAAATACGCCGGGACAGAGATCAAGGTTGATGACGAAGAATTAATTATCCTGCGGGAGAGCGATATTCTCGCCAAGCGAAGTCCATAAGAGGAGGTAAATTAAGAAATGGCAAAGCAACTTCTTTTTGGTGAAGAAGCCCGGAGGGCACTCAAGAGCGGCGTAGATACCCTGACCGACGCTATCAGGGTAACCCTGGGACCCCGGGGGCGTCCCGTGGCGCTGGACAAGAAATTCGGTGCCCCGACAATTATCGACGACGGCGTTTCTATCGCCAGGGATATAGAGCTGCCCGACCCCTTTGAGAACATGGGGGTCCAGCTGGTGAAAGAGGCAGCGACCAAAACTAACGACCAGTGCGGCGATGGGACCAGCACCTCTATTATCCTGGCGCATGGCATCATTGCCGAGGGCTTCAAGAACATTGCCGCTGGCGCCGATGCCATGGCTTTGAAGCACGGCGTGGAGAAGGGAGTGGGAGCTATTGTTGAGGAACTCAAAAAGGTAGCCATCCCCGTAGCCGGTAAAGAGCAGGTAGCCCAGGTAGCGTCTATATCAGCACGGGATGAGCACATCGGCAATTTAATTGCCGATGTGATGGAAAAGGTGGGCAAGGACGGCGTCATCACCGTTGAAGAAGGCAAGGGGCTGGAATTCGAAACCGAGTATGTTGAGGGAATGAAATTCGACCGCGGCTATATCAGCCCCTATTTCATCACCAATGCCGAGCAGATGAGGTGTGAGCTGGAAGACCCCTACATCCTCATCACCGACAAGAAAATCTCCGCCCTGAACGATATACTTCCCGCCCTGGAAAAGATGGTCCAGACCTCCAAGAACATCGTCATCATCGCTGAAGATGTGGAGGGAGAACCTCTCGCCACCCTGGTGGTCAATAAGCTGCGGGGGACCTTAAGCCCCCTGGCGGTCAAAGCACCAGGCTTCGGAGACCGGCGAAAGGAAATGCTCCAGGATATCGCCGTTCTCACCGGCGGCAAGGTCATCTCCGAAGAGGTCGGGCGAAAGCTGGACTCGGTAACCGTAGAGGACCTGGGACGGGCGCGAAGGGTTGTGGCGGACAAAGACGATACCACCATCGTTGAGGGAAAAGGGGCAACCCAGGCTATTGAAGCCCGAATCAAGCAAATCAGGTCCCAGATTGAAACGACTACCTCGGACTACGACAAGGAAAAACTCCAGGAGAGGCTAGCCAAGCTGGCTGGCGGCGTGGCGGTAATAAAGGTGGGCGCTGCCACCGAGGTGGACTTAAAAGAGCGCAAACACCGCGTTGAGGATGCCTTATCGGCGACGCGGGCGGCGGTGGAAGAAGGCATTTTACCCGGAGGCGGCATCGCCCTGCTTAACGCAATACCCATCCTGGACAAGCTCCATGTCAAGGGAGACGAAGCCACCGGCGTGGGGATATTGAGACACGCCCTGGAGGCGCCCCTTCGCTGTATCGCCGCCAACAGCGGAAGAGAGGGCTCGGTGGTGGTGAATAAAGTAAAGGAAAGCCCCCCAGGGACAGGCTACGATGCCCTCAAGGACGAACTGGGAGTCAACATGGTGAAGAGAGGCATCGTCGACCCCCTTAAAGTTACCCGCTCTGCCTTACAGAATGGCGCCAGCATCGCCAATATGATTTTGACCACTGAATCCCTGGTAACCGATATACCCGAAAGGGAAAAGATGCCTATGCCCCCGGGCGGATACCCCGAGTATTAAGGCTTAAAAGAGCCGCCCGGTGGGCGGCTCTTCCCTTCTTTGTCAACCTCACAGCTTAAGCAACCTCCCCAGGGGTTTTTCCTCTTTTACCGGTCCCACCACCGCCAGGCTAAGCCCGTTGCCATTTAGGACCTCCCGGGCTACCTCTCTTACCTCGTCCCCGGTGATGGCATCTATTATGGAGATAATCTCGTCCATGTCCAGAATCTCCCTTCTCAACAACTCCTGGCTGCCCAGCCACGAAACCATATCCTGACTGTCCTCAAGCCGAAGCTGCATCCTCCCCTTGGACAGTTCCTTAGCCCGGCGAAGCTCATCGGGGGTAATTCCCTCCCTCAGCCGGGCTAATTCCTCAACAATTGTCGCCACAGCCGCTTCCACCTTATTGAGGTCGACGCCAGCATAGACGACGAATGCCCCGGAGTCGCGGTAATGCTCCACATAGCTATGAATATCATAGGCCAGCCCTTTTTTCTCCCTGACCTCAATGAACAACCGGCTGCTCATCCCCACGCCCAGCGCGGCATTCAGCAGACCGAGGGCAAAACGCTGCGGCTGAGAATAGGAAACGCCGTGAACACCGAGACAAAGATGCACCTGTTCGCTGTCCTTATGCTCCAGGCGCAATCTCGGAGCATCCTGCCGGCTGTCGGTCAGATAGCCCGTCGCCACCTTTCCCGCAGAGCGGTTGCGGAATACGGACTCAATTGCGCCGACCACCTCATCCGGCGTTATGTCACCGGCAACGCTGACCACGATATTATTGGGCAAATACCACCGGGCAAGGTGCTTCACCATCCCTTCCCGGCTTATTGCGGCTACGGTCTCCTTGCTGCCGATAATCTCGCGCCCCAGAGGCTGCCGGGGCCACAAAAGCTCATCAATGAGCATATTCACCCTCTGCTGGGGAATATCCATATTCATATTTATTTCCTCAACGATAACCTGCCGCTCCTGCTCGATGTCCCGGGCATCGAGGCGGGGGTTAAGCATTAAATCGGACAATACATCCAGAGCCAGGGGGAAATGGGCGCTGGCTACCTTGCACCAGAAAACGGTCATTTCCTCACCGGTGCTGGCGTTGATTATCCCCCCCACCCCCTCAATATCCTGACTTATCTCCTTGGCGGTGGGTCGCCGCGCGGTGCCTTTGAAACACATATGCTCCACAAAATGAGAAATGCCCGCCTCCGCTTCGCTTTCATAACACGAGCCTGAACCGACGAGAAAAGCAAGGCTTACCGAGCGAGTGTGAGGCATAACGCTGGTGATAACCCTCAGTCCCTCACCAACCACGGTTTTATGATACATTCGCCGCAAATTCTACTTTTATCCCCCTTCTCCGTCAATAAAGAGAGGGGCGAATTGCCATAGCGGCATTTCCTGTATTACCATTATGTAAAAGTCCTCTAAATGGTGCAGGAATTTGTCCTGGTTAAGGATTTTGCCATCATAATGGCGGTGGCTGGTGCGGTCACGCTCCTGTTTCGGTGGCTGCGTCAACCTCCCATCCTGGGATATTTAATCGCCGGGCTTATCATCAGCCCCTACACCCTTCCCATCCTGGCGGCTGAAGACATCGGCACCATCCGGTTCCTGGCTGACCTGGGTCTGGTGCTGCTCCTGTTCGGCGTAGGTCTGGAGTTTAGCTGGAATAAAATCAGGGGGCTGGGTCTGACCGCCCCCATAATCGGCGGCATTGAAATATGCACCATGCTCGCCCTGGGCTACGGACTGGGACGGCTTTTCGGCTGGTCAACGCTGGACTCCCTCTTCCTCGGGGCGGCAATGTATATAAGCAGCTCAGCGATAATCATCAAGATACTCCGGGACATGGGAAGGCTGGACCTGCTTTCCTCGAACATCATTGTCGGCATCCTGGTGGTCGAGGATTTCGTCGCCATAGCCCTTATCGCCGTGCTCTCCGGCATCGCCACCACCGGGACTGCCAGCGTTAGCGATATCGGTCTCCTGGTGCTGAGGGTGCTCATATTCGCTGCTGCTTCCCTGGGTTTCGGCGCCCTGCTAGTCCCCAGGATAATCGAATTCACCCAACGCTTCCACTCCAGAGAAGCCCTCCTGCTCACCAGCATAAGCCTGTGTTTCATTATGGCTTTGCTCAGCAAATATCTCGGCTTATCGGTGGCTGTCGGCGCCTTTTTAATGGGCGCCCTGATTGGTGATACCCGGTATTCCCAGGAAGTAGGCGAAGTGGTAACCCCGGTGCGGGACATGTTTGCCGCGCTGTTTTTCGTATCCATCGGAATGCTGGTCAACGTCTTTCAATTTAAGAGTTTTATCTTTCTCGCCCTGGCGGCCTCGGGCGTTTTCATCCTAGGCAAAATAATAAGCAATACCCTGGGGACATTTCTCTGCGGCTTCGGCGGCAGGACATCTCTGCAAGTAGGAACAGGCATGCCACAGGCAGGCGAGTTTTCCCTCGCCATAGCCAAAGTCGGCATAGATAGTGGCGCGGTGATGCCTCTGCTTTATCCCATAGTAGCAGCAATGACCGCAATTACCTCCTTCACCACGCCGTATATCGTGCGCCTGGCTGACCCGATAACAGAGCTGCTAAGCCGCAGAGCTTCGGCGCCAGTTAAGAGATACCTGGCAAGCTTGTCAAACTGGCTGCGCAGCGTCCGCCGGGCTTCCGCCGGCGAGAGCACACTTGCCCGGGAAATCCGGCACTCAGGAAGAAATGTGTTCATCAACTTCCTGCTGATACTGGTTTTCACTGGCATCGGAGCAATTGTGCTTCAATTCGTGGATGCCATCGCCGACTTTACCCACATACCCCCAAATATAGTGGGAATGCTTCTTAGCTTCCTCATCCTGGTCCTCTGTGTCTTCGCCCTGATAGCCTTATGGCGGCATCTCAGCCTGATGATAAACGAGACCATAAAATATCTATTCACAAAACGCTCACCAGCCAGAGCGCGGAACCCGGAGACACTGCGCATCATAATAAGATACAGTATCGTTATCCCGCTTGCCGTTTTTCTAACCGTATGGTCCATCCCGCTTATTATCAGCCTCTTTTCCCTCGGCTCCTATGCCCTTGCCATTCTCTTCATGCTGTTCGCCACCCTGGTCTACTTCCTGTCCACTTCGGTAAGGAACATACACCGCCAGGTGGAAACAACCTTCAGGGGCACCCTGTTTGGGCAGGAAACGGGCAAAGAGGAGAAAGATTAGCCGAGCCGAGATAGGTTGAAACGATAATAAGAGATGAGCTAAGCTTTGCCCCCGGTAACGTGGAAGGGAGGAGAGGCAGCCTCGTCCAGCACATTGCCGGCGGAGTCATAAATAGTAACCGTTATAGTGCAGACAGCATCCTGGTAATCAGGCGCAACCCACCGATAGCTGCCGGTGTCAGGACAACTGCTCACCAGGTTTCCCGAGACCTTCCAGTTTGCACCCTCGGCAGACAACCGTATGCCGGCATGGTCAATGCCCACCCCGGAGGAGTTCCAGGTAATATAATATTCGCTGTTCGCCGCGATTTCGGCGTCCCTCTCCGGCGTCAACAGACGCACCTCTCCAGCGGGGGGAACAACGGTAATGTTCTGCTCCTTCACCCCCACATTATTCCGGGCAGACAGCGCATACTGGGTAAATTCTTCCATGGAGAACTTCTTCTCTCCTTCAGGGTCAACAAGCCGGTCATTTAAATATACCTTGTCCGCCCCTTTAACGCTCCAGCTAACTAAAAAGCCTCCCGTGACTAACTCGGCGTAGAAGGACTCAATAGTGGGCGGAGGCTGGATAACAACGCTGGCATTGACCTCGCCTTTTTCGCTGGTCGCCACGAGCACATACTCCGTGCGCTCAACGGGACGCACCACCATGGTGCCTATCCCGGAATCAACCAGCTCACCAGCGACACGGACTTTAGTCGCGCCGGTTACATCCCAGGAAAGCGTATAGCCATCCGTAGCAGGCTCATAGGCGAAGGCAACAACGGAAGGAAAGGCGGCTCCCCGACTATAAAGCAGGATACTGCTGGCGACAAGCACCACTGCCGCCGCTGTGGCTCCCACCATACGGGGAGAGAGCGCCAGCTTGGGGAGGGCGGGAGCGCCGCGTTTAGCCGCAGGAGCTTTGGGAACAGCCGGCTTGAACTTGGAAGGAACGGAGACGCCCGTCTCAACCCTGGGAGGAGCGGGAGGAGGCGGCACAAACTTGGGAGGAGCAGCAACAGGCGGCACGACCCTGGGAGGAGCGGGAGCAGGCGGCTCAAACTTGGGAACTGCGGGGGCTTCCGGCTTAATCTCGAGAGGAGGAGCTTCCGGCTTAACTTTGGGAGGGGCGGGAACGGCGGGCTTAAATTTGGGCCGGGTGGGCCTAGCCAGCTTGAATTTGGGAAGAGAAGGAATGCCCGGCTTAAACTTGGGAAGAACCTGATAGGTCGGTCTATAGGTTACCTTCCCGGTGAGCAGCATCGTTTCAAAAGCAGACCCCGCCGCCATGACTGGCTTGACCTCCACCTGGAAAGAGTATTCCTTTACTTTTCTAAGTTCGCTGATGTCCTGCCTCAGCAGCCCCTCTTTGGGCTGCACACAAAGCTCAACACTCGCCTTGCCTCCCGGAGGAATATAAACCTCCTTGGGAGTAAAGATATAAGCCAGCTCGCCACCGGGGTCGCTAGCGGTAAGACCTTCAGTGATACCAGATTTACTCTGATTGCTTAGAGCGATGGTATATACTCCAACGCGCCCGACAACGCTCTTAAGAGACATCTCGGCGCTCAACCCGGCGAAGGTATATACCGTCAGCGACGCTTCAACAAAGGTGGACACCAACGAATCAACCATAGAGGTAACCTTGACCCTGAAGGGATAGTTGCCCGCCTTAACATCAACAGCTTTCGGGGGATGAATGATTATCCTTATCCGACCTTCATCGCCGGGAGAGAGCAGCACATCCGCCGCAGAGAAGTCATACCAGGCAGCACCAAGACCTTCCACGGCAATGGAAAACTGGTCTACCAGCTTGGTGCTATTACGAATGTTGACGATAAGCTCGGTAAACTCCCCAATCCTGGCTTTCAGGCTGGTTGAGGAGAGAGCCACCCCGATCTGGTCAAACGCCTCAACTTCCCTCACCGGAGGAGTAGCCCAGACCTTGGGGTGGTAGAGCATATGACCGTTAAGCACCACGGCTTGAGCGGAAGACTCGCCTTCCCCGCTCGGCCTGACCAGCACCTGGAAGGAATACTCTTTATCGGCTTTAACCACAGCCCAGTCTTTAGGCAGCACGTAAAGCCGGGTGACGACATCGACCCCAGCGGGAAGGCGAAACTTCTCAGCATCAAAGGAAAAGTCAAGCTCATCATTGGGGTCAGTAGCCTCAAGCCTCCCGAAAACATCCTTTTTGCTTTCATTGTGCAGGGTGATGATATATGTTCCACCGCGCCCCACTGCCGGTGCGGAAGACATCTCAGCGCTAAAGCCAGCAAAGGTATATACCAGCAGCGAGGCGTCCACGGCGGCATATACCGCGGCGTCAACCATTGAGCTGACCTTGACTTTGAAGAGATAGCTGCCCCCTCTAACCCGGGCAGATTTCGAGGGATGAACAATTACCCTTACCTGCCCTTCATGAGCCGGGGGCAACAGCATATCGGTTGCCGAAAGGTCATACCAGGAAGGCTCAAGACCCTCTATTTTAATGGCAAACTCGTCGACAAACTGACCTTTATTGCGAACCGTGACTACGAGAGTGGTGAATTCACCAACATTTACCCTCAAGCTCGGCGCAGAAAGGATTATCTCGATTTTGTCCGACATCTCAAATTCTCCACCCTTTTTGTTATGATAACATAAAAAGCTCTAATTTTCCTATGCCTCCCTGGCTAACCAATTCATCTTCGCTTTTCGGCAGCCGCCACCACCTTCCTGTCATTGCGAGAAGCGATAGCGACGAAGCAATCCGTTGGCTAACGGATTGCCACGCCCGTCAGTCGACGGGCTCGCAATGACATAGAGGAGCTCTCACCGCGTTGACTTGCCCGCCGAAGGCAGGTAACATTCTATCGTTAAATTGAACGCCAAGACTTTGCCGGAACTTTCCCTTTTCCCCCTTAGCGCCGCGGTGAATAACCAGGGGCACCTCAGCCTCGGTGGCTGCGACACCACCGCACTGGCGGAGGAGTTTGGCACGCCTCTCTATATTTTCGATGAGTTCACCATCCGCCATAAATGCCGCCAGTTTACTGCGGAGTTCTCCCGCCATTACCGCGACACTCTGGTCATTTACGCCTCCAAGGCTTTTCTCAACAAAGCCCTGGCGGTCATCATCAACCAGGAGGGGCTGGGACTGGATGTCGTTTCCGGGGGAGAGCTCAGCATTGCCCATTCCATAGATTTCCCGCTGAGCAAAGTTTACTTTCACGGCAACAACAAGACGCCTGAGGAGCTGGAACTGGCTCTAAGCTGGAATGTCGGGCGAGTGGTGGTGGATAACTTCTACGAGCTTGAACTGCTCAACAGGCTGGCGGGGGAGAAGGGCATGAGACAGGACATCTTGCTCCGCATTACGCCCGGCGTTGACCCGCATACCCACAAATACACCACCACGGGAACACTGGACAGCAAGTTCGGCTTTCCTCTAGCTACAGGGCAGGCTGAAAAGGCGGTAGCTCAAGCGGCATCGGCTTCCCACCTTAATCCGGTGGGGCTCCATTTTCACCTTGGCTCCTCCATATTTGAGCTGGAGCCTTACCAGCTAGCCATAGAGCTTGCCCTCCACTTCGCTCAAAGGCTGACAAAAAAGCATAACCTGAAACTGAATGAGTTCAGTATTGGCGGCGGCTTTGCGGTTCAGTATTCTTTAGATTCCAAGCCGCCCGATGTCGCCGAGTATGCCCGAGCCATAGGCGACAGGCTGAATGACCTCATTCCCCGTCTCGGGCTTACCTATCCCCGCCTTATCATTGAACCGGGAAGGGGGATAATCGCCCAGGCAGGAGTGGCACTATATAAGACCGGAGCGCTAAAGGAGATACCGGGGATAAGGAAATATGTCTGTATTGACGGCGGGATGAGCGACAACATCCGCCCTGCCCTCTATGGAGCCAGATACGAAGCCCTGGCTGCCAATAAAGCCTCCGAGACGGAAAGGGAGGTGGTCACCATTAGCGGCAAGCTCTGCGAGTCGGGAGATATTTTAATCCGTGACGCCAGGCTGGCTCCGCTCTCCCCGGGGGATATAATCGCCATGCCGGCCTGCGGCGCCTATTCCATCCCCATGTGGAGCAACTACAATGCCATGCCCCGACCGGCTATAATCATGGTAAATGAAGGCAAGGCACACCTGGTGCGCCGCCGGGAGACTTACGAGGACTTAACGAGCCTGGACAAGCTTTAACGACCGAAATTTAAGATGTGGCGAGTAATCGGACAGGATAGAGTTTTAACTTCGCTGAAGCAGGGCATCAAACAGGGCAGCATCGCCCACGCCTACCTGCTGACCGGACCGCGCCATATCGGCAAAAGGACTTTAGCCGTTGACCTGGCGCGGGCGATAAACTGTGATGCCTCCGAGCCGCCCTGCGGGCAATGCTCCTCCTGCCGCCGGATTTCTGAGGAGAAGCACGCCGACGTCGTCCTCACCCAGCTTGACTCAACTGCCGAAATCGGCATTGATACCATCAAGGAGCTTCAACACCTGGCTAATCTGCCCCCCTACGAAGGCAGATGTAAAGTGTTCATCATCGACGACGCTGAATACCTGTCCTCGGAAGCGGCAAACCGTCTTCTGAAAATCCTGGAGGAGCCGCCGCCTAAAGTCCTCTGGCTACTATTGGCCAGCGAGGAGGAGCGCCTTTTGCCGACGATTGTCTCCCGCTGCTGTCGGCTTGAGCTTAAGCCGGTGCCCCCAAAGGAAATGCAAAAGATGCTCACCGAGCGCTATAACATTGAACCGGGCAAAGCCAGCCTTTTTGCCCGGCTGAGCCATGGTTGTCCCGGCTGGGCGATATCGGCGACCCAGGACGACGCCCTGCTCCGCCAGAGGGCAGAGAACCTCGACAAGCTCGCCTCCCTGCCGACCACCACCCTGGAGCAGCGCTTTGCCTTTGCCGAGGAGCTGGCGGCACAGTTCAGCAAGCAGCGGAAGCCGGTAATTGAAATAATTGACGCCTGGATTGGCTGGTGGCGCGACCTGATGCTCCTCAAAGGCGGCGGCAAGGAGTCCATCACCAATATAGACTACAAAGACACCCTGGAAAAGCAGGCGGGCTCTTTGACCCTGGAGGAGACCCACGATTTCATCGCCAAGCTGCGCCGGGCAAAAGAGCAACTCAACCAAAACATAAACCCCCGCTTGCTATTAGAATGGCTGATGCTTAACATACCAGGGAGGAAAGTTAGCCGATGATAGTCCGAGCTCTTCTCCAGGCTGAAGGCAAACGAGTTTATGGCGATGCCGGCGACATCGCTTTAAAAGTTAACGACTATGTGGTATTGAATACAACGCGGGGACCGGAGCTGGCTAGAGTGATTGCCGTTGACCTCCCTGAGGCAGACAAGCTCCCCAAGTCCCTGCCGAAAATAGTGCGCCAGGCAGAGGCGGAGGACTTCGATAAAAACAAGCAGAACCAGCAAAGGGAAGAGGAGGCTCTGGAGAAGTGCCGGGAACTGGTCGCCACGCTGGACTTAAAAATGAAGCCCCTGGCGGCTCACTGCAACCTTGACGGGAGACGCTTAACGGTGTATTTCAGCGCCCAGGCGAGAGTTGATTTCCGGGAGCTGGTCCGAAGGCTGAGCCAGCAGCTCAAAACGAGGGTGGAGCTGAGGCAGGTAAGCCCCAGGGATGAAGCCAGACTTATGGGCGGCCTCGGAAGATGTGGTCGTCTCTTGTGCTGCCAGTGCTTTCCCGGCGAGTTTACTCCGGTCTCCATCAAAATGGCTAAGGAGCAAGGGTTGTCCTTAAACCCGATAAAAATATCGGGGCTCTGCGGGCGGCTCCTTTGCTGCCTCAACTATGAAAATGCCCAATACCTGGCGATGAAGGAGAAAATGCCCCGGTTAAATCAAATGGTATCCACGCCCTCCGGGAAGGCTAAAGTGATTGGCTTAAACCCCTTGAAGGCAAGGGTAACGGTGAAGTTTGAAGACCAGTCCGTCAAGGAATTATCCCTCGACGAGCTGGCTTAGAGGCTCGCCACTCATTCGGGGATATACTTCTGCCATTCCCGGTGGCTATTAAGGTAATGATAGGGGATGTAGAAGCCGTTGTGGCGAGGTGCGGTGGGATGGCGCAGCAAGCTCATCCCCGCTTCCTCGGGCGTGCGCCCACCCTTGCGGCGATTGCAGGACTTACAAGCGCTGACCACATTCTCCCAGCTATGCTCACCGCCACGCTGCCGTGGCACTACATGGTCTAAAGTGAGCTCCTTTGTTTGCTTGTTACAATACTGGCAGGTGTAATGGTCACGGTTGAACACCTCGACCTTGGTCAATTTTCTTTCCCGGTGAGGGCGGCGGACAAAATACCCCAGGCGAATCACCGAAGGCACTTGGAAAACCTTCCTGGCGGAATGAATTTCCCCCCGGCTATTTTCGAGGACTTCAGCCTTGCCGTAAAAGACCAATATTATAGCCCGGCGCACGCGACACAAATTCAACGGCTCATAGCCCTGGTTAAGAACCAGGACAGGCAAATTTACTGCTTCCGCGGTTTGCATCATAACAACGGGGCTATTCTAACAGCCACGCTCACCCATTGCAACTGGGCGTCAAGAGTAGCGCTGCTGTGATGAGCGTCCTGCTCGCCGGACCGGCTTTATGTCGCCACGATAGTCCGGGGCAGTGATATTGAATACCGTGCTCAGCTTGGGGTCCACCATTCGCGAGCTGATTCGGGTCTCAATCTCGTCCAGGGAAAGACAGGTGGTAACTACCATTGGCAGCAGGGCATTATAGCGGTAGTTAATCAGCTGGTAGAGCTTCTCCTGAGCCCACTCCGTGGTGGACTGCTCGCCATAGTCATCTAATATCAACAGCGGGCATTGCTTTATCCGCTCAAAAAAATCATCGTAGGATATTTTACTCTCGGGACTGAAGGTGGAGCGCAGGTGGTCAAGAAGGTCAGGCACGATGATAAATAAAGCCGGCTCGCCCTGCGCCAGCCGGTAGTTGGTAATAGCCGCTGCCAGGTGGGTCTTACCGCAGCCATTGGCGCCTTGAAAGATTAGCCAGCCTTCGGGAGAGCGGGCGAATCCCTTTGCCAGGTTAAACGCCTGCTGTAAATTCTGACGCTGCTCCGGGGGAAGGTTCATCCGTTTAGGGTCAAATTTATCGAAAGTCATGCTCCGCAGCAAGGAGCCAAGATTACTGTATTCCTGGAGGTATTGCATCTTCTTTCCCTCCAGCTCCTTCTTCCGGCACTGGCAGGGGACCACCCGGCTGAAATCGGGCTCTCCTGAAGCCAGCAGAGGATGAACGACCCCCGCTCCCTTGCAAACAGGACAGACCTCTCCCTCCCCACCCTTCCCCCCGGCTGATGGGGACTTTTCCCTAAGCTCGGGGCGATTATCTTTTAACGAGGTGTCCGTATCTGCCCCTGATGTACTTGTCGGGACCACTCTTTTTAGCACCCGGTCTATGCGCTCCACTGTCCTTACCTCCACTAGCCCAGTTCTCAAGGATACGGGCGATATATCTCCAGCTGCGCTTATTCAGCACAACCGCTTCCCGGAAAGCCTCCTCAATCCACTTCCCGGGATAGCGCTTTTCCGCTTCTTTAAGCTCCTCGGCAATCAACGGAGTTATCAAGCCGATATTTTCCTCGTAAAGGGCGAAAATATTGGACTGCCGCGGCGTCGGTTCGCTAATCTTACGGGAAAAGTAAACCTCCTCCCCTTCACCCCCATCCCCACGGGACGATAAAATAACTCCCCTCTCCACCGCCAGCTTCAAGCCCCGGTGGAACTCCTTCTCCCCCATAACCGGAGCACAGTGGGCGAGCAGCTCGCCGCGGGTAACAACCCCGGGATGCCCCTGCTTGCGGCTGAGCAAATGGGAAAAATGGAGAATCACCTTGAGCTCAGCTATATCCTTGATTTGAGCTATCTCAAAAGTAAAGAACGATTCCGGCAAAGGGGTAACCTCCCCTTCCGCTACCGGAGCAGGAGGGCTTTTGCGCGCCATCTATATCAACTCCTCGGAACCGGGAGGCGCTGCCTCCAGATTATCAAACCGGGAAAACTTGGGGACAAACTGTAACTTCACCGTATCCAGAGGACCATTGCGGTGCTTTTCAACGATAATATCAGCCTCATTCCGGGGATAAGGCTCTTTCCCGATGTCATGTGTCCTGTTCCACTCTTCTTCCTTACACTGCAGAGCTTCCCGGTAGACGAAAAATACCACATCGGCGTCCTGCTCAATGCTGCCGCTCTCCCGCAAATCAGAGAGCTGCGGCCTGTGGGAAGTGCGCTGTTCCACAGCACGGCTCATTTGAGATATCGTGAGCACAGGTATATTCAACTCCCGGGCTAATGCCTTCAAAGAACGGGTAATGTTGCTCATCTCCTGGACTCGATTTTCACTCTTTCCATCGCCCTGCATTAACTGTAGATAATCGATGATAATCAGGTCGATGCCGTGCTCGCGGTAAAAACGCCTCGCCTTGCTCCTTATATCAATAACTCGCATCTGGGGGGTATCATCAATATAAATCGGTGCTTCCGATAAAGCACCGCTGGCATCCATAATCTTCTTTTCTTCCCTTTCGGTAAAACTCCAGGAACGGATATCGCGGGAGTCCACTTTCGCCTCAGAGGATAAAAGGCGCTGAACGATTGTATCCCGGGACATCTCCAGGCTGAAAAGGACGACACAAGCCCTCTGCTCAACAGCGGCGTTCCGGGCAATATTTAATGCCAAGCTCGTTTTACCCACCGATGGTCGGGCTGCCAGGATAATCAAATCCGACCGGTGCAGCCCTCCCAACAGTCGGTCCAGGCCGGTAAAGCCGGTTAAAACCTGGGCGAGCTGCATCTCCCCGGCTAGAGGCTGCCCCGCCTGCTCAAAATACTGGCTTAAGACATCCCGCACCGAGACCAAATTCAGGGAACCCTGGCGGCGTCCTATCTGAAAAACGATGTCCTCGGCTTTATTCAGACTGGCTTCGACATCGGGTCCCGCCTCATAGCCGATGGCGGCAATACGCCCCGCAGCAATAATCAGCTGCCTCATTACCGCCATGTTGGAGACCATCTGGGCGTGATGCTCAACATAGAACGGCGTAGGCGTGACCGAAATCAGATGGCTCAAATAGGCCGCCCCGCCAATCTCCTCCAGCTTATCCTGCCGCATCAACTCATGAGCCACCGTAATCTGGTCGATGACTTCCTGGCGTTGATAGAGAGCCAGGCAAGCCTGGTAGATTAACTTGTTCGTCTCATCGAAAAAGTCCTCCGGGGTGAGAAATGCCGCTACCTTGAAGATTGCCTCAGGGTCAATAAGCAAAGAGCCGATTATCGCCTCTTCTGCCTCGGTATCGTGAGGGGGTAATTTCTCCTCTATCATGCTCAAGCCTTCGCCGGCTCAATGGTTACCTTGATGTGGGACTCCAGGTCTTTAGCCAGCCTGATAGTCACTTCATATTCGCCCCGCCGGCGCAGTGGTTTATCCAGAACCACCTGCCTCTTGTCAACAGGAGCGCCAACAACGTGGCTCAGCTCCGCGGCGATGTCAGCAGCGGTGATAGAGCCGAACAGGCGGTCTTCAGCACCCACCCGAGCCTCAAGACGCACCTGCTTTCCCTCAATCTGCTCCTTCAGCTTGGTTAACTTTTCCTGGCTCGACTCCCGCTCAGTCTGCTTTTTCCGGATAGTGCTCTCCGCCTGCCTTACCACATCGGCCGTTGCCGCCAGGGCTAAACCCCGGGGAATGAGGAAATTGCGGGCATAGCCGTCGTTCATCGACTTTATTTCCCCGGCATTCCCCTTCAAAGGAACATCAACCAAGAACAGGACTTTCATCGCGACTCCTCCAGCGGTAATTTATCTAGGGACAAAATTTTCGGGATAACAAAAAATTACCAAACGGTTTAATTTCGGTCTAGGGACATTCTAACATAACGAAAAAAATAATTAAAAAGACCCTTAGAGCGAGCCGATAAATTTCTCCGCCGACAGCGCCGCCACGGCGCCTTCTCCCGCGGCGACCACGGCCTGCTTTACCGAGCTATGGCGGATATCGCCGGCAGCAAAGATGCCCGCCACCTTTGTTTCCATTAACCCGTCAGTAATTATGTATCCTTGCTCGTCCAGGGGCAAAACTCCCCGCAGATACCCCGTATTAGGAACCAGTCCGATAGCAACAAAAACACCGCCTACCGCCAAAGATGATGTCTTACCGCTCCGGGTATTTTTAAGCGCCAGCTCCGCCACCAGTTTCCCGCCTTTGATTCCGGTTACCACGCTATCCCAGACAAACTCTATTTTGGGCTCGGCTCGCGCTTTTTCCTGCAAGAACTGGTTTGCCCGCAGCTCGTTGCGGCGATGGATGACCTTAATTGAAGAAGCAAACCGGCTCAGATAAAGGGCGTCGGTAAGAGCGGCGTCCCCGCCTCCGACCACCGCCACCGCTTTGTCTCTAAATAAAGGCCCATCACAGGTAGCGCAATAGGAAACCCCCTTGCCCCGAAACTCGCTTTCACCAGGCACGTCCAGCTGGCGAAATTGCGACCCGCCGGCGATGATTACCGCCGGGGCGGTAAAATCCCCTTCAGTAGTGCTTACTATATTGTCGCCGCGGCGAGGCACCAGCCGGGTAACCTCGGCGGAGAGCGTTTCCAGTCCGTAGCTTACCGCCTGCTGGTGGATAAGCCCCGCCAGCTCCAGTCCCGAGATGCCCCGGGGAAAACCAGGATAGTTGTCCACCCTCTCGGCATTAGCAATCTGCCCCCCGATCACCCCCCCTTCAATAAGCAGCGTCTTAAGCCTTGACCTGGCGCTGTAAAGTCCCGCAGTAAGCCCGGCAGGACCACCGCCAACGATGTATACTTGATGCTTTTCAGCCATGTAGGAGCAGATTAGCTCTCCGACACCCTCTCCCACATATCGCAGCGCCCTCCCCACCGAGCCAGGGCTCTGCCATCGGTAGAGATTTGGGAGATTTCACATAAATTGGGGCAGGCTTTGCAGATGAACGAAGAGGTCTTGAAGTCCGCTTCACTGACGCCAAATCCCTTAAATTTAGTCTCGTGGTGATTGTTCTTGCCTTCCATTTCCTCACGCACCAGGGTAGCCGCTCCGATAGCGCCCATAAGCTCATTATGCGGAGGAACATAGACTCCCGAAGCGAAGGCTTCGTTGAACGCCCTGATTATCCCCTTATTGAAGGCGACGCCGCCCTGAAACACCAGCCGGGGGCGAATTTCCTTGCCCAGAGCAACATTGTTGAGATAATTGCGCACCAGGGACTGACATAAGCCGTAAATAATATCGTCCAGAGGATAGCCCATCTGCTGCTTGTGAATCATATCCGACTCAGCAAAAACAGTGCATCTCCCGGCGATGCGGGCGGGATTGCTGCTCTGCAAGGCATGCTCCCCGAAGTCCTCAATCCTTACATTCAGCCGTTCCGCCTGGTGCTCCAGGAAGCTCCCCGTGCCCGCAGCGCACACCGAGTTCATGCCGAAATCAACGACCACTCCATGGCGAATCATGATGATTTTGCTGTCCTGACCGCCGATTTCAAAAATGGTCTGCACATCGGGCACATGCTGCATCGCCGCCACGGCGTGAGCGGTAATCTCATTCTTCACCAGGTCAGCGCCGACCATTATTCCGGCTAAATAACGACCGCTCCCCGTAGTAGCCACGCCGCCGATTTCAACTCCGGGCGGCACCTGCTTCTTTATCTCGTCCAGCCCCTGCTTTACCATCTCCACCGGACTGCCCTTCGTCCGCAGATAGGTGGAAGCGATAAGCTGGTTATTTTCATCAAGCAAAGCTAATTTGGTGGTCACCGAGCCGACATCAATGCCAAGATAAGCCTTCATCGCTACTCTACTTTCCTGAGGGAAGTCCCTCCGAAGCTCTCCATCTTGCTCCAGTTAGCCGCCTTTATGCTCTGCTGTAATTGTAACGCTTTTCTCCGTTTCATTTCCAGAACAGGGTAAAATAAAATCGAGCCCAGGCTCATAATAATAAAGAATACTATCATCTGCTTGCTTTTGACAAGTTTGTCCAGAGCCTTAAACTCTTCACCCATGGTTCCTTCTCTGCCTTCTAAAGCTTATTAAGTCCACGAAAGCCTCAAGCCGGGTCAGCAGCCCCTGCTTGCCCTGCTGCTCATCGCAGATAACGGCGAGCACCGGTATATCTTCCTTGGTAGAGGGCATGATATTCTCCGCCACTATCTCCGGCATGCAGGTAAAGGGCGCTAAATGGATTATGCCGTCAAAGCCGTCACGAGCATAAAGCACCTTCTCCCCTACCGATTCCCAGCCGTCGCCGCCGATATCATGGTCAATGTAAGGCTGAGCCAGCTTATGAACCTCCTTCCACTCATCCACGCCGACACGGTTGAGAAACAGGCTGTATTTAACCCACCGGGAAAGGGTCATCGTCCGCTCCACCTCCACCCCCAGCTTGCCCAGCTCTACCTCTATATCCATATTAGCGAAAGGCTCAATGACGACATAAATTTCGCCGACAACGCCCACCTTGAGAGGTTCGACGGTGGTGTCCCGGGGGACCCGGTCTAATTTACGAATATATTCTTTGGTTAGCTGCTTAACCTCCTTGGTGCTGGTTGCCTCATCAATAGCCTTGACCGCCTCGCGGTAAATCCGGCTGGCGTCTCCCTTGTCGGTCTCCACCGCCCGCACTTTCTGGACCACCCGCTCTATTTTGTCCAGGGCGAACAGCTTACCAATCGCATAGAAAAATGTCGGAACGATTTCCCGCCAGGAGGCATTATTACTTACATCCTTTATAAGCCGCATAATGCTCAGGAACTTGTGGTGAGAGACATCAACATGGAGAAAACGAGCCTTATAGCCCAGGTCACGAATCATCTGCTCCTGACCCTTGGAATAATAACCCAGCCGACAAATACCCGTCCCTCTCGCCTGAATCAGGGTATCGGCGCCGAGTTCGCAGGTCTCAATCAAGCTGCCCAGGGTAAGCTTATAGGGCAGACAGGCTTCCTGCGGCGAGTATTTAACTCCCAGGTCCAGTGTGCGCTGGGTCATCGGCGGTGGAATTACCACCATGCCCTCAGGAGCGCCCAGCTTCCGCGCCATGGCGTTTACCGGGATATAAACATTGCCAAAGTGGGGTATTCCTATAGACATACCTTCCCTCTTCGCTCAACCATGTCCAGAAAAGCCTCCAGCCTGGTAAGCAGCCCACCTTCGCTGCTATGCTCATCCAGGCTGAGCGGCAAAAGGGGAACCTCAAGCTCCCTTGCCCGATGCTGCACCATGCTCGTCATCATTGAATCAGGTCCACAGCCAAAGGCAGCGACCGTGATTATACCATCAACCCCCCTCTCAAGATAATACTCCCCCGAACCAATTATATCAGCTTCAAACGACCAGTGGGGAGTGCCCACCAGCCTTTTCGTCGCCGCTTCAAGCTCATCCTGGGGTATCATCTCCGGGGTAACAACCCTGACTTTCATCTTGTGCAGCCGTGAAACGAGCCGATGGCTGACATACTCGTCGTAGATGATGTAAGGATGCCCGATAACGGCAACAGTCAACGAAGAAGACTCCACCTCGGGGAGCGGCTTGCCCTCAATAGCCTGAAAAGGAGTAATCCCTTCACCGGACATCTTGCTGTGGTAGTCCAGGACGCTTTCCCACCCCTCGGCTACCGCCTTCCTGAGCTTAAAGGGATTGGAGGTGAAATGGCTCCCCACCTTATACATATTCTGGTATAGATTGTAGCGTCCCTTCTCATAGTTTATCTCCGGGGCGATAATGAGCGGAGATTCGGGAATTAACGCCTGGACCATGTTCGGCAGACCAATAAGCTTGGAGCAGTTATAGCTTTTTTTACCCAGACTGGTTACCGCGGGGACAAACATCACGTCGCACTTATCTACCAGTGAGGCAGCATGCCCGAAAAAGACTTTCACCGGCAGGCAGGTATCCTGCACTCCCCGGCTGACGCCCAGGTTTAATATAGTTTTATTGGTCGGCAACGAGACCACCACCTCAGCGCCCAGCCGCTCAAAGAAAGCCTTCCACGCAGGAAAGAACTGGTAATAAAGCAGAGCGTGGGGAATGCCTACTTTAACCATCGCTTTAAGAACCCTGAAATGCCTGCCTAATCTTTTCCAGCGCCCCGGGCTGCCCGATGACATCCGCCACGGTCATCGCCATTGCCTTGGCGGCATCCAGCATCCCCGCATGTCCGGCTTCAGAAGCAGCGGCGGAGGCAAACTCCACCGAGTGCAGCGATACCCCGGTAGAGGCAACAGCAATCATCGGGTGCACGCTGGGGACTACCTGGCTGACATTTCCCATATCCGAGCTGCCGATAGGCACCGGAAGGTCAAAAATATCAATGTGCCGCCCCAGCGACTCAAGATTTTCGCTGAACAACTTAGCCAGAACGGCATTATTTTTCAGGGGAGCATAGACCTTGTCCCCCCAGCGGTATTCCAGCCTGGCTCCAGTGGTCAGGGCTGCCCCTTTAAAACAATTCAACACCTTGCCCTTCAGCTCCTCAAGATAGCCGTAATCCGCGGCGCGGACCAGAAACCGGGCAGCGCTATGAGGCGGGACTACGTTAGGCGAGGCGCCGCCGTCGGTGATTATGCCGTGAACCCGGGCTTCCTCCCTCATATGCTGGCGCAGCGAGTTTATGGCGGTGAACGCCGAAATAACCGCCTCCAGGGCATTTATGCCCGCAGCTGGCTGGACTGCGGCATGGGCTGCTTTGCCAAAAAACTCGACCTCCAGCGAGATACAGGCAAGCATCTTCACCATCGCTATGTTCAGCATTGAAGGGTGCACCATCACCGCTATATCCACATCATCGAAAACACCCCGGTTAATCATATCTATCTTGCCTCCCTGGGTTTCCTCACCCGGCGTGCCTAAAACTATGACCCTTCCCCCCAGGGCATCAACGACAGCCTTGCTGGCGACGCCAGCGCCAATCGCCGCGGTAGCGATGATATTATGTCCGCAACCGTGCCCGATTTCAGGCAGGGCGTCATATTCCGCAAGCAGGGCAATCCCGGGCTTCCCCCTCCCGTATGTCGCCCGCCATGCCGTAGCCAGCCCGGCAATTCCCCGCTCAACACGAAAGCCGCTGTCCTCCAGGTAACCGCTGAGCCAGGACGCCGCTTTTACCTCCTGGAAGCCCAGCTCGGGGTTAGCATGAATTTTCAAGCTCAGCTCCACCAGCTCACCTCGCCGTTTTTCCAGCTCTCTCTTTATCTTTTCCTTCAAGCGCTTCGCTTCCAACTTGAACCTCTTTAAGTTAATCATTATACTTTCCCTTAATTTACACTACAACCTGGGGCGTGTTTAAACGACGTAGTTGCCCAATTTATTGGGCGACTGTGCCTGATGAATCAGGCAACTACAACCTGGGGGGACTAAAAGGAATGAAAGCGGACGAGCTCGGCGAAAACCAGCTAAGGGGACTGGTAAATGTGGCTCAACTGCTCAAAGAGCCTACCGGCGCCAGCCGCAGCTACGACGCCAGCGAGGTAATCAAGGGACAGCCCGGCGATTTCATCCAGGGCAGGCTCGCCCTCACCCACGCCGGTCAGGGAATTTTAGTCCAGGGCAAGTTGAGCACCGAGGTGGAGCTTGTCTGCAGCAGGTGCCTCAAGCCTTTCCCTTATTCCCTGAGTTTCAGCCTGGAAGAGGAATTTCTCCCCACCATTGATGTCTCCAGCGGTCTGCCCCTTGCATTGCCCGAAGAAGCCGAGGGTTTTACCATTGACGACAACCACATACTTGACTTAGGAGAAGTAATAAGACAATATATCCTCTTAAATTTACCGATGAAACCCTTGTGCCAGCCTGATTGTGCTGGAATAAAGGAGATGAAGCGATATGGCACCTCTACCTAAAAGAAAGTATGCCAAGGCACGCCAGGGTAAGCGGCGAAGCCACCTCGGGCTGGCGAAGCCTGCCCTGGACGTTTGTCCCCAGTGTCATAGCCCGAAGCTAGCCCACCATGTTTGCCTTGTTTGCGGCAACTATGGTGATATACAGGTTATTGAAATCAAGCCGCCGGAAAAGAAAAGTTAGCTAACAATTATGTTCGAGAGAGCTAGGACAGCTTATATCTTCCCCGGACAGGGCTCCCAGAAAGTCGGCATGGGGCAGGACCTCTATCACGACTGTCCCCAGGCGAAGGAAATTTTCCAGGAGGCTGACGCCGCCCTGGGCTTTTCACTTTCCCGACTCTGCTTTGAAGGGCCTGAGGACGAGCTGACCCGGACGGATAATGTCCAGCCGGCAATTTTAGTAACCAGCATTGCCTGCCTCAAAGCAGCCCGGGAAAAATGCAATGCTAACCTCCCCTCTCCCTCCTTCGTCGCCGGACACAGCCTGGGGGAATACACCGCCCTGGTAGCCGCTGATGCGCTCAGCATCGGCGACGCCGTCAGCCTGGTCCGTCATAGAGGGAGGCTGATGTTCCAGGCAGGACAACAGAGACCTGGGGGAATGCTCGCCATACTGGGAGCTGACGAAGACGCCGTTAAGCGTATCTGTCGCCAGAGCGGGTGCATCATCGCCAATATCAACTGCCCGGGACAAATCGTAATCAGCGGCGCCCTGGAGGAGCTTGAAGAAGCTAAAAAACTAGCCCGGGCGGAGGGTGCCCGGCAAATCCCGTTAAAGGTCAGCGGGGCTTTCCATTCCACCTTGATGCAGCCGGTTATCGACGAGTTCGGCGAGATTGTCTCCCACACCGTATTCCGTCAACCCACGGTCCCCCTGATAGCCAATGTGACCGCCCGACCATTGACCGGCGTGGACGAGATAAAAGAAGAGCTGGTAACCCAGCTCTGCCACTGTATTCAATGGCAAAGCTCCGTGGAGCACATGGCCGACGAGGAAGTCAGCACCTTCTACGAGATAGGACCGGGAAAGGTGCTCAGCGGACTCATCCGGCGAATCAACCCCGAGCTCGAGACCGTGAACATCTCCAGCATTGAGGAAATCTCGCAGCTAGAGGTAAACTCGCCACCATCAAAAGAGCGTGACTAGTTTAAGGCGACAGGCAAGAATCACCGCTCTTCAGACGCTTTATGAGCTTGACTGCACCCAACATAAAGCGGAGCAAGCCCTGGCTTGCCTGACAGCAGAGCAGCCACTCCCCCCCGAGACAGCTGACTTTGCCGGGAAACTCGTCCAGGGAGTGTTACAAAACAAGCCTAAACTTGATAGCTTTGTCAGCCGCTTTGCTCCCTCTTTTCCCGTGGAACAGATGTCTATCATTGACCGGAATATCCTGCGTATTGCCATCTTTGAAATTTTAATTAATAATAATACCCCGGTTAAGGTAGCGATAAACGAAGCGGTGGAGCTAGCCAAGAGTTTCGGCAGCGATGCTTCACCGAGGCTAATTAACGGCGTGCTGGGGGCAATAGCCAGCAAATATGGCAAGGCATAACTGACCAAGGAGGGATAATGGCGACCGTCTTTGAACGACTGAAGAAAATCATCATAGAGCAACTGGGAGCTGACGAAGGAGAGATAGCCCCCGAAGTCTCCTTCGTAGAGGACCTGGAGGCTGACTCCCTGGACTTAATTGAGCTCATCACCGCCATAGAGGAAGAATTCAGCACTCCCCAAAGGAGGCTGGAAATACCCGATGAAGATGCCGAGAATATAAAGACGATTCAAGACGCCGTTGATTATCTCCACGACCAGGGAATAAAGGACAAATAACCGGATTACGCCCCGGAGTCGGAACCGCCGGTCTCTGACTGCCTCTTAAAGAAAGGCTTGAGCAGAGAAGGAGTTACCAGCGTGGTAACCACGCTGACCGCCACCGCCGCCCCGTAAAGCCCCAGGCTTATCGCCCCAGCTACATACCCCGCAGCAGCAACGATAAGCCCCACCTCAGCCCTGGGGACCATGCCCACCCCCACTATCATCCCCCCGGTGTGAGAAAGCTTGCCACTGAGCCTCGCCGGTATATAGCAACCTATCACTTTCCCGATTATGGCTACCACTATCAGCAAAACCGCTAACACCGCCGCCCCCGGGGCACCGAAGAGCTTTAAATCAACCATCATCCCCAGATAGGCAAAGAAGAAAGGTGCGGCGAAAAGCATGATTGGTCTCCCCTTCTCCGCTATCTCTCCTTTCTCGCCACAGGCGCTGAACATCAGTCCCGCCACATAGGCGCCCACCACGGGGTGCAAACCGACCAGGGTAACCAGGTATGCCACAAGAAAACCAACGATAAGGGCAACGATGGGCGCTGTGCCTGAGTTCTTAAAGGGACCCAGCAGGAACCGGGAGATGTATTTATTGAGCTTGACGCCAACCCCGAGCAGGGCAAACCACACCGCAAATCCGATAGCGCCGGTTTTTACCGCCTCCAGAACCCCGAACTCCCCGGTGCGAGAAGCAGAGATAACCACGGAAAGGATGATTAAGCCGATTATATCGTCAACCACGGCAGCCACCAGTATGGTAGTCCCCTCCCGGGTATTCAGCTTGCCCATATCCATCAAGATTCTTACCGTGACGCCAATGCTGGTCGCGGTGAGCACCGCCCCCATAAAGAGCCAGCCGCCGGTGCCAACACCGGGACAGAGCGCCCGGGTAACGAAATACCCCCCGATAAAGGGCAGAATAACGCCGCCAAAAGCCACGGCGAAGCCGGTGGGCGCCTGCTTAATGAACGACTTTATGTCAGTCTCCACCCCCGCCTGGAAGAGCAGGATAACCACGGCTATGTTGGCAATGATATACATTATGTCAAAGTCGCCTTCAATCCCGAAGGGGTTGTGCACCGTGGCGAAGTTCAGAATTATCGGGTCATGGAAGACAAGTCCTCCGAGCAGAAAAGGCGAAATAATGATGCCGGCTACCAGTTCCCCGAGGACCGCCGGCTGCTTAAAATACCGCTCTGATAGCTCTCCAAATATCCTGGCGAATATCAGCACCAGCCCCAGGCTGAGTATAAACTTGAAGTATTCAGCTTCCACTTATGTCTTGAGATAGTCCGCCGAAGCGGTGATTATGCTGAAATAATTTATCACCCCGAGCATTTTTCCCTGTTCATCAACCACGGGGACCTCATAAAACCCCTTGTCCAGCATTATATCGATTGCCTTATCTCCTAAATACAAGCTAAACTTCGTAAGGATACCTCATTTAAGGTCGTGACTCAATACCCACGCCCGATGCTATTGAGAGGAGTTCGCCAGCCGACGGGCTCGTAATGCTGGAGAGGGCTATTCCCTCTCCAGCTCGAAGGCGCGGTGCAATGCCTGGACGGCGTCTTTGACCCGGTCCTCGGCGATAATACAGGTTATCCTGATTTCCGAGGTGGTGATTAGCTGGATATTGATGTCCTGGTCATAAAGGGTGCGGAACATCTTGGCAGCATAGCCCGGCGCATTCAGCATCCCCGTCCCCACAATGCTTACCTTGGCTAGTTTGGCATCGGCAACGCACTTTCTTGCCTTTATCTCCCGGGCTACAGGCTCCACAATCGCCATCGCCCGGGGTAAATCGTCCCGCGCCACCGTAAAGGTGAGGTCGGCGATATTCTCGATGCTGGCGTTCTGAACGATGGTATCCACGCTTATGTCGGCATCAGCCAGCGGCTCAAATATGGCTGAAGCGATGCCCGGGCGGTCGGGAACGCCGATGACCGTGACCTTGGCGACATTGGTATCATGGGCGATGCCGCTAACCTTGTTTCTTACCTCTCTTACTTCCATGGAAGCCTCCTTGCAGATAACGGTGCCGGGGCGGTCAACGAAGCTGGAAGCCACCACTATCGGTATATGGTATAGCTCGCCCAGCTCCACCGCCCGGGGATGCATTACCTTTGCGCCGTAGCTCGCCAGCTCCAGCATTTCCTCGTAGCTGATTCTGTCCAGCTTGCGCGCCTGAGGCACAAGGCGAGGGTCGGCGGTGTAAACCCCGTCAACATCGGTATAAATATAACACTCACTGGCTCCCAGGCTGACAGCCAGGGCAACGGCGGTGGTATCCGAGCCGCCCCGACCCAGCGTGGCGACGTCCATATCCGGGGTAACCCCCTGGAACCCCGCCACAATGACGATATTCCCCTTGTCCAGCTCGGCGATGATGCGCTTGGGGTCAACGCGGAGAATCCGCGCCTTGCTGTAGCTATTATCGGTCTGAATGCCCGCCTGGGCGCCGCTGAGGCTGACCGCCTTATAGCCCAGGCTCTCCAGCGCCATCGCCAGGAGGGTGCTGGAAACCAGCTCGCCGGTGGAAAGCAAAAGGTCAAGCTCCCGAAAGCTGGGCTGCTCGCTGACCTGGTGCGCCAGCTCAATCAGCTCGTCGGTGGTATCCCCCATCGCCGAGACGACCACTACCACCCGGTTGCCTTCATCACTGGCTTTAGCCACCCGCTCCGCCACCTTCTTAATCTTCCCCCCGTCGGCAACCGAGCTCCCCCCGTATTTCTGAACTACAAGCGCCATATTTCTATCCTACCAGCCTTGCCATGATATTATACCCTTCTTTGATAAAAAAGCCCGTGCTTTTAGCCTCCGCCTCGGTGAACCTTCCTGCCCCGTTGGACTCAAATCCCTTGCCCCAGAGCATAAAGGGAACCGGTTCATCAATATGGGTCTGGACACTAATCGGCGTGGCGTGGTCGGGCATAACCAGGACGCGGAGAGCGTCCCTGCCCCGCCGATAAATCCGGCTGACGATTTCCTCATCCACCTTTTGAATCGCCGCTATTTTACCATCAACATCGCCGCCGTGGGCCGCCTCGTCAGGCGCCTCGATATGAATAACCACCAGGTCATATTTTCCAAGCGCCTCAAGCGCCCCCTCCGCCTGAGCGGCGTAGTCGTTGTCCAGCCCGTCAGTTACCCCGGGGATATTCAATACCGCCATACCGGTCAACTTCGCCAGCCCCTGAAGGAGGTCAACGCCGGAGGTCAGGGCGGCGTCAAGCCCGTAGACCTCTTTGAAGGGAGGCATATCGGGAAGCTTCTCGCTGCCCCAGAAAAGCCAGAGCATCGTTGCGGGAATATCGCCCCTCCCCAGGCGCGCCACATTCACCGGGTGCTCCTCAATCACGGACTTCGACCTCTCCATAAGCTCTTTCAAAAAGCCGCTCCCCTCTCCGCGGGGAAGAAACTCGGCGACGGGCTTATCGGGAATATCGTGCGGAGGAGTGCAGGCAGCCCTGAGGGTATCTTTATGCCCTTTTATTTTGCATATATGGCGGTAGCTCACGCCGGGATAAAAACGCAATTCGTCGCTGCCGAGACTCTCGTTCAAGCTGGCAATCAGCCGCTTCGCCTCCGGGGTGGTGATATGTCCTGAGCTGTAGCTCCACATTTTGCCTTGGCGCACCGCGACCAGGTTGCAGCGAAAGACGACCTCGTCCGGTCCAATGGGGATGCCCATGCTTTTAGCTTCAATGCCGCTCCTGCCCCGGTAATACACCCCGGGGTCGTAGCCCATAAGGGACATACAGGCGCAGGCGCTGCTGGGCTCCATCCCCGGCGGGACGGTGCGGACAAGCCCCAGAACGGCTTCCCGAGCCATACCGTCCAGGTGGGGAGTCTCCGCCAGCTCAAGGCAGGTCTTCCCCCGGCGCCGGGGCAGAGCCCACCCCGCCGCTCCGTCAATTATCACCACGACGTATTTCATTTGCTCTGATAATTAAACCACCTTATAATAAGCAGAGCAACGGGGCGTAGCGCAGCGGGTAGCGCGCAGCGTTCGGGACGCTGAGGTCGGAGGTTCAAATCCTCTCGCCCCGACCAGATATAACTTACTTCACCAAAAGCCCCTTGAAGGGGATTAAAATAAGGTGAGGAGGAAATAATCCGATGATAAAAACGGAGCTTTGCGACCTCCTGGGAATCAAATACCCCATAATACAGGCGGGAATGGGACCGTTTGTCACCATCAAGTTATGTCAAGCTGTCTCCACCGCGGGAGCTCTGGGCATAATCAGCCATACCGCCCTTATACCCGGCACGGACCCCGTGGAGAAGATGAGAGAGGACATAAGGTGGGTAAATGAGCACACCAGGGGGAACTTCGGAGTCAATGTCAGGGTAGCCAAAATACAGACGGATGCCCCGGGGTGCATAGATTGCATCATAGAGGAGATGGAGAACAGTCCCGAGGTCGCCCGGAAGCTGAAACTGGTTACTACCTCCGCCGGCAACCCCGAGATGCCCTCAGGGAAATTCATCTCCTCGGGAGTCAAGGAAAAATATGGCCTGAAGCACTTCCATGTAGTTGCCTCAGCCTATATGGCGGGCAAGGCGGAGTCGGCAGGCTGCGACGGCGTGATTGCCATGGGGCATGAAGCCGGGGGACACATCGCCTATTCCGATGTCAACACCATAATCCTGCTCCCGGAGATAGTGGACACCACCAGACTGCCCGTGGTTGCCACGGGGGGATTTTGCGACGGGAGAGGTCTGGCTGCCGCTCTCCTGCTGGGCGCCGTCGGCGTCCAGATGGGCACCAGGTTCATCGCCACAAAGGAGTCCGAATTTCACCCCGAATATAAACGGAGAATTCTGGCTTCCAAGGACACCGACAGCGTGGCTACCGCCGGCGCTTTCGGACCGATAAGGCTTATCCGGAACGCCTACAGCGAAAAAGACGAGATAAGAGTGGCAAAAGCAATCGTCCAGGGCACGGAGAAAGGACTGAGCGTAGAGCAGTCCCGGAGAACGATGGCTGACCCGGCGAACCTGGACCCCGAAAGCCTGAAGGCGTATGTCGATTCGGAGATGAAGGGAGAAATGGAGCTTGCCCCGGTGTTTGCCGGCGAGGTGGTGGGGAGGATAGACGACATTCCCAGCGTAAAGGAGCTGCTGGAGAGAATAATGGCTGAGGCGGAGGACGCCATAAAGAGCCTGCCCCGAAAGGTCATCGTAAGGCGGCATTGACAGTTTTGGAAATTTGTGGTAGATTAAAGCCCCAATTTATGTAAAGGAGGTGGTAATGCAAGACCTGAAGAAAGCCTGGGAAGGAGTACTGGGGAAGTCCGCCGAGGAGCTGAAGACCCAGCTCGGACCGATAGAGGACCGGACCAAAGGGAAAGTCGGGGAGCTGATGAAGATTATGCCCGACCTGCCCAAGCGCCTGGCGGAGAGCCTGTCGAAGATGGATGTCGCCAAGTTCAACAATGAGGCGCCGGAAGTTTCGGCGAAGTTCACCGATATCCTCTGGGAGTCAATAAGCGTGCTGTCAGAGAAAAACGCCGACCTGAAGAGCAAGGTGGCTGCCGTGGGAGATATTGAAGTCAATTTCCAGGCAACCGACAGCCCGATGAAGGGATACATGAAGATAAGCGGTGGAAAGCTGACCGGCGGCTCGGTACAGCTGAAGACGGCGACGTTCAAGACAATCGGTCCCACCAAAGTCATGATTGGACTTATAACCGGCAGCGTTGACCCCATCGGCGGGTTTATGTCCAAGCAGTACACCAGCGAGGGGAGCATGGCTACGGGGATGAAGCTCTCCCCGGTAATGTCGGCTGTCGCCCGAGCCCTCAAAGGCTGAAAACCAGGCACCACTTTTGATATTGCTGGGAATATAGAATAGCTAGCGGCGGGATTTATCCCGCCGCTGCTCTCAGCCATAAGCCCAGGTGAACCGGTTTTTAAACCTCTCCAGTATGGCTATGGTCCGGGCGCCCAATAATCCCAGGAAGACGGCGTTTCCCACGGCGTGGAAGGTATCCAGCCACAGGCTGCTAAGCTGAGTTAGCATAAAAGTTTTCAGGGTGTGAGGATAGATGAAGGCAGCCCAGAACCAGGTATTCATCAGCCAGCCAAAGGCGTAACCCCAGACAACTCCGCAGATAACCAGCCACAGTGTATTTAGCTTAAACCGCCTGAGGTATGCCGCGCTGACTCCCACCAGCCCCCAGGCGAGCATTTGATACAGCGTCCAGGGTCCCTGACCGAGGAAGAAGTTGGAGGCGAGCGCCGTTACCGCGCCGACCATAAATCCCGCCACGGGACCGAAGACATATCCCGAGCAGGCTACCAGGTAGGTGCACGGCTGCACGCTGGGCAGGGCGCCAAAGGGGACCCTCAGGACTGCCGACACCGCTCCCAGCATCGCTACCAGCGCTATTTCCTTGGAGCTTATCGCCGCCGTCTCAAACTGGAACAGGAAGGCAGCGATTCCCAGGACGACCACTATCGTGGCTAAAATCGCCCAGTTCATAACGGCATTCAGCGGGCAGGAAGGCACCGCGGGGATGATGAAGCACGCTGCGCCAAGGCCCAGTATCGCCAGGAGGAAAATTCGACTTTTATTCACCCCAGCATCTCCAGGACTTCGTCCGCAGTCAGTATATCCCCGGGAACGCCATAGCCCTCAAAAGCCTGCACCAGGCGGTTTATCTGCGGCGAAAACAGGAGGGCACCGGAGAGCACCTCCCGCCTGCTGCCGCAGACCACAAGTCTCCCCTCGCTCAGCAGCAGCACCCTGTCGGCGTGCTCCGCCACTGTTTCCACATCGTGGGTCACCAGAATCACGGCGCCGCCGTGGCGGCGATAGTCACCGAGAAACTCCATCAGCTCCCGTTTCAAGCGGTATTCCATCCCCCGGGTCGGCTCGTCCAGTATAAGTATTCGGGGATGTGCCGCCATAACCGAGGCTAAAGCCACCCTCTGCTTCTCCCCGCCGCTCAGGGAGCGGGGATAGTGCTTGCGGTATTCCCCGAGGTTGAACCTTTCCAGCATCTCGTCAACCCTCGCCGCCGCTTCCTTACCGTTAAACCCGAAATTCTTGAGAGTAAAGGCAATTTCCTCCTCCACCGTATCGGCGAAGAGATGGTCGTTGGGATTTTGAAAGACAAAGCCGACCTTCCGGGCTAGCTCGGCGATGGTCGCTTCCCGGGTGTTGATGCCCCCCACCGTTACATCCCCTTTCGTCGGCTTCAACAGCCCGTTGATATGCTTGACCAGCGTGGTCTTCCCCGAGGCGTTCCTTCCCATAACGGCGATAAATTCCCCTTCATATAGGCTCAAATTTATATCCCTCAGGGCAACGCGCCCGCCGGGATAAGCATGCCACAGCTTTTTTATCTCAATTAAGGGATGGTGATTTGGAGGCTCAGGAGGGGCGGCAGGAGCGCTACCGCCCCGGCTCAGCCCGAAACGGCTTTGAAAGACCTTCCCCAGCGCCATTCTGCCTTCCTTAACGGTGAGCGGGGTCTCCCCGGAACCGATGCCCCTCTCCCTCAGCCGCCGGGCTAAGCTGATTATCGGTGGTAGACCCACGCCGGTGTCGCTAATTTTGTCCCCGCCGAGGACGCTCCGGGGGGAGCCGTCGGCGATAACCGCCCCCTTGGAGAGCACGATTAGCCGGTCAGCATGCTGCGCCACCCTGTCCAGCCGGTGCTCCACCAGTATCACCGTGAGCCCCAGCTCGTCATTCAACCGCCCCACAGCGGTAAGAACCTCCTCGGCGCTCCCCGGGTCAAGCTCGGATGTCGGCTCATCCAGCACCAGGATACCGGGGTGCAGCGCCAGCACGGAGGCAATGACGACCTTCTGCTTCTCGCCCCCGGAAAGCTCCTGCATCCGCCGGTGGCGAATGGCGGAGATGCCCAGCGTGTCCAGGGACTCCTCCATCCTCTTGGCAATGAGCTCCCCGGGGAAAGCGAGGTTCTCCATCCCGAAGGCAATTTCCCTCTCGGCATCCACGGCGACGAGCTGGTTCTCAGGGTCCTGAAATATCATCCCCACCTTAGCCGCCAGCTCCGGGGTAGAATGCCGCGTTATATCCAGACCGTTTACCTCCACCCTGCCGGTTATCCTTCCGCCGTAGAAATGCGGTATCAGCCCGTTGAGGCAGCGGCACAGCGTGGACTTGCCGCCACCCGAGGGACCGGTTATCAGCACAAACTCGCCGTCCTCAATCTCAAGGCTCACCTCCCGCACCGCCGGCGTGGCGGCATCCTCATACCAGAAGGTCAGGTTCTCAATTTTAATCAAGCCCCGCCTCACTTCTCCCCACCGCCAGGAACACCCCGGAGAGCAGAAGAAGCACCACCAGCCCCAGCAGAGACCACTCCAGGGCGCCGGCGCCTATCCCCCCCAGCGTGGGGTAGTATTGGTAGTCCCCGTAGCCCCAGAGACGCATAAAGATGCCCAGGGCGGCGGCGAGAAACCCTACGGTCAGGGCGAGCACGTCCCTCCCGGCAAATCTTATCGGCTTGTAGAATGTCCGTTTCCTCCCCGAGCCGAACGCCCGCGACTCCATAGCCTCGGCGAGCTGAACCGTCCGGTCAAGCGAGTTAGATAAGAGCGGAATCACGATTGCCATCCGGCTCCTGATTTTTTGCCCCAGGCTCCCCCGGTCCAGCTCCAGCCCTCTTGACCTCTGGACATCGCTGAGGCATTGGGCGTCCTCAACCAGAGCGGGAATGAACCTGGTGGAGAGCGAGGTCACCAGCACCGACTTATAGGGCAGCTTCATCTTTATCATCGCCAGCAAGAGGTCGTCGGGATGGACGGTGAAGTTAATCACGGCAAAAGCAGAGATTATCAAAGCAAGTCTCAAGGACATCGCCGCGCCGAAGAAGGCTGCCTCCAGGGTTATCGTCGGGACGCCCGCCACCGGAAGGCGAAACGGCGCCTCAAAGAGGATATGCGTGCCGTGATAGCTCACCAGCATATTTATGAGCACAATCGCTATGCCGAGATAGAGGGTGAGCTTCATAACCGAAAGCCACTCCTTCCCGAGCCTCGCCGCAGCGACCAGGGGCAAGGTGGCTAGAAACAGTGCCAGGAGGTATACCGGATTATTGAAGATTAGGGCAAAGAGCAAAATGTTCGCCATCCAGAGCAGCTTGCAGAAGGGATTGAGCCGGTGAATGGCGGTGTCGCTGTCCTTATATCTGAAGCCGGTCATCATTTCACTGAGGCACTTCGATTACCTCTCCCCCGGCGATTACCGCCCCGAAGGCCTGCCGAAGCTCGGCAGAATGGTTGACTAGGACATCCACAGCGTCCTTCACTCCAGCTTCATCGGTGCCCGATACCGTCCAGAGAACATTCTGGCAGGCTCCGATGCCGTTGGGGTTCCAGGGATTCTGACTTGCCTGAATCAGCCCGCACCCCGCCCTGTATTCCCCGGCTGCCTCCCCCCGGGAATCAAGGAGCAAAAGCTCGCTTCCCTCGAAATAAGCATAAAAACAGAGCTCGTCCCGGAGCTGGTTTACCTCCGCCACCAGCTCGCAGTCCCTATCGCCCAGCAGAATCAAATTGCACCGCTCTTTCTCCTCCGGCGATAGCTCAACGGCGGTTACCACGGAGACATTCCCCACCCCCAGCTGAGCCAGCCTGGCGGCGACATCGCCGGCTTCGTTCTCCAGACCGGGCGAATAGACCACCACGGTGGGACGAACCTCCCCGCCATAGCCGTGCCCAAAAGGCTCGGGAAAATCGCCGATGAGCGCCGAGACGAAGGAACAAAAGCCCCAGCTATGGAAATCCCAGCGCTCAACATCGCCCTGGTGGAGAGCATAATCACGAGCCCCGACATTGGACAGGATGCCATTAACGTAGAAGAACCAGTCCTCTCCGGCAGCGGAAGAGGTGCCGTTTATAGCGGTAATAAATCCGCCGCCATAAGCCGTCTCTACCGAAGCCACCTGCTCCAGGGCGTCCAGGGCAGTTGAGCCATTGTCCACCGTTACTACCTCATCAAGCGACTCGTTACCGAAGTCCTGGCTAACTATTACTCTTACCTCAATCTGCGCTGAGTGCGGCGGGCGGCAGCCGCTCAAGAGGACGGCAAGGGCAATAACCGCCGCTAGCTTAACCAGCTTCTTCATCGGCTCATTCCAGAGGACTACGCCCGTTTTCTCCTTATCGCCGCAAGGGAAATCACCAGCCCCAACACCACGCCCGCCACAACCACCCACCACCACCGGACCAGCCATGATTGCCCGGCGAGCACAATGAAAGAGCCCTGAAGCTCCCCCAGGCTCACATTATAGCCGCCGGGAGGTTTCACCAGGGAAAAGGTCACCCTTTCCGCCTCACCCCCAGCCAGCGTCACCTCCTTTTCAGCCTCCGCAGCGCCGTTTATGCGGAGCACCACGGTATAACTGCCCTCGGTGCCCCCGGTATTGGACAATAGCGCCGAGATGCTGACCGCCTCGCCTTGCTTGACCCGCTCCGGCTCAATAACAGGGTCGGACAGGGAGAAAGAGGCTGGCGGCGGAACGACCTCGCCAATAAGGGCAAAGGTGGTGAAGTGGCTGACCGGGGCACTCACCCTGTTGCCAGCAGTAGCCACATCGCTCTCCAGCCTCACCCAGCTACCGTTCCCGGCATCAAAGTAACCGATGGCTAAGGACTCCGCGGCGACATACCGCGGGAGCGCCTCGGGGACATAGCTCCAGTTTAAGCTCATCGGGGGATTGAAGGTGGCTCCCCGGGGAGAAAAGTCGCACGCCGGCCCCACGAGGCAAGAATTCTCAGGTGGTAACGGCGGCGTTTTGTTAACCTCAAAGTCCAGTGCTCTAAGCGGAGCGCCCGCTCCATCCCGGGCAACTGTGCCCCGGGGTATAACGATGCCGACCACGCCGTCTTCGGAGGCAGCTTCAATGGCGTCCTCCACCACGCCGTCCCCGCCGATGCGGTAATCCAGTTCCCTGCCGAAGAGGCTCGCCTTCCCGCTATAATAAGAGGTGCTTCCCCCTCCTCCTCCACACACACTACACGAACCAGCCGACACCTTCACCACTACCTTATCGCTCCGGATGCCGCCGTCCTTCTCCGCAAATACCGGGTAGCTGCCGGCGCCAGATATGCGGATAGCGGCCTTCCCATCGGGGCCGGCAACATAGTCCCGGTCAGCATGCACCGTAGCGTTGGGGCAGGGCGTCCAGGTGGAATCGGTGTCGTTATATTCCTCCACCGTAGCGTTGAATATGCCGCCGGCGGTTACCGCCATCCTATCAACGGATATGTTAAGGAGGACATCGGTCCAATTGCCGTAATACCACAGGACTTCGTTATAGGTCTCATTAAGTATAAACTGGTCGGCGCCGACCATGGGGCTAAACCAGTCCACCCGATACATCCAGCCGCTCATTCCCGCCGGCTCCTCGCCGGCGATAGAGCTCACATACAGCCCTCCCCACTCATCGGTGGCGTAATAGGGAAAGCGCTCCTCGTGACCCGAAGCCTCGTCCAGCGCCCCCAGAGCGGTGGCATTAGCCAGATGATAGGTCACATTGCTGTTATCGGCGGTAACCCAGGAATCGGAAACCACCACCTCCCCCCGCCACACGGTCTCGCTTTTTCCCTCCACCCGGACATAAACGGGCAGCCGCTCCAGCTCCAGCGCCCTGACGGGATAGGGCTTACCCAGAAGGGCCGGTATGGCGTACGAGGTAGTCCAGGGGTCAGGGTTGCCCAGCCAGTCGGGGAAAGAGCCGTCGGTGGCGTTCTGAAAGCCGAGCAGGTCGTCAACGGGGGTGGCGCCATTATCAGTCCAGTTAGCGTTTGTGGGGTTCTGCCCTGCCGCTACAATGGCATCAATAGCCCAGGAATCGGTAGAGGGATTGGTCGTTCCCCAGGAGAGAAAGCCGCCGCTAGCCGCCTGCTGGGACTTAATATAACTCAAGCCACCCGTGACGGCAGCCGAGTCTGCGCTCTCCCCGGCGGCAATCAGAGCCATTATGGCAGAAGCGGTATCGTCCACATCGCTCTCGCCCCCCACACCCCAGCTCCAGCCGCCATCGCCATTCTGGTTGCTGATGATAAAGGCTGTTAGATTGGTTATAATCTCCGAGCCGGGGCTTTCCCCGGCGGAGATGAGCGCCAGGACAGCCGAGAAATCATCGTTCAACAGCGCGGCATCCCCGACCTGCGTGCCGTCATAAAGCTCCTCCAGCGCCGCCACGAAGTCCACGCCCCCGAAATTTCCGGGGTTCTCACCGGCAGCCACCACCGCCAGAATCATCCGCTCCACATCGCTGGCTATGCTGAGGTTAGCCTCGCCAGCGTTGCTTTCTAAATAATCAACGATGGAGGGATTACCCCCCGCCGTTTTCCAGCTATGAGGGTCCTCACCAGCAGCGGCTATAGCCATAACCACCCAGGCGGAAGTGCCGAAACCGCCGATATTGCCGTCATCCGCCTGAGCGCTTCGCAGATAGCTCAAGGCGCCGGCTACCTCGGTGTCGCTCGCCGATAGAGGATAACCGGATGCCCCCGCCGGAAGGGGCAGGACCGCCACGATAAGCCCCAGAATAAGCAAAAACCTGCCCCAGAATTTGACCTGGCTCATTTTTCCTCCTTGACCAAACAAGCATACTTTATTATAGACAAGTAAAGTTGACTACATTAGTGTAAAAAAAGCGGCTGAAAATGTCAATACTTTTTCAGCCTTTTTATCTCTCCCGGGCTAAATCAACTATCCTGTACTCCAGCTTCTCCTCTTCCAGCCTCCGCACTACCTCCGCAGCGGCATCATCGGTGCAGACCACCACGAACGGCTGCCCGCAGGACGCTGCCTCCACCGCTGCCTCCCTGACCCCGTAGCGATAACCGGGAGTTACCCCGATGCTCTTCAGGGCGACCAGCGCCTCATTGCCGACTGCCCCGACCAGCCTGCCCTTCCCCACCTCCTTTTTCAGCCGCCCGAGGTCAGTCTGCCCCGAGCCTCCTTCCTGCACCCCGGGCACCCGGCAGACCACTATCTCCCCCGCTTTCAGCTCTATCACCCCTTCTATCTGGGAAACGCCGACATCCCCGCCCTTTTTAGCCCCTGATGCCGCTACTCCCTTCGCCCCACCCCGCCTCAGCCTGGCGGAGGCGAACAGCAACCCCTCCTTCATATACAGCGAGACCGGCTGCCCCGGGGATAAATCATCGCCGGCGATTGCCGTGGAAACCGCTATATCGCTAACCACCTTGTTCACAAAGGAACAATAGCTCTGCAGCTGCCGCGACATCTTCAAAATCCAGTCCACTCCCTCCGTGGTCACCTTATACCTCGAGCGACCCTCCGAGGCAAGCCAGCCATCGCTTATCAGCTCCCGGACATACTCCGAGACCGCCTGAGGGGTGATATTCAGCTTGGCGGCGATGTTCTTCTGCAATATATTCGGCTGGCTTGCCGCTATCTCCAGCAATATCTGAAACTTTGTCGCCAGGTTCTTGCTCTGCAATATCTGCGCCATATGCCGCCTATTATATCATCTCCGCCCGCCGTCCCAACAATGCTATAATACACCTGAATGCCGAAACCTCTTATAAACGGGCGGTATATGAAAAAGACGGGGCTGATTTTAATTGCTATCTTCCTCTCTATCGCCCTGCTGCCCGCCGGCGATAACCGGCCCACTCAGGCTGCCGGTGGACCCCAGCTACAGGAAGCGCCGAGGCTGCCGTCTCCCCGGCAACCGCCCCCGGTAATAGACGGGCACGGGACGGGCTTCATACCCCCGCCGATGAACCTCTCCCACCTCACCGGAAAGCAACCGCAGGGTAAACTCATGGCTGTATCACTGCCGGCGAGCTTTGACTGGCGCGATTACAATAAAGTTACCTCGGTGAAGAACCAGGGTAGCTGCGGCTCCTGCTACGCCTTCGCCGCCATCGCCAACTTTGAGTCCAAGATATTAAAGGACGGCGCCGCCGTCCTCCCCGACCCCGACTACTCCGAGAACAACGCCAAGGAGTGCAACTATTACCAGAGTAGCTGTTATGGGGGGTGGTATGAGTACGTGGCGAGCCTGTTTTCCCAGAAGGGCGTGGTGAACGAGTCCTGCGACCCCTATGTTCCCGCTAATGTGAGCTGCAACTCCACCTGCCCCTACCAGAAGACGCTCACCGACTGGAGAATCATTTCGGGGCCTTCAATACCCGATACTACCGTGCTGAAGAACTACATTATGACCTACGGACCGGTCTTTACCACGCTGTATGCCAGCGGCCTCCCCGGCTTCGGTTCCTATGACGGCTCCTACACCTTCAACTGGACTGCACCCTCTGCCTATCTAGACCATGCCGTGCTGATTGTCGGCTGGAGCAATAACCTTCCCCCCGACCAGCAGACCGGTATGCCCGGAGACGGGTGGATTGTGAAGAACTCCTGGGGCTCTGACTGGGGCGACCAGGGATACTTCTACATTCACTACGGGGCGGCGAATATCGGTATGTATTCCTCGTTTGTGTATTCCTGGCAGGACTACAACCCCAACGGCGGGATTATGTATTACGACGAGGGTGGTAACTCAGCCGCCTGGGGGTACACAGGTAGCACCACCGCCTGGGGGCTGTGCCGCTTCACCCCCCAGAGCAATACCTACGCCACCAGCGTGGAGTTCTGGACCTGGGATGCCACCACCGATATTGATGTGTATATCTACGATGACTTTGACGGGTCATCGCTGAGCACCCTGCGGCGCAGCCAGTTGAACTACAGCTTCTCCGAAGCGGGCTACTACCAGGTGAGGCTGGACTCGCCTCTGCCGCTGACTTCGGGCGACGATGTCATCGTGGTGGTAAAATTCACCAACAACGCTGACAAACACCCCGTCGTAGCTGACTATGTTGGACCTTGGGAAACCAACCGCACCTATGTAAGCCCCGACGGCACAAATGGCTCCTGGACTGACCTGGGATATTATTATTACAATGATGTGGCTATCCGGCTGCGCACGGCGACGAACTACACCCTGACCCTGGCGGTAAGCGGCAACGGGACGACGACCCCGGCGGCGGGGAGCTATACCTACGCCCCGATGGAAGTGGTCAACATCACCGCCATCCCCGACGCCGGCTGGAGCTTTATGAACTGGACAACCCCCGATACAGCCGAGCTCGCCAATGCCAGCGCTAACTCAACCACGGTAACTATGGACAAATGCAAGACGGTAACCGCCAACTTCGGCCAGCCGCCACTGGCTAACTTCACCGCTGATGCTACCGCGGGCTGTGAGCCGCTTGTGGTGAACTTCACCGACCTGTCCAGCGGCATCCCTTCAAACTGGAGCTGGACTTTCGGCGACGGCAATACCAGCACGGCGCAGAATCCCAGCCATACTTACTATGCCGGCACCTATAATATAACCCTGAACGCCTCCAATATCTGCGGCTGGAACGCGACCGCAAAGACCGGCTACATCGCCGTAAACTCAACCCCGACCGCCAACTTCACCGCCAATGTAACCGACGGCTGTAAGCCGCTCACGGTGAGCTTTACCAATACCTCCAGCGGCAACATCACCGGCTGGAGCTGGACTTTCGGAGAGGGGAACACCAGCACCGAGCAGAGCCCCACCTATACCTACAACAACACCGGCATATACCTGGTAAACCTGACGGTCACCAATGCCGATAACTGCTCGGACACCAGGACGGACTCCATTACGGTTCGAGATGTTCCCGCGGTCAACTTCACCGCCAGTCCCCTGAATGGCTATACCCCGCTTACGGTGAACTTCACCGACTTATCCACCGGCAACGTCACCGGCTGGAGCTGGGCTTTCGGAGACGGGGGAAACAGCGCCGCAGCAAGCCCAACGCATAACTACACCGCCGCGGGCACCTACACCGTCAACCTCACCGTTGATAATGCCTGCGGCGCGAACACGACCTCAAAGGCAAGATACATCAGTGTAATGTCCACGCCGTCAGGAGGCGGTGGAGGGGGAGGGGGGAGCATGAAAGAAGCCGAGAATTACCTTTCGGTAACGATGCTGGGGAACAGTTCAAAATATAAAATCGGCGCGGAAGGCAATCTGACGCAGGCGGTAGAGGTCTCTTCCGGGGACGGCAGGGTAATTCTCTCCCTGGGTAAAGGCACTGCCTGCCTTGACCCATACGGGAGATGGCTGTCGAGCATAACGATAAAGAAGGAAACTTCCCCACCCTCACTCCCTGAGAACCACCAAATCGTGGGCCAAGCCTATAAGCTGGGGCCTGAGGGAGCCAGTTTCTACCCGGCGCTAAATCTCACCCTCGGCTACGAGGACAATAATATCCCTCAATACGTATCCGAGAAAGATATCTACATCGCCTGCAATAATGCCGCCTCAGGAAGCTGGAGCGCCCTCCCCAGCCAGGTCAACACCGAGAACAACACGATAACCGCCCCGGTGACCCATTTCACCACCTTCGCCATAATGGGGATAGCCACGCCACCCCGGGCGGAGTTCACCATAACCAGCCTTGACCTCAGCAGCACCAGGGTAAAGCCAGGAGAGGAACTCACCGCCAGCGTTACCGCCGCTAACACCGGCGACGCGGAAGGCAACTACAGCGTGAACCTCACCATAAACGGGAAAGTGGAGCAAACAAAGACGGTGACCCTAGCCCCTTCAGCAGCGGAAAGGGTAACCTTCACCATAAGCAAGGACACTCCCGGCATCTATACCGTATCCATAGGCGGCTTGGGCGGGGAGTTCACCGTCACGCCACCGTCATGGTTCAGCAGGCTCTGGTTCCCCATAGTGGTAGTGGCGATAGCCCTGGGGGCAATCCTGGCTTACCTCATCCACCAGCGGAGGGGACGAAAGGCTTAGCGGGCTATTTCCCGCCTATTTGCTACCCCGAAACAAGCTTGATATACTAAACAGGTTTATGGATTACGAGACGGTTATCGGTCTGGAGGTCCACGCTCAATTACTGACCGAGAGCAAGATGTTCTGCTCCTGCAGCACCGATTATGTCAACGCCCCACCCAACACCCATGTCTGCCCTATCTGCCTGGGCATGCCCGGCACGCTCCCCGTCATCAACAAGAAAGCGGTGGAATATACCATAGTGACCGCCCTGGCGCTGAACTGCACCATCGCCCAATACACCAAGTTTGACCGCAAGAATTACTTCTATCCCGATATGATGAAAAACTATCAAATCTCTCAATACGACGCCCCTATCGGGCTTAACGGCAGGATGAGCATTGAGGGCAATGGTCACCCCAAAAAAGTCGCCCTCACCAGGGTCCACCTTGAGGAAGATGTGGCTAAGTTGTGGCACCGGGGAAATTACAGTCTGGTAGATGTCAATCGCTCCGGAGTCCCCCTGATGGAAATCGTCAGCGAGCCTGAACTTAGCTCCGCCGAGGAAGCCCGGGACTACCTGGTCAGATTGCGCACCATCCTCCGCTACCTGGGCGTGTCCACAGGCAACATGGAAGAAGGCTGTTTCCGCTGCGACGCCAATATAAGCATCCGCCCCGTGGGCAGCACCAAGCTATCGTCCAAGGTAGAAGTCAAGAACATGAACAGCTTTAAGGCAGTGTATCAGGCGATGCAATACGAATCAGAAAGGCAGAGGAAGGTTCTTAAGGAAGGAGGCACGCTTGTCCAGGAAACCCGGGGCTGGGTGGACGAAAAAGGCGTTACCGTAAGCCAGAGGAGCAAGGAATATGCCGACGATTACCGCTATTTTCCCGAGCCCGACCTGCCGCCTCTGGTCCTGGACAAAGCCTGGATAGAGGAAATTAAGGCAAGGCTGCCGGAGCTGCCCGAAGCCAGGAAAGAGCGCTTCCAGGCACAATACGACCTGCCGCTATACGACGCCAGCATCCTGACCAGCTCCAGGACAATGGCGGATTATTTTGAAAATTGCCTCAAGCTGAGCGGCACCGACAGGGCGAAAAAGGTGAGCAACTGGCTCCTGGGCGACTTCAGCCGCTTGCTCCATGCCACCAATAGCGAAGTTGAAAATACCAGGGTAAGCCCCGACATGGTGGTGGAGCTGCTTGACCTCGTGGATAACGGCACCATCGGCGGACCCGCCGCCAAGACGGTGTTTACCGAAATGTTTTATACTGGAAAGAAAGCCAGCGACATCGTCGCCGAAAAGAAGCTGAGCCAGCTAAGCGATGCCGCTGAGCTTAGAGGAATAATCAAGCAGGTGCTGGAGGACAATCCTAAAGCGGTGGCAGACTATAAAGCCGGCAAGGAGCAGGCGCTGACTTTCCTTACCGGGCAGACGCAGCGAGCTACGAGGGGGACCGCTAACCCCTCCGTGGTAAAGGAAATCCTGATACAGGAGCTAGGAGGAGGATAAATTGCCCACTTATCTTAACATCGCTCAAATGCTGGTATCCATAGCCTTAATCGTCACCATTTTCTTTCAACTGCACGGTGGAGGCTTCGGAGGCATTTTTGGACAATCAGACTCGGTCTATCGCTCCCGGCGAGGACTGGAGAAAACCCTGTTAAACCTCACCATCATTCTGGTCATCATCTTCATCGTCCTGGCGATATTGATTGCCAGGTCCCCGGCATAATTGACGTGAGCCCAATAATAACGCTGACCACCGACTTTGGCGCTGATGATGCTTATGTCGCCGCGATGAAGGGCGCCATCCTGAGCATCAACCCTCAAGCTAATATCATTGACATCACCCATTCTATCGAGCCCCAGAATGTTTCCCAGGCTGCTTTTATCCTCGGTTACACCGCCCGCTACTTCCCCAGGCAAAGCATCCATCTAGCCGTCGTTGACCCTGGCGTGGGCAGCGAGCGCCGCGGGATAATCCTGAAGACGCCTCTGGCGCTGTTCGTCGGTCCCGACAACGGCATCCTCAGCTATGTAATCGACGGGCTGTCCTCAAAGGAAAAGCTCGCTGTCCAATACTCCGAAAACGGAGAGGTGGCGACCCTGGGAGAGGGGTTTGAAGCGATAGCCATTACCGAGTCGCGCTTCTGGAGACAGCCGGTCAGCGCCATCTTCCACGGGAGGGATATCTTCGCCCCGGTCGCCGCAGCGCTCTCCCTGGACATATCCCCCTACGAGCTCGGGGGAAAAATCACCTCAATCAGTGTTTTTCCCCTTCCCAAGCCGCTCTTAGACCGGGACAGCTTGACCGGTCGCATCCTGCATGTCGACCACTTCGGGAACCTGATTACCAATATCAAAAGCTCCGACCTGCCGGGTAAAGACGCCATAATTGAGGCTTCAGGACACCTTATTCACGGCATAAGCCGCTACTACGCTGAAGGCGAAGAGCTAATGGCGCTCATCGGCAGCAGCGACTATCTGGAAATATCTCTCAAGAATGCCAGCGCCGCTGACTTCCTTAATCTCAGCCCCGGAGACGAAATAAAGGTAATCCGTCAGATGACGGGGGAAGGAACCTAGCGGCATTATGAAAAAACCCATCACCAATGACATCTTCTACCCCAGGACGCTGGCTTTGATTGGAATCTCCGCCACGACCATGGGATGGGCTTATACCTTCTCCCGATTTCAAGGGAAAGTTTACGGGGTCAACCCCAAGCCCCAGGAAATTCTAAACCTGAAAATTTATCCCTCCCTGCTGGACATCAACGACGAGATAGACCAGGCAGTAGTGATGGTGCCCAACAAAATCGTCCCCCAGGTTCTGGAGGACTGCGGCAGGAAGGGAGTGAAGGTCGTGAGCGTCTTCACCTCGGGGTTCTCCGAAATCCAGACCAGGGAGGGGAGGCTGCTCCAGGAAAAAGTGAAGGAGATTGCCGAGAGGTTTGGCATTATCCTGGTAGGACCCAACTGCGTCGGGCTGCACAACTCCCGAATCGGACTGAACTTCACCATGGAGAGGCTGGGCTTGCACGATGGAAAAGTCGCCTTCATATCCCAGAGCGGCGGGCTGGCTCAGAACTTCACCGTTGTGGGGCGGAGATACGGCGTGGATGTGCTGAAAGCGGTGAGCTGCGGCAACTCGGCGCTCTACGAGCCCGCCGACTTCCTGAACTTCTTCAAGGATGACCCTGAAATAGAGCTAATCACCCTGTATGTTGAAGGCGTCAGGGACGGCAGGAAGCTCCTGAAATCGCTTGCCACAGCAAACAGGAAGAAGCCGGTGATAATATGGAAATCGGGGAGGACTGCCGAGGGTGCCCGGGCTGCCGGGTCGCACACTGGCGCCTTAACTGGAACGGCAAGTGTCTGGGAGGCGGCGATAAAACAAAGCCGGGCGGTAATGGTAAACGGCTTCCTTGACCTGGTCTACACCACGATGACCTTCAACTTCGCCACGCTGAAGGGACGAAATCTCGGCATTGTCTGCATCAGCGGGGGGCAGAGCGTGGAATACACCGATGTCTTCCACACCGCAGGACTGAGAATCCCTCTTTTCTCCCGGGAAACGCAGCGAAAAGTGGCAGCAATAATGCCCAAATTCGGCGTCAATACCCGGAACCCCCTGGATATAGCTGCGGGCTGGAGCAGCCTGGAAATGATTGACCAGTGCCTGAAATTGCTCAACACCGAGAAGAATATAAACGGGATTGTGGTGAGCATCGACGCCCACAGGGAAAAGGTGCTGGAATTCCTGGAGGAAAACAGGATTAAAAAGCTGACCGATACCATCACCAGGCTGAGAAGCTCGATAAACATCCCGATATTCGTCATTCTGACCGCCACCGATATGGAAGAGACCGCTTTAACCATCTTCGACGAGCTGGTAAAGGCAAAAATCCCCGTTTATAGAGACCCTGCGGTGGCGGCAAGCTGCATCAAGAAGCTCTCCGATTACTCTCTGGGCGGCAAGCAGAGCTAAACTACGCCGAGCACATTTTCAGCCGCCTTGACAAGCAAGAACTCCGGGGATAAAATATGCAAATTAAATGCATATATGCAAATATAAGCATATGGCTTAATGGAGGATGACAATGAGAGACCTCGTGAGGTCATTCAAGGCTTTATCCGATGAGACCAGGATTAGGATTCTAAAAGTCCTCCTAGAAAGGGAATGCTGCGTTTGTGAGGTAATGCAAGCGCTGGATATCTCGCAGTCCCGTGCTTCTCGCAATCTGGGTATACTCGCGGACGCCGGCTTTGTTAAGTCCAGGAGAGACGGGCTATGGATAATTTATTCTATTGACGAGCAAACGGTGAATAGCTATGCTGCTTCTCTGATTAAGATACTCCGTGGCTCCTTAGTTAATGAGGAGATTATATCGCAGGACAGGGAGAGGTTAAGCCACGCGGTGCGTAAATCTTTGTATCTTGCTAGGGGCATAAACGCCTCCACTTCAGGGGAATTTGATGGCTGAGCAACTCTTACTGGCCGGGCTAAACGCCTTGAAAGGATATATTGCTCTGCATGTGCTTACCTGCCTTGTCCCGGCATTCCTCTTAGCCGGGGCAATAGTATCCTTTGTTTCCCGGGAGACAATTATTGGCTATCTGGGCAGCGCTGCCAGCAAGGTCAAATCCTTCGCCATTGCTGCTGGCGGGA
>Ga0315282_10000762_pt1 | contig 62930 bp, 69 predicted proteins | sample YL17G07_20_MG_FD_203693 | JGI IMG/M metagenome (GOLD analysis project Ga0315282, IMG submission 203693) | Sediment microbial communities from Yellowstone Lake, YNP, Wyoming, USA - YL17G07_20 | ecosystem: Environmental > Aquatic > Freshwater > Lake > Sediment | place: USA: Wyoming | collected...
CTACTGGAACATGATTAAACTATTAAAAGGCAGTACGCCGGCCATGAAAGAACACATCGCAGTTAAACCATGGACCTGGAACGACCTACTCACATACCATTATACAACATGAACAAGGACACTGCCTTAATTTCTATTGAATGTTTCCCAGTGTCCGTGATTTAATGGTATAATTATTATATATTTGTGTGTTTTTGTTCGTTATGGTGTAATGGCAAGGCCGAACACTTGTGGGGCGGGGATTACCTGTCAGAATTCGGAGTGCTCTTTTTACCTTGTTGAAAATGGGAAGCATATCGTTAAGAAGGGGTTTAACAGTGCCGGGCATCAGGTGTACTTGTGCCGGTATTGTAACGGGAATTTTGTAGAGACCATTAATACTCCTTTGTATTACAAGCATTTGGATGAGAAGGAGATAGAGCTTATTGGGAAATTGGCATGTGAGAAGGTGGGGATACGGGCTACTGAGCGTATCACCGGCCATCATCGTGACACGGTGAGCAGGATAGTTAGGGATCTTGCTGGTCATGCCGGGTTCGTGGAGGATTTACAGGCCACGGGGTTGAAGGCCGGCGAGGAGCACGAGGTGGACGAGGCGTGGACGTTCTTTAAAAAAAGGAGAGGAACCTAGAACCGGGAGAAGATGGCGGCGACCTGTGGGTGTACACCTGCCTGCGTAGAGGCTCGTATTTTCTTGTCAGTTTCAGCGTTGGCAGATGGACGCAAGAGACGTGCAGGGAAATGATAACCAGAGTAAAAGATTGTCTTGAGGATGGAAAGACCACTTTTTATTCGGACGGCAACGACGACTACCTCTACGTGCTTCCCGAGTACTTCGAGGACATTGATTACGGGCAGATAGTCAAGAAGAGGGAGAACGGCAGGGTCGTGGGCAAGGAAAAAAGGGCGTTGATAGGAAACCCATTCATGAATTGCATCGAGACGTTCAACGTCGAGAACTTCAACAGCATACTCCGAAACTTCCTTTCAAGGCTCGTCAGGAAAGGAAAAGGGTTTACAAAAAAAGCGCCGAGACTACACGACGCCATAGCCCTCTTCCAGTTCATCTGGAACTTCATACACCAATTAAAATGCAAAAAGACGCCCGCAATGATAGAAGGACTAGCAGTTAAACCATGGACATGGAAAAAGCTACTAACATACCATTATGCTATAGATTAAAGGACACTGGGGAATGTTTTAAACCTCTCATATACTTTATATGATGATACTCTAAAATTGTAAACCGCATATCTGTTCTCGTACTTAGATACTATTTGATTTTTTAACTCAGGATTATAATGGATGGCTAGAATATCATACCAGAATTTTTCCTAGTCCAAACCCATCAGTTTCTCGCCAAGGCCATGAGACGAAAACTTTCTAATTCGAGGCTCTTTATCCAGGTCGTAGAGACAATACCGTTTAGCGGATATGCCATAGGACCATATGTCTTGTAACTACTTCCTTTCCTCTTGGATCATAGTTATATTAGAATTCTAAAAAATGTCGGAAAGGATATATGAAAGTAAGTCGGGTATGGGAAATCAATAAAATATTATTAAGCAAGAGTTTAGGGGGCATATTGCTTGCTACATATAATATTATTTCCCATACCCATTACTATAAAATCGCTTGATATTAAAAATATATTGTTCTCTATTTAACCTTGAGATTAAACTTTGATTTTTTCTATTGTGACTTTGACATAGTCGCCTTTCTTTAATCCTTGTAATTCCCATATTGCTTTATCTATTGGGATTCGTCGCTGTTTATCGTCTGATAATTTGACTATGAATGTATTTGTAGTCATGTTAACCTTTATCACCTGTTTTAGGGGCATAACTTATAAATGTTTAGAGAATAATAACCTACATTAGGTGATATTTCCTATATTAGGTGAATATCATGAGCGGACTCAAACTCGCCATAACAAAAGCCTTGGAGGAAGGGCCACAACCATTGCACACCATCGTATTCAAAATAATCGAGGGAGGAAGAGTGGTATACGATTTCAATGATATCATGAACGCGCTATACGAGCTATCGGCAGAACGGATTATCGAGCGCAACGATGAGACCGGCATAATTTACAGGCTGAAATAATATGGGTGGGCCTTTTGGAACTATGGCTCTAAAGGGCGACTTACCCATACAAATGCACGGAACTTTAAAATAAGGATTAAACATTGTGGTAGTAACATATGTGCCCTCAAAAACAATATAATAGAAAAATCGGGACACTATATACAAAAATATATCCCGTGGATAGAAAATTGTTTATATGATGAGCTCAAATTGCCTTACATGCTCGCGATGGCGAGGCTGGACGCGATCGTGTACCGGGTCGGCGGCGTGCACCCATGCTATGTATCGGAGCATGACTGCTCTATCGCAAGGGATATTGACTTTTATCGTTCTCTTTCTAGGCTGAAGTCCCAGGTGCGTTCTGACATTTCTTCCGGGTTTTATTCGTTGAGCCCTCTGCGGTACGCCCGCTCCTTCGTGACATACGTCGACACGGTCCTGCCGCTGCGGGATGGCTCCTTTAAGCAATCTTTTTTGGGCTGTGCTTACGAAGCTTTCGACGGCAGGGGCCGCCGGGAGTTCATTTCCACGTGCCCGACGAATTACCTGTCGAGCGAGGCCTATGCCCTTCTGGACTCCTTCAAGGCGCTGGGCGAGGTCATCGAGGCCCGCTACATGGACGAGCGCGTCAGCGACCTGATCCGGGAATTGCCGCGGGCGCCGCTCCTGACCACGTTCGGCCTCAAGGGCGAGCGAATACCCGGGGAGGTCGGCGCCGTCATCGAGCGCCGTAATGGCTCCTTCGAGGCATCTTCGCCCGGGCTCCCGTACCGGGCAAAAGCGAGCGACCCATATGATGCATTACTGGCGCTGGAGCGTAGTTTATCCGAAGACCCCTCCCCTGCGAGAGGCCATATATTGCGTTCGGACCCGATCTTCGGCTCGGTCGACGTGCAATTATCCCTAAAAGAATCTTTTTTTATCAAACGTTTTTTAATCTCCATCGCGCCCTGTAAGAACGGCACCAGGTATTACCGCGCATACGGCCCCCAGGCCGGAGTTACCACGAAGTCCGCCACCGTCGAGGGGGCGCTGCAGAACATCAAGGATGCCATCGCTTTAAAATATCACGAGACGCCCGCGAAGGACGTCGAGCGGGACCTCAAGGCCCGGCCCATACTCACGACGGCGCGGTTAAACTAACCACGGGGCGCACGGAGACACCACGGAGGACACGGCGCATATTGAACCACGGCGGGCACGGCGGGCACGGCGGACTTTTTAAATGCTGAAGGGGCTACGCCCCTCGCAGACCCCATATTATTAAGGTTTATCAGGCGTTATCATTAAAATCGGCATTAGTATGAGATAGTACATTTTATAACTGTAAGGGGTCTCTCAGGGGGCATCAGCCCCCTTGAGTTATAAAAAGCCGCCGTGCCCGCCGTGCCCGCCGTGGTTAATATTAAACCGTGTCCCCGTGGTAACCGCCGTGCCCGCCGTGGTTAGCCCCCGCGCACGACGAGTACGGGGCACGGCGCATTTCTTACGATCGCCTCGGACACGCTGCCCAGTAGCATGCGCTCGATGCCGGTCCTCCCGAGGTTACCGACGACGATAAGGTCAACGCCCTCGTCCTTCGCCGCTTTGATGATCTCGTCGGCGGGGTATCCCCGGACAATCTTCGTGGTCAGGCCCACCCCTCTCTCACGGGCTCCTGTCACCACATATTCGAGGGCGTCATCCCCCTCCTTCCGCATCTTCAGGTTCTCGTCCTCGTACCCGGTGATGTCGTCATGGTGCTCCAGTGCGTAGATCTCGAAATGCTTCAGGTTGACAACGTAGATCGCAAGCACGTCGGCGCCCAGCTTTTTCGCCATGTCCAGGCCATAGTCGGCGGCCTTATTGCTGAACTTCGAGCCGTCCGTAGCCAAAAGGATCTTAAAAGCCATAGGCCATCAAGCCCATAAAAGGGCTAAAACCATAAAAGGATATCTATCCGCGGCCTGCCTCGATGGACTTGAGGGCGTCGAGGGCACGCCGGTCTGCAAGCGAATAGTTGACCCACTTGCCGGCCTTTTTATCCGAGACGATGCCCGCGTACTTTAAAATCTTGAGGTGGTGGGAGACGACGGTCTGCTGCATGCCCATGATCAGCATAAGCTCGCACACGCAAAGCTCGCCATTGGCGAGGGCGTAGATGATCTTGACCCTCGCGGGGTCCGAGATGGCCTTGAAGAACTCCGCCTGGCGCTTAACGTCGTCGTCGCGGGGGATTTTCTTAAGGCACTTCTCCAGGGCAGCCTTCATGCCCTCGCAGCACATTTCACCTGTCGCCATATATTCAAACCTATAGCGTCGCTAGGATATTAAATATTCTAGCACGTTATGTCTCTATTGTTTAAGGCTTCCTCGCCGATATTTTGACCGATGCCACCTTCGATATGGCCTTGTTGCCTGCCAGGTCCTTCAGCCCTTTGACGTCGCTCCCGCAGCCGCAGCCGCAGCCTGACGGCTCGCTGACCATGTACGTCAGCTCTTCTCTCGTGCAGGTGTGCTTGCTCTCGACCTTAACGTCCTTGAACCCGGCCGCCTTCATCTTTCCCGTGTATCCGTCCAGCGCGATGGCCCCGCCCACGCAGCTTGCCCATGTCCTGAACCTTTCCAGCTCGTCCGCCTCCAGGTCTCCCGTCAACACCATATCCGATATGGCCAGCTTGCCGCCTGGCTTCAACACCCTGAAGGCCTCGTCGAACACCCTGTCCTTATCCGGGCTCAGGTTGATGACGCAGTTACTGATGATCACGTCCACAGTGTTCGACTCGACGGGCATGCACTCGATCTCGCCCAGCCTGAACTCGACGTTCTTAGCATCCATCTCCTTCGCCGCTTTCCTGGCCCTCCATACCATCTCGGGCGTGGCGTCTACGCCGATGGCCTTTCCCTTCGGCCCCACGGCCTGCGCCGCCAGGAACACGTCGATCCCTCCGCCGCTGCCCAGGTCGAGCACCGTCTGGCCCGGCTTCAGGCCCGCAATGGCCGTCGGATTGCCGCAGCCCGCGCTTACCTCGATAACCTCTTCCGGTAACTCCGATACTGTCTCCTTCGAATACCCGATGTACGATGTGTAATCCTTTCCGCCGCAGCAGGAGCCCTCGGCCGTCGTCAGCTCCGAGTACCTGTCCTTTACCGCCTTCCTGATAGATAGCTCGTCGATATTATTGCTCATTGAATCACTGCTTACCTATGGATATCTCAACATATTTAAATATTTTGATACGTTGATATGTTAAGCGTGGATTAAGATTATTCTCTATGGTCCTGCCTCTAAGGTGAAGTCGGCGAAGGCCGGGTAGGCATAGCCCAGTCCCACGCCCACCGCCATCGCCAGGAAGATCCATACGGTGAGGTATTTATCGAGGAACGAAAGTTTTGGAGTGACGGCTATGCTACATCGCTCTGATAAGATATCATAGTCCAATAATCAGTTATTTTATCTTTAATTTTTCTAATGCCAGTAGTTCCGTGCTTATGTTTTAATCGTTTGTTCTTCAGTGCGACTCATCAAAACCCATCGGTTTCATAGCACGAAGGACCGCTGGAAGCGGTCCCCACAAAGGCATGGACAAAGCCACACGAACACTTTCCTTAAATTAAGAAGATTCAAACCCGGAATAACCCGTTTTGCGATGACACCATAAACTTTTTTTAAATTCTTTTAGTGTGGCTTTGTCCATGCCTTAGTGGGGCACGCCGAAGGCGTGCCTTCGTGCTATAAAACCGAGGGGCGTACGTGAGTCGCATTGAAGAACAAACGATAGCAATATGCAACAAGCAATTGAAATACAGGCACGGAACTACTGGTCGGCGCTTTCTAACGCCGGCGCCCGACCTGGAGCGCTATGACGACAACGCTCACGACTAGCTGTACGCCGACGATGCCCATCAACATGACCTTGAGCACTTCTACCAATACGGACTCGATACCGGGCTTCTGTGTGCCGGCCGGCACAGTGGTCGGCTTAATAGTCGGGGTAATGGTTGTGGTGGGCCGGGAAGGCGTCGGAGTAGCGCTGTCCTCGATATAGCCCTGGATGAACAGGTTCTCCGTAGTCGTCCCACCTGTCACCATGATGTTCTTGGAGACCGAGATACCCCCTTTCTCGGCGGTCAGCACGTATACGCCCGAGGGTATGTTCGTATATACGTATAGCCCGGCGGGTGACATGCTGCCATCGCTTGTGAACTGGGGGTTAACGATACCCTCCACCCTGACGGGGTCCTTTGCCTTATAATCGTTGCCAACCCATACTGTATAATAAAGCGTCACCTTCGCCATGGGGATGCCGTTGCCGCTGGCGTCGAACACCGTCCCCGATATGGAGTTCGTGCCGCCGGAAAAAGGCAGGGGCATAGGCGATATGCTCGCCGGGGGCCTGGGCGTAGGGGTCGTAGTATTGGCTGCGGCCATACTCATAACCGAGGCCGCGATGGGCACGATGACAAGTATGGCGAGGAAAAATGCCATGGAGCGCTTCATTTACGCGCCCCCGTACGGCTATAAGCGTCAAAGAAAGAAAACATCCAGACCAGAAGGGCGAGTATGGCGATGGGCAGGCTCTGAATGAAAGCCAGCGCCCAAAAAATAAAATAGATGGCGAACAGCAAGAACCCGAAGTTTTTCTCCCCCGCATATATCTGGTAATAGCCGGGGACGACGAGCGATAGTATCAGTATTTGTATCCTGTCTCGTTGCGGGACATGGGTGGCGGGCCCGGGCTTTCTCTCCCTGTATTTAGGCACGTCGCTGACGTTAGCCGGGCTATCGCTCTTCTCCGGGCCCGGCTTTTTCGTTTCAGCGTCCTCAATCCCCGGCTCATTCTCGAACTTCCGGTAAAGATCATACTGAGTCCGCCTCGTATCGTCGGACAGGACTTCGTACGCCTCCGATATCAGCTTGAAGAGCTCTTCGGAGGTCGAGGACTTGTTGATATCCGGGTGGTACTTTTTAGCCAGCTCCCTGTACGCCTTTTTAATGTCCTCTGAGGTGGCCTTGCCGTCCAGGCCCAGGATCTCGTAGTAGTCTCTGCTGAAATCCACATTTTTATTAGTATAAGTATTGCTTATATGCCTTTTCCTCATCGTTTTTCAGAACTGGGTATAAAAGCATTTCTATAAATAACGGTTATTTTGGTTTTTTCTCCTAGCAGCTATAGGTTATTACCGCATAAAATTTTCTAGATCCATTAAATCAAAAAGACTTTGAAATTTTTTCGCCTTGATCAGTCATCCATTAGTTATTTAGCATATTAATATATTATTAGAAAATATTTATATCAACAAGATTTTTCTTTTAGATTTAAGCGGTAAGATCGTTGATGCTAATTATGAGGCGATTAAATCGTATGGTTACACTAAAGACGAATTACTTTCCATGAATGCCATAGATTTACGTATCCCAAGCGAACGAAGTTTTGCCATAAAACAATTGAACGAGGCTTATACTAAAGGTAACAAGTTTGAAACGGTACACCAGCGTAAAAACGGGAGCACGTTCTCCGTGGAAGTAAGCGCCCGTGGCGTTGCCGTGGATAATGCAAAAATGCTCATAGCCATTGTACGGGATATTACGAAGCGTACGGAGTATGAGAAAAATCTTGCTCGGATCGCTGCCATCGTGGAATCGTCCGATGATGCGATCATAGGAATGACCCCGGATGGCATTATTACCGATTGGAATCACGGCGCTGAGAAATTATATGATTATATGGCTAAAGAAGTTTTTGGACGATCAATCGCTATTCTAATTCCAAAAGACCGTGAGGGGGAATTATCGCATATTTTTGAAACCATTAAAAATGGCGGATACATAGAACATTTTGATACGGTGCGTCTTAAAAAGGATGGGACTACCATGTTCGTGTCGCTGACTGCTTCGCCTATTAAAGGCCCTGGTGGAGAGTTGTTAGGGGTATCGTGGACGGCCCGTGACATAACCGGGCGTAAAAAGATTGAGGAAGAGCTGGCGGAGGCCAAAGAAAATGTTGAATTATACCTGGATTTGATGAGCCATGATATTAATAATTTTAACCAGACGGTGTTGGGATACCTGGAGTTGGCCTTAGAATCTAAAACCCTTGATGAAGCTAAAGAATTAATGAAAAAACCCCTGGAAGCGTTGGAGAACGGCTCAAGGCTTATAGAGAACGTGAGTAAGTTAAAACAAATAAAAACGAGGTCTTTAAAATATCAGACCATTGAACTTTGTGAAGTATTAAAAAGTTTAAGGGAACAATATTCAAGTATATCGGGAAGAGACGTGGTCATCAATTTTAAACCTATAGGCGGATGTTATATTATTGCTAACGACCTTATACGGGATGTCTTTTCCAATTTGATCAGTAATGCGATCAAACACTCAAACGGCGTTAGACCATTAATAATCAATATATCCATCGAGCCAACCGAGGAAAATGGGAGACAATACTACAAGATAATGGTCGAAGATAACGGCCCCGGCGTGCCGGATGAATTGAAGGGTAGGATATTTTCGAAGTTCCAGAGGGGTAAAACCAAAGCAAGCGGCAGAGGATTAGGCCTGTATCTGGTATATACATTGGTTAAAGACTTCCACGGTAAGGTATGGGTGGAAGACCGTGTACCGGGCGATCATACGACAGGTGCCAGGTTCGTGGTCATTCTACCAGCAGTCGAAAAGTAACCTGATATATTAAAAGAGTCGTTAACGGAAAGAATATATACATCCAATTTTATCTGATTAAATCGTTTTAAGGCTGATTCGATTAGTGTATTAGAAAGGCATTAACCGTCTCCGTCGAGGATGGATGGAATGAATAATAGCTCGCTGAGCGTGGCCATAGTTGATGATGATGAGGACTTTGTCAAACTTTTAACGATGGTTTTTACCAAGCGAGGTATACCGATTTCTTTTGTCGCATATGACGGCTTAGAGGCTATCGACCTGTACAAAAAAGCGGTGAAAAAACCGGATGTCATATTAATCGATCACCATATGCGTATTGTTAATGGGATAGACGCTACAAAGCAAATATTAAATGGCAATGGAAATACGAAATTCATTTTTTTAAGTGGTGACAGGCAAGTGAAAAATGAAGCCATAGAAGCCGGTGCAACCGCATTTCTAAATAAACCCGCTGGAATTAATGAAATTGTTGATGCCATTCTAAATTTAGCAAGCGCTAAGCCTTATTTACAAACCAGTGAAGAATAGGAAAATTGGTAGGCCTGAATATATCGTATTGGTGGACGATTAAACCCACTATTGGGTAGTCAAAAAAGTAGCCGACACCAAATACAAGTATGATGCCCATAAGCTTTTCCACGAAGCATAAGAGATAGTTGGAAGAAGGCCGGAAACCCTCATACAACACGTGAGCCAGAAAACAAAAGCCTTATAAAATTTTTCTAATTCCGTTTATGCAGCATTTCTTTTACATATGAGTTTAATTCTTTGACTTGTTCGGCCAACTTATTAGTTAATTCCTGAAATTTTAATACCTCCCTATAAGCCGTATCGCTGGCTTCGACACAACCAATATAACCAATCTCATGTGTAATATCCCCACACTTTTCAATGGCTTCATGCATAATATCAAATTGCAACTGCACCGCTTGCATAGTCTGCCTAATATGATACCTCAATTCGTACAAAGTATCATCAAACCCTTCGACTGCCATCTCAACCATATAAAAATATAATTCGACGGGATAAATTAAATACTAACGCAAAAAAAGTAACCGAATAAAGCATTATAGACATAAACCAATTAAGACGCCAACGATACACGACTTATTAGATAACCCCCGGGTACGGTCAAATCGCCAGGACCTTTTTATCTAACCCGGCCCTCTCAGGCGGGAAGCCTCGTATTGTTCTATTTTCATAAACAATATTATATGTGTTAGTCTCATATATAAGTTGGATTATATGCGGGTCAATTCGATCACGTTTCAGGCAATGTTACTTTTGGCGCTGGCGTTGACTATTCCGGTTATAGTCGTCGGGAGTGCCGGTTTCGTTTATTATCGCAATGTTATCAAGCAGAACATTTGGGAGGATAACCTTGCGCAGGCTAAAGCGATCTCTAAGCTCACCGATACTTACGTGGGCATGGGCAAAACGTATCTTGAGAGTATATCGGATCGACCTTTAGTAACTAAAGCACTCAACGATAAAAATCAATCGTTCCTGGATTATACATCGGAATATACCGTTAATAATAGCCACCAGTTCAATGAGGCTTATATCACCGATATTTCGGGTAAGATCATCTCTTGTTACCCCCCTTCTAATTTGACCGGGAAAAGCGTTATCGACGAGCCATTCGCCAGCGATCCGATTAAAACGGATAAGCCGTCCGTCAGCGATGGAATGAGAAACGACATTAACGGGTTACCAACCGTTTATATCGGAGTCCCCATTGACGATGAGAGCGGTAATGTTCTAGGCGTGCTGGTGGGGGGATTAAATCTCGATAACTATTCGAGTGCCGTGGTGGACACACAGGTCAAAAACACTCAATACATCTACCTCGTCAATAGGACTGGCTATGTAATGCAACATAGTAATCAGAGTTATATGGATAAGATGGCCGACTTTTCCAGCCTACCCGCTGTCCGAAATGTGATTAAGGGCGAAGAAGGCACCGATGAACAATACTTCCCGTTCGAGAACGATCAAAGACTTACATCGTACGCCCCCCTAAAGAATTATGGGTGGGGCGTGGTCGTATCATTGCCCGTTGATGTCGCGTATAAGCCCATTACCGATTCGACAACGTGGTTCATAGGATTCACCCTATTATTATTACTTCTTTCACTGATATTGGCGATCATTGCCGGCGGGTACATCGTTGACCCCATAGTCCGCATATCGAACGCTACAAAGCAAATCTCCGAGGGCGATATTCAAAAATTATCGGGTACTCTACCGTTAAAAAGGCGGGATGAGATCGGGGAATTGGCAAAGTCCATGCTGGCCATGTCCAATACGATAAAAACAGACCGGGAGAAAATGTTAAAAGCGAAAACTGAAGCCGAAGTAGCTAGTGCCCATGCTGAGGAAGAAAAGAAGCGGTCTGATTTTTATGTCGATGTCATGGGCCATGATATTAATAACTTGAATCAGTCGGCCCTCCTCAACCTGGATGTTCTCCATGCGGATAAAAACTTGACGAATGATCAACGTGCCCTTATTGACAATGCTTATGCTTCCGTATTAGGCAGTGCCAGCATCATTGAGAACGTTGATAAACAAGACGAATACAATGAGGGTAGTAAATACACAGGGACTATGAACTTCTCATTCCGGGCATCTTTTATATAGTCCTAATAAAACCCAAGTATACACGTCATATTAAACCGACTACTATACAAAGGGTACAGGATTTATTGTCCCTTCCCCTACATCTGAAAAGAAGTTATATGCCTTTCCCGCCTTCGCCACCGTTCGGCCATTTCAGCCAAATCTATAAGCGTATGGCGGGAGAGCTTTTATATGTCATGAGCGATGGCGTCCGACATTCCAGGGGCCGGGCAAGGGCCAGCTATAACAGGATGAGCGGGTGGTATGACGCCCTGACATTCGCCGAAGAGGGACTGAAAGAGCTAGGGCTCAGGCAACTGGGCGCACGAAAGGGCGACACTGTACTTGAGATCGGGTGCGGCACCGGCCGCTCGCTCGTAAAAATATCCGGCTATTGCTTTGAGCCTTTCATCTTATCTTCATCCAGCGTGACGGCATCGCAGACATATCGGCTCCAGTCGGCCAGCGCCCGCTTCTCGTCGTCACCGAGCAGCGAGGCCTCTTTTTTAACCGCCTTGAAGTGGCGCCGTGCATCGCTCGCCGGGTCCCGGAGCTGCGACAGGTACTCGCCGCTGAAGGTGCATGCCAGGTCAATGCCCAGGGAGCCGTCGGTTAAATACAGTAGGGGATATAGCCGGCACTGGAAAGGCTTGATATCGGCCAACTCGCACCCCCTTTCAGATAAAAACCGACAGGAGGAGCCGCACGGGACGACGATGTCCTTCGTGTCCATGCCTTTAGACGCCAGCAGCCCTATCAATCGCTCTTCGTGGCGGCAGACGTGGATGTGCACGAACCGGTCCGAGGTCTTGCAGCATGCCCTGCATTTCACGCATCTATCAAAGAAATTACTGACGTCGATCCCCGACGAAAAAAAGAGCGCCGGAAAAAATAAAGCTTTTGGCGGCTACACGTTATAATCTTTCCAGCCGGGGAAATACCCTTTTTCCTGCGGGCCTTTACTAAGCGTGGAGACGACCTGCGCCACGCCGAGCTGGATGGCCATGTCCAGCGAATCGTAGAGCTCCCAGCCTTCCACGATCTTGCCCCCCTGTACCTTCAACATGGTCATGACGGGGATATTGATCTCCCTGCCCTCCGACGGTATGCCGGGCAGGTCGCCCTCCTGCGTGCCATACATAGTGAACCGCGTGGCAACCTTATCGTTCTCCGCCACCTGGTCCTCGATGGCGACCTTCATGTGGGGGAAGGCGCGGGATAACTGCAGCATGTGCTCCCTGTACTCCTCATAGCTCATTTTTCCCTCGGCGACCTCCGGCGTGTGGTGGACGTACGAGGGCAAGATCATTTCATCGATCATTTCCAGGCGCCTATTATTGTAATAATCCTCGTAGAAATGCCTGACGAGCGCTTTATTTTCCTTTTCCGGTTTAAGCTCTTCATAATACATAGCCTTCACCTCAACGGCATCCATCGTTTCAGGTCATAGGGGCGGTCGAGCATCTCCTTTGCCTGGAGCTCGTCATACGCCTTCGTGCGAGGCGATGCCATGTACTTCATGTACGCCGCCTCGTCCCGCCACCTCCCGTAGATCATGAACACGAGCGGGTATATCAGGGACTCGTACATCCGGTATTCCAGGCAGCCGTCCTCCTGGCCTGCTTCGGCGAAGCACTTTAATATCCCCCGCGCGCGGTCCTCCAATCCGGACTTCACGACCATCGTGACCGTAATCGTAACCTTGTTATCCTGCATCCCGGCGGCCTCCATGGGGACCTGAACATATATTGTATTTATTATAAAATATTGTTTTGCCTGCATATCAGCTATATTGCGCTAAAAATCGTTATACGGGGCAAACGAACCATATTTAACGGCATGAGGCTCGATTTTTTAGCGTATAATAGTTTTTATTCACAGTATTTTATAAATATATGGCAATATAATGATAAGTTGGCGAGCAAGTATGGAACGCAAAGCCCTTGTCATCTTCATCCTCCTGCTGTCATCGCTGGTCGTCCTGGCGTTATTGCATTATAACCAGCAAGCGCTGGCGCCGGTGCCGTCGCCCACGACTGGCCCCACGCCCTCCACGGTCGTTTCCGTCAAGCCATATTCTGCCCTGATCAATATGACCGGTAATACGACCCAGAACGCCACGGTAACGCCCACCCCCATGCCCACGGAAATAAAACATACGCAATCCTCGACGCAGCATCCGACGCCCACGCCCCCTCCGAATCAAATGACACCGACCGCTATGGCGCAATGGGAGCCCATGGAGGCATGGAAGCCAATGGAAGCAATGACGCCCGCCATTCAGATAGGGGCGATGACTCCCTGGCAGCCAATGCACTGACCGCTTTCTGTTTTTTTAGCCTCATCGATAAATTGATTATATGCCAGCACTTACCATAGCGCTCGTAGAGTTGATACGATGATAAGCGACGATATGGTACGTTTCTTTGAGAAGGATAAGTTCGCACAATATAATGGGATCGAGCTGCTTGAAGCGGCCGACGGGCACGCCAGGTCCGCCATGAAGATCACGCCCCACCACCTCAACGGCCTCGGCATCGTCCATGGCGGCGCCGTATTTTCGCTGGCCGACTTCGCCTTCGCCGCCGCCTCCAATTCCAGGGGGAACGTGGCCGTGGCCATCAACGCCAGCATTTCCTACATGAAATCGGCTTCTGCCGGAACGCTATACGCCGACGCCCGGGAGACCTCAATCAACCACAAGCTGGGGACCTATACCATCGACGTCACCGACGAGGCGGGCGAGCTGCTGGCGGTTTTCCAGGGCATGGTCTACAGGAAAAAGGAAAAGCTGAGCCAGCTGGATTAGGCCCATAAAAAATATATGTAGACATGGGACCATACCATACATGATGAAAAAAGACATGGCCAGCCTACACGAAACCGCCCGGATATCAGGTGACGCGCTGAACGAGCGCCTCGACGGGCAGATGCTCGCCATCGAGCGCGTATCCATCCTGCTGGAGGACGCGAAGCTTGACCCCAACGACGTGATGGCGCTCGATGAGGATAGCCTGGACAGGTTGATGGAGTTGCTGTCGGCGTACGAGGCCTTCCTGGAGCATTTCAAGTACACGACCGAGGATACGGTCGCGGCCATTAAAGGGCTGACGACGGCGCAGGGCCGCCAGTGCTGCTGCGACGGGGACTTCGACGACGATGCGGACGCCGACGAAGAATTACAGGAATAAAAAAATTATTGTATGGTGACTCGCCCCATTTTTTAATCTCTTTATCGTCGATGGCCTTGACCCTGGATTCAAGCGCCCCCGCCGCGCCCGAGCAAATGGACGCATACACCTTCGAGAGAGGGATGGCGCACGACTTGCAGATGGCCTTGCCGTCAAAAATCAGACATCAGGCAATGCATCAGGTGTCAGCGCATTGCCCACGACCGGCGGTTCGAAATATGGCTGGCCATACTGGGCATGCTCGGTGCGATGTCTATCTTGATAAAAAAAGACTAAAGTGATGGAGGATATCCCCTCCACCCCTTTTTTAGCACATTTTTTATGCCAGCTAACGCCTCTCCTGGCTGACCGCGTGCCATACGCCGGCCATGCTGTCGTATTCGCCTTCGGGCATGCGCTCGAGCACATTCATGACGTCGTCCGGCGCCATATTATTCTTCGCATACTCGACTACCTTCTCCCTGTCAACGGGGAAGTGGATGCCCTTCAATGATTTTGATACCTTTGCTATGATCGATGCCATAAGTACCTCCGTTCTTTAAAGGCTTTTTTCTTCATTACCTTCCGCTTTCTCGATGAGCTCTCTCACTTTCTGGCCGCCCTTGTGGCCGATCTCCTTGTAGAACTCCTTGCCGTGGGTCTCGGACGTTTTTTCACCGCCTTTGTGCCCGATCTCCTCGTAGAACTCGTGGCCGTGCGTCCTGGCGGTCTTCTCTCCCCCCTTATGTCCGGCCTCCTCGACCGTCATCTTGCCTTTCTCCAGTTCTTTCCGCTCAGCCATGCTTAACACCCGGTAGGAGATTTAAGCTATATTTTAATTAAAGTATCTTGGGAAATCGGGATAAAAAAGGGATAATTTGTCTATTTTTATCATGAGGGCGTACGGCATGCGTTGGGCCCATTCAGGGGTGATGCGAGCTGATTTTTAATAAGCTGGCCATCGGGTGCCGGGCATACGTGCCCTTGTCCTAGTGTATAGCCTTATAGAGACACCACAGGACGGCCATAAGGCCTAATCCTAAAAACGTCATTAATACAAGCGGATTTACCAGGGTTATAATAGGATGCCTCCAGGGGGATAACCGTATGGTCGCAGGCCTCCGGGCGCCATGCGATTATTCCTGTATACTTTTCGAATGGTCAGAGAGAAATTATTGTTCTTCCTATTAATAAATTTTTCAGTGTATCAGGCAAAAATCTGCATAAAATAAAGTTTCATTCGATAAATAGTAGTAAAAATGCCCATTATTAAAACAAATATTTCTATAGGTTGGCCAGGGGGTAAAATAATATTGTATACCCCGCTTGCTCAATTACTTCTTCTCTTCTTCCTCTTCGGCCTTCTTGATGAGCTCCCTCACCTTTTCGCCGCCCTTGTGGCCGATCTCCTTGTAGAACTCCTTGCCGTGCGTCTCTGAGGTCTTCCCCCCGCCCTTGTGGCCGCCCTTCTCGCCTATCTCGTGGTAGAACTCCTTGCCATGCGTCTCTGCGGTCTTTTCCCCTCCCTTATGTCCTATCTCCTGGTAGAACTCCTTGCCGTGGGTCTTTGCCGTCTCTTCGCCGCCCTTGTGGCCGGCCTCCTTGACAGACATTTTACCTTTTTCTTCTTTCTCAGCCATTGACATCACCATTGGACGCTACGCGCGTATGGCTATAAGTTTGATGAATATTATCCGCGACCATCCAAAAAAAGGTATATTTAATGTTGCCAATGCCGCACTATCGAGGCAACATGTGATGTTCTAGTAACTCTTATTATTAAAAGAAAAAGCGCTCGGATCGGGATTTGAACCCGAGTCGGAGCCTCGACAGGGCCCCATGATAGGCCGCTACACTATCCGAGCATTGGTTTAAAACCGGATTTTACAAATGCACACGATTACATTTATAGTTTTCCATACGCCGACTATGGCCGGAATATGAAAATGTCCCGCCTCCCGAATTCGAATCGGGGACCTGTCGGTTTCCGCAGTCGTAAGGTCTACAGCCGACCGCTCTAACCAGGCTGAGCTAAGGCGGGATTTTTTAGTACCAGCCCAGGGTACGAGACATCAAATGAACTTCCACATACTTAACATTTTCGGGTTCGAAAGAGCACGAAGACAAATAAGCCCCACGAAGGACGGTTTCAGGCACGAAGGACCGCCGGAAGCGGTCCCCACGAAGGCAACCCTAAGCCACACGAAAAATTTTTTATTAAAATTCTCATAGTCATCGTAAAACGGGTTATTCCGGGTTTGAATTTTCTTAATTTAAAAATCTTCGTGTGGCTTGGTGTAGCCTTCGTGGGGCACGCCGCAGGCGTACCTTCGTGCCTGAAACCGTCTTCGTGGTGCTTTTAATCGCTTTATGTTCTAATTGCCGCCATGAATCGTTCTTTAATGGCTTTAGGCGCCAGCGGTATGTTGGGCACGTCGGCGTTCTTCGCCAGTATTATAGCGTGGATAAACCGGGGGCCTTTCCCTTTAGCCTCCAGCGCCTTTAACAGCCCGTCAGGGGTCGATACCTTGGACGTGTTATCTATCCCGTATACTTTAGCCAGTAACTCCAGGTCCATGTTCTCCGAGTATGTTTTTTGATTACCCGTGGACCCGTGGGCGCTGTTGTCGAAACAAATGATCGTCAGGTTTCCGGGCTTCTCCTGAGCCACGCCGGCCAGCACGTTGGGGTTCATTAAAATACTCCCGTCGCCGTCGAGCGTGATGACCTCCTTTTTCTGCCCCATGGCCAGCCCCTGGCCTATGGAAGAGACGAGGCCCAGGCTGCCCATCATATAAAAGTTCGTATCCTGGTCATGGGCGGCATATAGCTCCTTGCTGGGTACGCCTATGTTGGAGACCACGATCTTGCCGCTCAGGTACGGCACGATGCCCCTGATCATGTCATACCTCGTATGGGTCGCCTTCGGGACCGTGGAATGGCAGTCAATTCCAAATCGCCTTTCTGCCGGGGCGAAGTCGGGATTCCAGTGCTTCTCCGTGGATATCTCCCACAGGCGGGGAGACAGGAGTACTACGAGGGGCATATTCGACCGGAAAGAGGCGTTGACGGACTTCTTGATAAGCTTCAGCTCGCTCGTCGCGCCGATCGATACGTACGCTATCCCGGACGCATCCAGTATGACGGACAGGCATTTTCCAAAAGCAGTCTGTGCAAAAATATCCTCCTTATAGACGCCTCTCCAGCTCGCCATTATGGGCAGGGGGATCTCATAGGTCCTGTTCAACGATGAAAGCGAGTTAAGCGAGTTACCGATGCCTGTGCTCTGGATCAGCAGGGCCGGCCTCTTTCCCGCCATGCTCAAACCGGCGGCTATGCCCACGCCGTTCTCCTCCCGCGTCAGGGGTATCTCCTTGAAGTGCGAGGGGATCATCGCCAGCAGGTTCTTTATCTTATCGCACGGCAGCGTCAGCACGGTATCGATGCCACATGACTTCATTATGTCGATGACTTCTTGCTCAACGTTGGCCATTCTATCACCTTTAATATGTCCTCCAGGGGCACGTCCGGGCCGCTCACCTTCAGGCATGGCTCTACCATGCTCAGGGGCGTCTCTTTTTTCAGGCGCTCGAAGCCGCCCCCGGTTATGTTCAATAATATGCGGCGGCTTCCGTCGAGCCTCTTCTCACAGGCCTGGATCAGCGCGGCGACGGCCACCGCCGCGGGTGGCAGGATATCGATGCCTTCCGCCGACTCGAACAGCTTTTTGGCGCTCTTCGCCTCGTCGTTCGTGACCGCGTACATGTCCCCTTCCGTGTCCATCAACGCGTCATAAACTCCGCCAGTTATCGTGTACGGGGGATTACGGTTAGACAGTATGTCAGTGTACATCTCCGCTATTTGCTTTTTCGCGTCGGGCATGTCCAGCTCCGGAATGATGTCCCTCCGTCTCGCCTTCCAGGCATGATACATGGGGGCGAAAGGCAGGTTTTGAGCCAGGTGTAATTTCGGCAGGCGGCCGCCGAAGCGGCCATCGTCCCGGAGGCGCAAGGACGCCTCCCACGCGGCTATGCCGCCGGTGCCGCTCCCTATAGCCTGGAAATAGTCGTCGGGCATACGTTTCAAGGTAACTGCCGCGTCCAGCAAGGTCACGCCCATGCCGTCCCTCCTTGCCACGTTCCTGGCGCCCCCCTCGGGCATCATCCCCTCGATGGCGGAGACGCGCTCGGACAGCCTGATGGCGTCCGTATAATCGTTGCCTTCCTCCATCGTGATGAGCTTTATGGACTCGCCCGGCTCCCTGCCCGGTATCCACAGGTTGTGGGCGCTCTTTTCCGGCACCACGATGACGACGGGAAAGCCCGTGAGCGTCGACAGGTACGCGAAAGCCCTCGCCGTGTTCCCGACAGAAGCGAGTACCATGGCCCTGCCGCCGTGCTCCCGTGCCCTGACGATGGTGGGAGGCGCTTCCAGCTCTTTAAAGCTGCACGTGTCCATGCGCGCACCTATCTCGGGCCAGTAGCCGTTAAAAGATATGTATAACTCCTTAAGCCCCATCTCCCTCGCAAAGCCCTCGCTTTTATACGTGATCGGCCTGCCGGGCATGTCGACGTATCCCTTCGCCGGCAGCCAGTCGTAGTACCGCCACATGCCGGGAAGGTCGCTCAACGATAGCTGCCTGGCACTATAACGCGTCCTGATCAGGCCAGCTCCGCAGTCGCACCTGAGCGTATAATGGTCGGGTATGGAGTGCCTGCATCCCGGGCATTCCAGCGTATATTCTCCCATGAGTACCTCTTTGTATAAGTTAAAATACGCCTTAATTATTATTATATGTTTTTCTTTTTTTGCCCGGTGCGTGCACAACTAGGTATTTTTTTATTGTATATACCCCAAATGGGTAATATAACTCTCTTTTGAGGATAAAATTATTAAAGGGCGGAGTTGATTATATTTTGGATGGTCGCGGATACTATGAGGGTCGCTCTTGAAAGGCCGGCGAAGGCCGTGAATGACGTGCGTCTCGACCGGTTATGCGGCTTCGAGAAATGTATGCAGTGCGGGCGCTGCACGGCTAGCTGCCCGGCCGCCTTCATTTATGACGATTACAGGCCCCGCGACGTGATGAGAAAGCTGCAGCTCGGGCAGAAGGACACGTTGACGCACCTTTTATGGCGGTGCGGCCAGTGCTATTCCTGCGCGGCCCGGTGCCCCCGTAATAATAGCGTGGCCTCGGGCATTTTAGCGTTACGGGAGTCGGCCATCGCCGCGGGTCTCGCCCCTGAAAAGATCATGGACGCCGCGGCCATTATTCGCAAGAACCTCTACAACCATGGCGAAACCTTCCTGCCCTCGACGTTCGATTTCCTTGAGGAATTCGGCCCCAGGACCACCGGGCGCTGCAAGGACAACGGAAAAAAGCGGGTGAGGCTGGGCTTCAACAGGCATGACGCGAGAGCGCAGCCTGTACCGGAAGACGCTATGGACGAGATCAGGGCGCTCATGGACATGTCGTGGCCCGGAGGTGGCCGGGATGCTTAACGCCCTACGATCGGTACCGGCGGATCATTATTATCTATTCAAAAGCTGCCTGACCTGCTCGCTATACCCGGGCATCGAGAAGTCTATACGCTTCGTGCTCGACCGGATCGGGGCCAGCTATACGGATGACCCGCGCCACTCTTCATGTACCGGGTTCGGCTATCACGCCGGGGTAGTGCCGCTGAAAGCCAACCTGGCGTTGAACGCCCGTAACTTTTCGCTGGCCGCAGACTCCACGGACAAGCACATCGTCTGCACCTGCCCGACGTCGTACGGCAACTTAAAAGAATGCAAAGACATTATATCCAGCGACGAGTCGCAGAGGAAATTCGTCTCCGCCGCCCTTAAAAAAGTCGGCAGGACGCTGGACATCACCCCGAGCATCCATCACGTCTCGGACATATTCCTTGCCAGGATTGACGATATCAGGGCGAAGGCCACCCACGACTTTAGCGGCGTGAGAGCCGTCACCCACCACGGGTGCCATTATTCCAAGATCTTTTATAGGGACGTGGCCTCCGGCAGCTTCGAGAGGCCCACGGTGCTCGACGACATCGCGAAGGCTTTCGGGTGCGAAGTGCTGGACTACAGCGAACGATCGCTGTGCTGCGGCATGGGGTTCCATTACACGATGGTAGACCGCGAGTATCCCCGGTCTGTTTTAAGGCGGAAGTTCGCCTCCATAAAAAAAGCCGCGCCCGATGTCATCATTACCCAGTGCCCCGGCTGTATCTTCAACCTGGACTATTACCAGGAGACGCTCTCGGAAGAGATAGGGCCGCTGGATATTCCGGTACTGTATTTTTCCGAGATGGCGGCCCTGGCGCTCGGCGCCGACCCATATGAGATAGGCCTGGACATGCACGCGGTGCCGGTGGAGCCTCTGCTGGAAAGGCTCGGCATCATGGAGGGCAGGCGATGACGCGGCCAGTCGGAGTGTTCATCTGCCACTGCGGTGACAACATCAAGGGAGCCGTGGACATTGAAAGGCTTAAGGCGGCCGCATGCGCCGAAGGCGCCGCATGCGTCGAAGACTACCCGTACCTGTGCTCGGCGGACGGGCAGGCGCTCATCAAGGACCGCACCAACGCCTTCGGCCTCGAGCGCGTCGTCGTCGCCGCATGCTCCCCCGGCGTCCACGAGAACACGTTCAGGGAGTGCGTGGAAGAGGCGGGGCTGAACCCGTATCTCCTGGACATCGCCAATATCCGTGAGCAGTGTGCCTGGGTGCCCTCGGAGAACACGCTCGAAAGGGCCGTCGACATCGTCCGTTCCTCCATGTACGGCGTCCTGCATGCCTTGCCCCTGGAAAACATCACAATCGAGGCGGAGAAGAGCGTCGCTGTCATTGGCGGAGGCATCGCGGGCATGACCGCCGCCCTGGCCCTGGCGAAGCAGGGCATCCGCGTCCATATCATCGAAAAGAGCCCCACGCTGGGCGGGAACATGGTAAAGATAGGGAAGGTTTTTTCCCCCGATCAGCTGACCGAAGAGTGCGCCATGTGCTCGCTCTCTCCCGTCATGGGCGAGGTGGCAAAAAACAAGCGTATTGAAGTCAGGGCCCTTTCACGGGTATCGGGCCTGAAAGGGCATGCGGGCGATTTCACCGTGACCATCGAGTCGGCCCCGGAGTACGTCGACCGGAAGAAGTGCACGGCCTGCGGACAGTGCGCGAAGGTGTGCCCCGTTAAAGCCGTGGACGAATGGAATGCCGGGCTGTGCCGCCGTAAGGCCATTTATAAGCCTTTCCCGCAGGCAGTGCCCGCCTCTTATACCATCGACGATAAGGCATGTAAGAAGTGCGGGAGCTGCGTGAAAGCATGCGGCGCGGGGGCCATCGACCTTGATGCCGTGCCTCGCACGGAAACACTGCACGTCGGCGCCATCATAGTGGCCACCGGCCACCAGGAGCTGGATCCCTCGGATAAGGAAGAGCTCGGCTATGGCCGGCTTGACGGCGTCGTCACCCAGACGGAGCTGGCCAGGCTGCTCGCGGTCAACGGCCCAACTGCCGGCAGGCTGGAAAACCCGAAGACCGGTGAAGCGTCGCGCCGCGTCGTCATGGTGCAGTGCGTGGGCTCCAGGGACGAAAAGCCCGGCTCCATACCTTATTGCTCGAAGATCTGCTGCATGGTGGCGCTTAAGCACGCCAACTACATAAAGGACCATTTCCCGGACACGGAGGTATACATCTGCTATACGGATCTGAGGGCCACCGGCACTTACGAGAACTATTACCGCGAGGTGCAGAAGAAGGGCGTGAAATTTATTCGTGGGCGCGTCGGGGAGGTGTTCCGGGACGGGACGCTCGTCGTCCGCGTGGAGGACACGCTGGGAGGCGGCCCCATGGAGCTTGAGGCCGACATGGTGGTCCTGTCCTGCGCCCTGGAGCCGTCCGCTGGCACGATCCAGACGGCGAGGGCGCTCGGCATCGGCCTGACGCCCGAGCTCTTCGTGAGGGAGAAGCACCCGAAGCTGGACCCGGCGTCCACGACCTCCAGGGGAGTTTTCGTCTGCGGTACGGCCGCCGGGGCGAAGGATATCACCGATTCCATCTTACAGGCGAGGGCCGCCGCATCGAAGGCCGCCGAGCTGGTCAACGCGCCCATCGAGATCGAGCCAAAGTTCGCCGTCATCGACCATGAGAAGTGTACCGGCTGCGGAGCCTGCGTGAAGCTTTGCCCGTACGGCGCCGCCTACACGAACGGCCAAATAACCATAGACCCCTTATCCTGTATTGGCCTGGGCGGATGCATACTGCGCTGCCCGGAGCACGCCATATCGCTGCCCGGCTGCAGCGACGCCGAGCTCTACGCCCGCATCGACGGCATGCTCGTCGACGGGCCCCGGGTCATCGCATTCCTGGACGAGAACATCGCCTACGTGGCCGCCGATAACGCGGGCGTGAACCGGATCGCCTATCCTTCATCGATAAGGATCATCCGCCTGCCTTCAATAATGCGCCTCGAGCCGAAGCATCTCATTTATGCCCTTAAAAAGGGCGCCCTGGGGGTCTTCCTCGGGGATGGGACGACCAACTCGCCGGAGGGGGCCATAAAAGCGAACGTGGCGAAGCGGGTGGAAGAGCTTAAGAAAGCCCTGGCGAGCGAAGGCATCGACCCCGGCAGGATCTTTTACTATGAGGCGTACCTGCCCCATTACAGGGGGCTGGCCGTGAGGATGGGGAGGTTCGCCGCCGGCCTGGAAGAGAAGGAACGCGGCGTAGCGCATCAGCCGGAAAGAAGCGTGGCCGAGGTAGGCGGGCTTACTCCTTATAGACAAGCATGAGGCGCAGGTCGCTCACGTTTGTTCCCGTGGGCCCGGTGAAGATGAGGTCGTCCAGCGCTTTGAAAAAATCGTACGAGGCGTTCTCTTTTAAAGCGTCGGAAATGGGCAGGCCCATCTTATCCGCCCTTTCGAGCGTGCCCCCGTCAGCGATGGCGCCGCAAGCGTCCGAATTACCATCGATGCCATCGGTATCGACCGATATGACGGTGATGCCCGGCGTATAGTTCTGCAAGGACCCCAGCACGAGCTCCTGGTTCCGGCCGCCTTTGCCCTTTCCCCTGACGGCGACGGTCGTCTCGCCTCCGGAGATGATGGCCGCGGGCGGCTCCACGGGGTTGCCGGACCTCAGGCTCTCCTTCGCGATGCCAGAGAGCACAAGCCCGACCTCCCGGCTTTCGCCGATAATAGAGGAGCCCAGGATAAGGGGCCGATAATCCAGCTCGAAAGCTTTTTTAGCCGCCGCTTCCAGGGCGATGATGTTGCTAGCCACGATAACGTTGTATACGTGTTTAAAAACCGGGTCCCCGGGCTTTGGCATTTCCGGTATTATGCCCTTTGCTCCTTCCTCCAGGTGGCTGATGATGCTTTCGGGCGCTTTATCGTAGACGCCATACTTTTTTAGTATCCGGACGGCATCGGCGAACGTCGTACCATCGGGCGCAGTCGGGCCCGAGGCGATAAAGCCGATATCGTCACCCACCACGTCAGAGACGATGAGGCCGACTACGGTGGCCCCGTCCACGTGCTTGAGGAGCTGTCCTCCCTTTATGGCTGATATATGCTTGCGCACTGTATTCAACTCGGTGATGCGGGCTCCGCTTTTCAGCAGCAGGTCCGTGAGCTTCGATATATCCTCGAGGCTGATGCCTTTCGCCGGATAGGGGAGCAGCGCCGAGCCACCGCCGGAGATGAGGAAAATGACCAGGTCATCGGGCCCGGCCCCGGAGAGCATCCGCAGCATTTCTTCCACCCCGCGGACGCCGTCCTCGGTGGGCAGCGGGTGGCCCGCCTGGTTCACCTTTATAATCCTGGTCGGCACGCTCACGCCATAGCGGTCATTGACAATGCCCGCCGTGATGCGGCCGTCCAGTATCTTCTCAAGCTCCAGAGCCATCGTGGCCGAAGCTTTTCCGCCTCCCGCCACAAAAATATGTTTATAACGAGAAAGGTCGTACTTGCGACCTTTAATATCAAGTATGTTACCTTCAAGTCGGACGGAATTTTTAATTACGTTATCGGGCAGCACGGAATTTATGCCCGCATTGACGATGGCCAGGCCATCAGCCCTCCTTTTATCACCATGGGCAAGCGCCTCGGCGTTTTTAATCTTCATCAACACAAGATTTGCACGGCAGGCCATAATAGTTTCTCGCCGCTCTAGGGCAATGACTAAATATCAACAAAATGAAAATAAGTATTATGCGTTATCTGCCCTTATTATTGATATTAGGCTTGATGGCCATCCCCGTAAACGCCTTCGCCCAGGGCGCTGTCATCTTCGTCGTCGATGCGTTAGGCTCTTCTTATCTCACCTCCCACACGGCCACTTACATGAGCGGTGCTGCCATAAAGCCCCTAGATCTAAAGTCATTCGATCGGGCGGATGCCCGATATCAGCTAAAAGTGCCGGTCCCTGCCACGGAATTCGGCCATGCTGTCATCGTCACGGGATATTCGAATGCCTCCAAGCAAACGGTCGCATATTATCACTCGAGTATATTCGATGTCTTAAAGGATGACGGATATCTCGCGTTCGGCATAATGGAGAACGGCGATACGCCGGAAATGATCCACGAGCTCGACGCGATCGTACATAATAAGAATGAATCCATTTTTTCCCCTGACTTCGAGTTCGAAGAAAATAGCCATGCAGTGCCGACGGATATCGAGCGGATGATGAGTGAATATCCTCTTACGCTGCCTGCTAGCAAAGGCAAGGACCCATACAGCCCATATATCAGCTATAATGCATGGGGGCTGGATTTTACCAAGGACTTTGTCGATTATATGAATAAGCATCACCCTGGCCAAAATTACGTTTTGATTGTCAACATCGGAGGGCTGGACAGCGCCGGCCACAACCTTGGATTTGGAGGATATCATGCTGTTTTATCCGGGATGGACGGGGGTATGGAAAGCCTCATCGATTCCTGTAAAAGATCAAATACAATCTTAATCGTCACGGGCGATCACGGGATGAGTTTTAAAAACGAGACCTCCAGGGGCGCGCATCAATCTCAGGACGTGGCATATCGCAACGAAAGCCTTCTTACGCCGCTGTTCATCTATTCCAACATGACCGTTAGTAGCGGCGGCATATATGGCCAGGAGTGCCTGGCGCCCACCTTTCTCTCGCTCCTGGACGAGCCGAATACTATGAGCATGGGTGACGGAGAGCCTCTGCCCGTAAAAGAAAGGCCGACGCTATACTTGAGATCCAAAGAAAAGGTGAACGTTACAGTGACCAGCGTAAACTTTAGCACGACGGCATCTTTTACAGGTATATATGGGATCAAAGGTTTAGAGAAGGGGGTTTATACGGTCCGATACAACGGGGAAGAAACGACAATAAGGCTCGACCACGACGAGCTCGTGGACTTACGGGAGGACGAGCGGAGCGCTCCCGCCGTCCCGCCATGGATGGTGTACCTCGCCGTGGCCGGCATATCGGTCGCCGGCATAGGCATCGCGTTAACGCTGGCCTGGATGAGGAGATAGTTTAATGCGCCCCGACAGTAACGTGCTCTGCGGAGCCGTTTTTCACGTAGCCTCTCAGTATCGCCGAAGCCTGCTTCGCCGAGACACCGTCGATAATGACCGCGCGAAGGGCTGCGGTCATCAGGTCGGGACGGGCATGCTGGAAGATGTTCCTGCCCAGCGAAATCCCGATCGCTCCCGCAGCCATGGCGTCTTCCACCATCTTCAGGACTTCATAGTCGCTCTCGCACTTGGGCCCGCCGGCGATTACCACCGGGGCCGGGCAAGCCTCGGTCACCAGACGCATGGACTTTATATCGCCCGTGTAAGGGCATTTAACGATGTCGGCGCCGAGTTCCCCGCCAACACGGGCCACGTGTGCGATCTCTTCAGGCGTCCCGGTGGCGTTCTTGCCCCGTGCGTACGTCATCGCTAGCAGCGGCATTCCCATGGCGTCGCACTCGTCCGCCATTTCTCCCAGGTCGCACAGCATGTCGGGCTCGGTGTCACATCCCCCGATGTTCACGTGAACTGAGATTGCGTCCGCTCCGAGCCTTAAGGCTTGTTCTACCGTCGATACGATCACTTTCCTATTCTTATCCATGCCAAGCTTTGTGCCCGCGGACATGTGCACGATGACGCCACACTTGGGCGGTATTTTTAAGGACTTGACGACCCCCTTATGCAGTAGTACGGCGCTTGCGCCGCCTTTTTCCACGAGCGATACCATGCGGCCCATGTCAATGAGCCCCTCGATGGGCCCCTCGCTGACGCCGTGGTCCATCGGCACGATGACCGCTCTGCCCGATTCCAGTATCCGGTTCATTCGTATTGTTTTACCATCCATATTACATCCCAGCCTTATCAGGGCCGGCGCTATGGATTTTCGAAAAGACAGGGAACAAAGCCGCAGGAGTTCGAAAAAACGGGCGCCAGCCAGCGTTGTCCCTTAGTTAAAGCTAAACCACCAATAGCCCTGGCTGCCGCTAAAAGCGAACGATTGCGCGGCATTTGATGTGGCTAATTGGTTCATGACTAGTACCTATGTATCGGGTAGGCCGCATATATAGATTACTCCATACTTGTATGGTTGACGACGTAGCCGGGCGGGAATCTCAACGATTTAAATATTGCTTCGGATAAATCATCATGTGGTCATCATGATCTTTTCACGCGTTAAGTCCGAGGGGCTGGCTCACCTGTCATATTTTATCGGCTCGAAGGGTGAAGCTCTCGTCGTGGACCCGAGGCGGGACGTGGACGTTTATCTTGACATCGCTCGACGTAACTGTATGCATATCAAGTACGTCCTCGAGACCCACCGTAATGAGGACTATGTCATCGGTTCCATGGAGCTTAAAGCGCGGACGGGCTGTACCATCTTCCATGGAAAGCGTTTACCGTTCAAGTACGGGAATGGGATCGGGGATGGCGATGAGCTGGAGATTGGCGACCTACTTGTAAGGGCGCTGGAAACGCCGGGCCATACGCCGGAAAGCATCACGTATGCGCTTTACGATGGCAGCAGCCCGCCCTTGATGGCGTTCACGGGCGACGCCCTCTTCGCCGGCACTACCGGGCGCACGGACCTCTGGGGCGCCCCAGGAGACGCCGCCGGCGCGCTATACGACAGCCTCATGGACAGGGTCCTCCCGCTGGGCGACCAGGCCATCCTGTGCCCGGCCCACGGCGCGGGCTCTGTCTGCGGCACCGGCTTTAGCGACCGTGACGACAGCACCATCGGGTATGAGCGGCTGACGAACCCGGACCTGAAGCTGACGAGGGACGAGTTCGTCGCTAAAAAGGCGGCCGAGCTGATCGAGGCCCCCTATTACTTCAAGCATATGGAGCTCTTAAATTTAAACGGCCCTCCCGTCACCGGCGGCCCTCTCGCTTGCGCTCCAATGCGGTCGGGCGACTTCAGGGAGGCCATTGGCCGGGGGATACTCATCGACGCCCGCATGCCTTCGGCGTTTTCCGCCCACATCCCCGGCTCTTATAGCATCTGGCTGGACGGCATCTCGACATGGCCGGGATGGGTCGCCGACTACGAGAGGCCCATCTATCTGCTGCCGGAAAAGGACATGGACGCGCATGTGGCGGCGAGATACCTGTACCGCCTGGGCTTCGATAATGTAAAAGGCTACATGTGCGGCGGCCTCCAGCCGTGGGCGAATTCCGGCCACGATATCGAGTTCACCGGCTTGCTTGTGCCTGACGCCCTGGCGGGCATGCTCTCGGCCGGCAGCATGGCGCTTCTCGACGTCAGGAGCGAGGCAGAATGGGAGGAGGGGCACATCAAAGAAGCCATACACGTTTTCGTGGGCGAGCTGGAGCGGCGCATCGGCGAGGTGCCGCGGGGAAAGCCGGTGGCCTGCATTTGCTCTTCGGGCCTGAGGGCGAGCCTGGCGGCGAGCATACTCAAAAAAGCCGGCTTCCCGGAAGTCTATAACGTCCTCGGCGGCATGACCGCGTGGAAGGCGAAGGACTATCCCCTCATCTACGAGCGGCTACTGGAAAAATGACCTACTGGGGCCGATAGCGCAACATGATCATGCGTGCGTCCTGCTTCAGGTAGCACCGCTTGTACTTGCCGTCCTGGCGGAACTCGACGATCTCGTCGTCGGAAAAATTTTTTAAGTACTCATGTGTGGTGCTTTTCGCCAGCTCGAACCCGTCCGATAATTCCTGGTTCGAGATGCCCGGATTATCCATTATCTTGAATAAAATCCTGCGGCTATTCTCATTCTTCAAATACCGGGAGATGATGCTTTCCTTGTCCATCGGCGACGTCGTATTATAGAAAAGCCTGGAAAACTTTCCTTTCTTGATGAAAATGATCTTGTTATTGGATAATAGCTGGCTTAAATGGTACTTGAGGGTTCCACGATTGATCTTTTGCTCCTCGGAGAGTTCGGCGATTGTTACCCCTGGATTCCTCTGGATGAAATAGAAAATATCCCTTGTCTTAGGGTTTTCCAGGGCGTGCTTGAGGCGGCCGAACACAAAGGGCACCAACTTTAACAGACCTAGTATTGTGACGACGATTATCGATATGTATGTGACCTGCACCCAGGTTGGTAGCTCCCAAAATGACGCCATAAAGTCCATACCGGAACTTGTATAAGGATTTCCCTGAGGCATAGCTATTTGACTTGGGGTTGCCGGTATAACATCGATATCGATATCATCGGCAAGAGCGTTATAACTAAGAAGAGTAAAAATTAGGATAAAAAATATAAAAGGCCTATAGCCAAAGCGCATAATATTGATTATGGTGCTTTCACCTCATATTTTTTATGCTTTAGAAGGTATAGTCCTCGACACCGTACACGCTATAACCATATACCTCATGATAGTATGTTCCTACGGGCAAGTATCCGCTTCTCGAATATACATATAGACATATCCTGCCGTCTATCCTGCCGTCCGAGTTGTCATAGAACGGGCCCTTGACGGAACCATCGGCACAGTATATTCTTAACTGAAGCGAATTTGCGCTATTTCCCCAGTTAAGGTCCACATAATAGCCGGGGCAGTTCGGGCCAATGTATTTACCATGCCAGTTCGTTTGGCCTTGCATGATCGTATATTGGACTGTCATCGGCGAGACGGCCCCAAAAGCATTAAGGGAACTCGTCTGCTGTACATCGTAACCTGATACAACTACTAAATCATCTGCCATGGTTTTCTTTGCTGGATCGGCCTTTACAGCACTTGCTGACGCAATTCCGATACCTACTAGTAAAACTAGTAGCAACAGCACTATTGTGCCCTTTCTCAACAACATTTAGATCACCAAGAAGAAGCGTTTGAAGAGCAAGTCTTAAATTTTCTGTCCAAATCGCCGAACTGAAAATCAAGACATCGCCATTTTTCAGGAAAATTCAGTTCGGCGATTTGGACATAAACGATATATAAGCTAAAACTAAACTATCGATTGCAACCACTAAGCAATTAGTTGGGGTGTATATAAGTAGCGACATTTAGATCCCGGAGAACGGATGGGCGTTCTGCCCCCTTATTATGCCCATCCTTCTCCCCGGGTAAAGATCATTGACGAGGCGATATAACAGGGGTCAGGGTGCTAAAAATCCAGGTCCACCAAGAAAAACGGCTTTTTTCATTTATTTCCTGCGCCGCGCGAACTCTTCCCTTACCTTATCGAGCGGGATATCCTTTGCTGCCAGCATAATCATCAAATGGAATAGCAGGTCGGCGCTCTCGCTGACGATCTCTTTTTCACGGCCGTTCTTGGCGGCGATGATGACCTCGGTGGCCTCCTCTCCGATCTTCTCCAACATTTTATCCAGCCCCTTCGGGTCATTAAATAACGAAGCTACGTAGGAGCCCGCCTTAGGGTTCTCCTTGCGATCAAGGATAACCGAAAATATCTCATCAAAAACGTCATTTACCATATTACTCGCTCTCCATGCCCCTCCTTTCTAGTTCCTCTGGTGACGAACCCTTACGGTCCTTCATTAAAAGCCTTTCCGTTATCTCTATGAGCGGGTGCTTGGCATAGTCCAGCACATGGATGTCGTTCAGCGTCTTCAGGCCCGCGTCCCTGGCCGATTTTTCCATTCCCAGGGGGATATCCTTCGGTATCTCGAGGATGTAGGCGTCTATCTTCTCCATGCCCAGCCTTTTGGCGGCCACGACCCTGTGGTGGCCGTCGGCCAGCAGCCACCGGCCAGGCTTGTGTATGACGATGAGGGGCTCGGCTAGCCCTTTCTTCAGCTCGTAGATCCGTCCTTCCAGCTCATCGGCGAACACCTTGCCCTGCGTGGGCACAAGGTCATTGATGTTCACCTCTCCCCGGCTCACTGTGATGTTCACCCCGTGCAGCGTCTCCAGGGTTTTCTTGAGCTTCCACACCTTCTGGGGGTCGGCTCGCTCGATCTGGGAGCGTATAACGTCAGAATTGGTGATGATCCCCACCAGGTTACCCTTGTCGTCCACCACCGGCAGCTTACTCACGCCCAGCCTGAAGATGACGCGGGCCACCTCGTTTATGTCCATGTTAGGGTGCGCCACGATGAGGTTCTTGCTCATCACGCTCTTCACGAGCTCGTCGGACTCGCACAAAAGCATATCGAGGGAAGAGATGTAGCCTTCGACCTTTTTCTCCCGGGTCACCGGGAAGCCGTCGTGGCCCGTCTCCCTGGTGAGCTTGATGACGTCCATCACCGTGTCGTCGGGCGATACCGTGATGACCTTGCCCGTCATGTAATCGCCGACCCTGAGTTTATCGGTCATGATCTACCAGACTCCCATATATCCGTTATGGCAGATAATCTTATTCACTTTTCATCGGAACCGTAAATGATATCAACTGCGCCCCGTTATTAATTAAATGAATGGACACGAAGAAGATCTTAGAGTTGAGGGGCCAGGCCGCCCGCATGGAGGCCACGACACACGTGGGCAAGAACGGCATCACGCCCTCGCTGATCGAAGAGGTCAAGCGCCAGCTTAAGGATAACAAGCTCGTAAAAATAAAGCTGCTGAAGAGCGCCATCGAGACAACGCCCCGTGAAGAGCTCGCTAAGGAACTGGCCCAAAAAGCCGGCGCCGAGCTCATTGAGGTAAAAGGCAACACTGCCGTCCTATTTAAGCGGTAAATAGAGGCCATTATTAAGTACCTCGGGGCGGATACTCCATTTAATAGGGAATAACCATGTACCCAGGCCAGAAACCGTTCTGGGGCGAAATGCCCGGACGGGCCCTCGAGTTACTTAATACTTCTCCCGAAGGCTTGAGCAGCGAAGAGGCCCGGCGCAGGCTCAAGGTATATGGCCCCAACCGGCTGAAGCCAAAAAAGCGCTCCGACCCCCTGACGCTATTCATCGGGCAGTTCAAAAGCCCCCTCATCCTGCTGCTCCTTTTCGCGGCATTTCTATCCATCTACCTCGGCGACATGGTCAATTCCACCATCATCCTCATCATAGTCCTCATCAGCGGACTGCTGGGCTTCTGGCAGGAATATACGGCCGCCAACGCCGTGGAAAAGCTGCTGGAAATGGTCAGGGTCAAAGCGCAGGTGCTCCGGGACGGGCGAGAAACTGACGTCCCCTTCGAGGACATAGTCCCGGGCGACATCATCATACTGAACGCCGGCGACGGGATACCGGGTGATTGCCTTCTTCTTGGATCAAAGGACCTTTTCGTGGATGAGGCAGCCCTCACCGGCGAGATGTACCCCGTGGAAAAAATGGTCAAGGTGCTGCCGCCGGATATGCCGCTCAGCAAAAGGATGAACTCGCTATTCATGGGCACACACGTCGTGAGCGGCACGGCCGGGGCCGTCGTCGTGAGGACAGGCCTGGATACCGAGTTCGGCAGGATATCCGAGCAGCTACGCTTTAAGCCTCCGATGCCGGAGTTCGAGCGGGGCGTAAAAAATTTCGGCTACCTATTACTGGAAGTCACCACGGTCCTCATCATCGCTATCTTCGCCATCAACGTGTACCTGGCCAGGCCCGTGCTGGACTCCTTCATGTTCGCCCTGGCCCTCGCCGTGGGGCTGACGCCCCAGCTGCTGCCGGCCATCATCAGCATCAACCTGGCGAGCGGCGCCCGCAGGATGGCGAAGGAGAAGGTCATTGTCAAGCAGCTTTCGTCCATCGAGAACTTCGGGAGCATGAACATCCTGTGCTCGGATAAGACGGGCACGATCACCGAGGGAAAGGTGACCGTGCACTCCGCCGTGGGCATCGATGGCCGGAAAAACGACGGGGTCCTGCTCTACGCTTACCTGAACGCCTGCCTGGAATCGGGCTTCACGAGCCCCATCGACACTGCGATAAGGCACTTTTGCACTCTGGACCTCGCGGGCTATAAAAAGGCCGACGAAGTGCCCTACGATTTTATCCGTAAGCGGCTGAGCATACTCGTAGAAAAGGATGCCCGGCATATCATCATAACCAAAGGCGCCTTGAAGAACGTGCTCGATGTCTGTTCCAGGGCCGAGGCGGACGGCAAGACCGAGCCCATCGACGAGGCCCAGGACGCCATCTCGCAACTTTACGACCGGCTAAGCGCCCAGGGCTTTCGTACGCTGGGCGTAGCCTACAGGGACATCGGGGCTCAATCGATCATTACCAAGGACGACGAGCGGGACATGACCTTCCTGGGCATCGTCGTGTTGTACGACCCGCCCAAGCCCGGCATAATCGACGCCATCAAAGAGCTGAGAAAGCTCGGCATCACCCTTAAGGTCATCACCGGAGATAACCGCCTGGTCGCCGCGTACATCAACCGTGAGGTCTGCATGGTCAGCACGCAGGCTGACGTCGGCGACATCTGCGATACATGCGTGGTCACCGGCCCCGAAATAAACAACATGAGCGGCGAAGCGCTCATAAGCATTGCTAAGGTGGTGAACGTGTTCGCCGAGATCGAGCCTAGCCAGAAGGAGCGCATTATCCTCGCCATGAAAAAGGCCGGCAACGTGGTGGGCTACATGGGGGATGGCATTAACGATGGGCCGGCGCTCCACGCCGCCGACGTCGGCATATCGGTCGATAGCGCGGTCGACGTGGCCAAGGAGGCCGCGCAGATCGTGCTCCTGGAAAAAGACCTCGGAGTACTTACAAAAGGCGTCGAGGAAGGCCGTAAGACCTTCGCCAACACGCTGAAGTACGTCTTCATGGCCACCAGCGCCAACTTCGGTAACATGTTCAGCATGGCCGGGGCGTCGCTCCTGCTGCCTTTCCTGCCGCTCCTGCCAACGCAAATACTACTTACGAACTTGATGACGGATTTCCCGGAGATGACCATTGCCACCGATACTGTGGACGCGGAGCTCCTGGACCGGCCCCGGCGCTGGAACATCGACTTCATAAGAAAGTTCATGATCACGTTCGGCCTGGTCAGCTCCATATTCGATTACATGACCTTCGGCGTGTTGTTGTTTTTGCTGCACGCTAACGAGAGGCAGTTCCAGACGGGCTGGTTCATGGAGTCCGTGGTCTCGGCCGCCATGATCGTATTGGTTATAAGGACCCGTAAGCCGTTCTTCAAGAGCAAGCCCGGTATCCTATTACTTATCGCCACGCTGCTCATCGTAGGCGTCGTCATCCTTATACCGTATACGCCCATAGCCCCGCTCTTCAGGTTCGAGCCCCTGCCGCCCGTCTTCATCCTGACATTGGCGGTCATCGTGGGGCTTTATGTGATAATGGCCGAAATGATAAAAAAATTATTTTACAAAATAGTAAAATTCTAAAACTAAACGTGCTTCTGCTGCAGGTACTTCTCGCTCACCCCGAGCATGTCGATGCCCAGGGCGATAAAAGCGTTAGTGAAAATATAGGAGTTCAGTTCCGAGATGGACGGCCTGGTCTGGATGGACTTGGTCGCCACGATCTTGCTGGCCTCCTTTTCCCTGTAATAATTAAGGTCCTCCTGGGAGACGGGCACGAACATGATGTTCTTAGAATAGCCCCAGGACTCCATGAGGCTGGTCATCTTGGAGCTGTTATTGACGGTGATGGGGAACACGTCGGCGCCCCTCAGCTTAGCCTTGATGGCGCCCTCGATTATCTCGCGGGTATTGCCGCTGCCGGTGATGGGCAGGTACGCGTCGCCACGGAGGAATGCTGGCGTAGTCGGGCCGTCTCGCATGAAAACGTTGCGCCCCAGGTGGGTGAGTCTCATGCCGAAGGCGTTCGCGACAAAACCTGAACGGCTGACGCCGTCCACGACGTAGTTGCCACGCCGGTTAAGGACCTTATCGGACCATTCGTCCAGGTGAGCGGGGTCGATGTTCATTAGCAGCCCGGCGTTCATCATGATATGCTCCAGGGCGCCATAGTACTTGTCGGCGTCCTTCCCCGGATCGTGGTGGTACAGCTCGGGGATGATGGCGTTGAGCAGCACCGCGAGCTTGAGCTCGAACTCGGAGCCTAGCGCGGCCAGGTTTTTATTCTTCATGTCCTTGACGGGCTCGATGTCGAAGATATAGCCGTTCTCATACTTGGAGACCATAGAATAAGCCCGCGAGTTCACGTTTGCGGTGATGAGCACGACGGGCACGTTGAGCTTGAACGCGTCCTCTAAATACCTTAAAACGCTCTTGGTCTCGCCCGAGCCTGTGGCAGCGATGACCAGGTTCTCATTGGTAGGGTCAATGTAGCGGCGGATGGGGTCGTCGAGGGTGACAGGGTATATGTTCTTGTATTTCGCCGACTGCTGTAAAAAGTCGTAAAGCGCCAGGGCGCTGCGGCCTTCCGCGATGCTATAGATGACCTTCGTCCGCTCATCGGTATCCAGGATAAAGCCGGCTAACAGATTAATGAACTCGAGTATCTTTTCGACCTCAATGCTGGTCAATTGCTTGATGAACTGCTGCTGTATTTTTACAGATTCGTAAAATGGATCTATCGAGGCCATCGTATGCTATTATGCTTATTTCCTATAAAAAGTTAATATGTATAAATACAGATTATTAAAGGTAGTGTATTTATTGGTATCCAGGATGTTGTGTAAATGGACGCCGGTTTAACGGAGCAAGTGGCCATCGTGGGCCTGGGCCTCGCCGGGTGCGGGGTCGTGACCATACTAAAGGGATCGTTCTCGGACATGCCCGAGGCCCCCGCCTACCTGTTAGCGGTCGACGATAGCGAGGAGGCCTTGAATGCCGCCATGGCCGATAAAAAGGTCATGGCCAGGCCGGGTGAAAAGCTCGAGGCCGAAATTGACTTCGGCCGCTATGCAGTCGTGTTCTTCGTGCTGGACCCGTCCGACGGGCCATCGCTTACGTGGGCGCAGATATTGTCGTCCGTCGTGGCCGAGAAAAAGGCGTACGCGCTCGGGCTCTTGATCAAGCCCCCCGGCGGGTGGCCCGAGGACGAAAAAACAATATACGGCTCTTTCGATGGCTGTGCGGTCGTCGACGAGGGCTGGGTCCTGGAGCTGAGGAAGAAGGACCCCGAGTATGCCATACGCATCGTGTTCAATTTTGTGGCGCATGCGCTCACCTTCATGTCGGAAGCCATAAAAGAAGGCAAGCTCAGCATGGGCGCCCTCCAGAAAGCCACCTACGGAAAGGTCGCGGAATTCGCCGCCACCTCGACTTCCCAGGCCGATACGCTCTACCACATGACCATGAGTAAGATCGATAGGTCCGGGGTCAGGTCGGCCATCCTTTTCATGCCCGAGGACACCGATAATATCACGGCGAGGCGCATCTTTCTCAATGTAGCGGCCGGGCTACCGCGCAGCATGGAAATGATCGCCCTGCGGGTTAAATATGTGGAGCCGTTCCGCATCGTGGCGCTGCTCGCGTCTTAATCCGGGCGCAGGACTTTTAATACAAAGACACGATGACGGCAGTGTCCCGGTTTTTCTGTAAGTTTGTAAGGGAAAATCGGGTCGTGGTACATCCAACTGACCCCTGTAAATATGTGACCTATGGTCGGACCTTGAACAGGTATAAGTATTGTATAAAGCCCTGTTATCACATCCCCGTTATGCCGTCCGGGTATGGATAATATTAACACGGAGGCACGGAGGCTTTTTTTTAGAATTCAAGGGGGCTTCGCCCCCTGATAGACCCCTTGAGATTCGGAGTACACGGAGGGGGGTTTATTAGTTTTAGAGGCACGGAGATGACAGAAGCACGGCTGAGGAATAAACAACTTGTATATAGCAAGCCTGGTATTCACTAAAACCATTTTTCACCAGCAGTGCCGCTGTCTTCTCCGTGCCTCAGAAAAGCGAAAAATGAGCCCTCCGTGTACTCAGTGTCTCAGGGGTCCGTCAGGGGCGAAGCCGCGCGGAGCGCCCTAGCTTACCCTTGACTCTGAAAAAGCCTCCGTGCCTCCGTGTTAATATTATCCATACCTGGACGGCATAACTATAAGCTACCACTACAGTTAGAAATTCCAGGAAAATTTGGGACACTACTACAACGACTTTTTTTCAAATGCTAAAAGGGAGCTGATGCCCCCCTCGCAGGCCCCCATATTATTTACTGGATTGGAGTGAGACCTAGAATATAATCTGGTTAAAAATATTACCTAAAAGGAGGTCTCTCAGAGGGCGAAGCCCCCTTGAGTATTAAAAATATTGTGTCATTGTGTCCTTGTGTTAAGGGCAGGTGGACACGCTCCACATGAAGTAAAATAAGAAAAAAAGGGCCTGAGGCTGACGCCTTAAAGGTTGAGCATGTCAGCGTAGCTCTGAAGGTCCAGCAGACCGTGGCCGCTCAGGTTAAAGACGATGACCTCTTCCTTGTTCTGGCGCTTACACTCCACGGCACACCGTATGGCGTGGGCGATGGCGTGGGCGGACTCGGGGGCCGGGATAATGCCCTCGGTCCGGGTGAAAAGCTGGCCAGCGACGAAGGTCTCATCCTGCGGGAGAGCCACCGCGTCGATAACGCCGGTCTTATAGAGCAACGATACGATAGGAGACATGGCATGGTATCTTAAGCCGCCCGCATGGATGGGGTCCGGCATGAACTCGTGGCCCAGCGTGCACATCTTGAGGAGGGGCGTCATGCCCGCCGTGTCGCCAAAGTCATATTCATACCTGGCCCTGCCGTTCTTCGTGCCCGTGAGCGAGGGCACGACTTCCGGCTCCACGGCGATGAACTGCGCGTTGTTCTTGCCCTTGAGCTTGTCATAGATGAGCGGGAAGCTGAAGCCCGCAAAGTTGCTGCCGCCGCCGACACAGCCGATCATCTTATCCGGAGTCTCGTCAATCTTCTCGAGCTGCTTCCGGACCTCCTGGCCAATGACGGTCTGGTGGAGCATGACGTGGTTCAGCACGCTGCCCAGGGAGTACTTCGTGTTCGGCGTGCTGACGGCGGTCTCGATGGCCTCGCTGATGGCGATGCCCAGGCTGCCGTTACACTTGGGGTCATCCGCCAGCATCTTTCTCCCGAACGCGGTCTTATCGCTGGGCGACGCGTAAATGTCGGCGCCGTAAAGCTTCATGACGTACTTACGGTAGGGTTTCTGGTCATAGGAAGACCTGACCATGAACACCGTACATTTCTGGCCGAAGTGCGCGGCGGCCGCAGCCAGCGCCGAGCCCCACTGGCCCGCGCCGGTCTCGGTCGTCAGGTTGGTGATCCCTTCCTTCATGTTATAATACGCCTGGGCGATCGCCGTATTCGGCTTGTGCGAGCCTTGCGGGGACGTGTCCTCACGCTTATAATAGATGCGCGCCGGCGTCCCCAGGGCTTTCTCCAGGCCCCTGGCCCGGTAAAGGGGCGTGGGCCTTCCGAGTACTGCGAGGGCTGTCCTGATCTCTTCCGGTATGTCGATAAAGCGCTCGGTGGAGTATTCCTGCTTTATCAGGCCCTTCGGAAAGAGTGGTTCCCATTCCTCCGGCTTAAGGGGCTCCTTCGTGGCGGGATGCAGAGCGGGCGGAAGCTTTTCCGGAAGGTCCGGGACGATATTGTACCACTGTTTCGGTATCTCGTCGACGTCGAGCATGACCTTCGTGACTTCGTTGGCACTGGTTTTTTTACTACCTTTACCGTCCATAGATTCACCCATTACAAATCATGATATTGTACGCGGTACTTATACCCTTGTACATATATAAGCTTTATTGTACAATAATGTACTAACATACAGGGAATGTATAATTTTCGTTTAAAAGATAGAGAATTAAAAAAGGTGGCTAATGCTATATTAAAGCCACTCTTCCACTGAATATTTCCTTTCGTTGCTGGTGATAGTGCATAATAGCCTGTCGCCGATGAAGCACTCCTCTTCGGGGGAGCTTAATATGATCAAGGCCCTCATGTCGTTGTGGTGGAAAGACACTCGGATCTCATTGCCCGTGTCAGTCCCGGCGAAGTAGCTAAATACTCGCTGGCCGTCGACTTCAGCCTCCTCTTCATCCCATTCTTCAAAGGGAGGGGCGATCTCGTCGTTCTTGGCTAGCATCGCGTATGCCGCGTTCAGGACTATATCGAGTGACTCTTCCGAAACGGCATCCCCGTCCAGCCTGTACGCCATGGTAGCGCTATCAAATACTTTCATTGATACAATGTGTCATGGTATAAGTATAAATATATTTTGATAAATGATATAAAATTTGTATTTTTAGTACTTTAAAATTGCATATAATTCGCTTTTTTATAGTACCTGCTACCTAAAGCGTTTCACTAGGATAGCGCTTTAAACGTTTACTGGCTACACGACAGTCACGTGGACGTCGTATTTCGAGAGGCAGATGCCCGTCTCGTCGATCGCGTCGAAAAAGGCGTCTATAACGTCTTTCGGCCCGTAGCAAGCCGCTTTCCCCGATACGTAGTCGAACATGAACCGCTTAGGGTACAGGGCCGACGCCTGGTCGAAGCTCGTCTGCAGGTCATAGCATTCCTCACACAGGGAATCCATCATGACCTTTTTTATATCATAGACGTGTTTTTCAAATTCCATCGTCCCCGACAGGTCATTGCGGTCCTTCGGCTTGATGGTGAATAACGCTTTCATCGTTGATCTCCTTACAATACAAATAATATTGGCTTTACCAGTTAAAATGCTTTCCAGCGCGAAGCATGGATGCCTTTATTACGCCAATGGATGATTACCAATTATGGAATCTCCATACCGGGCGATATTATCGCTGTTAGAGCCCTACATCGTCGAGTCCTCGGGCGTGAACGTGCTCGTCTACCCTGGTACGAAGGATGATTTTGTAGATAACCTGCATAACATGGGCGTGGATAGCTGTATCCCGAGGTTCGCCCTTCGTTTCGAGGGCCAGTCCATCGACCTTGACCTGTTGTTTTACATCGTCGACGTGGCCAGGACGTCCGACGGGGGCGTCATCTTTTTCAGCCCCGAGAGCCGCATACTGGAGCTTAAGATGGTCCGGAGGCCGGAAGGCGGGCTGGGCGAGCTTTTCACGGCCGAGCACCCTGGCTACTGGCGGCCGTCAGAATAGTATAACAATATTAATAGTATAACAATATTATTTCTGGAACTGAGGGGGCTTCTTGAAGAATATAACAACGCTGCTTTTTCTGAGACTGAAGGGGGCTTCTATGGGTATAAAACAGCGCACCCGTTTCCTAAGACTGAAAGGGGGCTTCTATGGGTATAAAACAGCGCACCCGTTTCCTAAGACTGAAAGGGGGCTGCGCCCCCTCGTGGACCCCTAATTTTGATTGCCTACGCTGCGCTCCGGCAAACGTTTAGTGCGAAGAGGGGCTCCGCCCCTCTCTAGACTCCCTCACCCGGAAAAACGTTTAACTTCAAGAAGCCTATGGTTCCTTTTTTATCCGTTTGCCATCAGGCAATCGAGAAATCGGGGGTCCACGAGGGGGCGAAGCGAAGCGGAGTCCCACTTTAGTCTTAGTAAAAGAAGCCGTGGTGCCTAACCATCCTTTAACTTCTGGAGCGAAGCGGAGTCCCACTTTAGTCTTAGTAAAAGAAGCCGTGGTGCCTAACCATCCTTTAACTTCTGGAGCGAAGCGGAGTCCCACTTTAGTCTTAGTAAAAGAAGCCGTGGTGCCTAACCATCCATTTACTTTGAGCAGCCATCTTTTTTTTTCTTGTAGCTCCCAAAACAAGCCCAATTCAGCCTTATTTCCGAAAAACAAGCCTTAATAACTACGGTTTCATTCGTAGCTTAAATAAATATTATATAGATACCCTCCCTAGAATAGGATGGTGATTGGTTAACTATGGAACTTAAACGAGGGCTTATATTCGGTTTCGGTGTTTTCCTGGCGCTGGCGGCCGTTTTTGCCATCATGGGCCACGCGGCGGCAGATACTACTCCTCTCTCCACTGATAAGGCGGACAAAGAGCGCACCATCACGGTGACGGGCACAGGATCGGTCTACGCCGTGCCCGATATCGCCAAGTTCAGCACGGGCGTCGTGACGGAGGCCGACACGTCCACGGACGCGATGCAGAAGAACGCACAGCTAATGGACGCCGTGGTCAACGCCATCAAGAACTCGGGCATACCGGAAAAGGACATTAAGACAAGCAGGGTCACGCTGGAGCCGGTATACAATTACTACTCGCAGCCCCAGGGGGCGACGGAAAAGCCGAAGATCGTGGGCTACAGGGCAACTAATACGGTGACGGTAACGATAAGGGACCTGTCGAAGGTGGGCACTACCATCGACGCCGCCAATAGAGCCGGCGCGAACCAGGTCAACGGCGTTTCATTCGAGCTTTCGGACGAGATGGCCACCGACGTGTACAAGCAGGCACTGAAGAAAGCGGTGGGCGACGGCTCCGATAAGGCGAAGACCATCGCCGATTCGGCGGGCACGGGCGCTTTAACGCTCAAGTCCATCTCAGAGTCGGGCCAGTACTACCCGCAGCCTGTATACATGGACATGGCCCCAAGAGCGATGGGGACCGCTTCCGCTGCACCGACGCCCGTATCTCCAGGAGAGCAGAAGGTGCAGGCTACCGTCTCGATGGTGTATACGTTCGGCTAACCTGCATTTTATGCTGATGCATAATTCGAGCAAAAAACGTCTTATTTTTTATCCCCGATCGATTTCACCATTAACACAGGGCAGGGAGACCGTTTTACCAGCCTGTCCGCGGTCGAGCCGAGGAGGAACTGGTAATAGACAGGGCGTTCCGTGGCACCGATCATCATGAGGTCGTATCCCCTGTCGGCCTCATCAAGAATGGTCTCCACGACGGGCCCCCTCCTGTTCAGTGCCCGGTGCCTGATCCCGGCCTCGTTCAGGCTGTCGCTTACTGGCTTTAGCGCCCGTGCCGCTTCATCCTTATCTTCGCCTACATACAGCACAGTGACGTCGCTTCCATGCTTCCTATACAGCCTCGCGGCCATCCTCGCGGCGCTCACCGAGTGCTGGTATCCCGACGTGGGTATCAAAATTTTTTCGTATTTCATCTCCAGGTCGTCCCTGAACCTAAAAACTACTGTCTCGACTTTAGCCCTTTTTATGATCTCGTCGATGGTGCTTCCGAAAATATGCTTCAGGTGTTTCCGGTACGTCGAGCTCGCGAGAAGGATCAGGTCATAGCCGCCCGCCTCCGCCTCCTCAAGGATGCCCGATGCCACGGACCTGGAGTTCTTGACCCGGTAATCGACCCTCATGCCTTCCGACGCCGAGAGCAGGTGGGTCGTGGAGATGGTGCTCATGGCACGCCTCCACTCGACGGGGGAAATTGTCATAATGTCCGAAGCAATGACGTGCAGGAACGTGATCTCGCCGCTCGGCCTCAGGAAATGGTCCACGAATTCGACCAGAAACTTCATGTTCGAAGTCCTGGTAATCGGTATGAGGATTTTTCCGTACACTGTTACACCTGGGTTCACATACCATTGCGATGCAGGTGTAATAATATTATCGATGTAGCGCCGAAGCTAATAGCCTTACCGCCTCGTATATCTCTCGGGGATTGGCGCCCCAGTGCACGGCCACGCCGTTCACGCCGTCTATCTCCTTTAAGCCCAGCTTTTCCGACTGGCAGCAGCGTAATATAAAGGGGCGGGCGGGCTTCACGGTGGACAGCGGGCAGACGTTCACGTGCTCGTACTTCTTTTTTGGGTATAGCGTCTCGAACACCTGCCTTGACGTATTGCAGCCGACCAGCTTGATGTCGCCCGCGGGCTCGCCGTCCAATGAATCGAGAAAGAGGCCATCGAGGCCGGAGGCGCGGCAGGGGAAGATGGTCGTTCTCCCCGGGTCCTCGAAGTCCTTGAGGTCCGTGGTATGATAGGAAAAGGAGAACATCAGCTCGCCGTACATGCCCGCCTCGTCCTGCCTCTTTATATTATACGCGAGCCATGGGGGCCAGGGAGGAGCCACGTCGAACACGTCCACTCCCGTGAGGGCTGACAGGTCCGGCTCATGCACGAAGTTATAGTGCCTGTCCACGCCCCTGAACACGACCGTGCTTATTTTATCGTTACACAGCTCGGCGGCCTTTTTTATTAAGTGGGCGCGGTTAGTGATGTCCATGGGGTCGCCATAAACAAGCGTCTCGTCCGGCCCCGATATCCTGCGGATGCCCTTTTTATTCCTAATGAAGCCTTCGCCGTCGCTCGTGACCTCATACGCCTCACATTTATCAGGCGCCTTAAAGACGATCACGTACTGGGATGAAAAATAGACCTTATCACCGGGCCTGTAGCCCTTCCTGGCATATTCATCGACCACGCCGATGAGCCTGCAATGCGATGGGAATATCATGTCCGCTCCAGGTGCTTCAGCAGGGACCGCCTCACGTCGATCGTGCTAAACTTTCCGCCCATATCCGGCGTGTGCACGCCGTCAGCTATCGTCTTATCGACGGCCTCCTGGACCCTTCCGGCCTCTTCGCCATGCCCGGCCCATTCCAGAAGCATCTTCGCGCTCAGCACGGCCGCGATGGGGTTGGCGATGCCCTTGCCGGCGATGTCCGGGGCGCTGCCATGTACCGGCTCGAACAGGGCATAGCGGTCGCCTACGTTGGCGCTGGGCGAAAGCCCCAGGCTTCCGATGAGGGCGGCGGCCTCGTCCGACAGGATGTCCCCGAACAGGTTGGTAGTCACGATGGTGTCATACCTCGATGGGTCGCGGACCAGGTTATATGCCATGGCGTCGACGAGCATTTCCTCGTAAGGGACCTTCATTTCCCTGGCGACCTGAATGCAGACGTCCCTGAAGAGCTCACAGGAGCGGAGGACGTTGGCCTTGTGCACTATGGTCAGCTTTTTTAGGCCGGGCTTCCTGCACGCGGCCCGGGCGATGCGCTCGCTGGCGTGGCGGGTGATCTTCCTGATCGACAACACCTGGTCGTCGGTGACCTCCTCCATGCCGCAATAGAGGTCCTCGCAGTTCTCCCTGTAGATGGTAAAGTCTACTTTGTAGGGCGATATGGCACATGACCTGAAGGGCCGCACGTTAGCGTACATGTCCAGCTCCCTTCTTAGCGTAAGGATGACGCTTTTATAGCACCTTTTGGGCGGCGTCGTGATCGCGCCGAAGAGGATGCAATCACACTTTTTGATGGCATCGAAGTCCTCTTCGGACATGGCCGTGCCTTCGCGGACAAAGCGGTCATGGCCCACGTCGATGTTGATATATTCGGCGCCCGGCAAGGCGGCCTTTAGCACGTCGACAGCCACGGGCACGACTTCCTTGCCGATGCCGTCGCCCGGCAGTACCGCTATCTTCATCTCTTGCTCCTCCTGTAGGCTACCAGGCCGCCAGCGCTTAAAATATCCTGCAGGAAACCGGGCAGCCTGGTGCTCCCGAATTCACGGCCGCCGGCGATGACCTTCCCTTCGTCCAGGTCGACTTCCACGACGTCGCCTTTTTGGACCGCATCATAGACGTCAGTTTCCACTATGGGTAGCCCCACGTTAATGGCATTTCTGAAGAAGATGCGGGCGAACGATCTGGCGACGACACAGCTAATGCCCGCATATTTAAGAGCTAGCGGGGCTTGCTCCCTCGAAGAGCCGCACCCGAAGTTCTTACCTGCTACGATGATGTCGCCGGCGGCGGGCTTGAAGGACGGGTCGAGGCCCTCCATGGCATGCTCGCCGAACGTTTTAAAGTCGGAGGTGCGCAGGTACTTCCCCGGAATGATGACGTCCGTATCCACGTTATCCCCGTACTTCCACGCCTTGCCTTTGAGCCTCATAGATACCGCCTCGGGTCCGCTATTTTCCCTTCGAGGGCCGTTGCCGCCGCCGTTAACGGAGAGCCCAGGTACACGTCGGCGCCTTTTCCCATGCGGCCCTTGAAGTTACGGTTCGTCGTGGACATGCACGCCTCCCCCTGCGCCAGCACGCCCATGTGGCCGCCCAGGCAGGGGCCGCAGCCCGCATTACATAATGTGGCGCCGGCGCTCAACAGCGCCGCCGCAACTCCGCTGTTCACCGCTTCCAGCATGACCCTGCGGGAAGCGGGTATGATGAGCGTCCTGCACTTCACCTTTTTTCCCTTCAGCACACGGGCAGCCGCCTCCAGGTCTTCGTACCGTCCGTTCGTACATGAGCCTATGAGGACCTGGTCTACGTGCGTGCCTTCCACCTCTTCGACGTCATGTACGTTGTCGACGTCGATGGGGCAGGCGACCTGCGGCGACATCCCGGAGTCAAAATGGTACTCATCACAATAATGTGCGTCATTCGCATGGACGGGCTCGTAGGGCTCGGCCGCAATGCCCTTCAAGTACGTCTCTGTTTTAGCGTCGGGCGGCACGATGCCCGCCTTGGCGCCCATCTCGATGGCCATGTTACACAGGGTCATCCGGCCAGCCATGGACATCTCCTCGATGGCCGGGCCATAAAACTCCAATGCCTTATATGCCGCACCGTCAGTCTTGATGCCCTTGATGATACGCAGTGCCACGTCCTTGGGCGTTACTCCCTTAGATGTCCTGCCACCCACCGTGACCTTAATGGTCTCCGGGACTTTGAACCAAAGCTTACCGGATGCGTAGACCTCGGCCATGTCGGTGGCCCCGACGCCAGTCCCGAAGGCCCCGAAAGCGCCGTAAGTACAGGAGTGCGAATCCGCCCCGACGAGAACCTTCCCCGGCAATGCGAACCCATTCTCGGCCATCACCTGGTGGCAGATGCCCTCCCCTACATCGTACAAATGTGATATCTTCTGGGAAGAGGCCCACTCCCTCAACTCTTTCTGGAGAAGCGCCGTGGTCTCGTTGTTCGCAGGCACCAGGTGGTCGAACGGGATAATGATACGCCCGGGGTCCCAGACTTTGTCCACCTGCATGTCCTTGAAGGCTTTGACAGCCAGGACGGACGTGCCGTCGTGGCTCATAGCATAGTCTACCCTGGCGATGACAAACTCGCCCGCGCACGCTTTTTTCCCGGAAGCGCGCCCCAGTATTTCTTCAGTGATCGTCCCCACGTCGAACACGCTCGTCGCTATGGAAAGTTATTAGTACATACATCATTTTATAGTTTCTTGTAAACGAATATTTCGGTAGCGAAATTTTCGTTTAAAAATCGGTCGGTGAGACTGTGGCCGGGTATTCGAAGAACGAGTGGATGAAGTTCATTAAAACGGAGCCCGTCGATGTGGAGATTTGTGACGTTACTTTAAGGGATGGCGAGCAGACGCCTGGCGTATCGTTCACGAAAGAGGAAAAAATGGACATAGCCCGGGAGCTTGACGAGATAGGCGTCGAGATCATAGAGGCCGGCTTTCCAGTTACTTCGCAGGGCGAAAAAGAGTCCGTCAGGGCCGTGTGCCATATGGGGCTGAACGCGAAGGTCAGCTGCCTCGCCCGTGCAGTAAAGCCCGACATCGACGCCGTGATCGATTGCGGCGCGGACATGGTGGGCATTTTTATCGGGACTTCGGGCCTGCATTTAACCTATAAGCATAAAAAGACACAGGAAGAAGCAATCGAGTGCATGGTCACGGCCACTGAATACGCGAAAAAGCACGGGCTCATCGTCAGGTTCGCCGCGGAGGACTCTACGAGGACTGACCTGGCATTTTTGAGGAAGTTTTATATGGCCGGAGAGGAGGCCGGGGCCGATTACGTGAACATCGCCGACACGGTGGGCATCATGAACCCCTCGACCATGAAGTACCTGGTCTCCGAAGTTAAAAACATGGTGAAAATACCCGTTTGCGTCCATTGTCACGACGACCTGGGCCTCGCAGTCGCAAATACTATGGCGGCAGCCGAAGCGGGGGCAAAGCAGCTTCATACCTGCATGAACGGCATCGGCGAACGGGCGGGCAACGCGGCCCTCGAGGAAGTATTAATGGGCCTGAAGGTACACTATGGCGTCGACCGCTACGATACTACTCATCTTAAATCGCTGTCCGACATGGTCGCGAAATATTCCGGCATCGCGGTGGCCAGGAATAAGGCCGTCGTCGGCGCTAATGCGTTCGCGCACGAGTCGGGCATTCACATCGCGGCGCTCCTCGAGAATGACCGCACCTACGAATTATTTTCGCCCGAGCTCGTGGGCGGCAACAGGGAGTTCATCCTCGGCAAGCACAGCGGCAGCAAGGCCCTGTGTTATATGGCCCGCCAGATGGGCTACGCCCTCTCCAAGGCGGAGACGGATATCGTGCTGGAAGAGATCAAGCGCCTGGGCGACGCCAAGCGGTCCATGCGTAGGGACGAGCTGGCCGAGCTGATCTCGCGGGTGCTGGCTAAAGAATATTTGAGCATGACCCAGGCTTAGATCGTATACCGAATTTTCTATTATTTTCAATAGCCATGAGCGCAGCGTACAGTTATGCTGTCGTAGCGCGATGAACGCACAGGGGCACAGAGACTTTTTTTATGACTCAAGGGGCTCCGTGCCTCCGTGTTTTTGTCGCGCTAGAAACGGCATACTGGGGGCATGCACTAATAGTATTTACATTGCTCATGTTTTTAAATAAAAATAATGATGTTGCGCACGCTTAAGCCCCGAGCTTATTGAATTGGTGTCCCGTGGGGCAGGACGCCGTGATCACGTAGACCTTCAAGCCGGGCGCCTCCAGTAACCGGCCCAGGTCTTCGCTTATTTTCTCCTTCGACAGTTCCCCGGCATCGTTGACCACGCAATCATCCTTAAAAATGTCTTTTAGGAGGCTGGTGATATCGGGCAGTTCCTGCCCCCCGGTCATCGCCGCCTCGCGGTTGGCGAAGACGACCACCAGGGCTTCGTGGCCGTTGAGCCGGGCATTCACGAGCGCCTGCAGGCCCGTGTGCAGTATGGCGAAATCGCCGATCATCGCGACGCCTTTTTTATTGAAGCCGCAGGCAGTGCTCACTGCGGAGCCGAGCGAGCACGCCGTCTCCAGCATGCTATACGGCGGGCTTGCCGCCAGGATGGAGCAGCCCATGTCCCCGGCCACCGGGGCGCCGAGCGACTTGATGGCCTCATAGGCCGGGCCATAAGGACAGTCGTCGCATTTGCCTATGGCATAACCTCTCGACGTAAGCGTTTCCGGGCGTACGTCCCGGTATACGCCCGGGCTGTCTATACTTTCTATGGCGCTCCTTATGGATGCATCATCCAGCGGGCCCGCCCTCGGCAGATGCCCCGTCAGCCTGCCTTTTACCTTGGGCAGGGCGACCTGCTCCTCGATAAAGGGCGAGGCCTCTTCGCACACCAGCACGTATTCCACGCCCATTAAGAAGTCATCCACAAGGGCGTCGGGGAACGGGTTGACGAACGCAAGCGATAGATGTGAAAGCCCCATCGTACCCGCCACTTTTGAGGCGATCGTCGAGGCATAACCCGACGATATGATGCCGACCGGGCCTTTTTTAGAGCTGTGGTTCAGCGGCGAGCGGCTCGCCTCGCGTACGGCGTGGCTCCAGCCATCCCTCAAATATTTCTGGTGCTTGCCGAACATGGTATAGTCCCATATGGACTTGTCAAGCTTTTTATGGGTGATCTCGGGCTTTATCCTGGAAATATCCCCTTTTTCCTTTAGCAGAGCATCGACCACCCTCAAGAGCACGGGAGCGCTGATGCGCTCCGAGAGCTCGAAGCCCGTGACAATGGCGTCGTATAGCTCACCCGGCGTAGAGGGATCGAACACCGGTATCTCTGCCAGCTTACCGTACCACCGCGAGTCCTGCTCGTTCTGTGACTGGACGGCGCCGACGTCGTCCCCGGCGATGACGACGATGCCCGCCCCCAGGCCATGGGTGGCCGAAGTAATTAACGGATCGGACATCACGTTGATGCCGACGTGCTTGGAGACGACGGCCGCCCGGTCGCCGAGCACGGATGCGCCAACGGCCATCTCGTAGGCGATCTTTTCATTGAACTGCCACTGCGCCCGCATGGTCTCATCGCCTTGCAGCGCGGAAAATAAGTGGTTGATCGGATACCCTGGCACGCCCGTGACGAGACGGACGCCGCCATCTTTCAAAGCAAGGCGTGCAGCTTCGATGCCATCCGCCTTGATTATCTCCTGCTCAGTCTTCATCATGCCAATGTTGATAAAATCCCGCGAAGTAATAAGCCTTCCCGAAATACTTAAGAAATTTTACTTGAGTATAATAAACTTTATTTTACTTAAGCGACTATATGCCAGCATCATAGGAGGTATCCGAACGGTAATCGATGGTTTATCATATTATAACGGCGCCGAGGCGTTCACTGGAAAATTAAAGGGCAGAGGCTCGTTCGTGCTCGTGATGGCTTATACGGAGACTGCCCTTATACCGGGCATTACGGTGGCGGGCGCGAGCCCGGAACTCATGGCCTACACGCCGCCCCTGGACGCGGAACTGGTCCACGCTGGCAGGATCATAACGCTGGATAATATCGCCATGACGTCCGAGGCTATCCCCACGCCGGGCCTCATCACGAGGGCGGCAATCACGCTTTCGGATTTCCGGGAATTCTACGTCGATGCCGGGAATAAGATACCCCCGTTCGTCCCGCATTACCGGGTGGGCAACGGGCCGGGGGCGGACGTCAGGACCGGAAAGGCCGTGCCATGGGCAAAGCAGATCATCGAGAACGCCCGGAAAGTGGGCAAGGAGATCGCATCCCAGTCGGAGTACGTCGTCATCGGCGAGACAATCCCGGCCGGCACCACGACGGCGCTGGGCGTACTGCTCGCAATGGGCATGGACATCAATAACTATACGAGCAGTAGCATGCCCGATAATCCTCAATCCCTTAAGACTTCCGTCGTCCAGGAGGGGCTGAAGAAGGCCGGCATAAACGGCCAGTGCGACCCGCTGAAGGCCATCGAGGCAGTCGGCGACCCAATGATGGCGGCGACCATCGGGCTTGTACAGGGAGCCCAGGGGATACCGATTATCCTGGCCGGCGGCACACAGATGGCAGCTGTAGCCATATTACTATCTAAGATGTCCGACCTCAGTAAGTTCGACCTCGCGCTGTCGACGACCCGGTGGATAGTAGAGGATAGTACTTCCAGCCTTTTCGGCATCCTGAAAGGCGGCAACGTGAATATCCCCGTCATCGTGGCCAACCTATCCTTTGCCCGGTCGAAGCTCCCGGGCCTGCTAGCCTATGAGAAGGGCTACGTCAAGGAGGGGGTGGGTGCAGGCGGCCTGGCCTCGGCGACAATACTTAAGGGAGTCCCGAAGGTGAAGATTGAGGACACCGTAGAATCCATGTACTCTAAAATGGTCGGGCAATAAAATTTGCTCTAAATTTTTTTAGTTTATTAAAAAGTAGCATTGGAAAGGGCGGGCATTACGAACTATAAGCTTGTCAAAATGCGCAGGATAGAAATTGCTAGAAGTTGAAGGTATTAATTTTCAATTTATTGCACATGTACTTGTATATGTACTTATATATGTGACCATATTTTTTAAATATTTCTTATCGTTACTAATTAATTTGGTAGGCATGAACCCTGAAACGTATGCTTACCAAACAACCTTAAAGGAGCGTATTGTAAATGAAAGTAAAGAACATCGCACTGCTGGCCGCTGCCCTCATGGTGATAGCGGCGACCGGCATAGGGAACGCGTTTGCATATACATGGAATAGTGGTACGGATTCTTCAAAGCTTGTCGGCTCTCCGTCTGTAAGCTGGGTTGGCCAAACCATACCGGATAATACGCCGTATCCGACTGTTAGTTATCCTGGTACGGTTACATGGGCGAATAAGTTCGATTCCGAGTGGTATGGATATTCGTATTATCCTACGATCTTTACCACTGATTCACTTGGCGGCTGGTGGAAACAAAATGGTAATGCGTTAAGCTATGGCCAGACATGGGAACCCACGGGGAGTGCAGGCGTTGCATATGCTTATGGTGACATCCCGGTAACGGTGACCCATAGATGGGGAGCAGCATATGACGGTAACGATGCCCGCGTAACTGCCTCCGTGATACATTATCACGAGTAATGGATATTTTAAATTTTATTTTTTTATTTATAAACTGAGACATGGTATAAAAGTTAGGTAGAATGTTAATAACGGTGATTGGATGAGCGGCATATTAGTAATAGCTAAAAAGGAGTTCGCTGATTTAGTAAGCAGTAGGCTTGTCATATTAGTATTGGCTTTCTATGTAGTGATTTTTTCGTTGTCGTTTTATAATTATTATGGCTCCATCGACATCACTTCTTTGTCCGCCTCAGCTTATGACCGGTATAACGTACCTAATATATTATCTAATCCCGCAGGCACTTTTACGGGCACATTTATAATGGTCATTTGTTATTACGGTAGCCTGGTGGCCGTTGTCCTAGGCTATTCTTCTATGTCAGGCGAAGCCGATGGAAAGGCGTTAAGCACCTTGTTGGTAAAACCATTATACCGGGACACGATCATTAATGGTAAATTATTCGGGGCATTCTTATTTCTTTTCTGTATATTCTGGGCCACATTGGCGTTCTACATGTGCGGGTTATTCATACTTTTTGGCGGAATGATCGGCAACCACCTTCTTGAATTCATAAGTATGCTGCCGTTAGCTTTTATCCTCTATGTATTATCCACAATGCTCTTTTTTTCACTATCGATGCTGGCGTGTATTACCTTCAAAGAGCAGAGCTTTGCATTGTTTTTAGGATTCCTATCATGGATACTTCTATATTTGATGGCAAATATGGCGTTTATCGGCTATATCGTATCGTTCTTTCATATGGATCAACCGACGGGCTACTTTGTCAGCGGCCTGATCCCATATAATATATTATCATTTATATCCGGAGATATTATAAACGGGAAAGGCATCGCCGATACTTTATCTAAAAATTTTTCGCAGATAGCCGTGCAAATATTTACATTATCGTTATATTGTTTCGTTACGACCGTGATGGCTTACGCTTCATTCATACGGAGGGACGTATCATGAAAAACGTGTTAACCATAGCGGAGAACGAGTTCTCTATGCTCGCCAGAAACCCGATCGTTATAATATTCGGCATATTAATGCTTGTCATGGCGATCATAAACGCGGCAGGATTCTCATCTATAGTGTCCGACACGAACTCTTCAGATCATACTGGCAATCTAATGGCGGGGATCTCGAATTTTTTCTGGAACTTTTCAGCGCTCTTCGCCTTCCTGGCCATGTGTATCGGCATAACTTCGGTTGCCGACGAGAGGTCAAAAGGATCATTACGGGTACTATTTGGTAAGCCATTATATAGAAGGGATGTGATCACCGGTAAATTCGTCGGGATCAACCTGTTCATGTTTTTGCTAATAGCGTTTACTCTGGCAATATTCATATCATTGATGATCACCTTATACGCGGGCCCCGAGTCGATCATCGATCTATCGTTAAGGATGTTGATGTTCGCGGTCCTGCTATTTATAAATTGTAGCTTTACTTTAGGCCTGGTGATGTGCCTGGGGATACTATTAAACAAGTCAGAGGCTTTAGTTATTTCGTTAGCGTTCATATCGTTTGAATGGCTGACAAACATAGGATCGCTTCCCGACTCGCTGGGGAATCTGCAGCTCATCAATCCTGGCTATTTATATGTTTATGCAATGTACATGGCTTCGGGTAAGTTGCTTAATGGTTCCGTGCCCCTTGACTCGTGGTTAAGCGGCTCTTTGCCTTACATCGTTTTAATGGTGGCCGAAGTAATCCTCATGGTTTTAGTCAATTGTATGCTCTTTAATCGTGAAGAGGCATAAGATGGCTTTTAATTTCGAAGGGATAAGGTTTATAGGCATAATGCCCGCGGGATTATTAATATTGTTAGTTTTGTTCCCGGCCATCGTGTCATTGCCTGCCGGTGCTTCTTCGCAAAAGTACATGGCGGTGTCTTGCGATGGCGATACGGCGATCGCCCTGGATGAGAGTGGTAACGTCTGGTTGTGGGGCTTGATCTACGACGATGTTGGCTCGCAGGCGTATGGCGAGAGCCCTGGCCTATACCGCCAGTATATCGGCGATACCTATGACAGGGTGCAGGCAACGCCCGTGCAATTGCCGTTAAATGACGTTATTGCGATCTCGGGCGGTAGTCTTGCCCTTAAAAAGGATGGCACGGTCTGGAGCTGGGGGCGCAATGATCATGGCCAGCTTGGCGACGGCACAAACGTAAGCAAGTCCGCCCCGGTGCAAGTGAAAGGCCTTGACGATATTATCGCCATATCGTGCGAAAATATGAACCGTCTGGCACTAAAAAAGGATGGCGCAGTCTGGAGCTGGGGTTATAATGGCAATGGTAATCTCGGCGATGGCACGCTCATTGACCGCCGGGAGCCCGTACAGGTCAACGGCCTTTCCAATGTGACGGCCATATATGGTGGTGCTTTTGCCGTAAAGGATGATGGTACCGTCTGGACATGGGGAGATACCATTCTGGACGTCGATGAGTCAGGAAAACCTATAGACTACCAGATACGCGGTAACCCTGATAAAATCAACTGTAAGCCTACACCTTTTCAGATCCCCGGGATAACGGACGTCAAAGCAGTGGATGTCGCATCAACTTTTAGCGTAGTGTTCATTAAAAAAGATGGTACCGCATGGAACTGGGGCTACGACTTGAACGGTAGCCTGGGAGATGGCACTGTCATTGATAGTAATCCGCCATTTGTGGTGACGCCAGTACGGGTTAAAGGGCTTACTGACGTTAAAACCGTGTCCGCCGCTTATGGCTGGTCGATGGCCCTAAAAAATGATGGCACGGTATGGGTATGGGGGTATAATAATGGCGGCCAGTTCGGCAATGGAAGGATATACGATATTGAAGCAGTGCCGGTGGAAGTGCCAGGCCTCGATAATGTCATAGCGATCGGCGGTAAAGATATGCATTCAATTTATCTTAAAAAAGATGGCAGCGTATGGGCCAGCGGAAATAACCATGACGGGAGCATAGGCTATGGCCCGGTCGACCTTGATGCTATCGTGCTCACGCCTGTAAAAATATTGGGGCTTGGCAATGAGAGCACAATATTAACGATAACCCCAGAGCCGACTATTCAGCAGATCTCGAATAATAGCCGCCCTACGCTTTCGGCGATTACTCCGAGCCCCGTGGCATGTCCGCCAGCGGCGGGTTTGAGACTTAGTCAACTAATCGCGGCTATGGTTTTAATAGTAATAATCGCTGGCGCCGCAGGGTACTACTTCTTACTCAGAAAAAGATAGGCATGGTGCATACGAGGTAAACAATAAAGAAGTTCCCGTTATTATTTAAGTTGTTCGGTAAGCATGAACCCTTCGGCGAATGCTTACCGAACAACTTAAAGGAGCTGGCTTCAAAGTTAAGCCATTAATTTTCTCTATACGTATTCGTAGCTATAAGGCTTATGGTGACTCCCTAGTAAATGCTTCGGTGCGCTCTCTGGATGACAGGAACCTGGACTTGGCCAGCGGCGTGATAAAAAGGGAGCTCATTTCTAACTATATCGACGCTTCCGCAGTAAAAGCACAGGCCAAGGGCGCCTCCAGAGTAGAGATCGTCGATGTGGCGTCGGCTTTCGAGACCTCCAGCGACCCGGAAGAGATCGCGTCGATGTACATGGCCTCATACTCATCGTAATATTCGTTTATTTCGTCGTATGCGAGGGCTTTTTCGGCTTTTCGCCCGGTAAATGGGTCCTGGGCTTGAAAGTGTTAAGGGCTGATGGTAATAAGGCCGGTTATAAAGAGGCGATGCTTCGTACTATCCCCAAATTGTTTATCATGGCGATCGTGGCCGATGCCATCCTGATGGTGTTGTACCATGGAAAGGATAAGCAGAGGATATTCGACAGGATCGCCGGGACGATCGTCATTCGAAAGTAATGCTGGTATCCCGATGTAAGGAGGATTCAAAATGAGAAATTGGATAAAGACAGATTATCCCGGGAAACCGGGAAATGAATTGAATAAATCCTTAGATAGAAGTGTCCCGGAGGCGATATGATGCAAGTGAAGATCGGTAACGGAGGCTCTAATCCGGTAGGCGTGAGGTTCGGCGGAGGAGGCTCAGTACAGTCCTCAGTACAGTCGATGATGAGTTCGGGAAACTGGATCTATATTGCCGGCATCATGGTATTAGCTGCCATTACCATCGTGCTTGCCGTGCTTATGATAAGGGAATATTATCTACAGAAAAAGAAAAAGAAATAGCCGGGCATTGGTAACGGTCTGAATAGGCCAAAAACGTATGAAGGCCTGTCCAAGGAGGATTTTAGATGAGCATTCAGTCGAAACCAGCGTATGCTACCGCCTTACCGGCGGTTGTGGTACTCACAATGAAGAAGAGTTTGTCAAAGAGGGCGTGGGCGACGGCGGCCTGACCATGGCGACCATCCTCAATGACGTATCCCAAGGCGAAGATAGAAGACACAGGGAATTTATATACTCCAAAATGGTCGGGCAATAATTGTCCCCCATTATTTTTGATTTATTAAGATTATCGTCTACCGTATTTCCATACGATGAACCCGAAGGCGAGTATGGCGAGTAATGCTATGGCTATTCCCACGCCGATCCAGGTGTTGCTTTTAGTGATGCTCACGTCTATGTATTTTTGGTCTGTTTTTGCCTCGTTACTCACGGCTCTCAGGTATAGCTTGTCGGTCTCCTGGGATGCATCCGCCTTAGCATAGATCTTTAAAGTGAACCGGTGGGTCTCCCCCGGCGCCAGTTCGCCGATCCTGTTCGGGGTGTCGACGGTCAGGGATTGGGGGATATCGTCGGCCCCGATGTCCAGTCCCACGTTGGTCAGCTTGCCGATGCCGTTATTCTTCACGATGACTTCGACGTTCACGCTCGTGCCGGCATCCAGCGTCTTATTATCAGGGATTGAAAACTCCAGTTTATAATCCTGGTCCTTGCTCGTGTCGACGAATAATTGCAGCGAGCTGTTATCCGCCCCGTTGGCGGCCATGATCGTGATTACACAGCTGCCTGAGCCGAGCGGAGTCGTTTTCATCTGGAAGGTCTTGCTGCCCTTGCTCTCCACGAATACTTTATTTATAACATCGCTGCCCGAGTAGAATTTGATGTTCCAGTCCTTCGGCGAGTCCTTCACGACGAGCGAGTACGTCTTATCCACCACACCATTATTCGTTATTTTAACGTCGAACGTTACGGTCTCGTTAGACTTTACTGTCTTCCCGGGGAAGTCGCAACTCAGGCTGACTCCTTCCAAGTTGCCCGTGTCTGCACTCAAAGCTGGTATGGGGATATAGCCAACATATAATGAGTTGTCCAGCACCTGGTACCCGGCACCATTATTATCTCGGGGAGTAGGCCTGTAGTTCGCCGCTCTGACCAGTATACCGTAATACCCGTTGGGCACCTGTATAGTGAATACGCCGTTGGCGTCTGTTGGTCCGGTGTAATACTGCTGGCTCACTTTATCCGTTATGGTAACACTGGCATCCTTAACGGGCAATCCTGTGCTGGCGTCCACCACCGTGCCCGACACGCCATATAGCCTGTCCAGCGTAATAGTGACCGTGCCGTCAACGCCCACCCGGCCTTCAACGCTCTTCTTCGAGTATCCCTCTTTCAATGCAGTGAAGTAGTAGGTGCCCTCGGGCAGGGTAAAACTCGTAAGGCCGTCGGGCCCGGTGGTGCCCGTGACAGAAGTGCCGCTGAGGAGGACAGCAACGGCAACACCACCCACCGGACCACGGCCATCCACCACCGACACGGTGATGGGGGAGTCTGCCAAGGCTTGCGATGCAGATAATATGAAAACGCCTAAGAAAAGCGTGAGGAGGATTATGCGTTTCATGCTCACGCCTTCACGGGCCTCGTAATATCCAGGAATATTTCGTTCAACGAGGGGCGGTACACTTCTAGCTCGGTAACGACGCCGTTGGCCTTACACACGGCTTTTGACACGTCCTCTGAGATATCCTCTGCTGAGTTGATCAGGTAGAAGCCATCGTTCTTCACCACGTTAGAAATCCCTGTGACTGGCTTCAACGATTCTCTTACATGAGGCTCATCCAGTTCCTTTACCTTTAATTTCAACTGGAAGCCTTGTCTCTTCGTGTACTGGTTCACCAACTCGTCCACGTTGCCGCAGATCTTCATCTCGCCGTTAACGATGATACCGATACGATTGCACACCATTTCCACCTCAGGGAGTATATGCGAGGTCATGAAAATTGTTTTACCCCTTGATCTCATCTCTTTTACCAGATTGCGATAATCCTCCGCTCCCTGAGGATCAATGCCCGCAGTGGGCTCATCGAAAATGAGCACCTTTGGATCGTGGACGATGGCCTGGGCCAGGCCGAATCGTTGTTTCATGCCCTTGCTGAATTTGCCGATCTTCATGTCGATGGCGTCAGGCAATCCTACCAACTCCAGCGTGGCCATGACCTTGTCTTCAAGGCCCTTGCCCTTCAAACCATACAGGCTTCCATAAAACCTGAGGTTCTGCCGTGCGGTGAGGTTATCGTAGAAGCCGGCCGGTTCGGGCAACACGCCGCAAGACCGACGAACGTCCAGCACCTGGTGGACGATGTCAAAACCGCAGACCTTGCCCGTGCCAGAGGTGGGCTGGATCAAGCCCATCAACATTTTAATAGTTGTCGTCTTGCCAGCGCCGTTAGGCCCTAAAAAGCCAAAAATCTCCCCCTCTCCTACACTTAGATTAAGGCAATCAACGACCACTTTTTTATCATACTTTTTAGTAAGGTTCACTGTTTCGATCATAATAGCTCCTTCAATAATTTTGCTACCTCAAGCCCTTTTTTCGTGAGATAATATATAATCAAAGAACCAACTCTTTCAAAGGCTATAAGTCCAAGACCAACCAGGGATTCATCTTTTTTATATCCTTTACCATTACCAGAAATTGCTGCTTTAACATTCTGATAGCTTGCATTAATATTTTTGGAGATATCAAATACAGTCGTTTTATACATTTCAGGTTTGAATTCCTCAGACTTTTCATATAAAAATAGAATTGACTTTCTTCGGATTCCGCTTCGGGATAACGAATGGTGTATCTTAAATCCATAAATCGATAACCTATCGAACTTTTCTAATTGGTCCATAATCTCAACCCCCGACAAACTATGCTTTCCTAAGTTATTGTATATTCCTATGAACTCACATTAATATAATGCTTATAGATTAATCGTCTAACTATGCGGAACAGTTAGACGATTGATCTATTCGTGTTAAGCATTGCATAGCATACGCTTATTACGGTGATCAATATGCTCGTTAAGATAAGCGTTGTAACAGTAATGCTATTGGTATGTATGTTAGCCTTTGCTTCCGTATGTTCTGCAGCGACACCAACGGATGACCATGTAGGCACAGCGGACAATGGCGGATATATCGTAAAACCGGCAAAAAGCGGAAATGGGAATGTGGGCATCCTGACGATATCCGATACGATAACTCAGGGCGAGACTAACTGGCACTACAAGGTCGTAAGTGAGTATATCACGACGTTAAATGTTGACTTGAACTGGGGTTACTCTGCGAATTCTTTGCAGCTTACTATCTATTCGCCGGATAACCATGTTTTTGGTCCATACTATGACCGAGATGACGGAACCATCGACGGCAGGATCAACCTCGATATATACAACCCTAACGGCATTGCACAAGGCACTTGGTCCTATAAAGTATATGGCTATTATGTATCCGGAGTACAAAGTTATACTATATGAGCGAGTATATGGCTATTAGGTATCAGGAGCACAATTTTATACTATATGAACGCCATAATATAAAATATGCAATCACGTCAATTACGACGGGCAATCTTTTTTATTCTAATTTTTTTGGTCTTATTAAGTTCAGCCGCCAGCGTGAATTGCCAATATGAGGTCAAACCCCATAAAAACGATACGCCCCTATCTAACACGACCGGAGCCGATGGCACCTTTTCCACTTATTGGGACCTACCATTAAACGTAAAAATATTAGATTTAATCATATGTACAATAGCATTCATAGGGTTATTTAAGATACTCCCTATTGTTATAGGTAAAGTAAAAAACATATTTGCTAATAAGAAAAGAAAAACCATCAATATATATATACAAAAAAGGCCGGGAAGTACAATTAGAGAAATATCTAAAAATAAAGAAATAAGCTATACTAACACAAGACATCATATTTTAATGCTTGAAAGGGCTGGCAAAATAATACTAACAAAGGTTGGTAAATTTTTAAGAGCATTTCCAACGAGAGTTTACGATGATAATGAAAGAAAAATTCTACAATATTTAAACAATGAGACTGGTAGATCGATTTTGATAGCAATATTAGAAATGCCTGGTATTACGAATCATGAGCTTACCGGAATATGTGAAATAGAAAAAAGCAGCATACACTGGCACATTGAAAGATTATTAAAGGATAATATCATCCGCTCTGAAAAAGATGGCAAGTTTGTCCGGTATTATATTGAGGATGAAGTGAAGGATGACTTACTAAAGCTCATCCCAATATTCACTAAAAACAATATATAATCTATATCCCAAATTTGGGATATAGCTAAGTTTATAAATATATGCACAGGTACCTATACAGGTACTTGTACATGTGACCATATTTTTTAAATATTTCCCATAATAACCACTTGTTTAGTAAGCGAGAACCTAATAAAACGAATGCTTACCAAACATCCTTAAAGGAGTTGATAGAGATGAAAGTGAAGAACATAGAATTGCTTGCCGCCGCCTTAATGGTGATAATGGTAGTAGTGCCGATAGGCGCATCTGCAACAGATGCTTTCGGTTATGGACAGTGGTCGAGAATCTATAATACTAACGCTCAATGGACAAAAAACCAAGCTGAAACAATAGACACCTTGCGAAATACGCAGTTACACATAGGAGCTCTCTGGTACAATTACCAAAATCCGTATGTTACTGTTGATAAAGTTGGCATGAGAGAATCTAACGATTATGATGGCGTTGTAAGGTTCTATAACGTTACACAAACCATTACTTATGGGCAACAGATTCCGTATCCGAGTGGAGTAGAGGATACAAATCAAGTATATGCTACTGGAACGGTTGGAAGTACCTACACAGTGTATTTGCAGCACTTCTACCATCTCACCGCTGGTAGCACGTGGTATACTGATACGAGCGGTGTGAAGCAGTATCACTTAGTCGGATAGAATCGGTTAAGTAAAAATCGAATCTATATGCTAGAAAAATTTTATTTTTTAACTTAAAATCTTAATTAACATATAGCAATAATACTAAGTAAAACTGGAAATCATATAGTAGATTGTGATATCATGGGCAATGTCTTGTATATCGCTAATAAGGAGTTCGAGGACTTGATGAATAATAGATATATTTTTTTAGTCCTTGCCCTCTATTTTTTCATGGTATCATATACCGTTTATGACATATACAGTAAAATATCGGGTTCTACACCTGATGTGAACCTTTTTGAAGCGATTGTTTCGCATTACTTTAGTATTATAAGTGTTTATGGTATGTTGATCGGGATAGTTGTTGGATTTATGGCCGTGTCTTCAGAAAGGAGAAATCATGCTCTGAACACGCTCATCGTAAAGCCTGTATACCGGGATATGATAATAAATGGTAAATTTATAGGCTCATTAGGGTATCTGTTTTGCATATTTTTCATCGTTACCATACTTTATATATCCGAACTTTTACTCTTTTATGGTAATTCATTCATTTCTATTTTCCCAGAAATTTTCGCAAAAATAATACCACTATTCGTGGCTTCACTCTTATATGTATTAATATTTTTTTTCCTCTCGATGTTATTGTCGATTATTATTAAAGGACAGAGCTATGCTTTGATATTGAGTATTTTTTTATGGGAAGTTTTTAAGGGTAATATACTGGGTGGCATATCTACTATACTTAGTTCTATCGGAATGGCGGACTATAGAGACGTGAGTAATTTCATATCTGGGGCTATACCATTTACGATAAGCGATGAATTTAATATGTATGTGCAGGAACATTCGACAAGTATCATTTCGATTTTTTTCCCACCCAATTTTGAACTGGTCAAACTCATCTTATATTTAGTTATAATGGTCGTCTTGTGCTATATCGCGTTTCTCAGGAGTGATATCTCATGAGCGAAGCGGATGCAGTATTTTTAATTGCCAGGAACGAATTTTCTCGTATCTTTGGGCATCCTATGGCTATGATTGTAGTCTGCGTCCTTATAGTCATGATGCTGGTTACCGGCATTGCATCTGGTTCTTTGCTAATTAAGCCGCTGAAATATGCTTTTGAGTATCGGTTGAGCCCTGATGAAATGATTTATAGTGGTATAGGCGGCGTTTTTTATAATGTATTTTTGTTCCTGACGATACTGTCTTTATTTCTAGGTGTAGCTGCCCTTCCTGAGGAACGTTCGAATGGTTCACTTAGAGTGCTCATGACCAAACCCCTATATAAAAGGGATATAATATTGGGAAAATTCATGGGGATGAGCACTTTCATACTAATGATCATAACCTTAGAGATAGCTATATTGGCCTTAATTTATATTCTTATGTTTCAAGGTCAAGGATTTCGTTCAATTCCAGAAATATTTTTAAGATTGGGCTTTCTAGTCTTTCTGATTTTTTTAAATTCTACATTAATGCTGGGATTGACCATGTTTTTCGGGACGTTAACGAAGAGTCTGTTTGGGACGTTAATATTATCTGTTTCATACCTCTACTTCGAGTATTACTTGCAAGTACCAAGCCTTATTAGCCAATTACAATTCTCGCCTTCTAGGCTATTATTCTCAGCATATGCGATAAGCGATATAAATTTATTGAACAATACATTTCCTTTTAGCGCATGGTTTTACTCTGCTCTACCGTTTATCATACTAATGGTCCTAGAAGTCATAATAATAGTCATTTTGGATTGTTTCATGTTTAATGTTAATGAGGATTTGTGAAATGTTGTATAAAGATAAGAGTATATGATAAAGCGGTTAAAGGTGAATAGCTTGATTAGAGGAGCATTTAAATGCATGGCAATTATGCTAGGATTAGCATTATTGATTGAGCCGTGTATAGCTTCTATCCCGGAGATAGTTGGTATTGATGCGTCAAAAGATGGATTTTCCCTTGCTATTATGAGTGATGGCACGGTATGGGCATGGGGAAATAATTATCGTGGACAGGTCGGTGATGGGAGCACTCAGGATAAAAATACTCCGGTAAAGGTCCCTATGTCTAATGTTACGGTCGTGTCTGGAGGATTGCTACATACGACAGCACTGAAGGATGATGGCACGGTGTGGGAGTGGGGGCATACGAATTTTTATCAGGATCAATGTGTAGGCTATAATGAGTCATCATCTACTTTTCCACCGATAAAAATACCGATTAATAGTGTTAAAAAGATATCGGCTGGCGACAGTTATACATTGGCATTATTAAATAATGGCACGGTATGGGCATGGGGAGATAATTATTATGGTCAGCTAGGGGATGGTACGAATATTAGCAACTCGGTCGTGCAAGTAAAAGGGCTAAAAAATATCACAGATATTCATGCCGGTTACGGTTATTCGATGGCCCTTGATGAGTATGGGAATGTTTGGGAATGGGGACGCATTTACAAGGGTCACCAAAACAATACATACGCTACTCCGATTACAATAAATGTGCTTACACCTATCCAAATCCCATTATCTAATGTTACGGCTATCAGTTCAGGGAACTTCTTTTCTTTAGCTTTAAAAGATGATGGCACAGTATGGGTTTGGGGTAGAAACTACGATGGTCAACTTGGGATTGGCACAACAGAAGATAGCCTTACCCCCACTATAATATCTGGGTTGAAAGACATAGTAGCTATAAGTGGAGGAGATATAGCTAGTATGGCGCTTAAGAAAGATGGTACATTATGGGCGTGGGGGAATAGTATCGGAAGCTTTGGAACTGGTGACACAGATACTAAAAAATATCTCAATCCTGTACTGGTTTCAATATTGTAAGTGGCGGTTTTAAAGTGCTCAAAAGTGGCGGAATTAAAATGCCCAAATAATCTCTTCGGGTTTGTGCTCGAAGGGATTTTGGTAAATGTTAAAATTGGAGGAATTTTTCTTGTTGAGAGA